>Ga0210410_10000898_pt1 | contig 29258 bp, 29 predicted proteins | sample IncBWC4MmetaG_FD_161058 | JGI IMG/M metagenome (GOLD analysis project Ga0210410, IMG submission 161058) | Forest soil microbial communities from Barre Woods Harvard Forest LTER site, Petersham, Massachusetts, United States - Inc-BW-C-4-M | ecosystem: Environmental > Terrestrial > Soil >...
ACGAGTCCCGCAGCCTGGGCGGCGGCGGGCATGAAAACGGCTGTGGCGGTCGCACCGGCCGCCGCCGCTGCTGCTGTTGCACCGGCGCAGTTTGATCTGCATCCCCCGGTTGTGTTGATGAAAGGTTCGCACGATCCTGCATTTTTGATTTCCTGGCACAGCCAGGGCGATGTAATCAGCTCGCTGAGCTGGAAATCCACACTGATGATCTGGGGTGGGCCCGCTCTCACCCTGCTATGCGCCTACATTTTGGCGGCGCATTTCGCCTGGCTGTAAGGAAGCGGAGAAAGAGAACTATATGGACACCATCGTCTCACTGATATTCCTGTTTGCGATTCTCGGCGTGATCGTGTACGTGGTCATGATCTTCAACGGGCTCATCGCGCTCAAGAACGACCTCGCCAAAGCCTGGGCCAACATTGACATCCTGCTCAAGCAGCGCCATGACGAACTGCCCAAGCTGCTCGACGTCTGCAAGGGCTACATGGAGTTTGAGCGCGACACATTGCAAAAAATCACTCAGGCGCGCAGCATGTATTCGCAAGCGGTCAGCGTTGACCAGAAGGCGCAAGCCGACCAGAGCATGACTTCGGCTCTGCGCGGCTTCTTTGCCGTGGCCGAGAATTATCCGCAACTGAAGGCCAACGACAATTTCATGCGGTTGCAGGGAAGAATTACGGAACTAGAAAGCCAGATCGCCGACCGCCGCGAGTTCTACAATGACTCCGTGAACACGTTCAATATCCGTATTCAGCAGATACCCGACACTTTCATCGCCAGCTTCATGAGCCTGGCCCCGCAACCAATGTTCAAGGTAGAAGATGCCGACAAAGCCGATGTGCCCATGAGCTTCGGTGCCGCAAAATAAAGCGTGGGACCCTGCTCCAACTCTGTCATCCCGACCGCAGCATTGCGATTGGTTTTATCAATCGCAATGCGGAGTGGAGGCACCTGCTTGTGCTAGTGGCAATGAAGCTGCGTCAGCACGGTCATCAACCTTCACACCCAGGTAACCACCACGACTGAACCATCTCAATTAGAATTGAGCTGTGAGCGACGCTGTTCGCATCGGCATTCTGGGCGACCTTGAACCCGCATCGCGCGGTTACAAAGCGATCGACGATTCGCTGCAGCACGCCGCTGCCAAGCTACAGATCCAGCTCGATTCCCAATGGATTGACACGTCCGCAGTGCTGGCCCCGGACGCGAAAAAAATGCTGGAAGGCTTCGACGGCATCTGGGCCGCACCGGGCAGCCCTTACAAGAGCTTCGATGGGATGCTGAAGGGAATTGAGTTCGCCCGCCGGCGGGACTGGCCGTTTCTCGGCACCTGCGGAGGTTTTCAGTACGCGCTCATCGAGTGCGCTCGCAATGTGCTTGGCCTAAAAGATGCGGACTCGGCCGAGAATAACCCCGCTTCGAAGAACATCATCATCTATCCCGTCGCCTGCGCGGTTCCGGACCGCAAGAAGGGTGCGCCCAAACTCTCTGGCCTGATTCCGGAAATCCGTTTGCGGCCGGGCTCCTACCTGCAATCTTTCTACTCCAAGGACACGGCAACCGAAGAGTTCTTCTGCGATTTCGAAGTCAATCCCGATTACGAATGGGCGGCCATTGAGGCTGGATTTCCGGTCGCTGCCCGCGGCGCCAAGGGCGAGATTCGCGCCATCGAATCGCCGACACATCGTTTCTTTATCGCGACTTTGTTTCAGCCCCAACATTCTTCCAAGCCCGGAAAGCCGCATCCGCTGGTCATGGCGTTCGTGCAAGCCGCCGCCGACTGGGGAAGAAAAAAGCTGGACGACAGCGTGCTGGAGTAGCGCAGCCAGGTATAGCTATCAGAATGCGATCAACTCAAACGCGGGATAACTCTGGGTTAGCTCGGCAAACGCCTGAGCCGGAGAACCCGCTGGTACGGGAAAATAACGTTGCACTTCGCGCTTGAAAGTGTCCAAGTAAGCTTTCAATATTTCGGGTTTGTTCGCGTCCGGAATTGCCCGCAAATGAAACCTATGCTGGCTTCCGCCCTTTTTCAGAGTCACTTCTGCCGCGGCTTCGGCATTCCGCACCCACTGCGTGCGTCCGCGTGGGGCGACCAGGAAGCGCTTGCCTCCAAGTTCCAGCAGATCGATCGGGGTGGAATAGAGCCGTCCGCTCTTGCGGCCCCGTACTTGCAAGAGGTAGTTGTGCGAGAAGCCGAGGCCGAGCCCAACCATGAATCCGAAGATCCGGTTGAAGATGCGCTCGGCCGCCGAAGGTGCGCGGAACTCAGGGAGAGAGGAAACCATACCAGATTCAGATGCCGCCGCGCCGCGTCTCGATGCCGAAACTCTGTCACGAAGGGCGCAGCGAGCTTGCCTGCAAACTCCTTCCGAACGCTTCGGCGGATGCGATGCACTCTGCTCGCTCAGGTACGGGTCTGCTTACGCGATTCGGATATTCGTCGTAGGTGCGATCGTCCAGCAGTCTGCCGTTCTGTTTTTTTCTCACCCCGCCCCACTGCTTGAAGAAGAAAGGCACATCCTGATTTTGGCACTGCTGGCGGATGGAGACGACCCACTCCCGCTTCATCGGGCGCGCGCCGGGCCCGCTTTCGCCGCCCACGATGACCCACGTGATGCCTGACAAGTCTATTTCTCCGAGGTCTTCCAGCAGAGGTTCGATGGACAGAAAGCGAACCTTTGCGGGGGCTTGGCGAAGATGATCGATTCTGGGCAATCCGTATTTCCGGTCTTCGACGCTTACGCCCCACCAGATGTTTTCTTTTTCCGCCGCGAACCGCAGTTTGCCGTTGAGCAGGTTCCGCAGTCTTTGCGCCCGCTTGGTCAGCACCTGATACGTATGCCAGTCGGCGGCCGCCATCACTCGCGAGACCGCTTCGGTGTATTCGTCCGGCACTCCTGCCTGAAACAGGTCGCTCATCGAATTGACGAAGACCAGCTTGGGCGAGCGCCAGGCAAAAGGCTCAGTCAGTTTTTCCGGGACCAAACGCAGATCAAATCCTTGTTCGTAAGGATGTCTTTTGACCCCGCGAAACCGCTCTGCGAAGGTCTCCGCATAACAATGTTTACACCCGGGGCTGATTTTCGTGCAGCCGCGGACGGGGTTCCAGGTGGCGTCGGTCCATTCGATTTTGGAAATTATTGCCAGTCTCCGCCTCCTAGAAATAACTGGTCGGTGCTGTATTTTAATACCTGATCCCAGAAGCTGTAGGCTCGTGGACTACGCGAGAACAATGCTAAGCGGTACAGGCGCACGTTCCTTTCAGGGATCGTTATTGGCTTCATCTTATAAAATGGTTGCGGTTGGTATTGCAAAGCCTCCATGCTCCTGGAAAATTCTTCCGCTAAGAACTGCGGGAACGTGATTCCTTCAAGCATCCGGGCCTTCCATTTCTCGCGCCAGATGTTCGATCCAAGGAACTCGTCGATCTTCACCGCCTCGTCCTTGACGTAGTTGTCCATGTTCCTATTTGCATCCATGTAGAGCGCGAGCAAGACCAAGAAGTCCACATACTTCGCGGATAGCTTACTCAGCGTTTCAAACTTAATTCCGATGTCGAACGGATCGACAAAGCAGAGCGAGAGTACGCGATGGCCGGGCGAATGTAGAGGAATCTCGGCCAAAATGTCGTCGACGCGCTGATTGCAGTCACCGAGTATGTACGCCACCTTCGCAAGCGGCGCGGTTTTTTCGACGCGAGCCTTCAGGGCATCAAGGTTCTTTGAATTCTTTTCGCAGAATATGTATTTATCGAATGGATGCTCTAAGGTGAGAGCCTGAATAGGGGAGCCGGCTATTGTTCTCGATGTGTCACGGATTTTGCTGTAACCAGATCCTGCGTATAGTTCGATGTAGACTCGCTCGTGCCATTTGTCTTTCATACCGGTGGAGAAAAGCTTCGCGTAAAACGATACAAGGCCATGCTTCTCCTCGGACTGTTTGCCGACCACCGGACACGTCAATCCGTCGTCAACAACCTCCATAGCAGTTTCGCCTTACATTCGCCACATTGTGACAGAAGCGCTTAGCCGATTCAATAGCTCTCAAGGCTACAGCGGGATATTCCCGTGCTTCTTCGGGGGGTTCTTGTCGCGCTTGGTTTCAAGCATTTCCAGGGCTTGAATTAGTTTTTTGCGGGTTTCGCGGGGTTGGATTACTGCGTCTACGAAACCGCGGTCGGCGGCTACGTAGGGGTTGGCGAAGCGGTCGCGGAATTCTTCGATCTTTTTTTGACGAACCGCTTCGCGGTTGTCAGCGTTCTCCAGTTCACGTTTATAAACGATATCCACTGCGCCTTCCGGGCCCATGACTGCGATCTCGGCCGTGGGCCAGGCGTAGTTCACATCGGTGCGAATGTGTTTGGAGGCCATGACGCAATAGGCTCCGCCGTAGGCTTTGCGGGTGATCACCGTCACCTTGGGCACCGTGGCTTCGGCGAAGGCGAATAGCAGCTTGGCGCCGTGTTTAATGATGCCTCCGTATTCCTGATTGGTGCCGGGGAGGAATCCGGGGACATCTTCGAAGGTCACGAGCGGAATGTTGAAGCAGTCGCAGAAGCGGACGAAGCGAGCGCCTTTGATCGAGGCGTTGATGTCCAGCGTGCCGGCTAGAAACGCGGGCTGGTTGGCGACGATTCCTACCGGCTTTCCGTTCAGGCGGGCGAATCCTACGACGATGTTCTTTGCGTAGTGTTCCTGGACTTCGAAAAAATAGCCGTCATCCACGACCGCATGGATTACGTCTTTGATGTCGTAGGGTAGATTCGATTGATCGGGGACCATCTTATCTAACGCGGAATCGGCTCGATCGATGGGATCGGTGCACGGTTTGCGCGGCGGGTCGTCGAGATTGTTCGAGGGCATGAAGCTGAGCAGCTCTCGGACCATCGACAGGCACTCGGCGTCATCGTGGGCCTTGAAGTGGGCCACCCCCGAGGTTTCGTTATGAGTTTCCGCGCCGCCCAGTTGATCTTTCGTGACTTCCTCATGGGTCACCGTCTTGATTACGTCGGGGCCGGTGATGAACATGTAGGAAGTTTTGTCCACCATGAGAATGAAATCGGTAATCGCGGGCGAGTAAACTGCGCCTCCGGCGCACGGGCCCATGATGGCGGAAATCTGGGGAACGACTCCGCTGTAGAGCGTGTTTCTTAGAAAGATGTCGGCGTAGCCAGCCAGCGACATTACGCCTTCCTGAATACGGGCGCCGCCGGAATCGTTTAGGCCGATTACAGGGGCTCCCATTTTGGCGGCCAGGTCCATGATCTTGACGATCTTGGCGGCGTTGGCCTCGGAGAGCGAGCCGCCAAATACCGTGAAATCCTGGGCGAAGACGAATACCAGGCGGCCCTCGATGCGGCCGTAGCCGGTGATGAAGCCGTCGCCGTAGAACTTCTGCTCGGCCATGCCGAAGTCGGTGCAGCGATGCGTGACCAGCTTGTCGGTTTCTTCGAATGTGGCTTCATCGAGCAGGAACTCGATGCGCTCGCGGGCCGACATTTTGCCTTCCTTGTGCTGCTTTTCCCGGCGCCGCTCGCCGCCACCATCTTCGGCCAGTTGGTCGCGCTTCTTCATTTCGGCCAGTTTTTGTTCAAGGTTCATGGCGGGAGAATTATAGCGGGTTGCACGCGATCAGGATTGACGGGACAGATTATTCTGAGCTCGCCATCGCTGGCCAATCTTGCAGATCGCGTAGGCCGCCAGTAGATACGCGATTGGTTCCATCGGATGCCGGTAGCGCGCCTCAATGTGCGTCATGGAGTAGATGATCGGGTAGAAAATCGGCACGGCTACAAGCGGAATGGCGCGGAGTCCAATGTCGCGCACCAGGAAGACTGCACCGAGCCAACAGCCCAACGCCAGAGTCGCAGTCAGAGGAAGAAACGGGAAGGGCACAAGCCAGAAACGCAGCGTGCGCTGTAGCATCATCCAGACAAATTGTCCGCGGTGGGTGGCGATGTACTGAATGGCCTCGCCTCGCAACTGTTGGACGAAACGGGTTTCTCCCACCTGCTGGTAGAAGCCGCTGGCGTGAGCGGGATGCAGATCGAAGCTGACGTTGCCGAAGTAGATCTCAGCCCATACGTTGCTGCGGACTGGAAAGGTCGTATGCAGTTCCCGGCGGTTGCGAATGGACCAGGGAAGCAAAACGCACACCATGGTCAAACAAAAAGCCAGGAAATACTTCAAACTGGTCTCGGACTTCCAAAGCTTAAAACCGAGTATTGCCGGCAACGGCGCAAGCAGAACGGGGCTGACGAGCGCCGACAAACCCCAAAGCGCTCCCGCTGCGGCCCACTGCCGGATGCCTTTCGATCTGAGCAGGACGAGGAGGCCAAGAGAAAGCATGAGCGCGGATAAACATGTATCCCAGAGCAGAAAAGTCATCACCGCCACCAGCGGCGACATGATCCATGCCCAGGCGGCGATCAGGCCCACTTTTTCGCTTAGATGCTCGCGTCCCAACTTGTAGATTGCCACCGCTGCGAGCGAAGAGAAAATCGCGTTGAGAAACAGTAAAACCGCAGCCGACGTTTGGCTATCGATACCGAAAAGCCAGAAAACAGCGGCTACGATGGAAGGATAGACCGGGGCTATCCAGGCGGTCGGGCCGGAGTATCCCCGATACACGCCGGCAAAACTGTGATGTTGGACGAGGGAGTGCGCGATGGCTGCGACCTCGTTGGTCCATTGTTCGGGTATGCCGCTGGTCAACAGAAAATAGCCGCCCAGGGCGGCGCGATACAGAAAAGCGACGGAGAACATCACACCAGTTTTGCGGAGCGGGTTACGGTTCTTCAGTTCACCCATTTCAGCTCCAGCTTCATGGCGGAAGAATTATAGCGGGTTCATGCGACAAGAAACTGAAGTGCGGAATCGGTGGTGCTGGGTGAACTGCCGAGCGTTGCTCGACGGGCAGCCGAGGGCCTGCCCTGAGCGAAGTCGAAGGGGCGGCTGTCTCCACGTGATTCAAGCTGCCGGTTACTCCATGCTGGCGCCCAGTGGCTGGTACCTGTACTTCTTGCCGTCCCAGAAGATCACCGAGGTCATCTGATCGCCGCCGGTTTCTTCGGTGAAGATTCCCATGATCGGCTTGTTCTTCTTTACCGTCATTTTCTTCACCACGACCTGCTTGAATGGCAGATTCACGATGAGGAACTTGGCTTTGGGAACAGCAGCGTGCCAGGCTTCCGGACCGGCTCCGTGAATTACCAGCAAGGTGTAGCCGCGGCGGTCGGGGTCTTCCGAAGCAAATTGCGTAGTGACCCTGGGATCGCCGTAGCCAAAAAAGCTGTTGTAGGGGTCGACGACCACAAAGCTGTCTTCGGCCTGATCCATCATCGGGTTGGTGCATTTGGCAGGAATGACGATGTCTTCAATGCCATCGCTGTCCAAATCAGCCTTGAGCGGCTCGATGCCGATGAGGGAGCAAGTTGATCCGAATTGCTTTTGAACGAAAGCGTTGTCAACCGCGGGCTCAGCGGGCGGACGTACCGCCGCCGGCTGTGCTATTAGCGTGCAAGTTAGGCACAGGCAGAACACGATAAGAGGAGGAACACATTTTGCGAAACGCATAGAGTTTACTTTAGCCCGGTTAGGGTGAGAGGCGATAGGTCTGGAAGAGGTTCGGGTAGCACGAAAGTCACTTGGGAACTTCTACCTTCTGGCGTCTCGCTAACCAGATTGCCTTCCCCGCCAGCCGTGCTTGAGCTAGGACCGAGTCGCAAAGTGCTCCCAGCCTTGGGGACGGAGTTCGGCGGCTACGCCATCCTGGTTCACCAGGACCATGTGCTTATCTTTCGTAATGTGGCCGATTTGAGTTACGGTTACGCCTGCGATCCGGGTGGGCATGCGCTTGTCGTGCGGTGCGGTGAAGAGTAATTCGTAGTCGTCGCCGCCATTCAGCGCGAACTGCAGCTCGACTTCGCGGGCTGGTTTCCCGATGCGAGCGCAGGGGATGGCTGGGGCGTGGATTTCCGCGCCCACACGGCTTTCTTCGCAGATGTGCGCGAGGTCGGTGGAGAGGCCGTCGCTGATATCGGTCATCGCCGAGGCCACGCCTTTCTCCAGCAGGAACCGGCCAACTTCGATTCGGGGGGCTGGGTAAAAGTGCTGAGGAAAGTCAGATCGCCGCAGTTTCCGACCGGCGAATAGCAATTTCAGAGTAGCGGCGGCGCCTCCCAACGCCCCGGTCACATATATCCGGTCCCCCGCGCGGGCGCCTGAGCGGCGAATTGCTTTGCCCTTGGGGGCCGATCCGACGACAACGATGTCGGCTAAAACGCCGCCCGGGGATTGGGCTGTATCTCCCCCAGCCAGACTCACGTGGGATGCGTCCGCCAATTTGAGGAAGCCTCTCACGAACTGGCCAACCCACGACTGGGGCAAATTCTGCGGCACGGCGAGGGACAGAAACGCTGCAATAGGATTGCCGCCCATGGCGGCGATATCGCTGAGGCCGCGGGCGAGGCAGCGATGGCCGACCGTCTCGGCAGGATGCAAATCGCGCCGGAAATGGACTCCCTCCAGGCTGAAATCCGTGGTCACCAGCGTCTCGTGGCCAGCGGGTATCTGGAGGACGGCGCAATCGTCCCCGATTCCGGCGACTACGCCCCGTTTTCGGGCTGCCCGCCCGCGAATGCGCGAAATCAGCGACTTTTCAGCGAAAGGCAAGACGAACTTAATATAAAGGAAGGCTGCCGGCTCGGCGAAAACTACTTTGGAAAACGTTGCACGGCCTAAGTTTACCGGTAGTAACTCCTCCGAGGTACCCCGGGTTACCTAGCCTTCGGTAACCGCCAGAAGGGCTTTGTGTCGTTGACAGGGAGGAACCTACTTTGTTACCGTTGCCAAGCTACTTCCAATAACTCTGGCCGAGCTTAAGTGCCGCAACCGGTTAGGATTGCAGGCATAGAGGGTTTCGGACCTGACCCTGGTTCTGGTAGGACAGAACGTTTTGCCAGTCTTCTTTCCGAGGTAGGGCTAGGCAGGGAAAGACACGCTGGGAACAGGGATCGAGTCGCAGTATCAATAGCCGGCGAACCTGCCGCGCACGCAGTTCGATCCGATCAACTAACGAAGGGAAAATATTGCGTAAGCGTTTTTACATACTTTTCGTGGCGCGGGGCGAAGACGGACAGCTCCGCAAGATTCCCATTCCCGTTCACTACTTGTACGTGTTGGTCGTAGGGGCGGCAATCGGGGCCCTGAGCCTTACAGGAATTGCCAGTTCCTATCTGCGAATGCTGTTGAAAGTGTCGCACTACAACGAGCTGCGAACCCAGAAGGATGAGCTGAAGAACCGGTATTCGCGGTTGGAGCAGGTAGCTCAGGAACGGGATATTCAGGTAGCGTCGCTGGGCTCACTGGCCAGCGAAGTCTCTTCACTCTACGGTTTGAAAGCCGACCCAACGCTCGATGCTGGATCCTCGGATCACGTGCAGGACGCGGACGTAAGCTCTTCCCTCGACCGTCTTTATGCTCTGAAAGACACCGCGCTGAACGGCGCCGCTGCGACTGGCATCTCTCTCGGCCTTACCCGGAATGTGACCACAGCAGACTGGCTCCGGGCCAATTCGGCTCCCAACCTTTGGCCGGTAGAAGGTGCAGTCACGGGATCGTTCGGAGAAAGAATTGATCCGTTCAATGGCGAAGGCGCGTTCCACCGCGGAATCGATATATCGGCCAGTTACGGGCAGCCAGTCATCGCTCCGGCTGATGGCGTGGTGATGGTGGCCGACTTCATGGGCGGATATGGCCGGGCGATCGCTCTGGACCACGGCCACGGAGTCACTACCCGCTACGGGCATCTGGCCAGCTACGCCGTCGTCCCCGGACAATATGTGCGTCGGGGCGACACTATCGGATTTGTCGGGTCGAGCGGCCGCAGCACAGCTCCCCATTTACATTACGAAGTCCGCATTAACGACACTCCCGTCAATCCTCACAAATTCCTGCGGCTCACGCTGGCACATGTTGGCGGGTTCGCAGCGGGAAGCTAGAAGAGGTCGTTGGTCGTTAGTCGTTGGCCCAGAACAAGAACCCCAAACTTTCCGTCATCTCACGTTTCTTGCCGGATTCTTACCTCACGAATGCAGGAATTGTACTGGCCAACGACCAAGGACCAATGACCAACAACGGTTCCTACTGTCTCAACCCCATCCACCGTTCCGAAATCACGATTGAGTTTCCGGGATTCTGGGGATCGTAGCGGACCGACGTCGGCAGGCCGAGGCGGCAGGAATGCAGGTTGATCAGTTGCCGCAAGTAGGTCACGTCCTGCGAGGCCTCGTAGGATACGCCGGCCACGTCATATTGGAAAATCAGGAAGGTTGCAGGCTTACGCCCTTCGGGCTGCATTTCCTGAACGTCGATGACGGTGCCATCGGTAATCCGGCCAACACGATCGAGCCACGCCCGACGCTGCCGTTCCGCTTCATCGGGCCCCTTAGGCTTGCGACGCACCAGGAGGTAGGCCGCCAGCAGTGCGCCCCCACCGCCCAAGATTAAAGTGTAAAGACGAATTGGAATCATGACTTCCGGAAAGAAACCGCGCGGTTGACGGTCACCGACATCTTAAACAGCATAAGGCCAGATGACGAATCGCGGAAGAGGGGCATAGTTTACGAAGGAGGAGCGAGGAAAGCCGGTTCAGACCAAAAAGCCTAGTGAAGGTCAAGACACTCGCCGTGGAGTGTCGAACGCTATGCCGGACTCTTCTTCGCAGCAGCGACGGCGAGCACTCCTGCCTTTTCCCAGGGACGCTTCGGCCGTTCCACTGCCGGTTTGTCGCGATTTTCGATGCGGTCGTAATAATACGATTCGCTGACTGTGCCGAGCGATTCGTTGTACAGGGTGGGCAGGCCCAAGCCTTCCTTCATTTCTTCGGTGAACTGTTGCAGGGCTTTCAGATGGTCCGCAGTGGCGGGGACTTCGGTCTTGGCGGTTTTGAGAAATTGCTGGTATCCCTTGTTCACCAGCTTCGATATCTCGCTGCCAATCAGGTAGCCGGGATAAGCGAAAATCTTGACACCGTCATCGCCATTCTTCTGGATGGCGGCCGACACGTTGTATTTCTTCAGGAACACTCGTGCCTGCGTCCCGGGAGCTTCGATCAGATCAAAGCCGTGATCGCGCAGCCAGTTCAGCGCCTCTTCGTAAGTCCGTTCTTCCACTGTCGAAGCCATTTTGCCCTTCGTTCTTGTCTAAGTTAGATGCGGATTCCGGAAAAAGGTGCACAAACCGCATCTTCGGTGGAACCAATCAGTCTCTCTTATAATCTAAGTAAGCGTTCGCCACGACTAGTTTCGCCTCTAGAGGACATTACGTAGGTCACGGCCTTCGAGTTTGAATTTATGCACCGTTCGTCTCTCAACATCGGCGAAGTGTCTGGTTCTGCGGCACATGCGCACGGAAGCGGTCCGTTCGACCCACCCAGTTTGGGCCAGCTCACTGTGGATCGCATCGGCAACACTCCATTGCTTCGCCTGGTGCGTATCGGCAGCGAACTGCCCGGGGTCGAGATCCTCGGCAAAGCCGAGTGGCTCAATCCCGGCGGCTCGATCAAGGACCGCGCCGCAGCCAACATCGTGGCCCAAGCCCGGGCCAGTGGCAAATTAACATCCGGTAAAATTCTGCTGGATTCGACCAGCGGCAACACCGGTATTGCTTATGCGATGATCGGCGCGGCGCAGGGTTTTCCGGTCACGCTGTGCATGCCGGAAAACGTATCGGTCGAACGCAAGCGCATCCTGCACGCGTACGGCGCTAACGTTATTTACACCGATCCTGCCGAGGGTTCTGACGGCGCCATCCGCAAGGCGCGCGAACTCGCGGCCAAGCAGCCAGACTCGTATTACTACGCCGACCAGTATTCCAACGACGCCAACTGGCAGGCTCACTACCATGGCACAGCCAACGAAATCTGGCAACAGACGGAAGGACGCATCACTCATTTCGTCGCGATGCTGGGCACCAGTGGAACCTTCATGGGCACAACGCGACGCTTGAAGGAACTGAATCCGCGCATCCGCTGCATCTCGCTCCAGCCGGACTCAGCTTTTCACGGAATCGAAGGCACCAAGCACATGGCCAGCGCCATCGTTCCGAAGATTTATGATTCGTCGCTGGCTGACGCCGACCTGGGCATCTCCACTGAAGACGCCTATGCCATGGCCAAGCGTATGGCCCGCGAAGAGGGCCTGCTGGTAGGAATATCGGCGGCTGCGGCGGTAGTCGGATGTCTGCAACTGGCGCGCCAGGTGAGGAAGAACGAGCATGCGGTGTTTGTGACCATTCTGTGCGACTCCGGCGACAAGTATTTGAGCGAGAGATTCTGGCAAGAATGACAGATCAGCCCCTTTCGCCGTGGGAGCCCGATCACCTGCCAACGAGGCAATCGGGGAGCAGCCTGGACAAGTGAGGCAACCTCGGGAAAGGCAGTTCTTATCCCTTGCGGCGCTGATCACTTATTCCCGACGACCTTCCTCGACTCCTGAAAATTCGAACACTAAGTCGGGATGGACTCGACGCAGCCACGCTGATAGCTGGTTGAAGGTTCCCGCTTGATCCGATTCGAAATCAAAGATCCTGTCCTCAGTTTCCTGGAACCGCTTCCAGAACTTGTCGTACTCCAGACCAACTCTAAGTGGTACCTCGCTGAGTGCACACCCGAAGCTGGTAAAATCACGCAGAGACCTTATGTTCGAGAATCTTTCAGAAAAGCTTCAACGAGCCTTCAAGACCCTGCGGGGCCAGGCCGTTCTCAATGAAGAGAACATTCAGGAGGCGCTGCGGGAGATTCGTCTCGCGCTGCTCGAAGCCGACGTCAATTTCAAAGTCGTAAAGCAGCTCATTGACCACATTCAGGAAAAGGCCATTGGCCAGCAAGTGCCGACCGCCTTTTCGCCTGGCGAGCAGGTTATCAAGATCCTGCGTGACGAACTGATCGAGACCCTCGGCCGCGATACCGCCCGGCTGAAGTTTGCTTCCCAACCGCCAACCGTCGTGCTGATGGCCGGACTCCAGGGCTCCGGCAAGACCACCACGTCAGGCAAGCTGGCAAATTGGCTGAAGAATGGCGGGCACCGGCCGCTGCTTGTTTCCGTGGACGTCTACCGCCCTGCGGCCCGTGAGCAACTCAAGGTCGTTGCGCAGGCAATCAAGGCGAACATCTACGAAGGCGCAAACGTCGAGGCCAACACGGCAACGGTCGAGCGCCTGGCCAAAGAAGCGCGTCGCGAGGCCATCAACACGGGTTGCGATGTGCTGATCGTCGACACCGCCGGTCGGCTGCACATCGACGATCAACTCATGGACGAGATGCAATCGCTCAAGCGAATGCTCAATCCACAGGAAATCCTGTTCGTCGCCGACGCCATGACCGGCCAGGACGCAGTCAATTCCGCCGATGAGTTCCACAAGAAGCTTTCCCTCACCGGCGTCGTGCTCACCAAAATGGACGGAGATGCCCGCGGCGGTGCCGCGCTCTCCATTCGTCAGGTCACGGGCCAGCCCATCAAGTTCATCGGCGTGGGCGAAAAATACGACGCGCTTGAACCCTTCCATCCCGACCGCATCGTCTCCCGCATCCTGGGCATGGGCGACATTCTTTCGCTGATTGAAAAGGCCGAACAGAATGTCGACAAAAAGAAAGCCCAAGAGATGGCCAGCCGAGCCCTCTCCGGCGATGGCTTCTCGCTCGAGGATTTCCGCGATCAACTGCGCCAGGTAAAGAAAATGGGATCGATCCAGAACATCATGGGAATGCTTCCCAGCATCGGCCCCTTCGCTGGATTGCAAAAGCATGCCGACAAAGTCGACGAAAAGCAGATCAACCGCGTGGAAGCCATCATCAACTCCATGACCGTTCACGAGCGCCTGCACCACGAGGTCATCAACGGCAGCCGACGCAAGCGCATCTCGCGCGGCTCCGGCACCAGCGTGCAGGAGGTCAACAATCTCCTCCGTCAATATGCCCAGATGCGCAAAATGTTCAAGCAGATGGGCAAAGCCAGCTTCGCGCGCAAGCTGGCTGGCATGAAGCTGCCGGGCATGTAGGGGCGCGACAGGATCAGTCTAGTGCTCCGCCCAGGGTGCGTCGGGATCAACTGCCCTGCGAATCGTTTCGACAATCTGTTTCATTCGACTGCCGGATAGCACGCGGGGCTGGCGCTCGATGAGGGACTTTTTTTCCAGCACCTGAATGAAATGCCCTTTCAGGTAGGAATCGCCGGGCAAAGCCGTCTCCCCCGGGGGAAACAACAGGGTAGTTGGACCTTCTGCCCCGTAGCTTCCGAACGGCACGATCAAGACAGTAGAAGCGCGGTCGCTGAGGTTGCGACTCTCGAGCGAAACAATCACTACCCAGTGACGCTTTGGAGCGTCGGCCAGATAGGCGGTCCAGATTTCTCCTCGCCGTGGCTTAGGGTTCACGATCAACATTTACTCCTGTACTGCTTTTCGCCAACGCTGCGCCTAGTCGGGATTCCTCCTCTTCGGCGTCGGGTGATAGGTTAGCGAAATAGGCGGCGGTATCGTTTTCCAGCCGTTCGCGGTTCTCGAAAGCCAACAAGCGGTCGATCGCTAAGTCCACTGCGTCGGCCAGGGTGTGGACCTCGCCCTTCTCGATCAATCGCTCAAGATAGGAGAGCGTCCGGGGAGAGACCGTGGTCGAGATTTTCTGTCGCATCTGCCGTGCGGATGTGGCCATTGGGTTCATCCTCCATGCATATGACATTATATCGTCCTCTTATCCGATATGATAGAGGTTATTCGTAGGATAATTTACATGTAATATTATCAATAATATAGCTATGACTAGGATTCAAGTCCTCAGTTCGATCACCGTTGCCCCACCACCCCCTTCGTTCTGCGGCGGCTCGGTCACTGACTCCACGTGGGGATGCTTCTGCAAGTATTGGCGCAGGGCCTTGCGCAGAATTCCCATGCCGCTGCCATGCACGACGCGCACTCGGGGCAGGCCAGCCAGGAACGCGCGGTCTACAAATTTTTCGACTTCTCGCGTGGCGTCGTCCACGGTGCGGCCGATCACGTTGATCTCTGATGGAATGCTCTGGCTCTCGCTTTCCAAAGATACCGAGATCCCGCGGGCGCGGGCGGCTTTGATCGGAGAGTCTGAGGATCGCGCCAGCACTTCCGCGATGTCTTCGCGCGCAATCTTCATCTTCATGACGCCAATCTCAACTTCGAAGTGCTTGTCATCGAGACGGCGTGTGATCAGGGCGGACCGGCCTACGGATTTCAGTTTGACCGTGTCGCCTTCGGAGACATGCCTCACGACTTGCGGCTCAGCATGGGGATCGCCCTGATCGGCGCCGGTGGTATGGGCGACTACGGCCGAATCGAACTGTTCGCGGAATTCGCGGCGCAGCTTCGAGACCCGCCGCTCCGCCTCCTTTGAGAGTTTCTGTGCTGCCGCCCGATCCTGAATGGCATTGACCATCTCCCGCGCGTGGTATTCGAAATCGCGCAGCAGGCTGTCCAGTTTCTTCTCCATTTCTTTGATTTTTGCCTGTTGTTCCTTTTTGCCTTCCGCGGCAAGGTAATCTTTCTCTCGCTGAACTTCTGCTTCACGAGTGCGCAAGCGCAATCGTTCGGCTTCGGCTTCGCGCAATTCCGCGTGCAAGCGATCGAGGAATTGGCCGACATCGCGCGCCTGCGAACCCAGTCGCGATCGGGCTGCTTCAATAATCGTAGGATTGAGGCCGAGCCGCTGCGCGATGTTAATGCCGGCGGACGCTCCCGGTACACCGATCTTTAGCTCATAGGTGGGCTGTAGCGTGGCTTCGTCAAATCCCACGGAAGCGTTGATCACTCCGGCCGCGTTTGCGCCAAAGACCTTCAGCGAGGTGTGATGGGTCGAGATAATGGTGCTGCATCCGATGCGGCGGAAGTGTTCGGCGATGGCCACCGCCAAAGCTGCACCTTCTTCGGGGTCGGTGGCGGAGCCGAGCTCGTCGAGCAACACCAGCGACTCCGCAGTTGCGGTCCGCGAGATGAAATCAATGTTAGTGACGTGGGCGGAAAACGTCGAAAGATCTTGCTCGATGGACTGATAGTCGCCGATGTCGGCCAGCACCGCGTCAAATACGGGCAACTCCGCGCGGTCGGCGGGAACGGGAATTCCAGATTGCGCCATCAGCGCCAGCAAGCCAACTGTTTTTAGAACAACGGTCTTACCTCCTGTGTTCGGGCCGGTGATTACGAGTTCCTGGCCTTCGGCTTCGAGCTCAATGGTGGTGGGGATGACGTGGCCGCCTTTTGCCTTTAGGTTGCGCTCGAGGAGCGGGTGGCGCGCTTTGATGAGAATGAGGTGCTCTTTCGCCGGCCGGGTGCGGCCGTCACCATGTGAGTCTGCCGAGCACAAGACCACAGAAACGCAGTTGTATTCCTCCGCAAATCGCGCTTTAGCAAACTGCAACTCCAGTTCCGCCAGGGTTTCAACAGCGGCCAGGATCGAACCTGCGTTCTCCCCGATGCGCCGTGTCATCTCGGCCAAAATGCGGTGAATCTCTGCCTGCTCCTCATCCAGCAGTCGCACCAAGTCGTTGTTCTGCTCGATGGTCTCGAGAGGTTCGACGAAAACTGTCTGCCCGCTTGAGCTGGCGCCGTGCACCACACCTTGCACTCGCCGTTTCTGCTCGACTTTTATCGGGATGACGAAACGCTCGCCCCGAATCGTGACCAGTTCGTCCTGCACAGCGCCGCCTTCAGACAACCGGCGCAGATAGCCTCGCAACGATTCCTGGATCGCCCGGCGCTGTTTTTCTATTTCACGGCGAATGCGGGCGAGTTCCGGTGAGGCTTTGTCGTCGAGCGAGCCGTCGGGCAGGATCTTGTTGCGAAAGGCCCGCAGGAATTCGGTGAAGTTCGCAATCCCCAGGGAAAGCTGCGCGACGGCCTTCCATTCGAACTTCATCGCAGCGGGCGGACTCAGAGCTATCTCATGCCACTCGGCGGCGCGATCTACCATGAGCACCACATCCCGAATGTCAGTGGGCTCAAGCGCGGCGTTTGCAATTCGTGATTTCTCGACAAGCTTTGTTACGTCGAGCAGGCCGGCAAAATCGAACCGTCCACCCACGCGCCGGAACTCTCGGATCTCGGTTGTCAGTTGTTGCTGATTCTCGATCCACTCGCGGTCGGTGGCAGGCGCGAGTTCTGCAATCAATCCCTTCCCCAAAGGCGAAGAGGCATACCCGCTCAGCAAGTCGCGGAGGGAGTCGAATTCCAGCACTCGCGCGCTGGCCTGGGAAAGAGGCTGGGGAGACATCAGAATTCAATGTTACAAGAACCCGCGAGTCGCTCTGCTAGAATCGTCTATGCGGGACGGGTGTTTTAGCCCGTCCGGGTTTGCTGCCATGGCCTTTCCGATCACGCGCCTCCGCCGGCTTCGCCAGAGTGAACAGTTGCGGTCCATGGTCCGCGAGACCCGGCTCTCTCCGACCTCACTGGTGTATCCGATGTTCGTTTGTCCGGGCGAAGGCGTGCGCAAAGAAGTACGCTCCATGCCGGGCGTCTTCAACCTCTCAGTGGATGAGGCGGTAAAAGAGGCTCAGCAGACGCACTCCGTCGGAGTGCCGGCAGTCATCTTGTTTGGACTGCCGGAAAAGAAAGATGAACTGGCTACAGGCGCCTGGGCCGAAGATGGGATCGTCCAGCAGGCGGCCCGCGCTATCAAGCGCGAAGTTCCGAAGATTATCGTCATGGGCGACGTGTGCCTGTGTGAATACATGTCGCACGGCCATTGCGGAATAGTGCGCTCCGCCCATCCGCAGTCGCTTGGGGCCGCGGTTGCCGCGCCCCCAGCGGTCACGACCGACTACGAAATTGTTAACGACGCCACGCTCGAACTGCTCGCCCGCACCAGCGTTTCCCTAGCCCGCGCTGGGGTGGACATTATCGCGCCTTCCGACATGATGGACGGTCGCGTGGGCGCCATCCGCAACGCGCTCGATCACGCGGGGTTCGCCAATACGCCGATTCTTTCGTATGCCGCAAAGTTTGCTTCGGCTTTTTATGGACCGTTCCGTGAAGCCGCCGATTCAACTCCGCAGTTCGGGGATCGCCGGTCTTATCAAATGGATGGAGCAAACTTGCGTGAGGCCATGCGCGAGATCGAACTCGACATCGAAGAAGGCGCAGACATGATTATGGTGAAACCGGCGATGCCGTATCTGGACGTGCTTGCCGCGGCCCGCGACCGTTTCGACGTGCCGCTGGCGGCCTATCAGGTTTCAGGCGAATACGCCATGATCGAAGCCGCCGCCCGCAACACCTGGATTGACCGTGAGCGAGTCATGATGGAGTCGTTGCTGTCCATCCGGCGCGCCGGGGCCAGCATCATCCTTACTTATTACGCAAGGGAAGCAGCAAAACTGCTGGCCTAGATTGTAGAAACGTGGCTTGCTACGTCTCGCCGGCCTGATTCTCTCTGGAACATTTGCTTGAGCGGACAGTTTCCCGAATCCTATTTGCCTGTCGTAGAATCACCTATTTGAACACTCGTCATTATTCTTCTTGGGGAGCACTGCCTTGCCTGAAACCATTTATGACATCGCTATCATCGGTAGCGGTCCAGCGGGATATACCGCCGCCATCCGCGCCGGACAATACGGTCTGAAGACGGCTCTGATCGAAAAAGACGGATTCCTTGGCGGTACCTGCCTGCACGTGGGCTGCATCCCGACCAAGGCGCTTTTGTTTAATGCCGAGATTTGGGACCACTTGAAAGACGCGAAGGAGTTCGGGATTGAAGGAGTCGACTCGCGCAAACTGAATTGGGCCGCCATCCAGGAGCGCAAGTCGAAGATCGTCAGCAAGCACGCCAAGGGACTTGAATTCCTGATGCGCAAGAACAAAGTGGAGACGATCAAGGGCTATGGCAAGCTCACCGGCCCGGCACAGAACGGAGTGCTGACGGTTGAAGTCACCGACGGCGGCAAGAGCAATCTCATCAAGACGAAGAATGTGATTCTGGCCACCGGCTCCGAAGCTCGCATGATTCCAGGCCTGGAGCCGGACGCGCGCGTGCTCACCAACATTGAGATTCTCAGTCTGAAAGAAATTCTGAAGTCGTTGGTGATTGTGGGCGCTGGAGCGGTTGGCGTGGAGTTCGCTTCGATTTTCCGCTCTTTTGATTCCGAAGTCACATTGATCGAGATGCTGCCGCGGCTGGTTCCGGTTGAGGATGAGGACGTTTCCAAAGAGCTAGCACGGGTGTATCGGAAGCGGGGCATCAACTTTCATACCGGGGCCAAAGTTGACAAAGTCGAAAAGACGAAATCTGGAATTGCCGTGACGTTTACCGTGGGTGGCAAGGAAGAGAAAGTTGAAGCCGAGAAGATTCTGATCGCGGTTGGCCGCAGGCCCCGCACCGAAAACGTCGGACTGGAAAAGACCCGCATCAAGCCCGACCGGGGTTTTATCAAAACCGACAGCTGGACGCAGACCAGTGAGCCCGGCGTCTATGCCATTGGAGACATCGTGCTGGGAACGCCGCAACTGGCGCACGTCGGCGCCATGGAAGGCATCGTGGCGGTGGCCAAAATTGCGGGGAAGCCGGGCAAGCCGATCAACCCAGAACACATTCCGAACGCGACTTACTGCCATCCCGAGATCGGCAGCGTTGGCCTGACCGAGGAAAAGGCCCACGAGGCGGGCTACAACGTGAAGATCGGGAAGTTTCCATTCACTGCCAACTCGCGCGCTTCGATCGTCGGCCAGCACGAGGGTTTCATCAAGATCGTCTCCGATGCGGACTACGGCGAGATTCTGGGTGTGCACATTATCGGGCCGCAGGCGACGGAGTTGATTGCGGAAGCGGTGGCCGCGATAGAACTCGAAGCCACAGTGGAAGATCTGATGTGGACCATCCACGCACATCCGACGCTGGCTGAGGCCATGCTGGATGCGTCGAACAGCGTGTACGGGATGGCGATCAACGCATAGGACTTGCGTCTATGAAGGTACGCGAAGTTCTGAAAATGCTGGACCAGGACGGCTGGTACTGGACCGCACGCGCGGCAGCCATCGACAGTTTAAGCATCCCGTAAAACTGGGATTTGTCACCGTTGCTGGCAAACCCAACGATGACTTGGGTCCTGGCACTTTCAATAGTATTCTGAAACAGGCGGGCTTAAAGAAATGAAAAAATACCTGATTGTCATTGAGGAAACTCGGACCGGCTATTCCGCTTACTCACCCGACCTCGATGGCTGCGTAGCCACAGGGGCGACTCGTGAAGAAGTCGAAAGGCAGATGCGGGAAGCCATCGCGTTTCATCTGGAAGGCATGGCGCGCAGCGGCCAGCCAGTTCCCGAGCCCCACACCTATTCCGCATATGTCGAAGTCCCTGCACAGGCTCATTGAAAAGCCGCGGCGGAACTCTTGATCTCCGTCCTCCAACTCGGGACCATCGATTACGCCACCGGGCTCCGCTTGCAGCAAAAGCTTGTCCAACTTCGCAAAGATGGCCGCGTCGGTGACGTATTGTTGTTGCTAGAGCACGCACCCGTCATCACCCTCGGACGGAATGCGAAAGCGGCTAACGTCATCGCTTCCTCCGAACAACTCGCAAACCGTGGCGTGGAGGTCTTCGAGTGCGATCGCGGTGGCGACGTAACTTTCCACGGCCCCGGACAACTGGTCGGTTATCCCATTTTCGATCTTCGCGGTTTCGACTCCGCTGATGGCAAACGAAAGACGCTGGGTGTCGTGGAATATGTCCGGCGGCTGGAAGAGGTTCTGATCCGCACTTGCGCCGACTTCCGTATTCCGTCGCAGCGCGTGGCTGGATTGACGGGAGTGTGGACCTCCTCAAACCGAATCGTGCCAGGTGAAGAGAGCAGGTTGGGCGTGGAGAACCTGTATCCCGAGGGCACAGCCAAAGTTGCTGCGATTGGAGTTCATATCTCCCGTGGCGTTACCTCGCATGGGTTCGCTCTGAATGTGAATACCGATCTCGACTACTTCGACTTGATCGTTCCCTGCGGGATCACATCGAAGCCCGTGACTTCCATGGCGAAGCACGTTGGCGAGCAGGTTTCGTTGCAGGAGGTCGCGCATTCGGTATCGCGTAATTTCGGCGTGGTGTTTCAGAGCCAGATGCTTTGGCTGGAAACTCTGGATTCCCTCCTCGGCCATTCGGTTGGAGTGCCCTTGCAGCCTCCCTCCGAGTTGCGCAAGCTGCACAATGACGAGGACACATTCTGGGCCTGACGCTTTGCTTGGACTGACCGCTCTCGCGGGAGTTTGGTCAATTGCGGTAACCCGGGTTAGGATTCTCTGAGACGCAATCGCGGGCAATCATCAAAGCCATGGGCAAAAAGAAAAAGATTGTCGGGAAACCTGCTGACCGGCATAGTTCAAACGGCCGCGGCCAGCGCGCCCCCCAGTCTCTTGGTCCCTCGCAGCGCAGCTACACTATCCTCGACTATCAGCTGGAAAAACCCAGCTTCAGCATTCGTCAAGTCCGCAAGGGGGACGAGGTTCGCTACGAGGTAACCGGCGACTTGAGCGCGCCCGTTCCGCCCATCCGCGAATCGAAGTATCTCGATAGGAAGCAATGCCTCGAGATTTATCGATGGATGCTGCTGAATCGCAAGATGGAAACCGCGCTGGAGAATCTTTACAAGCAGGGGCAGGTGGTCGGCGGGGTTTACTTCGGCCTCGGCCAGGAGGCTTGCTCCTGCGCTTCCGCATACGCCCTTCAAAAGGACGACTGGCTCGGGCCCATGATTCGCAACCAGGGATCGCTGCTGGTCCGCGGCTTCTCCGCCCGCGACATCATGATGCAGTACATGGCGAAGGCGGGTTCGCCGACCAAGGGACGCGACGCCTCATCGCATTTCGGCGACATCGAGAAGCGCAATGTGGTCTCCCCTATCTCCACCCTTGGCGACCTGATTCCGGTGCTAGCGGGAGTGGCTCTGGGCGCGCGTTTGCAGGGACGCAACATCGCGGTCATGACCTACGTCGGGGATGGTGGTCAGTCCACCGGCGTCACTTACGAGGGATTGAATTTTGCCGCCGTGCAGGATCTCGGCCTGGTCCTGTTCGTCGAAAACAATCTTTGGGCATACTCGACGCCCGCCGACATGCAGTTCCGGGTGAAGGACCTTGCCGAGCGCGCCATAGCCTACGGGATTCCGGGGGTGATCGTCGATGGCACCGACGCCTGCCAGGTCTATGACGCCGCCCATGAAGCCTGCGAGCGTGCCCGGCGCGGCGAAGGCCCAACGCTCATCGAAGCCAAGATGATGCGAATGAAGGGTCATGCCATTCACGACGCCGCCGAGTATGTTCCGAAGCCGCTGTTCGAGTACTGGCACAAGCGCGACTGCATCGCGCGCTTTGAGAACTATCTGGTGAACGTGAAGAAGTGGCTCAGCCAAACTGAGAACCGAGAACTGATAACGGGTGTTGATCAACAACTCGAGGCCGACCGCGACTTTGCTGTGGCCAGCCCAATGCCGGAGCCGGAATCAGCGGCCGGGGGCGTGTACTGCGAATCCAGGTGCCATCAGATTAGGCCGAAGTACGGTGTGCCGAAAGCAAAGATGAACGCTCCCAGCGGTCTAAAGCCGACCCGCGCCTCCGTACACTTGAAATGAGGCTTTGCAGTTTACCGGTAGATTTCTCGCCGATGGCCGATGTTTATCACCAGAATCACCAGAATGCCACGATGCACCTGGTAAATCACGCGGTAGTCACCAACCCGCACACGCCAAGTGTCGGGTTCGCTAAACAGTTTCTTGCATCCGGGAGGAAATGGTTTATCGCGAAGCGCTTGGACTTTCGACCCTATGCGCTTTTGAATGTCTCGAGGCAGCTTTTCCAACTGCCGCAACGCAGCTGGCTTGAATTGAAGCGCATACATGCAAGATGCCTAAAGCCGAAGCTTTTTCTTGATAGTCTCCCATGGAATCGTGCGGGGATCTTTCATGGACTCACGTGCGGCCTTGATATCGATTTCGTCTTCCAGATTCTCGAGAAGCTCGAGGTCCGCAATCGGCACAACCGCGGCTACCGGCTTCTTGCGCCGGTGCACTACAATTCTCTCACCGCCATACGCCGCGCGGTTTACGATGTCAGAGAAGTTCTGGCGGGCGGCACTAGCGGTCAGTTTTGGCGACAAGGTCAAACGCTCCAACCTAGAATATGTACAATTAGTACAATAGCATTGTTTCGTACGAATTGCAAGCCGCACACTACCGTGTACGTCCGGACGCAAGGTTAGAAGCACGAGCCTTATGCCTCAACTCACCTATCTCGAAGCCATCCGCCAGGGAATCTGGGAGGAGATGGACCGCGATCCCGCCGTCTTCTGCATTGGCGAGGACATTGGCATCTACGGCGGCGCGTTTAAAGTCACGGACGGCTTCATCGACCGCTTCGGACCCGAGCGTGTGATTGATACGCCTATTGCTGAGTCCGCTATCGTGGGTGCGGCTTTCGGCGCTTCGCTTACCGGCATGCGGCCTGTGGCCGAGTTCCAGTTCATGGACTTCATCGGCTGCGCTTTCAACCAGATCGTAAATATGGTGGCCAAGTCGCACTATCGCTGGGGTGCGCCCGCGCCGCTGGTGATTCGCGGGCCGAGCGGCGGGAACGTTCACGGCGGCCCGTTTCATTCGCAGAATCCGGAGATGTGGTTTGTGCACGCACCGGGACTGAAAGTGGTTTGCCCGGCCAGCGCGTACGACGCGAAGGGTCTGATCAAGGCTGCCATTCGCGACAACAATCCCGTGATCTTCTTCGAGCACAAGTATCTTTATCGCCGCATTAAGGAAGAAGTTCCTGCCGAAGATTACATCGTGCCGCTGGGCAAGGCGCGAATTGCGCGGGAAGGCCGCGATCTCAGCATCATTACTTATGCTGCCATGGTCCACGCTGCCCTCGAAGCTGCGGAAATTCTGGCGAAAGAGGGGATCGAAGTGGAAGTGGTTGACCTGCGCACGCTCTCGCCACTCGATCGCGAAGCGATTGCCCAGACCGTGCACAAGACGAGCAAGGTCATCCTGCTGCACGAAGACGTGCGCACAGGTGGTATCGCTGGCGAGATCGCGGCCATTATCAACGAAGAGGCTTTCGACGATCTCGATGGCCCCATTGTCCGCATCACCGCGCAGGATTCTCCGGTACCGTTTTCTCCGCCTCAGGAGGAATACTTTCTTCCCAAGGTGAGCGATATCGTGCGCGAAGCGCGCCGGTTAAAAACGTATTAGATAGAATCTAGTCGCAGGCCTCAAAAGAAGTCAGGAGGGAAAATGCGCAATTTCATTCTCGGAATCATTGTCACGCTGCTCGTGCTGGGTCTCGGTGGCCTGGCGATAGCCACCTTGGGTCTAATGCCAACCAATGCTGATGCGACTCCGTCTGGGTTAGAGCATCGTATCGCCACCAGCGCCATGGATGCTTCCATGGAGCGGCATGCCCCTCGAGTGAGCAGTCCGATCCCGCCTACCGACGAGAATCTGATCGACGGCATGAAGGTCTTCACCATGAACTGTTCCGTGTGCCACGGGACGCTCGACAACAAGCCGAGTCCGCTGGAAAAGTCTTTTTACCCGCCTGTGCCTCAACTGATCCTTGATCCGCTCGACGACCCGGAGTGGCACATCTACTATACCGTCCGCACCGGAGTGCGCTATACCGGCATGCCGGCCTGGAGCAAGGCTTTGAGCGACCAGGATATCTGGAAAGTCACCGCATTTCTTTCGCGCGTTCAAAAACTGCCGCCGGGTGTGCAGGACTACTGGAAAAAGTCGTTCGGGACCGGTCCACCATCCGCGAGTACAAAGAAGGGTGAGGACTGAGAGGCGATCGCGAGTCGATGCCCGCAACCTTCGATATAATAAAAAGTTACGTTCGGCCCGACATTTGCCACCGGGACCGCGTGGAAGAGGATTTATGCCTACCGATATCGTGATGCCCCAGATGGGCGAGTCTATCTTTGAGGGAACTATTACCAAGTGGCTGAAGAAGCCTGGCGACAAGGTGCAGCGCGACGAGCCGCTGTTTGAGATCTCTACCGACAAGGTCGATGCCGAAATTCCCGCGCCCGCCTCTGGCATCTTGCAGGATATCAAGGTGGTCGAAGGGAACACCGTGCAGGTCAACACGGTGGTGGGAACGATTGCGGGCGATGGCGAAGCTGTGGCCTCGGCTCCCGCTCCTGCCAAAGCCTCCGCACCTGTGGCGCCGGCGAAGACGCAAGCGGCGCCTCCACCCGCCGCCCCTCCACCCGCCGCCCCGGTTGAGCTCCACGCCGCCGCCGCGCCCGAGCGCGAAGAAGACGACGATCACGCCCGCTCCTCGCCGCTGGTTCGCAAGATTGCTCGCGAGCACAACGTGAATCTGTCACAGATCCCCGGCACCGGCATGGGCGGCCGAATCACCAAGCAAGACATCATGGCGTTTATTGAGAGGCCAGAAACCTCCGGAGTGCCCACTCGCGCCAGCGCGCCCGCAGCTTCCTCGCCCGCAGCGACGCCCCGACCTGCCACTCCCGCTCCGGCGGCCATCCCCGGAGACCTGGTGCCGATGACGCAGATGCGAAAGATCATCGCGCAGCGGATGATCGAGTCCCGCCGCACCAGCGCTCACGTCCACTGCATGTTTGAAGTGGATATTACTCGAATCGTGCAACTGCGCAACAAAACCAAGTCTGCTTTCGAGCAGCGTCATGGGGCGCGGCTGACCTTCATGCCGTTCTTCGTCCGCACGGCGATCATTGCGCTTCAACAGTTCCCCATTGTCAACGCGTCGATTGAAGGCGAAAGCATCCGCTATCACCGCCACGTCAACGTGGGCATTGCGGTGGCGCTCGATTGGGGACTCATTGTTCCCGTGCTGAAGAATGCCGACGAGTTGAACTTTCTGGGGCTGCAACGAGGCATCTCCGACCTGGGCGAGCGGGCCCGCTCGAAGAAACTCAAGCCTGACGAAGTGGAAAGTTCGACATTCACCGTCACCAATCCCGGCCAGTTTGGTGCTGTCTTCGGACTGCCGATCATCAACCAGCCAAACTCCGCGATTCTGGGAGTGGGCGGCATCACCAAGGCTCCGCTCGTAGTCACTGACAACGACGGTAACGATTCCATCGCCATCCGCTCCATCGTTCACTTGACCCTCGGCTACGACCACCGCCTGATCGACGGCGCAGTGGCGGACCAATTCATGGCCTTTGTGAAGAAGACGCTGGAAAACTGGAGCGAGGAAGTCGGATGAAGGGGTATTTCCGGGGAGACTTGGAACTATCCGAAGGGATTCTGTTCAGTGACAAATGAGAGCCAGTTAATTATTTCGGGAGGCCGCTCAGCACGACCTTCGCGAAATACATGATCATTCCGAACAGGGCGCTCAGGGCGAGTCCACCAACCGCGCCTGCCAGACCAGACGTCACGGAGGACTTGCCTTGCCGCGTGGACAGCGCTGAGTTCACCTCATCTCGCCACTTGTTGTGGTCCTTTACTTGACTCTCGTACACCTCGCGACCCACGAAACTTGCTTCCTTCTGGCGGGCATCTTCGTGCGCATGATTCAGGAGATCCAGGCGCCGAAGCATTTCAACATGGTCCAGTTGCAGCGCTCGTTCGGCCAGCTCAAAACGGAGGTCGACGAAAGTTCTCTGTTGTTCTGCCATTTCGCGCTCGGCAGCGAGAATGGCGAGCAGGTGTTCCTTCAGGGACACCGAATTGCGTTGATCGTTCAGATTCATAACCCACCTCCGAATTTAGAAAATTGTTCGCGAGTCGCACCTGTCTGCGATTCTTGTCGGTCACGCTGAAGCGTTTTCTCCCATCCGCTCATAGCGGATAGTCCAAATGGAGCGCTGCCGTGCATCTCGAATATTTCGGCGGTACCGACGCATCGTATTGCCGGACGTAGCAGTTTTGCACCCGAGAGAGCCGAGGTATCGTAAACGTTTGTGCGGTGAATCGTCCCACCAGGTTGCGGTCATTCCCCGGCCCCCAACCCGCGTCACTCCAGCGGACTTCCGCTCCGACCGTGAGCATCGCGTAAATTCCCGCGCTCGCATTGGTCGAAAGCACGCGCCCCAGCACTTGCCCCGTTCCCGGATACGTCGCCCCGGCATCGTGGCAACTGCCTGCGGAGGTGCCGCTGATCTGGACGTAGTCGCCCGTGGTGGTCGCACCGTCGAACGCACAGGACGCTTGCCCGCCGCGCGAAATCTGCGCGCTGCCCGTGGTTCCGGCGCCGTCCACGACAATGCCAATCACTCCGCTAGTGTCGGAGGTCGCGGCGATGATCGCCGTCGCCGGCGAGCCCGTGAGTTTCGCCAGTTTGTTGAGGGTCGTTCCTGTCGTTCCCTGGTTCGCTATCTCTGACGCCAGCGATCCGCCCGTCAGGTCCGCGTAGGTCCCAACGTACAGATGCTTCAAACGCTGCGTAGGTGTGCCCACATCCTTGACGTTGTCGAACCACGGCTTGAAGTTGAATGACGGATCAACCACCCAGCGCAGCGACCCCTGCATCCAAAGCCCCAACCCGCGCTGTGTCCCCGTCCCCGCCGCGTCCGTGCCCGCGAAGAAGTAACTATCCGTGCTGTCGTAGCCCAGCCGCATGCGTTCGTAGTTCGAAGCATCCGTCCGCGTCCCGTACACGTTAAGCACCTGCGGATTCGCGCCGTTGTATTCCTCCAGCGTGTTCGCATCCGTGTTGAACACGTTGAGCAACCCCAACTGAACCGCCTGCCCGTTGTTGCTGATCACCTTCGGACAGTGGCAGGTCGAGTCAAACCAGAAAATTCCATAGTTCGGGATGCCGGCCGGCGGCGATGTTTCCGCCAGTTCCACAACATCAGCCGTGCTGCAGTTCGCATTCCCGTTGGCCTGAACCCCGGTGGCGAAGCTTCCATTGCATTGCGTCGGAGTCTGCGCCAGTTGCGTCGCAGTGTTCGCATTCTCGGAAACATTCCCACCGCTATCGAGCTTCGCGACCTCCACCACCGCCCCGCCGTTTTCGGAAACTTGCAGCTTTCCGCTCGCTCCGAAACCAACCGCCGACTTCCCCGCCAACGCCGGACTCAGCGCTCCGTAGCTTCCTTGCACCGCCCACGATCCCGCGCCCGTCGTCAGCAACGCACTCGCCTGCGCTGTCCCGGCAACTGTGAGCGTGCTGTCCATCTGCACGCTCGTCTTGAATTCCTTCAGTCCCGATGTCAGCCGCTCCAGCCAGTTCGTCCCATCCCCAACATTCCCGATGTAGTTAGAGAGTGAGACCGGCGCTCCCAGGCTGATCCCCACATGCGCCGGGTTCCCATCGCCCTGGTCATATCCGACAAAGGCATCATTCGCATCATTCGACGGACGGTTGTTGGCTGTGGCAATCGTCTTCTGAAAGTTCGAATCGGAAAGCGTGATGATGTGCCCCGGCCCCGACCCGAGAGTCGGAAAGTTCAATCGGCCTTTGAGGTTGGTACGCAGCCCTCCGTCTTGATTGGGTTTCACCGCCAGCAAGAACGCGCCCTGCTCATAAAACGCGCTGGAAGCCTCGGATGTGAAGCAGCTCAGCCAGAGTGGCGTCCAACCAAGAAGAGCATTGCAGTTGGTGGAGACCACCGCTGGAGCACCCGTACCTTGCACGGCAACGATGTCGCTGGGCGCACTCTGCACCCAGGCCGTCGCCGCATCCAGTACGCTCCCCGAATCCTTGTTGGTCGCGAGAATCAGGTTTCCCGGCCAGTAATCCAGAAGTGGAAAATAAGTCGGAGTAGCGACCGTGTACGATTGCAGCGTTGCCTGCGTGTCCGTGAAAGTGCAAACTCCATTCACGCAAGCCGAACCGCGAGCCACATTCTTTACCACCGCGTAGTTGCCGGTTCCAAACGGCGCCTGCTCCCGGGGGTTGTTAGGAGCGACGTAGGTCACGCGCAGCAAATCAAAGTTGCTGGCGCCGGCAACATCCGGCGTAGTCACGGTTATGTTTCCCGACCCATTGGTCAGTGCCCGGCCCGCGTACAACGGATTCGACCCGCCGTAAGTCGCGCTGTTAGCCACGATGTAATACCGGTAGTCGGTGCTTCCCGTGTTGGCAAATTGCGGAACCGATCCCACTGGAGTTATCGCTCCCTCCACCTTTACCGTCGCTCCCTGAGCGATTACTCCAGCCTCTCCGATTGCGCCCGCCGGGTTCGTGCAACTCCCAACCTCCTCATAAACGTTGTCCAGCTCAAATCCACCATACCCTCCGCGTTTCACCCCCGCGCGC
>Ga0210410_10000899_pt1 | contig 29237 bp, 28 predicted proteins | sample IncBWC4MmetaG_FD_161058 | JGI IMG/M metagenome (GOLD analysis project Ga0210410, IMG submission 161058) | Forest soil microbial communities from Barre Woods Harvard Forest LTER site, Petersham, Massachusetts, United States - Inc-BW-C-4-M | ecosystem: Environmental > Terrestrial > Soil >...
GACGTCCTTGGCGGCCAGGAGCTGCTCGGCGGCGTAGAAGCCCGCCGGACCAGACCCGACGACCGCGACACGAAGAGAAGAGGACACACCCAGCAGAGTAGCCGCTGGGTCGCCGCAAATGCGTTTTCGCGATAAAGCGCTTGCCCGGCGGCTCCGCGACGCGTACGGTCGGAGCTCCTGCCGGGCTTCCCCGAGCGCCTGACGGGCCGCTGGGGCCCCCGCGGATCCCAGGACGAAGGCGCCGACCCTTTCGACCCCTTTCGGCGCTTCGTGGATGGTCGCCCCGCATGGGCCCGCTCTAAACGTCTGCCAGCGTCAAGTCGGCGACGTCAACAGAGCTGCGCGCCGGCTGACGTCCACGCCTCGACGTTCCGCGTTGGGCTTACGAAGCGGCGGAGCTGTTCGGCGTAGACTTGCGCGACAGCCGCGAGGCGCTGGACGTCCACGTCGTGCTGCGCGTGGCGAGGGCGCTCGCGATCCACCCCGGCTAGGAGCAGCGCGATCGCCGCCGTCGAGGACAGCGCCCACGCGGCGGACCGGCCGGCCCGTCTGCTGCGCGACGCCGGCACGGGCGAGCCGGCGCTCGACATCGCGGTCTCGCACGCGCTGCTGCTGCAGGTCGCGCGCGGCGAGCTGCCCTCGTGCGTGCGCCTCTACCGGCCGCTCCCGACGCTCGCGTTCGGCCGGCTCGACCGCTTCCTCGCTGGCTACTCGGCGGCGCTCGCGGCGGCGCGGCGCCACCGCTTCGCGCCGATCATGCGGCTCGCCGGCGGTCGCGCCGCCGCCTACGGGCCGGCGGCGCTGGTCTACGAGGAGATCGTCACCGAGGCCGACCCGCTGCCGCGCATCGCGCGTCGCTTCGAGCGCGCGTCCGAGCTGCTGCGCGGCACGCTCGCGGCGCTCGGCGTCGACGCGCGCGTCGGCGAGCTGCCGGGCGAGTACTGCGCCGGCGAGCACTCGATCAACGTCGCCGGGCGCACGAAGGTCGTCGGGACCGCGCAGCGGGCGATCCGCGGCGCCGCGCTGACGAGCGCGGTGATCGTCGTCGGCGACGGCGCGCCGGTGCGTGCGGTGCTGACCGACGTCTACGACGCGCTTGGGCTGGCGTGGGATCCGGCGACTGCCGGCGCGCTGGAGGACGAGCTGCCGGGGGCCACGCCGGCCGCCGTCGAGCGCGCGCTGCTGGCGGCGCGCGAGCGGCGCGGCGCGCTCGCCCCGGGCACGCTGGAGGCGGGCACGCTGCGGCTCGCGCGCGAGCTGCTGCGCGAGCACCTCATCACGCCGGCGTGACGAGCCGCTCGGCGCCGGCGGCGAGGGCGGCGGACGCGGCGGCGGGCTTGACGGCGCGGCCACACGGCGGGTAGGCTGCAAAAGCGATTTTGCACTGGCGCGACGATCTCCCCGCGCCACGACCCGCAGGAGGACCTGTGCCTGACGTCGACCTCGCCGACCTCGTCGCCGGCACCGCCCCCGAGGCCGTCGCGAGCGGCTTCGCCTACACAGAGGGCCCGGTGTGGCTCGCCGAGGCGTCCGCGCTGCTGTTCCACGACATCCCGTCCGACCGTCGGCTGCGCTGGAGCGAGCGCGACGGGCTCCAGACCGTCGCCCAGCCGACGCGCAAGGGCAACGGCATGACGCTCGACCGCGAGGGGCGCCTGCTCGTGTGCGAGTCGGCCGCGCATCGCGTCGTGCGTCACGAGCCGGACGGACGCGTGACGGTGCTCGCCGAGCGCTACGAGGGACGCGAGCTGAACAGTCCCAACGACATCGTCGTGCGCTCGGACGGCGACGTCTACTTCACCGACCCGGCCTACGGGCGCATCCCCGTGTACGGCGTCGAGCGCCCGCGCGAGCTGGACGTGCAGGGGCTCTTCCGCATCCGCGCGCGCGACGGCGCGCTGGAGCTGCTGTGCGACGACTTCGCCCAGCCGAACGGCCTCTGCTTCTCGCCGGACGAGCGGCGCCTCTACGTCAACGACACCGAGCGCGCGGAGGTGCGCGCGTTCGACGTGGCGGAGGACGGGACGCTGCGCGGGGACGCGATCCTGCACGCGCCCGTCGGGCCCGCGCTCGCGTTCGAGGACGCGCGCCGCAACCTGCTGCCGCGCGGCTTCGTCGACGGCATGAAGTGCGACGCGCTCGGCAACGTCTACGTCACCGGGCCGGGCGGGATCTGGGTGCTCGACCCCGACGGGCGCCACGTCGGGATCGTCGAGCTGTCCGAGGACGTCGCCAACTTCACGTGGGGCGGCGACGACGGCCTCAGCCTCTTCTGCTGTTGCCGCAGCGCGCTCGTGCGGGTCGCGATGCGCGTGCGAGGTGCGGCGTGAGCGTCCCACTGCTGACGCGCCGGCTCGCCCGCGCCGGGCTCGACGTCACGGCGCTCGGCTTCGGCGGCGGCGCGCTCGGAGGGCTCTACGAGCCGGTTCCGGTCGAGCAGGCGATGGCGGCGGTCGCGGCCGCGTGGGAGCACGGGATCCGCTACTTCGACACGGCTCCGCTCTACGGGCACGGGCGCAGCGAACGCTGGCTCGGGGCGGCGCTGCGCGGCGTCGCGCGCGACAGCTACGTGCTCGCGACGAAGGTCGGCATCGCGATCGAGCCCGACGACCGCGACGCGGCGGCGGCCGAGCGGCGCTACGCCGACCCGTGGGTCCTCGACGGCCGCTACGACTTCGGCTACGACGCCTGCCTGCGCTCGCTGGAGGCGAGCATGGAGCGGCTCGGGGTCGACCGCGTCGACGTCGTCAACGTCCACGACCCGGACGAGGGCGACAGCGCGCTCCCGCCCGCCGAGCGCCGCGGCGTAGACCATCTGCCCGAGGTGATGGAGGGCGCCTACCGCGCACTGCACGAGCTGCGCGAGCAGGGCGTCGTGCGCGCGATCGGCGTCGGCATGAACGGCGTCGAGCCGCTCGCCGCGTTCGCGCGCGCGGGCGACTTCGACTGCTTCCTGCTGGCCGGCCGCTACACGCTGCTCGAGCAGCACGGGCTCGACGACCTGCTCGCGCTGTGCGCCGAGCGCGGCATCGGGATCGTCGTCGGCGGCGTCTTCAACTCGGGGATCCTCGCAAGCGGCACGGCGGGCGGCGTCCCGCGCTACGACTACGCGCCGGCGGATGCGGCGACGATTGCGCGCGTGCAGGCGATCGAGGCGCTGTGCGAGCGGCACGGCGCGACGCTGCCGGCCGCGGCGCTGCAGTTCCCGCTCGCGCATCCAGCCGTCCTCACGACGATCCCGGGGATGCGCTCGGTCGCGGAGGTGTCGGCGAACCTGGCCGCGGCCACGCATCCGGTCCCGGCGGCCTTCTGGTCGGCGCTGCGCGCCGGGCGGCTCGTCGACGCGCGTGCGCCGCTGCCCGGGGAGCCGGCCGCCGACACGGCGTCCGGCTAGCCGTCGCCGGCGGCGGCCGTCGCCCGCGGCGGGCTCGACGACCGGCGGCGCCTCGCGCGCCTTGCCCTCGCGGCAGGGCCGCGGCGCTTGACATGAAAAAGCGCTTTGGCTATGGTGTTTGAGCATGCCCGGCGGGTCGCCGCCGGCCCGTCACGAACAAGAGGTGATTGATGTCGGAGGCTGGGCAGAACGGCGACCTGATGTGGTCGAGCCTGCTGCACGCAGGGCTGGCGGGCTCGTTCCTGAGGCTGCCGGTCGCTGCGCCGCAGCGCGAGGCGCTGAGCGCCCGCAAGGCGCAGGCTGCGTTCTACGGAATCCCCTGGGACTCGACCTCTATCTCTCGCACGGGCGCGAACTATGGGCCGCGTGGGATGCGTGAGGTCTCCTGTCAGTTCCTCGGCTACAACGCCGCGCTCGACTTCGACGTCGTCGAGCGGCTCGCGCCGGTCGACTGCGGCGACGCGCGGGTCGTGCTCGCGAACGCCGAGAAGACGTTCGCCGCCGCGCAGCGCGACATCGGCGAGATCCTCGCTGCCGGTGCGTTGCCGGTCGTGCTCGGCGGTGATCACTCGGTCACGATCCCGGCCGTCCGTGCTGTGCGTGAGCGCTACGAGCGCCCGGGCCTGGTGCTGATCGACAGCCACCTCGATACCGCGATCGACGTCGGCGGTGAGACGCTCAATCACTGTTGCCCGATCAGTCGTGCGGTCGAGGCGGGCTTTGCGCCGGAGCACATCGTCCTGGTCGGGATGAACGGCTGGCTGAACCCGCCGGCGGAGCTTGCGTATGCGCGCGAGCACGGGATCGAGGTGATCTGGCTGGAGGAGCTGTGGGCCGAGGGCACCGAGCGTGCCGTCGAGCGGGCGCTCGCGATCGCCGGCCACGGCACGGACGGCGTCTACCTGAGCTTCGACATCGACTCGCTCGACGCTGCCTACGCGGTCGGCACGTGCGTTCCGACGCCTGGTGGGCTGACCGCCCGCGAGGCGATCGAGCTCGTGCGCGGCATCGGCGCCGGCGGCCTCGTCGGCCTCGACGTCGTCGAGGTCGCGCCCAGCCTGGACCCGACCTCGATGACCGCCGCGCTCGGCTGCCGCATCGCGCTCGAGGCGCTCGCGTTCCACGCCGGCGCACGGGTTCCCGAGCACGCGACCACAGCCACAACCACCCCCAACAGCTGAGGAGAGAGGGCACCATGAGGCGACGCGCAAGTCTGACGCTGACGATAAGCGCGGCCGTCGTCGCGATGGCGGCGGGCGGCTGCGGCAGTGGCGGCGGAGGCGGAGGCGGATCGACGAGCAGCGGCGGCGGCGCCGCGGCGGCCGACCAGCAGGCCGTCGACGCGCTCTACAAGGGCACCTACCAGGCGCCCCCGCAGGCGCCGAAGCCCGCGCCGGGCAAGAGCATCCTGCTGCTGTCTTGCGGACAGTCGCTGCCGACATGCGCGGCGGCGATGACGGGCGCTCAGGAGGCGGCCGGCAAGATGGGCTGGAAGACGACGATCTTCGACACGAAGGGCGACCCGAACCAGGCGTCCGCCGGCATCCGGCAGGCGCTCGTCTCGAAGGCCGACGGCGTCTTCCTCTACTTCACCGACTGCCGCCTGATGAAGCAGGCGCTGCAGGAGGCGAAGAGCGCGAAGCTGCCCGTCGTCGCGGCCGAGTCGCTCGACTGCGACTACGGCGGCGGCACGCCGCTGTTCGCCGCGACCGTCAGATACGCCGAGGGCAGCTACGCCGACTGGATCGCCGCCTACGGCAAGGCGCAGGCGCAGTATGTGATCGCCAAGACGGGCGGCAAGGCGAAGGTGCTCGACTTCGTGGAGGACGACCTGCTCGGCGCCTCGATCCAGCAGCAGGCCGAGGTGGCCGCGCTGCGTGCGTGCGCGGGCTGCAAGGTCTACCCGGTCAAGTACACGATCGGCGACCTGTCGACCGGCATCCAGCAGAAGGCGCAGCAGGCGCTGCTTCAGCACCCCGATGCGAACGCGACGATCGTGCAGTACGACGCCGTGCTGCTGTCCGGCGTCTCGGCCGCCACCCAGGCCGCCGGCCGCAAGCTCGTGGTGATGGCGGCCGAGGGCGACACGGCGACGATGGACCTCGTGCGCTCCGGCAAGGTGACCGCGGGCGTCGGCATCCCGATCGAGTGGGAGGGCTACGCCGGCGTCGACGCGCTCAACCGCCTGCTGCACGGCCGGCCGACCGCGACGAGCGGCATCGGGCTGCAGGTCTACGACAAGGACCACAACACTCCGCCGTCCGGCCCGTACAAGCCGCCGATCGACTTCCGTGCGGCCTATGGGAAGGCGTGGGGCCTGGGCGGGTGAGCACCGCGGCCCCGGCATCGCCCGTCGTCCCCGCGCTGCGCGTCCGGGAGGTCCGCAAGGACTTCCCGGGCACGCGCGCGCTCGACGGCGTCTCGCTCGACGTGCTCCCGGGCGAGGTGCACGCGCTGATCGGCGGCAACGGCTGCGGCAAGTCGACGCTCGTGAAGATCCTCGCCGGCGTGCAGCCGGCCGACGAGGGCTCGGTCGAGGTCGGCGGCGCCGTGCACGACCTGCGCCACTTCAGCTCCGCGCTGGCGCGCCGTCACGGGCTCCACTTCGTGCACCAGCAGGCGAGCGTGTTCCCCGACATGAGCGTCGCCGAGAACCTCGCGATCGGGCGCGGCTTCGAGACCGGCCCGCTCGGGCAGGTGCGCTGGGGGCGCGTGCGACGCCGCGTCGCGGACGTGCTGGAGCGCTTCGAGATCGACGCGCGCCCCGACGACGAGCTCGAGCGCCTGCGTCCCGCGACGCGGACGATGATTGCGATCGCACGGGCGCTGCAGGACCAGGAGGGTGCGCACGATGGCGTGCTCGCGCTCGACGAGCCGACCGCGTCGCTGCCGCCCGACGAGGTCGCGACGGTGCTGGAGGCGCTGCGGCGCTACGCCGGCCGCGGACAGGCGATCGTCTTCATCTCGCACCGCCTCGACGAGGTGCTCGGCGTGGCTGACCGCATCACGGTCCTGCGCGACGGGCGCCACGTCGCGAGCCTCGCGCGCAGCGAGCTCGACCATGACCGGCTCGTCGAGCTGATCGTCGGGCACGCGGTCGAGGGCGCGCCGCACGTCCCCCGGCCCGCGCGTGACGAGGCGCCGGTGCTCGCGGTCGAGGGGCTCGGCGGGGGCGCGGTCCGCGGGGCCGACCTGGCGCTCCGCGCCGGCGAGATCGTCGGCCTCGCCGGGCTCAACGGCTCCGGGCGCTCGAGCCTGCTGCGGCTGCTGTTCGGCGAGCAGCGCGCGACCGCCGGCACGCTCCGCGTCGACGGCGAGCCGGTCGCGTTCGAGCGGCCGCAAGAGGCGATCGACGCGGGCTTCGCGTACGTGCCGGAGGACCGCGCAGTCAGCGCGCTGTTCCCGGAGCTGTCGGTCGCCGAGAACCTGTCCGGCGGCTTCGCCGGCGACTACGCGCCGCATGGACGGCTGCACCACCGGCTCGAGCGCGCCGACGCGCTCGTCGCGATGGAGCGCTTCCTGATCCGCGCCACGTCGCCCGAGGTCGCCGTCTCGACGCTGTCCGGCGGCAACCAGCAGAAGGTCGTGCTGGCGCGCTGGCTGCGCCGGCGACCGCGCGTGCTGCTGCTCGACGAGCCGAGCCACGGCGTCGACGTCGGCGCGCGTGCGGAGATCGCGACGCTGATCCGCCAGGCCGCGGCGGAGGGGACCGCGGTGCTGGCCGTCTCCTCCGACTTCGAGGAGCTCAGCGACCTGTGCGACCGCGTCCTGCTGATGCGGGAGGGCCGGATCGCGGACGAGGTCTCCGGCGACCGGCTCGCCGTCGACCACATCAACCATCTGCTGCACGTGGAGAGGGTCCTGTCATGAACATTGGTTCCGCGAGCGCCGAGCGCTCGCTCGTCGCCGACGACCCCGCCGTCGCACCGCCGCGGCGCTCGCGCCGGCTCGACGGCGGCACGCTCCTGCGCGTCGCCGAGGCCTATGCGCTGCTCGGGCTGACGGTCGCACTGGTCGTGCTGTTCAGCCTGCTGCCGGCGACGCGCGACACGTTCCCGACGGCCGCCAACCTGCAGGCGACGCTCGGCAACCAGTCGGTCCTCGCGATCGTCGCGCTGGCCGCGCTGATCCCGCTCGTCGCGCAGGCGTACGACTTCTCCGTCGGCGCGACGATGGGGCTCGCCTCGATCCTCGCCGCGACGGTGCTGTCGAGCGGCTCGCCGATCGTCGTGGCGCTCGCGATCGCGGTCGCCGTCGGGCTCGCGGTCGGTGTCGTCAACGGGCTGCTCGTCACGCGTGCGGGCGTCAGCTCAGTCGTCGTGACGCTCGGCACCGCGACGATCGTGCAGGGGGCCGTGAGCTGGAAGACCGGCGGCCAGAGCATCGTCAACGGCATCTCGACCGCGCTGACCGATTTCGGCTCCGGCGACCTGCTCGGCGTGCCGCTCGTCGTCTACGTGGCGTTGGTCGTCGCCTGCGGCGTCTACTTCCTGCTGCGCCACACGCCCTACGGGCGCTATGTGCAGGCGCTCGGCTCGAACGCGAACGCCGCGCGGCTCGTCGGGCTCAACGTCAACCGCCTGACGCTCTCGACGTTCGTGATCGCGGGCGCGCTCGCCGGCGGGGCCGGACTGCTGCAGGTCGCGCGCAGCGGTGCGGGCAACCCGCAGGTCGGGGCCGGCTTCACGCTGCCTGCGATCGCCGCCGCGTTCCTGAGCGTCGCGGCGATCAAGCCGGGCCGCTTCAACGTGTGGGGGACGATCGTCGCGATCCTGTTCCTCTCGACGCTCAACAGCGGGCTCAACCTGGCCGGCGTCAGCAGCTACGTCAACGACTTCGCCAACGGCACCGCGCTGATCGCGGGCGTGGCGCTTGCCGGGGTGTTTGGGCGGCGGCGTGCCGGAGGCGCCTGAGAGGGGTCCGGGCCGCGGCCGGGGCGGGCTGCCCTGCGCGCCGTCGGGTGGCGGCGGTCGATTACTCTCGTCGCTACCGTGACACGGCGCCCGAGCATCCATGACGTTGCCGCGGCGGCTGGTGTGTCGATCACTACCGTCTCGCACGCGCTGAGCGGCAAGGGACGGCTTCCGCAGGAGACGCGCGACCACGTACGGCGGGTTGCCGAGCAGATCGGCTACGCGCCGAGCATGCACGCGCGTGGGCTCGCGATGGGCCGCACGATGCTGCTCGGGATCCAGGCTTCGGGCTTCGACACGCGTGCGCTCGTGCCGCAGCTCGCGTACTTCGTGGACTTGCTCAATGCTGCGTCCGCGACGGCGATCGAGCGCGGCTACGCGCTCGTGCTGCTGCCGCCGGACGCGCCGGAGGAGAGGGTCCACCGGCTCGCCTTCGACGGCGGCGCGATCGTCGATCCGGTCGGCGACGAGCCGCTGCTGACGGCGCTGCGCGAGGAGGGCAAGCCGGTCGTCACGACGGGGCGCATCCCGGGCGAGCCGAGCGTCGGCGCGTCGATCGACAGCGATCACGTCGCCGCCGCGCTGATGGTGCTCGACCACATGGCCGGGGCGGGCTGCGAGCGCCCGGCGCTGCTGACGACGGGCAAGGGCCCCTCCTACGTGGCGGACGCGGCGCGCGGCTACCGCTCGTGGTGCGCCGCGCGCAAGGTCAAGCCGCGCGTGCTGACCGTCAGAGGCGAGCCGAGCGAGCAGGCCGGGCAGCGCGCGATGGGCCGCGCGCTCGACGCCCACGGCGCCGAGATCGACGGTGTGTACGCGACGCTCGACGCACTCGCGATCGGCGCGCTGCGCGCGGCGTGCGAGCGCGGCATCGCGGTGCCGGGCGAGCTCGCGATCTCCGCGATCACCGATTCGCCCTCACTGCGCGCGGCGTCGCCGCCGGTGACCGCGCTCGACCTTCACCCGGAGAAGATCGGCGCGCGCGCGATCGCGCTGCTGGTTGCGCTGATCGAGGGCGCGCCCGTCGAGGACGCCGGCGATCCGGTCCCGGTCGACCTCGTCCTGCGGGACTCGACGGCGGTCGCCGCGCGCGACGGCGGGCTCGCCGTCCTCGAAGCCTGACGCTCGCCCCGCCCGCGGTCGCGCGCCGGCCGGCCTTCGGGGCTGCGCGGCTTGACATGGAAAAGCGCTTTATCTATGCTGGGCGGCAGGTTGGAGCGCGGTCCACCGCCGCCGACCGCGACACGACATCGCTTCGAGGAGACCCAATCGATGACGCGCACCGCGTTGGGCATCATGGACCTGCATGCCCAGCTCGCGCCCGCCGTCGAGCTGATCTACGAGCGCGGCACGCCCGAGTCCCGCAGCCAGTGGCTCGACGTCGAGCGCATGCTCGTGCTGGCGCGCCCGCGCCCCGGAGTGGGGGACTGGACGACCCCCTACCTGAGCCTCGAGCGCGAGCGCGACGTGCACGTCATGCCCGCCGACGGCCGGATCCCCGCCGACGGCGGCGCGCCGGAGCCCGGCGTCCTGCAGGACAACCCGGCGGGCCGGCTGCGTGCGCTCGACGCGGCTGGCGTCGTCGTGCAGCTGCTGAGCCCCGCCGGCTCGATCGACGCCGCGGCCGCGCTGCCCGCCAACCTCGCGGTGGGCCTGTTCGGCGGCTACAACCAGTACGCGATCACCTACTGCGCGGCCGATCCCACGCGCCTCAAGGCAGTGCTGCAGGTCCACGGCAGCGAGCCGGTGTGGTCGGCGCACGAGATCCGTGACCTGGCCGCCGAGCCGGCGATCGCGGCCGTGAGCGTCTGCCTGCCGGTGAAGGTCGCGCCGGACGACCGCGACTTCGCGCCGGTGTGGCAGGCGCTCGAGGACACCGGCCTGCCGCTGCTGTTCCGACCCCGCTTCGGGGCGCGCGCGTGGACGCCCGAGCGCACGCTCAGCTACCTCGCGCTGAGCGGGCTGCTCGACCGCCACCCGGGCGTGCGGATCGCGTTCGCGGGCAGTGGCGCGAGCTGGCTCGCCGCCTGGGCGCGGCACGCCCGCGAGCTGCCGCGCGAGGCCGGCGCCGTCCGCCAGCTCGAGCAGGGCCGCGTGCTCGCGACCGCGGACTCGGCGGAGGACGCGGCCGCGCTCGCCGCCGTCGCCGCCGAGCTGGGCGACGCCTGCCTTGGCTGGCAGTCGGGCTTTCCGCTGGCGGACCCACCCGCGGACGGCCCGCCGCTCGCGGGGCTCGACGAGCGCCTGCGCGAGCGGGCGCTCGTCGCGAACCCCGCGCGCTACCTCGGGGCGCCGGACGTAGCGAGCAGGGACGCGTCCCCGCGCGCGACGACGTCACGTCACCACTGACAATGAGAGGAGAGCAGATGCAGCCCACGGCCGAGCAGTCCTTGTGGATGTACGAGACGATGCTCGTCATCCGGGAGTTCGAGGAGACGATGGCCACCGTCTACCTCGAGGGAAAGCTCCCGCCGAGAATCCAGGCCGGCCTCGCCTTCGACATCGGCGCCGGCCCGGTGCCCGGCGAGATGCACCTCGCCGCCGGGCAGGAGCCGGTCGCGGTCGGGGTCTGCGCGCACCTGCGCGACGAGGACACCGTCGTCGGCACGCATCGTCCGCACCACTTCGCGATCGCGAAGGGCGTGCCGCTGAACGAGATGACGGCCGAGATGTTCGGCAAGGCCGATGGCCTCAGCCGCGGCAAGGGCGGGCACATGCACCTGTTCGACCCGGCTCGCAAGTTCAGCTGCAGCGGGATCGAGGGCGCGAGCCTGCCGCCCGCGGTGGGCGCCGCGCTCGCCGCCAAGAAGCTCGGCAAGGACTGGGTCGCCGTCGCCTTCTTCGGCGAGGGCGCGGCCAACCAGGGCACGTTCCACGAGGCGCTCAACATGGCCGGCCTGTGGAAGCTGCCGGTCGTGTTCGTCTGCGAGGACAACAAGTACGCGATCTCGGTGCGCAAGAGCGACTCGACCGCGGTCGCTTCCAACGCGAGCCGTGCGGCCGCGTACGGGATGCCGGGCGTCGACGTGCCCCACAACGACCCGGTCGAGGTCTTCGCGGCGGCCGGCGAGGCGGTCGAGCGCGCTCGCAGCGGCGGCGGCCCGACGCTCATCGAGGTGCAGACCGACCGCTACCTCGGCCACTTCCAGGGCGACGGGGAGGTCTACCGCCCGAAGAGCGAGGCGGCGGAGCTGCGCGGGAAGGACCCCATCCCCAAGCTTGCCGCGCAGTTGCGCGAGCAGGGCGCGCTCGACGACGCCGCCGACGAGCAGGCGAGAGCGCGCGCCCACGTGCGCGTGACGGAGGCGTACGAGTTCGCGCGCTCCAGCCCGTACCCCGACGCCGAGGAGGCGCTGCTCAGCGTCTTCGTCTGATCCGGCCGTTCCCGAGGAGGAAGCACATGACCGTTGCAACGCAGCAGCGCACGCTCACGATGGCGCAGGCGATCTCGGAGGCGATCGGCCTCGAGCTCGAGCGCGACGAGCGCGTCTTCGCGATGGGCGAGGACATCGGCGCCTACGGCGGCATCTTCGGCGCGACCGAGGGGCTGCTCGCGAGATTCGGCCCGGAGCGCATCATGGACACGCCGATCTCCGAGGCGGGCTTCATCGGCGCCGCGCTCGGCGCGGCGGCGGAGGGGCTGCGGCCGATCGCGGAGCTGATGTTCGTCGACTTCTTCGGCGTCTGCATGGACCAGATCTACAACCACCTCGCGAAGAACACGTACATGTCGGACGGCAACGTGCGGCTGCCGGTCGTCATCACGACCGCGATCGGCGGCGGCTACTCGGACGCCGCGCAGCACTCGCAGTGCCTCTACGCCACCTTCGCGCACGTGCCGGGCCTGAAGGTCGTCGTGCCGTCGAACGCGTACGACGCGAAGGGCCTGATGATCGAGGCGATCCGCGACGACAACCCCGTCGTCTTCATGTTCCACAAGGGGATCATGGGGCTCCCGTGGATGTCCTACTTCGAGGGCGCCACGACGGAGGTGCCGGAGGAGAGCTACACGGTCCCGTTCGGCAGAGCGCGCGTCGTGCGCGAGGGCGGCGACGTGACGATCGTGACGCTGAGCCAGATGGTGCAGAAGGCGGCGATCGCCGCCGAGCAGCTCGCCGGCGAGGGGGTCGACGTTGAGGTGATCGACCTGCGCACGGTCGTCCCGCTGGACCGCGAGGCAGTGCTGGAGTCGGTCGCGAAGACGGGTCGCCTGCTGATCGCCGACGAGGATTACCTGAGCTTCGGCCTCAGCGGCGAGATCGGCACACTGATCGCCGAGCGGCTCGACCGCATCGAGCTGAAGGCGCCGGTGCGCCGCCTTGCCGTACCCGACGTGCCGATCCCCTACAGCCGCGTGCTCGAGCAGCGCGTGATCCCGCAGGTCGACGACATCGTCGCGGCGGTGCGCGAGCTGCGCGGCGCGCGGGTGGCGACGTGAGCGCCGCCACGGGCGTGCGCGCGCCGGAGGAGGTCTGGGAGGACACGGACGAGGACGTCGAAGGGCTGCTGGACGACTGGCACGTGGCAGAGGGGGACGCGGTCGAGGCCGGTCAGGCGATCGCTTCGCTGATGATCGTCAAGACGAGCTTCGAGCTCGAGGCGCCGGTGGCCGGGACGGTTGCGCGGATCCTCGTCGAGAAGGGCGCCACGTTCGGCCGCGACGACGAGCTCGCGCAGATCGAGCCGGCATCGTGAGCGACGCCGCCGCGGAGCCCGCGCCCGCCGCGCCACGCCGCGTCCCGTTCACAGGGATGCGCGGCGCGGTCGCGCGTGGCATGAGCGCGGCGTGGCAGACGCCGCGCGTCGCGGCGGGCGTCGAGGTCGACATGCGCGCCTGCCTCGCGCTGCAGCGCACGCTGCAGGAGCGGATCGGCACGGAGCCGCGGTTGACGCCGACGCACTTCGTGCTGCGCGCGGTCGCGCTCACGCTGCTGGAGCACCCGCGCCTCAACGCGCGCGTCGACGCGGAGGGCGTCGAGCTCGGCGACGAGGTCGCGCTCGGCCTCGCAGTCAACCTCGACGAGGGAATCCTCGTGCCGGTGATCCGCGACGCGGCCGCCATGTCGGTCGAGCAGCTCGCGCGCGCGTCGCGCGAGCTGGCCGCTGCGGCCCGCGCCGGCAGGCTCGGCCCGGGCGCGATCAAGCACGGCACGTTCACGGTCAGCACGCTCGGCGCGACCGGGATCGACTGGTTCACGCCGATCCTCAACGCGCCGCAGGTCGCGATCCTCGGCGTCGGCCGGATCGCCGAGCGGCCGCTCGTCGAGGACGGCGCGCTGATCGTCGCGCCGACGATGCAGCTCACGCTCGTCTACGACCATCGCGCCGTCGACGGCCATCCGGCGTCGCTGATGCTCGCGGCGCTTCGCGACCGCCTCGCCCGCGCGCAGCTCGACGCCTGAGCAGGCGCCGGCCGCCGGGCAGCGTGCGGCGCGTCAGCCGGCGCCGCCGAGGTGCACGACGACGACGCCGGCGACGATCAGCACGATCCCGGCGACCGTCGCCGCGCTCGCCGGCTCGCCGAGGAACGTGAAGCCGATCGCCGCGATCGCCGCGGTGCCGAGCGCCGACCAGATCGCGTAGGCCACGCTCACCGGAATCGATCTGAGCGCCTGCGCGAACAGGCCGAAGGTGATCGCGTAGCCGACCACGACGACGAGGCTCGGCGCGAGCCGCGTGAAGCCGTCGGTGTACTTGAGGCAGATGGTGGTGGCGATCTCGCTGGCGATCGCCGCGAAGAGGAAGGCGTAGGCCATCGTCCTGGCGCTCCGCCGCAGGGCGGTCGCGGCGCCGATTGCGCCGCGACCGCCGGCGGACCCTGCCCGGAGCTGCCGCCGAGCGGTCTAGGCCGCGCCGTTGCCGTCGGCGTGCACGCCGTTGCCGTTCGCGGCACGGGCGCCGTAGGCCTGCTCGACGACCCAGCGGTCGAATTGCCACATGATCCTCTCGTGCTTGGAGAAGCGCCCGGGGGTCGCGCGGTGCGAGCGGATGCCGACCTGCTGCATCTCGGCGATCTTGTTGTCCTCGGCGATGAACGGCGGGATGTTGCGCGCGTACTCCTCGACGCCGGCCTTCAGCGGACCGTCTTCGCCGTCCCTGTACGCCTCGGCCGCCGCCGGCGGGACGCACAGGACGATGCTCAGCGCCATCCGCTCCGGGCCGGTCGGGTGCATGACGTAGTAGAGCATGCAGTCGAGCATCGGCAGCACCGCGAAGCTCGGGTAGGAGAGCCAGATCGGCATGCCGTCGAACTCCGGCGGGACGTCCGCCATCGTCGGTGTGATCGGCAGCAGCGCGTCACCCGAGTCGCTGAGCGTGAAGCCGGGGAACTGGCCGACCATCAGGATCCACGGCTGCTCGCTGATGTCGGGGAACTCGATCCAGCCCTTCATCGGCGTGACGGGCTGGAACGTCTCCGCGTGGACCCACGGGACGTGGTACTCCTCCATCGCGTTCTCGACGTAGATCTTCCAGTTGCAGGCGAGGTCGAAGTCCCAACGGTGCGTCGTGACGAAGTCCGCGAGGCCGTACTTGTCGCTGTGCCAGCGCGTCGTCTCGCTCACGCGGTCGGCGTAGGGCGTCGCGTCGGGATCGAGGTTCACCATGATGAACCCCTCCCAGATCTCCGTCTGCACGGCGTGGAGCGGGTAGTCGGCCTTGTCGAAGTTGCGCGTCTCTCTGAAGTCGGGCGTGCCGCGCAGCTCGCCGGTGAGTGCGTACATCCAGCCGTGGTACGGGCAGCGGAAGGCGTTGACGGTGCCGGTGCCCTCGACGAGCTGGCAGCCGCGGTGGCGGCAGACGTTCAGGTGGGCGCGAATCTCGCCGTCGCCGTCGCGCACGACGACGACCGGCTCGCCGACGATGTCGACGGTGAAGAAGTCGCCGGGGCTCGCCGCGTCCTCGACGCGTCCGACGCACAGCCACTCCCTGCGGAAGATGTGCTCGGCCTCTGCCTCGAAGATCGCCGGCGAGGTGTAGCACTGGGGCGGGAGAGTGGAGGCCTCGAGCGGTGGGCGACTCAGCGCCTCCATCGCCTCCGGTGAGATGAGCGGGGCGCTCGTCGTCGCAGTCACGTCATGTCTCCTGTCTGTCTCGTGGGTGGGATGTCGCAATCGCGTCCTGCGCGCCGCTACGCCTCGTCGACGCCAAGCTGGCGCATGATCGTGTCGAGGTCGTAGTAGTGCGTGGTCTTGACCTCCTGGCCGTCCTTGACCTTCGCGATCGTGCAGAACGGGAACTCGAACGGCTTGCCGGTCGGTTCGATCGTGCGGTCCTCCATCACGAACGGCCCGTCGTGGGTGCCGCCGAGCGTCCCCTCGACGATCACGTAGTCGTCCGCGACGATCATGTTGTGGACGATCTGCTGCCCGTCGGGAAGCGCGGTCGCCCACCGCTCGAACTCGTCGCGCACGCCGTCTCGACCGACGAAGCGCTCGCCGGTCGGGACCTCGAGCACCTCGCAGTCCTCGGCCACGGCGTTGAGGGCACGCTCGAGGTTGCGCTCGTTGAAGCCCTCGATGACCTCGAGCAGCGCGTTGGTCTGGACGGGGTCGCTCATTGATTCGCCTTCCTCTCTCCGCGGACCGGTAGTAGCATCGCAAAAGCGCTTTCTCATGTCAAGCGGGGTACGTGACGAAGCGGTCAACGGAGAGAGACCAGATGAGCGTCGTGCAGAGCGAGAAGAGGCGAGTCGTGGCGGCGGTGCCGACGCGGCTCCACGCCCGACGGCGAGTGGCGGCGGATCGAGCACTCACCCGACGGTGGACCGCCGAGCGTGCATGCGCCCCGCTCAGGCCTCGAGCACGACGGCGAGCCCCTGGCCGACGCCGATGCACAACGCAGCCACCCCCCACCCGCCGCCGCGCCGGCGCAGCTCGTGGGCGCACGTCGCGAGCACGCGCGCGCCGCTCGCGCCGAGCGGATGGCCGAGCGCGATCGCGCCGCCGTTGACGTTCACGCGCTCCGGGTCCAGCTCGGTCCAGTCGGCGAGGCAGGCGAGCGACTGCGCCGCGAACGCCTCGTTGAGCTCGAGCACGGTCACGTCGCCCCAGCCGATCCCCGCCTGCTTCAGCGCGCGCTTCACGGCCTCGACCGGCCCGATCCCGAACACGTCCGGGTCCACGCCGGACACGCCCCGCCCGGCGATTCGCGCGAACGGCTCGCGGCCGATCGCCTGCGCCGCGCGCTCGTCGCCGATCAGCACCGCCGCCGCGCCGTCGTTCAGCGCCGATGCGTTCCCTGCCGTCACGGTCCCGCCCTCGCGACGAAACGCCGGCTTCAGCTTCGCGAGCCCCTCGAGCGAGCTGTCCGGCCGCATGATCTCGTCGCGGGCCAGCTCCGTCCCAGGCACGGGCACGACCCAGTCGTCGTAGAAGCCGCCGTCCCAGGCGGCCGCCGCGCGCCGATGGCTGCGCACCGCGAACGCGTCCTGCGCCTCGCGCGAGATCCCATAGCGCTCCGCGAGCTGCTCGGTCGACTCGCCGAGCGAGATCGTCCAGCGCTCCGGCATCTGCGGATTGACGAGCCGCCAGCCGAGCGTCGTCGAGTGGAGCGCTTCGTCACCGCGTGGGAAGGTGCGCTCGGGCTTCGCGAGCACCCACGGCGCGCGGCTCATCGACTCGACGCCGCCGCTCAGCACGAGCGACGCGTCGCCCGTCTCGATCGCGCGGCTCGCGCCGATCGCCGCCTCCAGCGACGAAGCGCAGAGCCGGTTGACCGTCACGCCTGGGATCGACGTCGGCAGGCCCGCCAGCAGCACCGCCATCCGCGCGACGTTGCGGTTCTCCTCGCCGGCGCCGTTTGCGTTGCCGAAGACGACGTCCTCGATCGCGGCCGGGTCGAGGCCGGGCGAGCGCTCGACGATCGCCCGCGCCACGTGCGCTGCGAGGTCGTCCGGCCGAACGCCTGCGAGCGCGCCGCCGTAGCGCCCGAACGGCGTGCGGACGGCATCGAGCACGTAGGCGTCAGGCACGTGCGCACCCTAGCGCCGGTGCGCACCGAGCGCGCGGGCTGCGGGATGGCCGGGACGCCGGATGAATGCGCGGCGTGGGAGTCCTTCACTGGTCAAGCCCGATCTTCGAATGGCCGATAACGCGGGCACGCGGCCTCGCACGGCCGCGACATTCGGGATGCGACGAGACTGGAGCGCGACGATGGGCGGACGATTCCGACGGGGCTGGGACCTCGCGAAGCAGAGCTGGGCGATCCTGCGCGCCGACCGCGCGCTCGCCCTCTTCCCCGTTGTGGCAGCCGTCGCGTGCGTGCTCGCAGGGATCGTCATCATCGGTCCGGGCGTCGCCCTCTTCGTCACGGCGAGCAAGCCCGCCGGCGTCGTCGTGATGGTGGTCGGCGGCTACGTCCTGACGTTCATCGGCATCTACTGCAGCACGGCGCTCGCGGCTGCCGCCGCAAAGGCGCTCGACGGCGGTCACCCGACGCTTGGCGACGGCTTCGCCGCCGTCCGCTCGAGACGCGGCGTGATCGCGCAGTGGGCGCTCGTGCAGCTCACGGTCGGCCTGCTGCTGCAGGTGATCCAGGGCCTCTTGTCTGAGAGCGCGATCGGTCGTCTCGTCGCGACGATCTTCGCCTCGATCGCGAGCTTCGCGTGGGCGATCGCGACCTTCTTCGTGCTGCCGATCCTCGCGCTGGAGGGGCTCGGCCCGAAGGAGGCGCTGACGCGCTCCTCGCATGTGATCCGCGAGCGCTGGGGCGAGGGCCTCGTCGGCGCCGGCTCGATCGGCGGCCTGATCTTCCTGTGCGCGATGCTGCCGGCGATCGGCCTCGGCGTGCTCGGTGTCGCAGTCGCCGGCTCGACGCCGGCGGCCGGCGCGGCGCTGATCGCGGTCGCGGTGCTCGTGTTCGTCGGCGCCGCGATCCTGTCCTCGACGCTGAGCGTGATCTTCCGCGTCGCGCTGTTCCGCTTCGCGACCGAGCAGCGCGTCGTCGGCGGCTTCGACGGCGCGGCGCTCGAGGGTGCGTTCCAGCCGAAGAGGCGTGGCCGCCGCCAGGCCGCGTTCTGATCGTGCGGGTGCGAGCCGCGGCTTGCACCCTCCACCCATCGACGGTGGCGCAGACGACCACGGGTGGCGAACATGCGTTCGCATCCCATGATCGTCTGCGTCCTCCTTCCCCGCTTCGAGCTGACCGTTGCCGCCGGCGACCGTGAGGAGCTGCTGCGGACACCCACAGCACTCGCGCCGGAGTCGGGGCGTGAGCGGCGCGTGGGGGAGGCCTCGCCCGCTGCCGAGGCGTTCGGCGTGTGCGCGGGGACGCCGCTCGGCGAGGCGCTCGCGCGCTGCCCGTCGTTGACGCTCGTGCCGCCCGACCCGGCTGGTGTCGCCGACCGCTGGGAGCGGTTGCTCGTGCGGCTGGAGTCGATCGGCGCCGCGGTCGAGCCGGAGCGGCCGGGGCTCGCCTGCTTCGCCGCTCGCGGGCTGCTGCGGCTGCATGGCGGATCGCTCGAGCACGTGCTGGCCGCCACGCGCAGCGCGTTGCGTCAGCCGGCGCGGATCGGCGCCGGCCCGTCGCGCTTCTGCGCGCTCGCAGCGGCGACGCGCGCGCGCGTGCGGCGGCCGGTCGTGGTGGCGGGCGAGGAGGAGCAGGCGGCCGCCTACCTCGCAGCGTTGCCCGTCGCGCTGCTGCGTGGCCGGCACGAGACGGCCGAGCTGCCCGAGCCGCTCGCACGGCTCGGGATCGCGACGCTCGGTCAGCTGGCGGCGCTGCCCCGAACCGCGATCGCCGATCGCTTCGGCCCCGCCGGGCTGCTCGCGCACGAGCTTGCGCGCGGCCGCGACGGGAAGCTCGTTCCACGCCACCCGACGGAGCGGCTGGTCGAGGAGCTCGAGCTGCCGGAGGCGCTCTCCGGCATTCAGCTCGATCGCGCGCTGCACTTGCTCGTGGACCGGCTGCTTGCGCGCCGCGAGCGGCGCGGACGCACGCTGCGCGCGGTCGTGCTCGCCGCAGTGCTCGTCGAGGGCGGCACGTGGCGTGAGCAGATCACCTTCCGCGAAGCGCTCGCCGACCCGCTGCGGATGCGGCTTGCACTGGCGCCGCGGCTGGCGTTGCTGCCGGCGCCGGCCGAGCGCCTGCAACTCGCCGTCGAGCGCTTCGGGGCGCCCGCGAGCGACCAGCGCTCGCTGCTGGACGAGGCAGCGGCGGTGCGCCGGGCGCGGCTGCGCGAGGCGGTCCAGCAGGCACGTGCCGCCGCCGGCCCGGACGCTGCGCTGCGCGTGCTCGCGGTCGACGTCGACTCCCGCGTGCCCGAGCGCCGGGCCATGCTGACGCCGTTCGAGTCATAGCTCGGCGCTGGACCTTGACTTTCCATTGACCATTTTTATAGTGTGCTGTGGCTGGGTCCGCGGTGTGCTGTGATGACCCTGCCTGGGGGAGATGCGCAAACGCTCTTGAGTTTTTGAGCTCGCGGGCTTGGCGTGCCTGATCTCACACGCCGCGTCGCGCCGTGAGCGCCATCGCCGTCGTCGGCGGTGCGCTGCGGCGTGCCAGCGTGCTCGATACACCCATTCCGCGCTCGTCGCGGAGAAAGGGAGGGTCATCCATGGCCATTCGCAAGTGCCTCGTGGCACTTCTGGCGGCCGGTGCGCTGCTCGCCTTCGCGGGCGTCGCCTCTGCAGAATTCCCGAACTACTCGGACTGTCCGAGAACGACAACGGGCGTCATAGCCTGCATCGACGCCCAGAGCGTTTCGGGAAGCCTCGAAATCAAGGGCTTCACCGTCCCGCTCGGGGAATCGCTCGAGATTCGTGGCGGGCTCACGGAAGAAGTGGGCGGAAATGGGCCGACCTTCGTTCCGCCGACCGGCACGAACGGGTTCTTTTCCAGACAGATAAATGTCCCTGGCGGGATCCTCGGGATCGAATTCCCGATCCCCGGAAACGCGGTGCTAGCCACAGCTCAGCTGGCCGGGCCGGCCTCGTCGCTCCACTTCAGATTCGGCGTCCCGATCACGACCATCAGATTGCCGGTCAAGGTGAAGCTCGACAACCCGATACTCGGATCGAGCTGCTACATCGGGACTGACAGCAACCCGGCGAATATCAATCTGACGACGGGAACGACCAGCCCGCCGCCGCCGAATAGACCGATCTCCGGCAGCCTCGGGAGAGTCTCGTTCGAACCAGCCAGCGGCCTGGAGCTGCTGGGAGCGACGAGCGTCGACAACGCGTTCGCGGTGCCCGGAGCTACGGGATGCGGCTTCCTCGGGATAGCCAACCCACTGGTGAACCTGAAGCTGCAGCTTCCCTCCGAAGCTGGGAACAACACGATGATCGTCACGAACAACGTGGCGATCAGGCACATCTAACAGCAGGACGATTCGCAAGCAGGTCCTGGGGTGCGCGCCTGCCGTAGGCGCGCACCCACTGCCGCTCCACCAGCCCGCCGCGGCTCCGTCCTTGGCTGGTGGCGCAAAGGCTGGTCAGGCGCCAGCATGTGCTCCGAGATGGCCGCCTCCACGCTCGCCGCACCTCGCTCCGCGCGGGTCGACGCCGACCCCGCCGACGGCCGGCCGCGCGCGGTCGACGGCCGTAGCGTCGACGCAGTGCGCGAGTCGTGGCTCGTCGAGGATCGCTGGTGGAATGGCAGCCCCATCCGCCGCCGCTACTGGGAGGTCGTCACGACCTGCGGCCGCAACCTCGTCGCGTTCCATGACCTGCGCAGCGACGGGTGGTACGTGCAGCGATGAGCCTGTAAAAGATTAACTAGAATACAGTTAATCATCGCGGGTCACCTTGGCGCGTTGGCACTTGACATAGCCGGATCTTTTTTCTAGTGTCGTATTGGCGGAAATTGTGGTGCGTGAGTCGCTGCGCCCGCGCCGGGGGAAGAACTCGAACGGCTGTCACAGCTGGACGTCATCGGACGGCCGGACCCGAGCATGTGCTCGGGTTCTCGTCGTGTCGCCCTCACAGGCGCGCTTGCAGCGGGCTGCGTTCTGTGCATCCGCCGCTCCAGCACACCTAGCTCGCGCGTGAGCGCGAAGAAGGGGAGGTCTCATGACAGTGCGCAAATACCTCGTTGCGCTGCTCGTCACGGGTGCGTGGCTCGTCCTGGGAGGCGTCGCCAGCGCCGCATTTCCCAACTACTCGGACTGCCCGAGCTCGACGCCGAACTTCGAAGGCTGCCTCGACATCCAGGGCGTGAGCGGCAACCTGCGGATAAAGGAATTCACCGTGCCGCTCAACGACTCGCTCGAGATTCGCGGCGCGGTGGCCAACGAAGGCGTGGGCAGATCGACGTTCGTGCCGCCGACAGGCACGACCGGCTTGTTCGCTAAGCCGGTATCGGTGCCCGGCGGGCTCCTCGGCATAGAATGGATCCCTGGGACGAGCGTGCTAGCTCTCACGGAGCTTGCGGGGCCGCCGTCCGGGATCAGACTCGATCTCGGGAACTTCCGCGTCGGCATCCCCGTCAAGGTGCGGCTCGTCAACCTCCTGCTCGGGATGGACTGCCACATCGGGACGGACTCGAGACCGGTCATGCTGAACTTGGCCACCGAAAGAACGAATCCGCCGCCGCCGAACACGCCGATCACCGGCTCGATCGGAAGTGGACCGAGATTCGTCCCGCCGGCCGAACTCCAGGTCTTGGGTGCCGTGAACGTCGAAAACTCGTTCGCAGTTCCCGGTGCGACGGAATGTGGGCTCGGGCTCGGACTGATCAACGCGCTCGTGAACCTCAAGCTCGGACTGCCGTCGGCCGCGGGCAACAACAGCATCGAAATCAAGAACAACATCGGCATACGGCTCACGCCGTAGGGCCGCGGTCAAGGCCGCAGCGATTAATTAATCAACTGCGACAATCGAGGTCCGCGCACGCACGTGCGCGGACCTTTGTCGTGCAAAGCTCCACCTTCGGGTGGTAGCCAACATAGATGTGGGAAGCGAACATGTGTTCGTGTCCTACGTCGAGCTGCACGTGCACTCCGCCTTCTCGTTCCTCGATGGCGCTTCGCTGCCGGACGAGCTGGCGGGCGCAGCGCACGGGCTCGGGCACGAGGCGCTCGCGCTGACCGACCACGACAACGTCTGCGGCGCGATGGAGCACGCGCAGGCGTGCAGCGCGGTCGGGCTGCGGGCGCTCCACGGCGCCGAGCTGACGCTCGACGACGGCCGCCACCTGACGCTGCTCGTCGAGGACGAGCGCGGGTGGCGCAACCTCTGCCGGCTCGTGACGCGTGCGCACGCGCACACGCGGGGGGATCGCGAGCCGCTGGCGCTGCACGCGGATGCGGTGGGGGACCGCGTCCCGGCAGGGGCACGCATGGGGGAGCCGGTCCCGCCCGCCCGCCTGGGGGGCACCGCGGGCGGGACCGGCGTGCGCTCGCGGACAGCCAGAGCGCCTGCCGGGGGCGACGCGCGAGCGGACGGCGCGCGGGGCGGGCGGGGCCGCGTTGCGACCCAGCCGCACCTTCCGCTCACGGCCGTGCTCGACCACGCCGACGGGCTCGTCTGCCTCAGCGGCTGCGCCACGCACGGCGTGCACGACCGACCGGGCCTCGAAGCGCTGCGCGACGCCTTCACCCCCGACCGCCTGCGCGTCGAGCTGCAGCGCCCCTACCTGCACGACGACCGCGCGCGCAACCGCCGCCTCGCCGCGCTGGCGCGCGAGCTGGAGCTGCGCTGCGTCGCGAGCGGCAACGTCCACGCGCACGTGCGCGCCCGCGCACCGCTGCAGGACGCGCTCGTCGCGGTCCGCCACCGCACGACGCTCGACGCCTCCGAGCCGCTGCGGCGCGGCAACTTCAGCCACGTGCTCGCGAGCCCCGCGGCGATGGCGGCGCGCTTCGCCGCCGACCATCCGGACGCCGTCGCCGAGACCGCGCGCGTCGCCGAGCGCCTGTGCTTCGACCTGACCGAGCACCACGGCTACCGCTACCCCGGCGAAGAGGACGCGCAGGCCGACCGCACGCTCGCCGAGCTCGCGCGTGCGCGGCTGGAGGATCGCTACCCGCTTCGGGTCGCCCGCTCGGCCGGGCTCGCGCCCCACCGCCTGCGCGACGAAGCGCAGGCGCGCCTGGAGGAGGAGCTGCGGATCATCGCCGCGCTCGGGCTCTCGGGCTTCTTCCTGCTGCATCGCGACATGCTCGAGCTGGCACGCGAGGTCGCCTTGGAGGTGCGCGGGCCGGACACCGCCCGCGCGCTGCTGCCGCCCGGCCGCGGCCGCGGCTCGTCCGTCTCCTCGATCGTCTGCTACCTCACGGGTCTCTCGCACGTCGACCCGGTCGCGAACGACCTCTTCATCGGGCGTTTCCTCAACGACGAGCTGACGGCGCTCCCGGACATCGACCTCGACTTCCCGCGCGACGTGCGCGCGGCGCTGATCCCACGCATCCACGAGCGCTACGGCAAGGACCGCTCCGCGCTTGTCGCTGCCTTCCCCACCTATCGCGCGCGCGGCGCGATCCGCGAGCTGGGCAAGGCGCTCGGGCTGCCGCCGGGGGAGATCGAGCGCGTCGCGCGCGGCTCGGAGGGGTGGTCGGCGCGCGACGTCGCTCAGGACGTCGCGTCCGCGCTGGGCGCCGAGCGGCTCGCGCAGGGCCGCTGGGCGTGGCTCGCGCGGCTCGCCGAACAGGCGCACGGGCTGCCGCGCCACCTCTCCCAGCACCCCGGCGGGATGGTCGTCGCGACGCGCCCGCTGATCGACTGCTGCCCGATCGTCCCGGCCGCGATGGAGGGCCGTCAGATGGTCCAGTGGGACAAGGACTCGTGCGCCGACGCGGGCTTCCTGAAGATCGATCTGCTGGGGCTCGGGATGCTGTCGGCGGTCGAGCGCGCGGTCGAGGACATCGCGCGCATGCGCGGGGAGCGCATCGATCTCTCCCGGATCCCGTACGACGACCCGCCGACCTACGACGCGATCCAGAGAGCCGAGACGACGGGCGTCTTCCAGATCGAGAGCCGCGCGCAGATGGCCTCGCTGCTGCGCACCCGCCCGAGAACGCTGCAGGACATCACGATCCAGGTCGCGATCGTGCGCCCCGGCCCGATCCAGGGCGGCGCCGTCAACCCCTACATCGAACGGCTCCAGCGGCTGCGCGCCGACCCCGACTTCGAGGTCCCCTATGAGCACCCGTCGCTCGTCGAGCCGCTGCGCGAGACGCTCGGCACGATCATCTTCCAGGACCAGGTGATCGAGGTCGCGATGGCGTTCGCGGGCTTCTCCGCCGGCGAGGCGGAGGGGCTGCGCCGCGCGATGAGCCGCAAGCGCTCGGAGGCTGCGATCGAGGCGCACCACGCGACGTTCGTGACAAAAGCCATCGCAAAGCACGGCGTGAGCGAGGAGCTTGCCGAGCGCGTCTTCGACAAGGTGCGCGGCTTCTCGGGCTTCGGCTTCCCGAAGGCGCATGGCGCTGCATTCGGGCTGCTCGCCTACCAGTCGACGTGGCTGCGCGTCCACTACGCGCCGGAGTTCCTGTGCGCGCTGCTGAACGAGCAGCCGATGGGCTTCTACCCGCCCGACGCGCTCGTGCACGAGGCGCAGCGGCGAGGGCTGACGATCCTGCCGCCGGACGTGAACGCGAGCGAGGTCGACTGCACGGTAGAGGCGGTCGAGGCGAACGCCGGCACCGGCGTCGTGCGAATCGGCATCGGCTACGTGCGCGGGGTGCAGGGCGCCGACGCCGAGGCGCTCGTCGCTGCGCGCCGCGCCGGCGGGCCGTTCCGCGACCTCGGCGACCTCGCCGCGCGCGCCGGCGCCGGCCGGCCGGCGCTCGAGCTGCTCGCCTGGTCGGGCGCCTGCGACCGAATCGATCCCGCCCACCCAGGCGACCGCCGCGTTGCGCTGTGGCGCCTGGGCGTCGCGGGGGCGGGTGGGGTCGGGTATCGGGTTCCGCAGGGCACGCAGCTCGCGCTCGGGCTCGAGCTGCCGGACGCGCCAGGCTTGTCCAAGCTCGGCGCGTGGGGCGAGCTGCTCGCCGACTACGACACGACCGGCCTGACCGCCCGCTCGCACCCGCTCGCGCAGTTGCGCCGCGGCCTGCCGCGCGCCGTCGCAGCGAGCCGCGAGCTGCCGGGGATCGCGCACGGCGCGCGCGTGCAGGTGGCGGGGATGGTCGTCGCGCGCCAGCGCCCCGGCACCGCGAGCGGCGTCGTCTTCATGCTGCTGGAGGACGAGCACGGGACGATCAACCTGATCGTCCCGCCCAAGCTCTACGAGCGCAGCCGCCTGACGGTCCGCACCGAGCCGCTCGTGCTCGCCGCCGGTCGGCTGGAGCGCCATCCCGCGGCGGGTGGAGGGATCAACGTGCTCGTCGAACGGATCGAGCCGCTCGCCGCACCCGACCGGCTGCTCGCGGAGGTCAAGGACATCGCGCCGCTCGACGCGGCGGAGCGCCGGCCGATCGAAGCCGAGGACGGTCCCGGCGCGGTCGACGACTTCCGTGCCGTCGCCCCGGCCGTCATGAGCTTCGCGCAGGGCCGGCGACGGTAGCGGTCGCCGGCAGCCGCCCGGCACGGCGCCGCTTCGCACGGCGCGGCCGGCGGCTCGCACAGTTCGCCCTTCCATTCCGTGGTCCCGTCAGGGTAGGGTCCGCAGCGGCCATGCTCGCCACCGCTGCATTCCTCGCGTTCTGGGTCGTCGTGGGCCTCGTGCTGTTCTTCATCGCGCTGCGCGGCGGGCCGCGCGGCGCGCGCGCGACGCTGCAGTCGCAGAGCCGGCGGAGCCGTCGTGCGGCGACCGTCCTGTTCGTCGTCTTCTACCTCGCGATCGGGGTGGCGGTGCCGGTCCTGATCCTCGTCGGCAACCACGACAGCGCAAACGCGCGCGTCGACGGCACGACGATCGAGCTGACGAAGCAGGAGCAGATCGGCCGCGTGATCTTCGGCCAGCGCTGCGCGAGCTGCCACACGCTCGCCGCCGCGGACGCCAACGGCAAGGTCGGTCCGAACCTCGACCAGCTCAAGCCGCCGGAGTCGTTCGTGATCGACGCGGTCGAGAGAGGCCGCCAGCGCGGCAACGGGACGATGCCCGCCGGCATCGTGCAGGGCGACGACGTCACCGCCGTGGCGGCCTTCGTCGCCGCTGTCGCCGGCAAGTAAACCGCCCACCGTGCGGCTTCGCATCGGCGCTGTCGCGCGCTTCCGCCGCCGGTCTCCATAACATCGGTGCAATGCAGGCGAACGGCTCGCTTCCGCTGCTAGGATCGCCCCGCACAACGACCGCTGAATTCCTGCTCGCCGCCGGGCGGGAAGCGGGGGACCCAGGACATCGGGGCGAATCGTGCAGGTCGCACGTAGCGCCGCTCTTTCGGCGCGAGCCCGTCAGCTAACCCCGTAAGCCGAGGAAAGAGGATCGAGCGATGCCACCTGCCGAGGCATATCGGGAACCGACCCGCCGGCCTGTCCAACATCCCGCCCCGGCGGGCGCCGACCGCTCCGCCGCCACGCGCCGCACCGTCGTGATCCGGGGTCAGGTCGCACCCCCGCCGCGCGGGAGCGAGGGACCGGCACGCCGCCGTCCGCCGCGCCGCGCGAGCGAGCGCATCGCCGGCACGCGACCCGATCGCGCCGCGATGTGGGCCGTGATGATGGGGGTCTTCCTGATCCTCGTCGCGGTCATGACGCACGGCGCCTGACGCCTGGCGGCGCCGGCATCCCGCCAGGCATCGTCCTCGCCGGTTCGCGTACGTACGCCACACCGACCACCGGCTTCGCCGGCGGTGCCCCGTCCTCCCCTGGCGGGCGCCGGCATCCGCCAGCCGCCAGCCGCTGGTGGCGCCTGAGCCGGCGTTTAGGTCGCCGCGTATAAGTGTGGGACCCCACGTGATGCAGGGCCGGGCGGGTTGGTCCGTCTCCGCGTCGCACCAGTGCTCTCCCGACCCGTGGTGACGCCATGAGAACTCCGATGAGCCGGTTCCACATCCATGACGACCTGACCGCCCCCGAGGGCTCCGGCCCGGTGCTGCGCGGCGCGACGGCGACGGGCGGCCAGCTGCCGAACTTCCTCGGCGTGCTCGCAGGCTCCCCGGCCGCGCTGCGCGCCTATGCGCGCTTCCGCTCCGAGCTGCGCCACGGTCGGCTCGAACTCGCCACGCTCGAGCGGATCGCGCTCGCGGTCGCCGAGCACGACGGCTCGACGCCGGGGGTCGCGATGCACACGCGCGCGGCGCGCGCGGTCGGCCTGCGCTACGACGAGATCCAGCTCGCGCGCCGGTGCGAGTCGAAGGACGAGCGCGAAGCCGCCCTGCTGCGCTGGGTCGGGGCGTTGCTCGCCGGCGGCAAGCCGCCCATGCACCTCCATGAGGAGGCGCGCGAGGCCGGTTGGGAGGACGAGGAGCTGATAGAGGTGATGGCCGCGGTCGCGCTCGAGCGCTTCACGGCGATGGTCAACGTGGCCGGCGAGGTCCCGGTCGACGGCTCCGTCGAGGAGTCGCGCACCCTGCGCGCCGCCTGACGCCGCCGCACACGACCGGCGCCGCGGGGCGCCACGGTAAGGTCCGGTTCCCGTCGCGACCGCACGACCACGCTTCAGGAGCCAGCCATGGACGACGCCCCGCTCACCGCCGACGACGTCACGCGCCTCGTAGAGGAGCGCGACATCCGCTTCATCCGGCTGTGGTTCACGGACATCCTGGGCCAGCTCAAGTCGTTCTCGATCAACAGCAGCGAGCTGGCGGACGCGTTCGAGGGCGGGATGGGCTTCGACGGCTCCTCGATCACCGGCTTCAACGCGATCGAGGAGTCGGACATGATCGCGCTGCCCGATCCGAGCACGTTCGCCGTCCTGCCGTGGCGCCCGAGCGACGACGGCGTCGCGCGCATGTTCTGCGACGTCCAGACGCCCGAGCGCACGCCCTACGAGGGGGACCCGCGCCACGTCCTGCGCCGGGCACTTCAGCGCGCGACCGAGATGGGCTTCGACGACTTCATGGTCGGCCCCGAGCTGGAGTACTTCTACTTCAGAGACGCGAGATCGACCGAGCCGCTCGACCAGGGCGGCTACTTCGACCTCACGACGCTCGACGCCGGCTCCGACCTGCGCCGCGAGACGGTGCTCGCGCTGGAGCAGCTCGGCATCCACGTCGAGTACAGCCACCACGAGGTCGGCCCCTCGCAGCACGAGATCGACATGCGCTACGCGCCGGCGCTGAAGATGGCCGACGACTGCATGACGTATCGCCTCACCGTCAAGGAGTGCGCCATGAAGTACGGCCTGCACGCGACGTTCATGCCGAAGCCGCTGTTCGGCGAGAACGGCTCCGGCATGCACACGCACCAGTCGCTGTTCCGCGACGGCCGCAACGCCTTCTACGACGGCGACGACCAGTATTTCCTGTCGGACGTCGGCAAGGCCTTCATCGCCGGCCAGCTGCGCCATGCGCGCGAGATCAGCTCGATCTTCGCCCAGTGGGTCAACTCCTACAAGCGGCTCGTGCCCGGCTACGAGGCGCCGACGTACGTCGCCTGGTCACGCCGCAACCGCTCTGCGCTCGTGCGCGTGCCGCTCTACCACCCTGGCAAGGAGCGGGCGACGCGGATGGAGCTGCGCTGCCCCGATCCCGCGTGCAACCCGTACCTGACGTTCGCGGTGCTGCTGCAGGCGGGCCTCGAGGGCATCGAGCACGGTTACGAGCTGCCGGAGCCGATGGAGAAGAACCTCTACCACCTCGCGCCCGACGAGCGCCGTCGCCTCGGCATCGAGCAGCTGCCCGCGACGCTCGGCGAGGCGATTGAGCTGACGGCCGAGTCCGAGCTCGTGCTGCGCACGCTCGGCGAGCACATGTTCAACCGCTTCGTCGAGATCAAGCGCCAGGAGTGGGAGGACTACCGCGTCCAGGTCACGGCCTGGGAGCTGGAGCGGTACCTGCCGGTGCTCTAGCGGGCGGTGATGCCGTGGGCGGTGTCGAGGAGGTGTTGGTGGTGGACGAGTTTGATGCGTGGGCGGCCGTGGGGTTGGCCGGCGTTTCTCTCGGTTTC
>Ga0210410_10000900_pt1 | contig 29199 bp, 24 predicted proteins | sample IncBWC4MmetaG_FD_161058 | JGI IMG/M metagenome (GOLD analysis project Ga0210410, IMG submission 161058) | Forest soil microbial communities from Barre Woods Harvard Forest LTER site, Petersham, Massachusetts, United States - Inc-BW-C-4-M | ecosystem: Environmental > Terrestrial > Soil >...
AACCTCTGGATGAAGATGTCGACCCGGACACCATAGGCTCCACCAACGTCCCGATGGATAGCTGGATCTACCCGGCTCTGGAGAGGCTCGCCGCGATGGGCTTCATTCCCGGTCAGAGCTCCGCCATCCGCCCCTGGACCCGCCAGGAGTGCCTGCGGCAACTTCGCCTGGCAGAAAATTTGGCCGATTTGAAAGAGGAGTACAGCCCGAGCCTGCGCGCGCAGGCTCACCTTCTCCTCGCCGATCTTCACACCGAACTCGAATCGGAGCCTCAATACCGCGCGTCGTTGAGCCTTGAATCCGTCTACGCACGGTACGGGACAATCGCAGGTCCCGCCCTGGCGGACAGCTTCCACTTCGGCCAGACCTGGTGGAATGACTTCGGCCGTCCGCTCGGACGAGGCAGCAGCGCCATCGCCGGATTCTCCCTTCGAGCGCACTATGGACGGTTCTTCCTCTATGACCGGCAAGAGGAGCAGCACAGCCCCGGCAATCCGGCAGAGACGCCTGCCCGCAATCAACTCATCAATACATTGGACCAGATACAGCCTGATTCTGATCCGCACATACAGCCAGTGCCTCCCAGCGCAGCATTCGATCGCCACGGTGCAATCGAACTTTATGGAGGAGTCGCCTTAGCGGGCAACGCTCTCTCCATCGGCAAACAAGAGCTCTATTGGGGACCCACGACCATGGGGCCGCTCGCCTTCTCCAGTAACGCAGAGCCGACCTACAACCTGCGCTTTGTATCAACGCGCCCTCACCCGATCCCGCTTATCCCGTCGCTCGGAACCTACCGCTTCGACATCGTGCTGGGAAAGCTCTCCGGGCACAGTTATCCGGCGCGCCCCTGGTACAACGGCCAAAAAATTGACTTCAACTTCGGAGACAACCTCGAAATCAGCTTCACTCGCTGGTCTATCTTCTGGGGAGTCGGTCATCCCATCACGCTCCACAGCTTCAAAGCCAATGTCTTCAGCTTCAACTCGACGGGCGGTGGAGCTGGAGGCGGTGGAGGAAGTATCGGCTATGGAGATCGGGAGGATCCCGGCGACCGCAAGAGTAACTTCGACTTCACTTATCGACTGCCTTTTCTGCGCCGTGTTGTCACTCTCTATGCAGACGCATACTCCGACGACGATCCAAATCCGATCGACGCACCCCGCAGGGCTGCGTGGAACCCAGGAATTTATTTCGCGCGGTTACCGTTCTTGCCGCACATGGATCTGCGCGTAGAAGCCGTCAGCTCGGAAGGGCTCGCCCATGACTTCGGCGGCCAACATTTCTTCATTAACAATCAGTATCTCGATGGCAATACGAACAAAGGCTTCCTGCTGGGCAATGCTACTGGTCGTGATGGTCGCGCTGTCGAAGGCCTCACAAGTTACTGGTTTTCTGCCCGCACGCGAGTCGAGGCTGGCTATCGCCAGAACAAGGTCAGCACGCTCTTCTTGCCCGGCGGCGGCACGATCACAGACGGCTTTGTGAATGGTCATTTTGCAATCAGCCGCCACTGGCAGGCGGACATTTTCACCCAATACGAGCGATTCCTTATACCTTCCTACATGAACGGGTCACAACATAATACGAGCGGCTGGATGCAGCTCACCTGGAACCCAGAATTCCATCTGCATCGCTAAATATGCATCCCTTGAGCGAGTATCGTCTCACTCAAGGCGCCAGCCAACAATATGCCTTCCTGCGTCGTGCGTACCCACCGAGCTTATCCCCAAAAGCGATGGTGCATGCTCAGTCTACGTTTCCATCGCATGCTCAGTTTGCTTTCGATTCTGCCGAGCCTATAGCCCCCTAGCTTAAGAGCGGTGCGAATTAGTGCCGAGGGTATAAGCCACCAATACCGTGGCCAAAGATAATTCAGCTCCGATCGTACAAAACGTCCTCCTTCCCCCCCTGTACGCCCGAACTCTCGAAGCAGCCAATTTTTACGCGCGTGCAGTACACCAATATCGAAGTAGCGTTTGAAGTCCTGAGTCCAAGTGTAGCTATGAGAATGGTAGACCTGTGCCTCGGCCACGTACGCGATCTTCCAGCCCGCGAGCAGCAATCTGGCAGCAGTAATCGTATCCTCCCCGAAGATTACGTCCTTTGGAAACCCACCAATTGCCATCAAAGCTGTTCGCCGATAAGCTGCGAAGGAATTCGAGATGAAAATCGTCTTAAATCCGAATCGCTCACGATCTCCCACATCACGGACACTCGATTCCGCGGAATAGTTGAAATACCGGGCATGCGCTTCGATCGGCCCCGCCCCTACCCGAGGCAGCTGCCTTCCATAGGCAGCCGCGACCAAGCGATCGTCGAATGCGGCCAACAGATTAGTCAGATCTTCCGGACCACGTAAAATTGCGTCCTGTGTCAAGTAAACTAAGATTTCAGCGTCTGACGATAATTCGGCAGCAAACTGGCGAGTTCCGCCATGATTGAATTCTGTAAGCGGAATGGAGCACACCTTGAAACCCGCTGCGCGCGCTAAATTTGCGGTTTCATCGATTGAGGACGAATCCACGATTAGGACTTCATCTGGAGCGACGCAAGTCAGAAGGGCGGAAGAGAACCTTGGCCAATCCACAGCGGCGTTTAGTGTTGGAACTATGATTTCCCGCATCTATAAAATTGTAATGCATTCCGAAAATAAGGCATTTCGCTATTGATGCACGATAAGTAGTTGCGCATAATGATTTGGAATTTGTCGCTTCTAGGCCAACTATGGGCTAGCTTAACAACGTCTGCTGGACAGTAGGCGTGATATTATTCTTAGCTTGCTCAACTCAATTTTCCAATTAAGTGGGATAACCTTTTATTTACAAATTTGGAAATACTAACTGCTGAGGAAACAAGTAGATGAATATGAGCACATTAAAAGGCGGTCAAGACCAGAGAAACTATTCGGACTTACTCCCATCTCTGCAGAAGCCCAGCTTGTTACTGCATCCTCTAACGATCTTCTCGGCTGTCTGGCTTGGTGTCGTATTCCTGTATTCATTGCATCTAAGCAAATTACTACTTTATCCGACGCAACAAGTAGTTAATATAGCGTTTATCATTTGGGCCCCTTTTGCATTTGTTGTTTTAGTCTATACATCATTTCGTCATATCCTCGTTTGGCTATATCCATCTGTTCGTAAGCTTCCAGTAATCGATTCTACGGCTCTGGAACGCAGATTGACTGTCTGGTTCCGAGTGTGGATCGTAATTTCTATTGTTGAAATCATCGTAAGCGGCGGAATTCCGCTTCTCTGGTTGATTCAACATAGCGATAAGACCTACATGGATTTTGGCATCTCATCCGTGCATGGCCTTGTTAATTCGCTCATACTATCTATTGGCCTTTGTCGCTTTGCTTTGTTTCTCTTGACTGGGAAGCGTCGCCACTTGATCGTACCTCTCTTCATTCTTGTATGGTCCCTTGCGGTAGTCACTCGAAACATGCTGCTCGTTTCTCTTATAGAGTTCGGCATCTTATTTTTTAGACTGAAACCAATACAACCGAAGTCGATTCTCAAACTGGTCGTCGGTGTCGTGTGCCTAATTTTAGCTTTCGGCGCTATCGGCGACTACCGCACAGGCTCGTCTGATCTCATTAGACTATGGGCTCAACCGACTGAGGAATACCCTGAATGGCTGCCGTCCGGAGTACTATGGGGATACATCTATATCTCAACACCTATCAACAATCTGGTTTACACGTCGGAAACAGTTCAGCCTGTCGATAGGCTTACGTTTCCAAACACATCGGCCACCCTATTTCCATCTATCATGCGCAAGATCATTTATGGTAGCCAGCTCGACAGTGCTGAAAGTGGTGAGCTTGTAGCTTCAACCTTTAATGTTAGTACCGCCTACATAGGACCATTTCAGGACTACGGATTCCTCGGAATAGCTCTCTTTAGCGTGATTATCGCTGTTGCTTGTCTAATCTTCTGGTTTAGAAGAAGCTTAGGGGATATTCTCATATTTTCCGTGCTAACGCAGTGCCTTGCGCTTAGTTTATTTTTCAACCACTTTTTTTATCTTCCTATCATCTCACAAGCGGTTTGGATCCTATTTTTTTTTGGGAGCCCAAACAAAAGGACGATTCTGCATATAGGTGAGGGCTCATCACCATAAGAATTTACTTTGCATCATTGATTTTTTGCTCTTCCCATTTAGGCAGATACGCTCGCGCGTGTGCAGAAGCATAACGCCATGCTTCTGCCAAAGAGGATCCATGACAAAGCATACTCGTGAAGACCCCTATCAAGTAATATCCAGCCCGGAAATAGGACCCTTTTACCCGCAAAGCATGAACATTCAGAAGTACCCTACTAAATGTCTCTTCAGATGATGAAACGTGAGAGTGCATCACGAAGGGGGATGACAGGTAAAATAAGCGGCCACCACGCTGAAGGTGTTGTTGTGCCCACGCACGATCCTCACTTCCATGCATCTCGGGGAATGGAGTTCGCTGCCAGGCGGTCCGGGTTAGCCCGGAAGCAGCATTGGAGAACCCCCTGGGCGTTGTAACCTCGATAGCTCCCCCTCCCCGCTTCAGAGGAAAACGCCTGGCCAGGTAAGCTTTTTCGTAAATGGTTGCTCCCCATAACGTGTTTGGAACCTGCCGCAAAAAAGCAGCCGCAGACTCATGCTTAGCCAGAAAGGCATGCAGCGTTTCCAGTGCATCAGTCTGCTCAAGTAAGACATGTCCAGATAGGAACGCCACTACTTGAGCGTGCGAAACTGACATCAGCAAATTACAGCTGCCACCGAAATTAAAATCCTCAGAAGGTATCTGATAGAGGGTGATTGGGAGCTGCTTAAGAAATTCCAGGGAACCATCTGTGCTACCACTGTCAAGAAAGACAATCTCGAGATTTACAAAGATGGTTTGAGAAGAGAGCCGATTCCAGAACTCCCGCAGTGCCTTTCCCTCATTCTTGACTCGAACTAGGACAGCTAGAGATGGATTTGAAGGCCTCTCAGATTTGAGACAAATCAAATTCTTGCTCATGTCGAACGCCAATTTCTTTCCCTAGACGGTTGGAGAGCTCTCGAACGGAGTTTCAGGAACATACGCCGAACATAAAATCTCAAAATTGCGCACCGGAGGTCAATCGCCGCAGCAAGGGGGTGACGTGCGTTTGCCGCCATTTTTGCACGTAGTGCTTCGTAAAGACCGGCAGTTGAGTCACTCAATCCTCCAGCCCTCATCACCACCGTTATGGCTGGCGTGAAAGCTGTCCGTAGCGCTTCTCGCGCTCTCAACAAAAATTCGTAGTCTCCAGCGATGCGATAGGAGATATCAAATTGACCAAACTGTTTAAAAAGACTTTGACGATGCATTGTCCCCACATGGATTGTTGACATCGCTCTTGCAAAACGGGGCCATTCCCATCGTCCCCCAAAGACTGGAGAGTATCCTGTCTCATGATCAAGTCGAGCTCTCGAGCTGAGGAACTCTGCGTCGGGATTTTGGCGTGCCAAGTCTATGTAGGTGCTGATCGCACTTGGCAGATATATATCATCAGCGCCAAGAAACGCAATCCACTCACCACGGGCAAGCTTTAATCCTTTATTCCATGCGTCATAAACACCTTTGTCGGGCTCGCTCCTCCAGAAGGCAATTCGATCCTCATAGCTACGGAGGATCGTCACAGTGCCATCAGTGGAACCGCCGTCAAGAATGATGTGCTCAACGTTTGGATAATCCTGGTGTAGAACACTCTCGATACAGGCAGCTATATGTTCATGACCGTTATATACAGCCGTAATAATGCTTACAAGTGGCGCATCGGGACTCGATGATGTCGCGGCACATTGCAGACGTGTCCCGACGGATGTTGGCCCTCGATCTCTTGACATGCTCAAAAGCTTGCCTCTACTGACTTGCGGTTCATCAGACTGATTGTACTCAGCTATCATCGCCTCTGCCAATGCCTCTTAGTCTGTCTACATTGCGGCGGTGTGCTGCGCGTCAATTCCGTTATAAGTAATCGGGCAAGCATCAATCAGCCAGAGCGGGATCATGTAAACTTGAGTTGGGAACCAACCACTAAATGCACATGGACCGCAAACTCCGTATCGCTGTCGATTGCCGGATCGAGAATCCTCAACAAGGCGTCGGCACGGCGGTACTCGCTCTGGCGAAAGCCTTTTCAGACTCCAAGGTAACGGATCAGGAATACACGTTTATCGTTCGGGAGGACCTGCAGAGCTGGCTGGCACCTTATGTTTACGGCCCGTGTAAACTGGTGGGCATTCCAGCGTCAAGATTCTCCACAATGAAAACATCCTTTCGCTGGATCGCGCCTCTCCGGTTTATTTGGAGCAAGTTGCGGGGCGAAATGGCGCGGATACCCGTTTCCGACGGTTATGTCGAGTCTCAACAGTTCGACGTCGTCCACTTCCCAACCCAACAGGCTTATCTGACGAAATTGCCTTCAATTTACCAGCCGTGGGACCTTCAGCACCTCCATTACCCGCACTTTTTCTCCAAGACCGAGTTTAGCCTGCGCGAAAAATATTACCCCGCTTTCTGTGCTCAAGCTTCATACGTTTGTGTCCAGGCGGAGTGGACCAGGCAAGATGTCATAAGGCACTATGGCCTCCCGACGGGCAAGGTCGTCGCGGTCCCCTGGGGATCCGTGTTCGATGCCTATACTGCTCCGTCGCCCAGAGGAGTGCTTGCCACAGCAAAGAAATATCGCCTTCCTGATCGCTTTTTCTTCTACCCCGCCGTCACTTGGCCTCACAAAAACCACGAGGCAATTCTTCGTGCCCTCCATGTCTTAAAAACCGACCATGGCATCACCACACATGTCTACTTCACGGGCTCGTCGACAGAGCACAGGACAACGCTGGACAAGCTGGCGCAAGACCTCGGCATATTCGAGCAAATGCATTTTCTGGGATTCCTTCCACCCGAGGAACTGCAAGCCATTTTCAGCGCGGCGACCGCGATGGTATTTGCAAGCAAGTTCGAGGGCTTTGGTCTTCCAATCCTGGAAGCGTTCCATGCGCGACTTCCCGTCCTCTCTTCGAACGCCACCACATTGCCTGAAGTAGCCGGAGATGCGGCTCTTTACTTCGACCCTGATTCGCCATCGGAACTAGCGGCTTTGATGAAGGCAATTCTGGAGACACCGGAGCTGCGACAGGACCTGATCAAGAAGGGAATCCTTGTGCTATCGCAGCACTCGATTAGCGACACTGCTGCCGGTTTTCAGGCGCTCTATAAAAGAACTGCAGTATTGTCGCCCCCCCAAGAGGACAGCTTGTCTCCGGCAGGGGCCACAATCTGACCAATGAAAAATAGAATGGGCAAACGGGCACTAATTTGCGGCATCTCCGGACAAGACGGTACCTATCTCGCCAAGCTGCTGTTGGATCGGGGGTATGAAGTCTGGGGCAGCTCCCGGGACGCCGAACTAGCCACCTTCGACAATCTACGACGGTTGGGAATTTATGAGTCGGTCCGGCTCGTCTCTCTCAATCTTCGGGACGCTGGCAGCGTTCTCGGACTGCTAAGGCGGGTTCGCCCAGATGAAATTTTCAGCCTTGCCGGTCAAAGCTCTGTCGGGCTTTCTTTCGAACAGCCGGTTGAAACTATCGAAAGCATAGCTCTGGGCGCGCTCAGCCTACTTGAGGCGATCCGCCTCTCCGATCTCGACATTCGCCTCTACAACGCCGGTTCGACGGAGTCCTTTGGGGACACAGGGGATGCGGTCGCCAACGAAAAATCGCCCCTCAACCCTTGCAGCCCCTATGCCGTTGCAAAAGCCTCGGCATACTGGACCGTAGCCAATTACCGTCATGCCTACGGAATGTTTGCCTGCACAGGAATACTTTCCAACCACGACTCTCCATTACGGCCCAGGAGGTTCGTCACCCGCAAGATCGTCCACGCTGTGGCGTCGTTGGCCTTGGGTCAAGATGTGCACCTATCGCTTGGCAACTTGAACATCGAAAGGGACTGGGGCTGGGCGCCGGAATACGTTGAAGCGATCGCGGCAATGTTGAACCAACCTTCGCCCACTGACTACATCATCGCTACAGGAAAAAGCCACACGCTCCTGAAATTTGTAGAAACAGCCTTTGAGTTGATCGGCAAGGATTGGCGTACCTACGTCACGATTGATGAACATTTGATGCGGCCGACGGACATTCTGCGGAACAAAGTCGACCCCTCAAGGGCGGCAACTGACCTAGGCTGGGAGGCGAAGAGTGGCATGAGACAGGTTGTCAGCATGATGCTTGACGCCGAGCTGGCAAACTTCAGGAAAGAAGCGGTAAGGTAGTGGCAACCGCTCTCGAAAGCGCGAACTCTTCGTCAACCTCTTGCAAGATATGTGCGGGAGTATCGGTTTTCTTCGGAGAAACTACCGTCCTGAAAAAGTACCGAGTCCATTATTTTAGCTGTCAGGAATGTGGGTTCATCCAGACGGAAAAGCCCTATTGGCTTGAAGAAGCCTATTCTTCTGCTATCGCCAGCCAGGATGTCGGCGTCATGCAGCGTAATCTAGTGAATCGTGAACTGACGTCGGCGGTTCTAAACCTGCTCTTTCCAAAGATGTCCAACGCCGTTGATTTTGGCGCAGGACACGGAATTTTTGTGCGGCTGATGAGGGACAGAGGGTTCAACTTTTTTTGGTTTGATCTTCATGCTACGAATGACTACGCGCGCGGATTTGAACTGCAAGAGCACTCAACCTACGACTTCCTGACTGCATTTGAAGTGCTCGAACACCTGGTCGAGCCGATCCCCGATCTCGCCAGGTTGATGGACCTGTCCGACAATGTGTTTGTTTCGACTTGCATCGTCCCGCAACCCTCGCCTGGGCTGTCCGACTGGTGGTACTACGTACCGTCCACTGGCCAGCATATCTCCTTCTATACGACGGAATCGCTCCGTCGGATAGCCGCCCGGTTTGGAAGACGGTTGTTGACCTGTGGTTCGTACCATCTTTTTACTCGGGAAAAGCGGAGTGACATTTTGTACAAGGTGGCCAACAAGCTCCGGATCGCCCGAATTGTGAATCAATTGCACCGGCGGGCGAGCCTAACGGAGAATGATTTCGAGAAAATGACTAGCTGATCGCCACTAAACGCCAGCCGTCGTGATGCTTTCACTCGCGTCATTCCTCTAAAGACGCCGAACAGGAGGAGCTTATCAGAATCGAGGAGGTTTGCTCTGCCATCCGGCAACGCCACACTTTCTAAAATGACGCCGTAGCCCGCGGCGCATCGGTACCCATACCGGACTGACGATTCATCCTCTTGATTAAACGCGGAACATAAAGCGCGTACGGCGACGCGTTTAATAGAAGATACGTAACGATTGTCGCCCACGGTACACCAGTGACTCCATAGTGGCGTACGAAAAGGACCTTCAATGCCAGGCACCCGGCCCCAAAAATAGAAGCAACGACTACTTGAAATCGAATGATGCTCGCGCCATTGAGAAATGCACCGAGAGCATCACCACAACAATTGAGAACAGTCCAAAACGCCAAACCCAGCAGAAGAAGAAACGGCGGATGAATGCGGGAACCTACCCACCAATGAATGAGCCGCGAGGACAGCAATAAAAGCGATGCAGAGGCTACCGAGGAGACCGCGAGTACTGTGAGAAGGGAGACACGAAGCGTGCGGCGTACCCATGCCATGTCGCCGCGGGAGATGGATTCGCCGTAGGCGGGCCACAGGGGCGCGATCAGCATGGCAGACATCATGGTCACGAGCGCGAACATGCGCTGGGGGATGGAATACTCCGGCACATTCACCGCTCCCAGGGTTCGCGCGATGATAAAGTTGTCGGCCGAAAAGGAAACCGCGACCACTAGCTGAAGCACAAAAAAGAGACCGCCAAGCCTCGCGATCTGAGAGATAACATCTCGGGAAACGAGCTTCGGTTTTGGGCGCAGATCAGGTCGTACAAAGCCGAAGAAATGGATAGCATTCAGGGCGGTGGAGAGGACCGGCGCGCCCGCGAGAGCGACCACCAACACCGGCAGACTCACATGCAACCGGATACCATCTAGAACGCCGATAAAGCCTAACAGGCTCCCACATAATTGCCAAAGACCGTAACGATAGCCCTGCTGTAGGCCCAGTTGCACACGCTGTACTACATCCATCGATATGTTAAGGGCAAAACATACCGCAAATACCGCCAGGGCGGGACCGGCCTCATCCCTGGCCTGCGCCGAGACAACGCGGAAAAAATTTCCCCAGGAAACGAAGGGGTAGATGGCAAAGAATAATAAGAGAAGAATTGCAGCTATGGTGTTTAGGACGGCGAACCCACTGGAGACAGCTTTGCGGATACCCTCCACGTCGTCCTTTCCGTACGCCTTCGCGACGGTATTCAGTACGCCGTTCCCCACACCGAAGTCAGCAAATGCCGCCATCGCTAGCACTGAGCTAATCGTCATCCAAAGGCCAAATCGCTCGTTGCCCAAATACTTCAAAGTCAAAGGAACCGTGATGAGCGACGTACCGATTTGCACAACACGCGCAAGAGTAGATGCTCCCCCCGTGAGCGCTGCTCGACGGAGGCGTTCAGAGCCCCGCGAATTGGGGGTCGTGTTCTTGGGATCTCTTGGCAATATCAACTGACGCAATCGCAACAAGGCTGGAGCGATCAAGACACCACCTTGTCCTCTGTAGTTTGTTCCATAGACGCGGCTATGTGATCGAATTTCAAGTATGTCCAAGTGACAAGTCCGGTACGAACTTCACTCCTCAGCCGATCAACAAGGGCGGAATATACCCATCTCCCGTGGCCCGCCATATAAAGATTTGCTCCCAGCAAGCGCTAGACTACTGTTGGCATTCATAGATGGTGCATCCGCACTTCTTAACGAGTATAGTCCCTCTTCAAATAGATCAACACTTTTTGCGCATCCGTGCCGTCCATCGAGGTTGGCCGAAAGAAAATGGACTCAGTCGGTAATTCAAGGGTGAGTGAGCTGGCTATGGACTTTTTCCCAAGTGAGGCGGATTCCCTGCTCGAGGCTAGTGGTGTGACGCCAGCCTAATTTGTGCAGCCGAGTTACATCCAGCATTTTGCGAGGAGTGCCGTCAGGCTTGGTCGGGTCAAAGACGAACTGACCTTTGAAGTTGAGGATATATGCCACGGTCTCGGCCAGCTCACGGATGGTGACATCTTCGCCGGTTCCGATGTTGATCAAGGGTGGAGCATCTTCGGATAAAAAAGAATCGAATTGTGCCTGATCCAGATTCATCAAAAAAATGCAGGCGTCGGCTAAATCATCGGAATAGAGCAGTTCGCGACGAGGCGTTCCAGTACCCCAGACGCTAACCTCCTGCGCACCAGTGGCGATAGCCTCTGCGGTCTTGCGGATCAGGGCTGGAAGGACGTGGGAACTGTTGAGATCAAAATTGTCGCCGGGACCATAGAGGTTGGTGGGCATCGCTGCCAGATACTTTGTCCCGTACTGGCGGTTATAGCTCCAGCACATTTCGATGCCAGCGATCTTGGCAATAGCGTAGGGACGATTTGTGGGCTCAAGCGGACCGGTGAGCAGGTATTCCTCCCGAATGGGTTGCGGACACAACTTCGGGTATATGCAGCTTGAGCCCAGAAAAAGGAGCCGCTTTACATCATTGATGCGGCTCGCTTCGATGATGTTTGTCTGTAGTATCAGGTTCTCGCGAATGAAGTCAGCCGAGTAGGTATTATTAGCCAAAATACCGCCGACTTTGGCTGCGGCGAGAATAACCATCTCTGGTTTTTCTTTTTCAAAAAAGTCCGTAACCGCATCAGTGTCGAGAAGGTCGAGCTGGGACCGGGTTCGTAGTAGCAGATTACTATAGCCAAAATGTTCTAGTGATCGAACGATGGCAGAACCCACGAGCCCTCGGTGGCCAGCGACGTAGATACGGGAGTCGGGTTTCATGTAGTTCAGCATCGCGATCTCTTTCGGAAGAATCGGAAGTTCAGACAATAGCAGCGATGTAGCAACCAGAATTCCATTCGAATGAGTGCCGATCAGGGTCTCACAGATTAGGTCTCGCGGACGTTATATGCGTCGAAGCCGTGGTTGCGAACGAAGGCATCCCGTTGGGCAGCCTTCAAGTCCGACTCCACCATCTCGCGTACCAACTCATCGAACGAGGTTCGCGGTGTCCAGCCGAGTTCGCGTCTGGCTTTGCTGCTGTCGCCCAATAGAGTATCCACTTCTGTGGGACGGAAGTAGCGGGGGTCAACGGCTACGATGGTATTGCCATTCTTATCGCTGGCTTTTTCACCGACACCAGTTCCCTGCCACACCAGATCGAGGTCAAGAAGCGTGGCGCAGCGCTGAACGAACTCGCGGACGCTGTACTGTTCGCCGGTAGCGATCACGTAGTCCTGAGGTTTATCCTGCTGCAACATGAGCCACTGCATCTCGATATAGTCGCGGGCATGGCCCCAATCGCGTTTTGCGCTGAGATTGCCAAGGTAGAGTGACTTTTGGAGGCCGGCCTTTATGCGAGCGAGTCCGCGGGAGATCTTTCGGGTTACGAACGTTTCACCACGCAAGGGCGACTCATGATTGAAGAGGATACCATTGCAGGCATAAATACCGTAGGCCTCGCGGTAGTTAACGCAAATCCAAAAGGCGTACAACTTGGCTACCGCATACGGTGAACGTGGGTAGAAGGGAGTTGTCTCCTTTTGGGGAATCTCCTGAACAAGCCCATAAAGTTCGGAAGTGCTGGCTTGATAGAACTTTGTCTTCTTTTCGAGACCGAGAATACGGACAGCTTCGAGAAGGCGTAGAGGGCCGAGGGCGTCAGCGTCAGCGGTGTACTCGGGCTGTTCGAAGGAGACCTGGACGTGGGATTGTGCGCCGAGGTTGTAGATCTCGTCGGGCTCTACCTTTTGCACGATGTGGATCAAAGATGAGCTGTCGGTAAGATCGCCGTGGTGAAGGATAAACTGAGGCGACGGGTTGTGCGGATCCTCGTAGATGTGGTCGATGCGCGCGGTATTGAAGAGAGAGGATCGCCGCTTAATACCATGAACCTCATAGCCTTTCGCGAGAAGAAAATCGGCAAGATAAGCGCCGTCTTGTCCAGTGATTCCCGTAATAAGGGCTTTCTTCAAACGGGCGCGCTCCTTCTACCTTCAGTGTGGGCCTACGATGATTTTACCAGATAGCTGGTGAACATTAGGGTGATTCTAAATACGACCAAAAACGAATCTATAATAGCGCAAAATATCGATGTCGGTCTAGATCCGCAGAACAATTCGATTTTTCAACTGTACACTTGAAAAGCACTGCTAGTCTCGATAATCCGGGGGACAGGTTTGTAGGCAAGAATTCCCCGCGATAGTTTCGAACGAGCATATTACGTGCCAAGTTGTCGATATTTACATTTTTTTGATGCTCCGCCGTCGTTTACGGAAAATGATCACCAATGCCAATATTGCGATGTCGCATGCTGAATAATTGCTATAAATACAATCGGTTAGATGTTAGTTGACATCTGCGAGGAAAGAGCATGCAACCTGCTGAGGTTAAGCTTGAGCCTGCAATGGATAAAAACGTAAAACTCTCAGAAGACATGCGTGCAGTGATCAGCAACATTGGCTGGCTCAGTTCAGATCGTTTAATTCGAATGGGCGGGGCGGTACTCGTCAGTACAGTTGTGGCGCGCTATCTAGGGCCATCCCAGTTCGGATTACTCAATCTCGCCATAGCCATTTACATGCTGTTCAACATATTGTCTAACCTTGGCCTAGATTATCTTCTGGTTCGCGATATCGTCATGCATCCGGATGCGGACCAAGAGTTGCTCGGGACGTCGTTTTATCTTAAAGTCTTTGCCAGTATTCTCACGACAGTTTCTGCCATTTGTTTTGCTTGGATATCGAACCCTGGTAATTCGATGGTTGTGATAATAGTAGCACTCTTGTCAATATCTGCAATTGCTCAAGGCTTCGATGTTATTGAATACTATTTTCAAGCTAAGACGCTTTCTCGATACTCCGTTGTTCCTAAGGCTATCGTTTTTGTAGCTGCAAGTATCGCTAGAATCTATGCTGTACTTCTTCATTACCCGCTATTGACATTTGCTTGGATTGGGGCGATAGAGATGCTTCTAAGCGAAGCCGCATTATTGATAAGCTACTGGGTGTATCGTAATACTTTTCCTAAATGGAAGTTTCAATATGCTCACGGGAGCAGGCTACTCAAAGAGAGTTGGCCCCTTGTTCTCGCCAGCCTATTAGTAATGATCTACATGCGAACAGATCAGATTATGTTAGGTATGCTAACAAATAATAGAGTAGTTGGTTACTATTCGGCGGCGGTCCGCCTTTCTGAGATCTGGTACATAATTCCAACGCTAATTTGCTCAAGCGTTATGCCTCGCCTACTCACGTATTTCAATACTCATAAAGCCTTCTACTATAGACGGATCCAGTTACTGTATAACTACCTCGTACTCATCAGCGTAACTTTGGCTTTATCGATGAGCATATTCAGCCGCCCGGTCGTCGTGTTGGCTCTGGGACATGACTACCTACCCGCTGCAGAAATTCTTACTGTCCATATTTGGACTGGAGTGTTTGTTTTTATTGGCGTGCTCGGAGGGCAGCAGCTCATCCACGAAAATTTAGTCAAGATAGAACTGCAAAGAGCATTTCTTGGTGCAATTGCTAATATTGGCCTCAACGTTGTGTTGATTCCGCGATACGGCGGCATCGGTTCCGCCTGTGCCACATTAGTCGCACAGGCCACGGCTTCATATTTTTCGGACGCTCTCAATCCGCGAACACGTCACCTATTTCGCATGAAGACCTATGCCCTCAGCGGGCTGTGGTTGCTTCGTGGAGAATATAGGTGAAATAGATGTATCAACGGCATCAAACTCCAGTTGTTTTATTGTTCAATCGTCCTGCTCACACACGAGCTTCATTCTTACGTACTGGTATCTCTTGGCTGGCTCGCCAAAACTACTATGCCAGGCGTCGACCGCAAATGCTCAAGCATGAAGTTCAACAGATCGATCCTGACAAAGAGACTCATATGCACCAATCAAAGATGGATAGATCAGAAGATTGGTAAGGGCGGACGAAGTGGTCAGCCTGCCCCGGACAATCAAAGGCTTCTAGGGCTTTTTTAGAGCAGCTTGACGCAGGGCTCTAAACTGCTCGGCGGCAATTGGATTCTGCTGCAGAGTAGCAACAGCACGCCGTAAAACAACCCACGGTGCCCCTAGAATAGTTCCGCAAACTCTGCAGCAGAAATTAGCGGTCGACAACTTGGAGTATGGGTGCGTCGCGAGATTCATCCAGCCGACGCGTTGCTTCCGCACGTACTCCAAGTGAGTTCAGGAACCTTAGCTGTTGGCGCCTTTGGATCTGCTGCTGCAGGCCGGCAATTTGCGTTTGCAGTCGAACAACTTGATGGTTTTCATCGGTAGCACCTTGTTTAGCGCCCCAACAATGCAGCCTGGCGCAAAGCTTCGAGTTTCGTTGCCCCCGCAGGATCACTCTGCAGCATTCTGACAAACCCTCGGAGAATGACCCAGCTTCCTCCCAAAAAAGCCCCCAACAAACAACTGCCGATGAGAATCAGGGTCCTCGGCGGACCTGATTTCTTATCCGGAATGACCGCGCGATCAACAATCTGCAACAGCGGCACGTCCCGGGATTCATCCAATCTGGCGGTCTCGTACTGTTTAGCAATCAGCTCAAATAGAATCTCGCGATATTTAACCTCTCGCTGTTTACGGACATAGTCGAGAGCGAGTGCGGGTATCCTCGCCGTAGCCTGCAACACGTTGCCGCTTTGCCGCGTTCCGGAGTCATTCTGCAGTTTTTGCAGATGTTGTTCTAGCCCGTCAATTTCCGTCTGTAATCGGATCACCTCAGGATTTTGATTGGTTGCGGCCTGCTTCAACGCACTCAATTCAATTTGACGACTGGTGATCTCCGCACGTACCTGTGCGATTGCATCAATCTCTACCTGCGCCTGCCCTAAAGGGGCAATCAATCCTGTTTGTTCCTGGGTTTTCTTCAATTCAACTTCGGCATCTGCCAGAGCGTTTTTCTCGCGCTCGAGTTGCTGTTCGAAGAAGAGTCGCCTCTGCGACGCTTCCGTCAGTGCTAACCGACCATTCTGTTCGTACAACGCATCCAGATAAGCATTTGCAAGATCGGCAGCCCGTCTTGGATCGTGGTCGTCGACGCTAATCGTGATCAGAGTATCTTTGCCGGCAACGAAAGAGCTTCGCGCTTTGAGTTTTTTTTCTGTGTCGCTTAGCTTTGCGATCTTATATACCCTCTGAAGCTCAAATCGCCTGATCAAGTTATCCGCAATCGTACGACTGCCAAGAATGCCGAGATAAATATCTCCGGGATTCTTCAATCCGCCGAAGGAACCGATCGCGCCTAACGATCCTAATTGGCTCGCGAGTTGAGACATCCCGCTACCGGGTGCGCTTTGCGGAGGAAGGAATTTCGCTTCTGCGGTATACATGGGTTTCATAATGACAAAAACCAAAACCGCGGCGAGCGCAGCCGTCACCAGAATAAATTTCAAGATGGTCTTTTTCTCACGCAACAGCAACGTCATTGTTTGCAGCACGTCGATCTCTCGTTCTTCTGAAGCGTCTTGATTCTCAACTCCAGTCGATTGGGCGCGTGTGGTGGTTTCGGTATGGTTCAGTATGGTCTCTCGCAACATTTCATGTCTTTCTAGAACACAGTATTACCAGCCGCTATCGCAATTCCCAACTGACCCACGATCTGCGCTACGCTAACGACGGTGCGAAGCGTATTGCCCTTCGTAAGATTCAACGGAATGACCACGGTGTCGCCCGGATAGATATGTAAAGACTCGAAGCTGCTTCCGCGCAGAGAAGAACTGTATTGTTTGCTGAGAACCGAACCGCTCGCTCGGATCACATATGCCCGACTTGTGTCCGCGTCACGATTAGCTCCGCCAGCCAAACGAATATAACTTCCAACACGACGGCTTGGATCATACACAAAGGAGTTTTGATTGTAGACTGCTCCATCAACGCTTACCGTTGATGGTACCCGTGGCACGATGAATCGATCTCCGTCCTCCAAGGGAAGGTCTGGAAGCTGCGATATATTATTCGCATCAACAGGCATCTCCAGAACGATACGCCCTGTCGCCCGCACCTGCCGCAGACTATTGATGACGTTCTGGTTCTGTTGCTGAGCCGCAGCCATCGCGGCGCTGTCTTGGGCGTTGAGCGCCCGACCCGCATTATTCGTCGCGTTGGTACTCACCTGAAGTGTAATCTGATCGATGTACTCATTCAACCGTTGCTGCTGGACACGACGCGTCGACTCGCGCGTAAACTCCGAGCCGTAGAGATAGGCATCAGGAGTCAGTCCTCCAGCCCGCTGCACCAAATGCCGCAATGTCTCACCCGGCAACACACTGTAAACTCCCGAAGAATTGACCTCTCCCTCCAGACGAACGTATCTGGTCTGTTGTGCCTGAGGTACGCGAATGTCCGCCTTTGAAAAGATCGTGACCACGTCGCCCGGTAGCAACTCAAGGTTCTGCGAAGCGTCCCCTTCCAACACGAGCTTGCCTAGATTAAACGGCAACAGTGACGTGGTCAGATTGTCCTTGCTTTGCCGCTCAATGACCGCGTAGCTCCAATCGATGTCTGGCTCGCTCAGTTTGACATCGTTGCGCGGTTTGAATTGCCCGGCTGATGAATTGGCAACAAAAGTCGAACCAACACTGGCGCTAGTCGCGCTCAGCTGATTCAAGCCGCTGTTATTCTGCTGCACATTGTTTGTAAATAAGCCATTGTTCGATAAGTTTTGTGCGGTTGCTGAACTCGTTGTTGGAGGTGGTTGTGTAGCCGGCGTATAGCGATCATTTATCCCGCTGGCAGAGGTTTCTGATTCAGGAACCTTCGTGCAATCCAGGCCGCCGTCCGTCGGCCCGTTGTTCGTTCCGTTAGAGGCTCCCTCCTCACTGCCAAATTCCAATCCGATCAAATTCGGATTTCTTGTCGAGGAGTAACGCCAGTTTGGGTTCTGCCCCTCTTCTCCGACGGGGATGCCGTAAATCAAGCTTGGAATGCCAAAGGGCGTTGTCGGAAGGCAGGTTGGAATATAAGTCAGCACCGGCTGACCCAATTGACCCCGCTTTAGCCAATAGTCGCGAGTGATCAGCGCGTCCTTATTCGGCAGCAGATCGCGAATCCGCATTCCTGTCTTCCAGGTATAGCGCCCAGGATTTGCCACATTCCCCCGAAGCGTGATCGCATCTTTGTATTGACCAGGAACGGCCATCAACTCCAACAGATCGCCATCATGCAGTACAGTCGCTCTTCCCTGTGCATCCAGGGCCACCTCGGTGATGCTGCGCATCCGGCGTTCATCCACGCGCTCTAATCGAATCGTCTCCTTTGAAGCGACGTTCGTCAGACCCGCAGCGAGCTCCAGAATTTCGCCAACCGTTGTACTATCTGCCGATTTAAGCTCATAGATAGCCGGAGCGTTGACGCTACCTGCAATAGCCACTTGTGACCCTACCGGTGGAATATAGATCACATCGCCGGGCAGCAACTGTTCGTCCTTCGATTTGTCGCCGTGCAGCAACAAATCGTATAAATCGAAATCGACAACAATATTGCCCGCACGCTTTAACTGGATGTGCCGCAGACTGCCTTGAGGCGCTGGTCCGCCCGTCGCAAAGAGCGCATTCGTTAGCGTGCTCAGAGAGCTGATCGTATAGCTTCCCGGCCGCCGCGCCTGCCCGACAACGAACACCTGGATCGACCGCAACTGCCCCATATTCACGTTCAGGTCGAAGTTGCGAAAGACTCGCGCCATCTGCGCTTTTAGAAAATCATGCATCTGCGCAAACGACAGCCCCGAAACATGCACCGTACCGACCTGGGGTATGTAAATGCTGCCCGATCGATCGACCGTGTATCGGCTGTTGAGAGTAACCTGCCCCCATACCTGGATCAGCAACTCGTCTCCCGGCCCAATTACATAATCCGGTGTTACGGGAACCGCATTCAGCGGTGCGAAGGTCGACGGCGGGTTACGGAATAGATTCACCCCGTAAATCGGCAGCATTTTGCCTATCGAATTCGCAACCATCTGTTGAAACTCGGTAGGCGAGTCCAAAGGCAGCCGAGGCTGAACAGTCATCTGTCTTTGTTGTTGCGTTTGATTACCGTTCGTGGTGTTGTCGTTCTGCGTCTCCTGCCCCGCCAGCACAACTCCCTGAGAGTTCGGCTGCTGATTAGTCGACGGTAGACGTCTCTGGAAATTTCCCTGATCAGCAGGGTTCTGTTGAGTGGCCTGGCATGCCAGGTCTTGCGGGTTACAGGTAACCTGTTGCCCTAAAGTATTTCCCAGCCCCTGTCCGAAATCGGTGTACTGAGCGCTGGTTGTCAGCGTCCCGAACACAGTCAACAAAATTACGTATCCAACCTTCGGTACTCGGGGCGAACCACCAAACTGCATCTGCTGTAATCCTCGTAATCTTCTTGAATCTTCGACGGATCCTCTTAGAAAGCCCCTTGCTGACAGTTTTGAGCCGAGAGCAATCTAGGCCCGTCACAATCGACAAAACCCTTTTGAGTAGCAGCTTCCAGCATACCGGAATGTGTTTGGGTTCCACTAGAAAAATGGCAGCGTCCGCTCTCATGGTACCCTGCTGCGTTCTTTACACAATCATTGCAATCCCGACAAACTCTATGCACCTGTCTGCCCTGCCTCTACCGCTTGTGCCACCCGCAGCATCGTCGCCTCATCGAAGTGCTTGCCCATCACTTGCACTCCAATCGGCAATCCTTCCTTCGTCGTCCCGCACGGGACTGACGCACCACAGATTCCCGCCAAGCTCGCCGCGACCGAGTAGATGTCCTCCAGATACATCTGAACCGGATCGTCCGTCTTCTCGCCCAGCTTGAATGCCGGAGTTGGCGTCACCGGAGCCACGAGTACATCCACCTCTGCGAACGCCGCCAGAAAATCCCGCGTCAGTAGCGTCCTCACCTGCTGCGCCTTGCGATAGTAAGCGTCATAGTACCCCGCGCTCAGCGCATAAGTGCCCAGCAGGATCCGCCGCTTTACCTCGGCCCCGAACCCTTCATCCCGGGTCTTCCGGTACATCTCAGAGAGCGTCTTTGCCCCCTCCGACCTCAACCCGAACCTCACGCCGTCGAATCGTGACAGGTTCGAAGAAGCCTCCGCCGTGGCAATCACGTAGTAAGTCGGGATCGCGTACTTTGTGTGCGGCAAACGGACCGGCTTCACCACACATCCCACCATCTTTAAACCCGCAAGAACACCGTCAATTGCACCACGAATCTCGGGGTCCAAGCCCTCGCCGAAGTACTCCTCAGGTACTCCAATTCGCAGCCCCTCCACCGGTTTCGCCAGTCCGCCTACATAGTCTTCCACTGGACGGTCCGACGAAGTTGCATCCATAACATCTTTTCCCGCAATCACTTGCAGCACCGTTGCGGCGTCTTTTACGTTCTTTGTCAACGGTCCCACTCGGTCCAACGAAGAGGCAAACGCAATCAACCCATAGCGACTGACCCGCCCATACGTAGGCAGCACCCCAACCACCCCACAAAAAGCTGCCGGCTGCCGAATCGACCCGCCAGTATCGGTCCCCAACGTCGCCACCGCAAAGTTTGCCGCTACCGCAGCCGCAGAGCCACCGCTCGAGCCCCCCGGAACCCGATCCAGGGCCCGTGGATTCAACACCGGACCGTATGCGGAATTCTCATTGGAAGAGCCCATTGCGAACTCATCGCAATTCAGTTTCCCCAAAAAAACCGCGCCAGCGGCCTCCAGCCTCGTCACGGTAGTGGCATCGTAAGGAGGCATATATCCCTTTAGAATCAGCGAACCAGCCGTAGCTGGAGCTCCTTTCATCACCAGAACATCCTTGATCCCCATCGGAACCCCGGCCAGAGGCGGCAGCGTTTCGGCTTTTGCGATCATTTCATCGATTTTCGCCGCCTGGGCCATCGCCCGCTCACGACTCAACGCCAAAAAGCTATTGATTTCAGTGTCTTGAGACTCGATGCGCGCGTAGTGTACCTCAGCCAAAGCCTTAGCGGTTGTTTTGCCGCCGGTCACCGCCATTCGCGCTTGATCAATTGTCAAACTCTCTAATCCCATTGCCTTTACGCTCATCCTATCTGTCTCAGATTTGCCGTTCCGTCCTGAGAAATCAACACTTTGGACTAACGCTCAATCACCTTGGGAACTTTAAAGAACCGGCTATCGGTTTCCGGCGCCGCAGCCATCACCCGTGCACGATCCAGCGAAGGCACAACCATATCTGCCCGCAGCAGGCTGCCCGTGTCATTCTGAACTCCACCCAACATCTCACTTACCTGCGCCATCGCCGGAATCCCGCTCGTATTTAGCTCATTCAACTGGGCGATATGCCCCAGGATGGCATTCAAATCACGCTGCATCCGCGGCTCTTCCTCTGGGGTCAATTCCAAATTTGCCAGGTCTGCGACCCGACATACATCCTCAATTGTTACACCACCCTGTTCCTTCATCGCCCGTCATTTCCTCTTCACTTCAAAGTGTATATCGCTCACCCTAACTCCCGCGATCCGCGCCATCTCTCCGGCAAGTTGTCCGCGCATGCTTGTCAATTGCCGTAACCATACCTCGTCCTCGACCTGTACCAGAACTATGCCTTCTCCATAGCCCACGACGGCGCCCCTCTCGGCCATCGTTTTGCCGCAGGCTACAGGCCATGCCGCAGCAAGCCTGTCCTCATCGCTCAACCCGTCAAGAGTCCGGCCCAGAGACCCTTTCAATAGATCTCGCATCCCTTCCAATGACATCAGCAGTACTCCGACAGTGGATTAGGAGTGATTGCAGAACATCAACACAACGAAGCGAAACTCTCCCGCCTCGAATCAGCCTGGGTCGAGTACCATGGCGTTCTGATCTCATCTTTCATGAAGATCTACCTAGAACGCGCCGTCCTGGTTCACGACGGACGCAAACGTTTTCAGCAAGATCACAAAGTCTTTGGTCAACGACCAGCGCTCCACGTACTGGAAATCCAAAGCCACCCGCGCATCGTAACTCAGTTCGCTACGTCCCGATACTTGCCACAGACCCGTCAACCCGGGCCTCACTCTGCAGTAACACTCGAAGCAATCTCCATATTTCTCTACCTCTGCCGCCACGATCGGCCGCGGCCCAACCAGACTCATTTGGCCCATCAACACATTCCAAAGCTGCGGCAGCTCATCCAGGCTGTATCTTCTCAGAAAAGCACCGAGCGGGGTGATCCGCGGGTCCCTCCGCAGTTTATGAGTCTCATTCCACTCAGCCTGCGCCTCAGGATGCCGTGCAAGATAATCTTCAAGTACCTCTCCCGAATTGACGCACATCGTACGGAACTTCCACATGGAGAAAAACGCACCGCCCTTGCGGATCCGGCGATGCGAATAGAAGACCGGACCGGGCGAGCTCCACATCACCACTGCCGCCACCACCCCCAATAGCACCAATATCAGTGGCATCGAAATGAGGACTAACGAAACATCACAGCAACGTTTAATCACCCTGTAGCGGAAAAATTCTGACGGAACACGATTTGTCCGTTGGGACCTCTCCGGGGACCGACCTACTGTCTCCGTGAACGAATAAGAACCTTCAATAGCCGCAGTCCGCGACTCGGGAGATTGATATTCAGCCTGCATTCGCATCCTGTATCTGTGCGGCTCGTACGGGCGCATTCTTCTGCATCACGTCGGCCGTACCGGTTACTCACGCATACACTGGTGTCGCGGACAACAACTCTAACTCGCCTCATAACCCAGGTGGGCTACGAAAACGACCGCGCTTCGGTTTTCCATCTATCTGTTCGTGGACCTTATATCAGTCTCTGCCTTTTAACCAGCCTATTCCCGGCCGACCGGTGGGAATGTAGCGAATTGAACCAACTTCGTCATTCTACTCGTTTATGCTTTGGAAGTTGACAGACGCAACGAAAATTCGCCGTTTATTCGTCCCCTTTTAGAACTAGAAGTAAACTAAAAAGCAACTGCCTTCGCAGCAAAATCTCCGACCATTAGACTAGTACCATGCAAGTTCTGAATACTCCCCTAAAAGACGTTAGACTCATTCAACCCCAACGCTTCGGAGATAGTCGCGGTTGGTTCGCAGAAGTATTCAATCAGTCAACTTTTGCCACCGCCGGTCTTCCCACGCAATTCGTTCAGGACAATCAGTCTTTCTCGGTTAAAGGCGTGCTCCGTGGTCTCCACTACCAGCTCGGCCAGCCCCAGGGCAAACTCGTTCGCGTCCTCTCCGGCCATATCTGGGACGTCGCCGTCGATCTCCGCCGCAACTCCCCTGACTTCGGCAAGTGGGCCGGATTCCACCTCAAAGCCCAGTCCCCCGACGACGACCTCCAACTCCTCTGGATCCCCGAAGGCTTCGCCCACGGCTTCCTCGTCCTCTCCGACACCGCCGAAGTCCTCTACAAGACCACCAATCTCTACTACCCCGCTGGAGAACGCTCTATCCTCTGGAACGACGCCACCCTCAACATCACCTGGCCCCTCGAAGCCCTCAATGGCACACCACCTTCCGTCAGCCCCAAAGATGCCCTAGGTGCACTCTTCACCGCCGCAGACCTGCCACCAGCCGTCTAATTTCAAGCAAGATATGAATCACGTAGTAATCCTCGAGCGCCTAGACCACAGTCAACGGAGACCTCACGACAACTCTTAAAGTCATATCCCTAGCAGGTCTGCTCTCCGGCACTCTCGACCTCACCGCCACCTCAACCCTGGTCAAAACCCAGGGCGTCCCTTTTGAGCGGCTCCTGCAAACGATTGCCAGCGGCACTCTCGGCCACCGCCGCATTCCAGGGAGGACGAAAGACCGCGGCCACGGACTTGTTCTTTCATTTCATAGCCTTCATCGCCGCCCTTATTTACTACATCATCAGTCGCAGGATGTCGGCCCTTCTCGACTATCCGCTATTCAGCGGTGTTGTCTACGGCAGCGCGGTTCATCTGGTGATGAGCCGCATTATCGTCCCTTGCTCTGCCGCGCCAAAACGTGAATTCTCAACCAAAGCCTTCCTCACCCAACTGATCATTCACATTTTCTGTGTCGGCCTACCAATCGCACTCGTGGTAAGCCATCTCTCGCGATAGCCTACCCGCGCTCCACGAGCCAACGCTCCACCTCAGCCAGCGACTTCACCGCCACATACTCCCCACTACAAAGCTCAGCCTCAGTCCCGCTGATCAAAAAAGCCTGCCGCAACCCAGCCGCATTCGCCGCCCCCACATCCGTGCAGCGATCCCCCACCAGCACGCTCTCGCTCAACTCCACACCGAACTCCCGCGCCCCACGCCGCAGCATCCCAGTTCCTGGTTTCCTGTCCTCATGCTCCTGCCTGTACTTGCCCACTCCATGCTCGGGATGAAACGGACAGTAGTACACCGCATCCAGTTCCACTCCTTCCTCACGCAGCTCTGCCCGCATGAACTCCATCAGCGCCTCAAAATCTGCCTCCGAGTAACATCCCCGCGCAATGCCCGCCTGATTCGTCACTACAATCAACCGATAGCCCAGCCCAGCCGCCGTCCGGCAAAGCGAAAATATCCCATCGACGAACCGCACCTCTTCGGCCCGATGCAGATACCCCACCTCCTCATTCACCACTCCATCCCGATCCAGAAAGAGAGCCCGTCCGCTCATAGCTCAGCTAGAACCTCTCGCAGCGAATCCCGCCAATCCAACATCTCCCACCCAAACCGCTCCTTCAGCTTTCCGCAATTCATCCGCGAGTTAGCCGGCCGCTTCGCAGGCGTCGGATACTCAGCTGTCGTAATCGCCTCAATTGCTGCAAACCGCACTCCAGGCTCCCGTTCCCGCTGCAGCCGCACAGCCTCCGCCGCGAACCCATGCCACGTCGTCTCCCCCGCACCAGCCGCGTGATAAACACCGTCGACATCAGCCAGCAAGCCCACAAGCTCCCGGCCTGGCGCTTTCACCTCACACTGCCCGATCACCGCAGCCGTCATCCTCGCCAGATCACGGCTCCAAGTCGGCGCCCCAAACTGGTCCGCCACCACACGCAGCGTCTCCCGCTCCCGCGTCAACTTCAGAATCGTCAGCAGGAAGTTCTTCCCTCGCGCCCCATACACCCAGCTCGTCCGAAAGATCACGTGCCCAGCGCCACTCTCAGCCAACGTCTTCTCCCCCGCCAGCTTGCTCGCTCCATAAACACTCACTGGCCCCGTAGCATCCGTCTCCCGATACGGCGCAGTTCCAGAACCATCAAAGACATAGTCCGTCGAAAAGTGAATCACTCCGGCGCCAATCGCCCGCGCCTCTTCCCCTATCACCCTCACAGCCTCGGCATTGATCGCATACGCCAACTCCGGCTCACTCTCTGCCTTATCCACTGCCGTATATGCCCCAGGGTTCACAATCCATCGCGGCCGCACCGCACGAATCGTCTCCCGCACCGAAACCGCATTCGCCAGGTCCATCTCAGCCCGCGACGGAGCGATCACCTCGCCAAGCGGCTTCAGCGTCTCCAGCAACTCCCCACCCACCTGCCCCGTCCCTCCTGTCAAAAGTATCCGCACACCAACCTCACACCTCAAAGCTCAGAGCCTATAGCTCCCTAGTACACCGTCTCTTCCAGCACCCGCAACAGATACTGGCCATACGTACTCTTCGCGATCTTCGCCGCCAGCGCCCGCAGCTGGGCCGCATCGATATAACCCAGCCGGTACACAATCTCTTCCGGACAAGCCACCTTCAGCCCCTGCCGCTTCTCAATCGTATGAATAAACGTCGCCGCCTCCAGCAAAGAGTCGTGCGTCCCTGTATCGAGCCACGCCGTTCCCCGTCCCAGCAACTGCGTCTGCAACTGCCCGCGCTCCAGGTACCACCGGTTCACGTCCGTTATCTCCAACTCACCCCGTGGCGAAGGCTTCAGTCCTTCCGCCACGCCCACCACCTGCGCATCGTAAAAATAAATCCCCGTCACCGCATAGCGCGACTTCGGGTTTGACGGCTTCTCTTCAATCGAAATCGCGCGCCGTTCGGCATCGAACTCCACCACCCCATATCGCTCCGGATCCAGCACCGGATAAGCGAACACCGTTGCTCCCGGTCCGCCTGCCGCTGCCTCCCGCAGCGTCTTCGCAAAATCGTGTCCGTAAAAGATATTGTCGCCCAGCACCAGGCAACAACCCTCACCAGCCAGAAAATCCTTGCCGATCAGAAACGCCTGAGCCAATCCATCCGGTGAGGGCTGCACCGCATACTGCAGCTTGACACCCCACTGCTCTCCATCGCCCAGCAGTTGCCGAAAGCGCGGAGTATCCTCCGGCGTCGAGATCACCAGAATCTCGCGAATCCCTGCCAGCAGCAGCGCCGACAACGGATAATAGATCATCGGCTTGTCATACACCGGCAGCAACTGCTTCGACACAGTCTGCGTCACCGGATGCAATCGAGTCCCTGAACCACCCGCAAGAATAATCCCCTTCACCGCGCACTCTCCGCAACCGCAGCAGTCTTGCGTGTCGCAACCGCCGCAGCCTCGCGGCCAGCATAGTTCTCGGTCACCCACTGCTGATACGCCCCGCTGGTCACATCCTCCACCCAGGCCGCATTCGCCAGATACCACTCCACCGTCTTCCGCAAACCCGTCTCAAAGCTCTCCTTCGCTCGCCAGCCAAGTTCACCCTCCAGCTTCCGCGCATCAATCGCATAGCGCCGGTCATGCCCCGGCCGGTCTGTCACATACTTCACCAATTGCAGATGCGGCTTGAACTTCGATTCCGGCACCAACTCATCCAGCAGCCCACACACCGTCGTTACCACCTCAAGATTGCTCCGCTGATTCCCGCCGCCAACGTTGTAGGTCTCGCCCACCCGCCCTCGCTCAAGCACCGTCCGCAGCGCCTGGCAATGATCGACCACATACAACCAGTCCCTCACTTGCTGTCCGTCTCCGTACACCGGCAGTGCCTTGCCCTGGAGCGCATTCGCAATCATCAGCGGAATCAGCTTCTCCGGAAACTGATACGGCCCATAGTTGTTCGAGCAGTTCGTAATGATCGCCGGCAGCCCATACGTGTGTACCCATGCCCGCACCAGATGATCCGACGAAGCCTTAGACGCCGCATACGGACTATTCGGCGCATATGGCGTCTCTTCATGAAACGCCGGAGCCTCCGGCGTCAGCGTGCCGTACACCTCATCGGTCGACACATGCAGAAACCGAAACCGCTCCCGCTCCTCGCCAGCCAGCGAGTCATAATACGTACGTGCCGCGCGCAACAAAGTAAAGGTCCCATCGATGTTGGTTCGGAGAAACGCCTCAGGCCCCACGATCGACCGATCGACATGACTCTCCGCCGCAAAGTGGATCACCGCCCGAGGCCTGTGCTCCCGCAACAACGCCGCCACCAGTTCGGCGTCGCAGATATCGCCATGAACAAACGTATACGCCGAATTTGCGGTCACAGACGCCAGGTTTTGCGGATTTCCCGCGTACGTTAACTTATCCAGATTGACCACATGCCCACCGCCCGCCGCCAGCCAATTCAGCACGAAATTAGAGCCAATGAATCCAGCGCCGCCGGTCACCAAAATGGAATCCGCGCCGTCGCTCGCGACCTTTTCCGTTGATTGATTAGATCCCATTCGTCAACTAAAGCCTCCGCAAAACACTTATAGAACCGATCCCGAGTAAATACCACGCCATTCAGTCAAAGCAGCATAGCCGATGCATGACTGAGAGGTTGGTTCAACGATTAGAAATGGTGCGCAAGCCTGCCGTCTTCACAGGGCCTGAAATGTATCGCCACGCACGGCATCGAAAATCTTCCCTGACACTTCACTGAACACTACAACAGTTTACAGACAAGGGGCCGCAGCGCGAAAAAGTAAGGATGGCATTCAATTCGATCAAAACGAATCCGGGGCCAGCCTTGCTATCGCATTCCCTTAGTGGAAACGATACGCCGCGCCGACGCTAAAGATCTTAGGGGTAAGGCCATTGGGCGGAAAGCTCAGCCATTGCTGGTATTCGTAGTCAGCTCTCACGTTCAGCCCCGGCAGAACGTGATAATCGACACCACCGCCGATAGCGAATATGTTGTACGCAAGATTTGCGATGGGCCCGATTTTAGGATCCCCGAACACCGGGGGGTAGTTGAAAACCCCTCGCCCGTACATGACCTTCGCGTATGGCGCGAACCGCCCGTAGTGCAAAACATATCGAGGTCCAATTTCGTACGTACGTTCGTAGATACCCTCTGCCGTATCCGGATCATTGATCTGGTGAAACTCTCCTTCGATTCCGACGTGGTATTTGAAATCGTACGTCGAATAGAAGCCAAATCCTTTGAATTTCTCCGGCCGGTAGTCAGTACTTGCCAGATTGAACATAGCGCCGATCTGCAGATCTCCTACGCGCGATGCTGTAGGGGAAGCCTGGCCGTGGAGTCTGGAGACCGTAAAACCGACAAGGCAGATCAACGTGAAAATTTTTAGTCGCACTGGGAATCTCCTAAAACACTTGCAGGCCTTCGAGAATTAAATCGTTCAGAATGCTTCGTCTGACTGGTCATTGCAATCCTTACTGTGGCGACTGATCGATGTGGAAGTCGACGGTGACAGTGTGCTGAATACCATTGCTGGTTGCAGTAATAGTGATTGGATAGTTGTGGTCGAAATAGCCGCTTCCGCAGCCCGACATGGCACCGATAGCTCCGAGTGACAACAACAGCAGAACCGAATTCGTGATGATGCGCGTCAGTTTCCTGCTCGTGCGACGGGAGTATCGCAGGCCCAGAAGGGGCAGCAGGAACAAGCCAAACGCGATGTGCGAAAGTTTGCTCGGCAAGCCCTTCGGGGACTCGTTCGAGGCGAGCTTGCGCGTCGCCACCGTAAGAATGATGTCGGTCGGCCCGCCAGTCTTGGATACGGTCGCAGGCGAGAAGGTGTAGGTGCTGAGCAGAGGACCATTGTTATTTGTTGTGAACTGTACATCTCCCGGGAAGGTGCCACCGATCGGAGCGATATGCAGGGTGTACTGCCGTGTGGTGCCGTAGGTTCCCTCGACTGTCGGCGAGCTAACGACCTGCAAGGTAAAGTCCAGTGGGGTAATAACGACGGTGTTCGAGCTGGAGGAA
>Ga0210410_10000901_pt1 | contig 29161 bp, 36 predicted proteins | sample IncBWC4MmetaG_FD_161058 | JGI IMG/M metagenome (GOLD analysis project Ga0210410, IMG submission 161058) | Forest soil microbial communities from Barre Woods Harvard Forest LTER site, Petersham, Massachusetts, United States - Inc-BW-C-4-M | ecosystem: Environmental > Terrestrial > Soil >...
CCACGATTATCAACGAGACTCGCTTTCAATTTATTCGTGAAACAGCAACCGGAAATCCCTTGAACATCACCCCGGCGATTCTCGTCGCAGGCGCATTCAACGCGGGCGGTAGCACCAGCGGGAAAAACACCGACACGCAAAACCGATACGAGCTGCAGAACATTACCTACATCACCCACGGCAAGCATTCCTGGAAGGTTGGCGGGCGCGCGCGCGATACGACCGATGAGAGCGCGTCAAATTCCTCTTTCAATGGCTCGTATTCCTTCGGTTCGCGCGTGGATCCAACGGTCACCGGCTGCAACGTGCCCACGCCCCCCAGCACCTGCCCCACGATTTCCGGCATCAACGCCTACCAGATCACACTGATGGGGCTCGCGCAGGGTCTTACCATTCCTCAAATTCAGCAGATGGGTGGCGGAGCCAGCTTCTACTCGTTGAATAACAATACGATCGGGACAGCGGCGGCCCGCGTCAACTTTTTTGACGGCTCTCTTTTTGCTCAGGATGACTACAAGTTCCGTCCCAACGTGACCGTGAGCTTCGGCCTGCGCTATGAGATGCAAAACAATTTGGGTGATCACGCCGATTTTGCGCCACGAATCGGAATCGCCTGGGGCGTGGATGGAAACGGAAAAAACAAATCACCGAAAACGGTCCTACGTCTCGGGTACGGCATTTTCTACGACCGCTTCACGGAGAATCTGGTTCTCCAGCAACAGCTGCAAAACGGATTAATCCAGCAGCAATTCCTGATTCAGAATCCGGCGTTCTTCAACCCGAATCAAACAATTTTGCCTTCGAGTCCGCTCTTTCCGCCCACAGCGAACTCCACACAGGCGGTCTACCAACAGAATCCCAATCTGCGGACGCCTTACACGATGCAAACGGGTGTGACCCTCGAGCGGCAGGTTACCAAATTCGCGAATCTTTCCATTACTTATCTCAATTCGCGCGGCGTTCATCAGCTCTACTCCGATTTCACCAATGCGCAGGCGATTCCGCCGGGGCAGACCGTGGCGCCGCCGCCCAGCCAGATCGACTACCAATTTGAATCCGAAGGCATCTTCAAACAGAATCAGCTGATTGTGAATGGCAGCGTGCGCATCCCCACGGCTCACGGATTCGTCAAGGATCTTTCGCTTTTCGGCTACTACACGTTGAATTATGCGAATAGCGACACCGCCGGCCCGAACTATTTTCCCTCGATTCCGCTGGATCCCAGCGCGGATTACGGCCGCGCCGCGTTTGATATTCGCCAGCGCATTTTTTTCGGCGGCACCTTCGGCGCGCCCTACGGTTTTCGGCTAAGTCCGTTCCTTATCGCCAGTTCCGGAATTCCGTTTAACATTACGACTGGGCAGGATATTTTCGGCGACGCGCAATTCAATGCGCGCCCCGGCTTCGCGACATGTGGTTCGGGCGCGCAATCAAATATCGTTCAAACCAAATTCGGCTGCTTCAATACGCTTCCGCAATCGGGGCAGGCCGTGATTCCAATCAACGACGCGACGGGGCCGGGACGCTTTTCGCTGAACCTGCGGTTGAGCAAAACGTTTGGCTTTGGCCAGAAAAAAGAAACGGCGGCGAGCGGCGGGCCCGGCGGCGCCGGCACTTTCGGGCGTGCGGGCGGGGGCGGGGCGCAGCGAGGTGGCGGGGGCGGCGGCGATCGCGGCGGAGGGATGTTTGGGGGGAGCCCGTCGAATTATCGGTATAACTTGACGTTCAGCGTGAATGCGCGAAACCTTTTTAATAACGTGAATCTTGGAACTCCCATCGGAAATCTGAGTTCGCCGTTGTTTGGTGAATCGAATTCGCTGGCGCCGCAGCCTTTTTCCGCTTATCCGACGGCAAATCGCCGGGTTGATCTGCAGGTGCAGTTTACGTTCTAGCTGCGCGAGAAAATATTTGGCGGCGAATTATTTTGCCGCGGATTATTTCGCGGCGGATTTGTAGACTTCGCCGCCCTTCATTACAAAAACAACTTTTTCCATGACGGTGATGTCGGCGAGTGGATCGCCGTCCACGGAGACGATGTCCGCATATTTTCCCGCTTCGATTGTTCCGATTTCCTTTTCGCGCCCCAATAGTTCCGCGCCGTTGATGGTTGCGGCGCGCAACGCTTCGATCGGGGTCATGCCGCCGCGCACCAATGCGCCAAATTCCTTGGAAACAAAATCGGCGTCATCATCTATGCCGTAGGCAATTTTCAGGTGATGATCCAGTGCGCGCTTAAATGCCGGGCCTTGTTCCTTGATAATGGCGACACCTTTTGCGAAACTCACGGGATCGCGTCCTTGCGAAAGGCCCGTTTCCAGGTCGTGCTGAAAACAGAAAAGCGTGGGCACCAGCCAGGTGCCGCGCTGCTCCATTAGTTTCGCGCCTTCTTCGTCGAGCACGGTGCCGTGTTCGATGGAATCCACGCCGGCGCGAACGGCTGCTTTTATTCCTTCTGCGCCTTCGGCGTGGGCCATCACTTTCTTGCCGGCGCGATGCGCCACTTCCACGGCCTTGGCCATTTGCGCTTCGCTTAATTCCTGGACGGTGTAATCGCTGATGGGATCCATGACGCCGCCGGTGGCCATTAGTTTGATCCAGTCCGCGCCGTACTTGATGTCGCGGCGCACGGCGATGCCGACTTCGTCCACGGTGTCGGCGATATTGGAGCGACGAGCAAGGGCTTTGTCGGGAGCGAGAACGTCGGCGTCGCCGTGTCCGCCGGTTAGGGAAATAAAGTTTCCGGCGGAGACCATGCGCGGGCCTTTGATGAGTCCGCGCTCGACGCTGTTGCGCAATGCAAGCTGGCCGTAGCCGGTGTCCGCTTCGCCGGCGTCGCGCAGCGCGGTGAAACCGTGGGCGAGCCAGGTCTGCAAATTGTAGACGCCCCAGATGGCGCCTTGCGCGGAAGACATGCGCAGATCGGCGGTGGAGGATTGGTCTTTCTGATTGCCGAGGACGTGGGCGTGGCAATCAATCAGGCCGGGGACGACGGTGTACTTGGTGAGATCGATCACGGAAGCGCCTGCTGGCGCGGAATCGGTGATGCGGACGACGCGATCTTTTTCGATGATGATGTAGGCGTTCGTTGTGACTTTGCCGGTGCGGACATCGATGAGGCGGCCGGCGCGAATTACTTTTGTGGTGGCGGGCGCGGGCTGCTGTGCCAGTGCGGGCGAAATCGCTGTGAATAGCAATGCGCAGAGCAGAAAGATATTTTTCAAAATCGTTTTCACTTACGGCCTCCGATGGTCGTAGAATCGAGCCGCATGAAGAAGCGGCGGAAAAAGAAAATCGACAAGGGCAAAGAGGCGCGGCGCGCGGCGCGAAATTCTGGAATTGCGCCTGCGGTTACTCGCGTGATTCCCGATAAACGAAAGCGACCACCGAAACACAAGAAAGAACTTCTTGAAACGGAACTCGAATAAATTGAATTCGAGTTTTGCTGCTACGTCTTTAACCTCAAAAGCGGCAGCTGGGCTGCCGCACTCCACGAGGTCCGACCGGACCTAGTTTTTTGCGCCTCAGCCCGGTTTGTTCACGGGGACGACTTCGTCCGGGCGAAAGAGCGGGGCGAGAACCATTTTGCGGCGCTCGGCGAGATCGGCGGCGATGGTTTCCAAATCCTTTCTGTCAAAACCCATGGAGCTGACTTTCACGGTGCCGTCGGTGTCGATCAGAAAAATGGTGGGCACGCTGGTCAGGCCGTAGGCGTTGGAGATCAGGTAGCCGTCCGGGTCGTCGAGCAGGATCGGAAAGGTCACGCCGTATTCCTTGGCGAAATTCGCGGTGGCGCGCGCGTCGTCCTGGGAGATGCCGATGAAGGTTACGCTCGCCCCGCCGTAGCGCTTGTAGAGGCGCTCGAGGAAGGGAAAGGTGAATTGGCAGACGGGACAGGAGATCTTGAAGAAGGCGGCGACGACTGGGCCGCGTTCCATGAGGCTGTGGAGCGAGTATTCCTTGTTGTCGAGCGCGTTGAGCGAAAATCCGGGAGCGATGTTTCCGGCAACGATGTGCGTCATGTGGTCTTGTGTTCCCATCCAGCGTGAGAGCCGCCGCAGAATTCCCATCGGCAAAGTGTATCGCAGAGTTGTTGAGGGCCGCAAAGAGCGTCTCCACGTCTGAACGTCGGAACGTTTGAACGCCGGGAACGCGGGGGAGGGGGGGGTACACTTCCCCCCATTGCATGGATGAATGTCCCGCCACGGCGGGCAGGCAAAACAAAGGGGATAGAAAATGGGCAATTTGTAAGTGGATGAAAACACAGGGGCGGCTGGGATTTGGTGGAACGGAGTGAAAGATAGGGTGCACCCTTCCCCCGGTTTTTTGTAAGTGTTGCATCTAAAGGAGTTATGGTTTCCGTAAGTCTTTTGTTTGCAACACTTACAGGGTGGCTCGTATGTGTTGCGGGTAAAGGACTTAGGGGGGCGCGGTGTTGGCGATGGAGTAACGCTCGGTTAAGGCAAGATTTCGGGGGCGTTTGAATGTCGTCCCGCAGAAGCGTCCGGGATGCAGAAAGCGCATTTGGGTGCTGGTCCGTTAAATCGTTGAAGGCCGCAGAAAGGACCGGATCTAAAGCAGAGCTCAAGGAGAGCGCAGAGGGCACGGAGGGAGCGTGGCGGGGCTGGAGTTTGGCGTACACGGGAGAGGATAGCATGGGAGTGACGACAGGCTAAGTGAAATACAGGGAATGGTCTGAATTGGGGATTGGATGGTTGCGGAGGAGGGGTTAACGGCGCGGAGGTAGAAGACGAAGCGAGGAGTGACCCACCCTTTGCAAATACCAAAACCGCAAAGGGTAGGCCACCCCTCGGAAAAAACAGATTCAGAATGATTTCGGCGTGTTAAGGGTGCGCCACTCGTCAGCGTCGATTACCATTCATTGAAAAGTGGCGTGAAACGGCTGCACGTACCCCTTCATGCATGCTCCAGTGGGATACGATTGGAGCGTCCACGTTTCACCCGGCTTCAATACCCTTGACATGGCGCTTGCAGCGCCTCCCACGGGCTTGACCTCCACCTTTACACTGCGCTGTGAGTCATTGTTGGTTGCTTGATAGCAGGAACCAGTCCACTTCATTGAAACCGAGCCGCAGGCATTCCCGTCGCACTCATTCGCTTGGACCTCAATGGCGTAGGAAAGCGCGATCACCAACGTTGTTAGAGACAGGGCTAATCCGAGGACGAAAGTTCTTTTATTCATATCGACCTCCATTTGAAGTGATTCTTTCCAAATCTGGGAACCTTCGATCAAACCGGGGGACGTACAGGCGAACGCAATTTCATCATTTTCTCTAACAATGTCAAGCACAAATTTAGTAACAATTGTACAACTGGCAGGGAACGTACCTATGACACCCGACCTGAAAACCGTAGTGTCCGCCACCCGCCCACTACCGGACGAGTCGTCAGGCCTTGAGGATCGGGGACAGCCGGGAAGATTCCCTTCTTTCTGAAAACATAAAGGATTGCCAGCCAAACGGGCCCTGAGTGTGCGCCACCCGCCGCGGAGTTCAGCGCGCCAGGATGTGGACGTTCGACTAGCTAAAGTGCTTCACAAGAAGAGCCTCGATGAAGGCGGTGCACGATTGAACTTGTGATTTCTGGACTTTGGCCCAGTCAGCGTGCAGACTGTCGTTGCGGAACTTAAGGTAACTCTGAGCCGTCCCAACCTCACCGCCTTTGAGAACGCCCGCATTCTTGAGAGCGGTGAGAACATCTTCCAGCTTTGGTCTTCCCACAACGCCGGCTAACTCTGAGCCCATTCTGCGCATTAGGTCTTCAAATGCAGCAGCAATCAAAACCGCTGCGACGTTCTTGGCGGATTCGGTGTCGGCTTCTAGGGTTTCTTTGCCCAGGCCTACTAGCTCCGAGAGAATTTCTCCGGCTACCTGCGCCCGGAGGTTAACAATCAAACCAGCTTCCACTTCCGCGATGGCATTCGTAATTGCGCCCTGGGCATGACGGTGGAGATGAGCGGCAGCGTTTCCAGCGCCGGTTGAGTTTTTAGAGATTGCTGCGCAACCGTCCAAAAACGCCTTCAGCTGGGTGCTTTGTGCACCGTGCAGGGTGGTGAGCATGGACGTGGCGAATTGGACTTGCTCAGATGCGCTGGCGCCGATTGTGTGGTTCAAAAGTTCCCGCGCTCTTTTAAGCAAGGGCTCGCTGTTCATAGGAACTCGCTGGGGACCTCTGGTCCTAGTGTTCGGACTATCGCGTGCGCATTTATAGCAGCCCTGGTGGCGTGGTGTCCACGCTGCGGTGGCGATAGCGGGTGGTGCTGCGAGGTGATAGGCTCGGGGATTTGTATGCGTTACGGAGGCGGGAATGGCAGAACCTCAGATTCAACCTCATCGGATAACCAAACCGATTCAAATGCTGGCGGTGTGGATGGCAGGTTTGGTGCTTCTTGTTGGTTCGTTCCTGGCAGGAGCACGGGTTCTCACGAAGCCGGATTGGGTTCCCCCGTTCCTTGTAATTGCGGCGGTGTCGTTGGTGCCACTTTTTTTGGTGCTCTTGTTCTTGATGCAGACAAAGTTCAGGCCGGAGCTCCAGGAGGATGTTTACTACTCTAAATGGCTTGCGAGTCAGAGGAAGGTGTTCAAAGACTTTGCGCCAGAGAATTTGCTTGACGGAGAGTCCAACCCGTCGCTTGAAAGGGCACGGCCTCCGAAAGATCTAGCGATGTCGGTCGGTGGAGGCCTGGAGCAGGTCAGGGTGAGAAGGTACGAGAAGTATCAAGGAGTTTTTCTGGTGCACTCGTGGCGTCCGTCGCGTGAGCAGGGGCAGGTTGCTGATATCGTGTTTAGGTTGCGGCAACACGGGGATGGCCCGCTTAAGGCGGGGCTAGTGGATCATGTCGAGTACGTCTTGGGTCCGAGGTTCTTCGAGCGCCCGGTTGTGAAGAGGAACCGCGAGGACGACTTCCGACTGGAGGTGTCTGCTTACAGCCCGATGCTCTGCGTTGCACAGGTTTCCTTGGCGGACGGGTCGAGTTTTGATGTCGAGCGGTACGCTGACTTCGATTCGACTAGCCTCTATGAAGATGTGCTCAGCGGTGTTGGTGGCCGTGTGTTAGAGGGTGGCTTGCGGGACATGACGTAACGCGGGATCGGTCACGCAGTTTGGCGTCGATGTCGTTGGGGTCAGTGTTTTGGTTGGCGGTCGATGTCGACGCCGCGCATGCAAGGGAGTACTCGTTTGGTGAAGGAGGGGGCGTGGAGCTAGATGCGTTTGTGCGGTTGCATGCGCGGGAGGGGGAAGAGGGGGGAGAAAAAACTAGAAACTAGAAGGCAGAAACTAGAAATTGGGGAATAGAAAAGCGAGGAAGGGGCAGCAAGCCTAGGAGGAAGCTGATGGAGCTAGACGCGTTTGTGCGGTTGCATGCGCGGGAAGGGGAAGAGGTTGGGGTGGAGGAGGCGCTGCATGAGGTGGCGGGGGCTTCGCGGGGGGAGGCGGGATGTTTGAGTTTTCAGGTGTTTCGGGGGGTGCGGGATGGGCGGCTGTTTTATATCCATTCGCGGTGGGTGGATGAGGGGGCGTTTCGGGCGCATGCGGAATTGGAGCATACGGTGCGGTTTCTGAGGAAGGTGGATGCGCTGGTGGATCAGCCGCGGGAGGTGGGAAGGATGGAGAGGATTGATTGAAGGTGGAAAGTGGGGACCCAAACTAGAAACTAGAAAGCAGAAACTAGAAATTGGAAAATGCGAACGCCAATCGGGAGATTCATCCCGCTAAACCCGCGGGATGGAGAAGAGTTGGCGCTCCCCATTCCAGATACGGAGGGTGGGAGGAGTGGAAGGCTAGGGTTTGGTGATGCGGAAGTAGCGGATGGGCCAGCCGTGCCAGGTTGGGTCGGTGGGGATAGCGTCGGCAGGGTTGGCGAGGTCGAAGTGGATGGCGATGGATTCCGCGCCGGCGGCTTTGGCTGCGATTTCTTCGAAGAATCGGTCGTGCTTGTCGCAAGCAACGATGAAGCCGTTGGTGTACAGTGCGCCGGCGACCTTGTACTGAAAGCGAACATAGATAACATCAGGTTGCATCCGCATTAGCGCTGCCGTGCTGAAAGAAAACGAAATCGAGTTCCCAGAGTTCCAACTGTGCTGATCAACAGAAGAAATGAGTGCGTGGGTGGGTAGCCAGTTATAGGGAATGAAATGTGTCCGTTGACGGGTAAACAATCTCGAAAGATCGTCGAGGGGATAGATGCTCGTGGGGTCCGGAGCCGCCTGGCCGAAAGCGAGATAATAGACGAGCCCGATGAGGACGACGATGCAAGAGACGGTGACCAGGACTTCGTTTGTGCTGTACTCCAGTAGAAACACGAAGCCGAGCGCCGCTATGAACAAGAGCCCCCTGAGGGTGCCCTTCATCCGAGGAGCGGCCGGCGCGGAGGTCTGGGAAGGGTCGGGCATGAGCCTGGATTGAGTTTAGCGTGATGGTTGGGACGCGGAGCGGAGAGGAGTGAAAGAGTTAAGGGGGAAGGTGGGGGATCGAGAGGATTGATTGAGAAGAGGGGACGAGAAGCGTCCGAAAAAGCGGAACGGGAATCCGGGGGGTGGTCGGATTCCCGTTTGCTTACAGATGGTGGCCGCTGGGATGGCTCAGCGCGGGGTTACTGAAGGGTGGCCACCAGGATGATGTCGTGCGGGGTTTCGTTCTTGGCTAGCTGCTTCTCGATAGGAGAAGTGCGGAGCTGGCGGCCGCTGGTATTTCCGATGGTCCACACCTGCGAGAGGAAATAGCCTTCGCCGTAGACGCGGAAAACCAAAGAGCTGTTGGACTTCCAAGTGCTGGCTTCGGCGGAGTTGGTCATAACGATGGCGGAGGCGTTTCGATCGCCATCCAAGCGGTGGAGGATGAGAGCGGGCGAGCCGTCACTGGCGGGTTGAACCATGTAATCGCCGGCGGGCAGAGAAACCTGGCCTGCAACGAAATTGAAGGGGACCTTCACCCGGAAGGGCTGCTGAGCCTGGACAGGCGCAGTGGCCGCGAGGAGCAAGAGTCCCAAAAAGATAGAAATTACGATGGCGCGCGTTTTCATGTGACTCTCCTTTTCTTTTCATTCGCGGCGACCGTTTCATTTAATTGGTCCGCCGCTCTCCTGGCTTTTGGCCCTGATCCAATGCCGTGAGACGAGCCCACTTTGGGGCAAGAGCGAAAAGAGTGCAATGCACGGCGAGTGAACTCTGCGTGGACCGCGGGTGAACGCCGAAATCCCACAGCAACATGTTTCAAAGAGGAACTTCCAGCGGGAAAGAGATTTGAGTGCGGGTGTGCGTAAGTGAACAGTCGGCGGGATTGGGCTGCTCTAAGATGATGCGGCGAAGAGTGAGAACGGAAGCGCGGAGTTGGAAATTCGCGGACGGAAGCAGTCTTACATCGCGGGCCTGATGTGTCGGGCTGTCGAGGGCCACGAACGAGGAAGTCGCCGAGGAGGTTCAAGAACATGAAGATTTTCGGAAGGACAACGGGATTCGCAAGCACCCGAGCAGGGAAGCGAATATTGGTTGCGCTGTTGCCGCTGAGTTTGCTGTTCGCGAGCTGGCCGCAGAGTTTATTGGCCAAACAAGACGCGCAAGCGCAGAGCCAGCCTTCGCAGGAGGCGCAGGCGCCGTACGCGCAACAGAGTCCCGAGCAGATCCAGCAACTGGTGGCGCCGATTGCGCTGTATCCGGATTCGCTGGTGGCGCAGATCCTGGCGGCGGCGACGTTTCCAGAGCAGATCGTGGAGGCGGACCGATGGGTGCAAGCGCATAGCGATTTGAAGGGAGATGAATTGGCGCGAGCCGTGGACCAACAGCCCTGGGACGCGAGCGTGAAAGCGCTGGCGCCGTTTCCGGCGGTGCTGGGAAATATGGACAAGAACCTGTCGTGGACGTCATCGCTGGGCGACGCTTATTACAACCAGCAGCAGGATGTGATGGATGCGGTGCAGGTGATGCGGCAGCGGGCGCAGGGAGCGGGAAATCTTAGGACTACGCCGCAGCAGACGGTAAGGACGGAGGGCTCGGACATTGATATTGAGCCGACTAACCCCGAGGTAGTCTACGTCCCGGCGTATAACCCGTGGTCGGTGTACGGAGGTCCGATAGGGCCGTGGCCGGGGTGGTATCCGTATCCAGGAATTTGGTATGGGGGCCCATACCTGTCGTTCGGACTTGGGTTCGGACTGGGGTTCTACGGCGGTTACGGATGGGGATGGAATCACTGGGGATTTGATTGGCATAACCGGTACTCCACGTTTAACCGCGGGAGGTACTACTCCGGGAGCAGGACATTTTACAACCGCAGCAGTTACTACCGAGGCGGAGGGGCGCGCGGCGGAGTGAACGGCGGACGAGGCGGCGTGAACAACGCGCGCGGAGGAGCCGGGGCACGAGTGAACGCGGGGAACAGGCCTCCCAACGCAGGAGCAGGGCGGGGCGGAGCGAGCAACCGGGGAGGAGCGACGGCCTTCAACGGAAATAGGCAGGCAGCGAGAGGATACGGCCAGGCGCGCGGTCAGACTGGGACGCGCTCAGGAGCGTTCAGCGGGTATAACCGCGGGGGACAGACAAGGACATATTCGTCGCGCGGAAGCGCGAGCAGCGGCGGAGGAGCGGCGCGCGGGGGCGGAGGATCTCGCGGCGGCGGTGGTGGCGCAGCGCACAGCGGCGGTGGTGGAAAGCATCCGTAGTCAAATAGATCGTTATGGTCGTGAGAGATCTTAAATTTAGAAATGGAGAAATGTACTATGCGTCGGACGAAGCTGAAGTTTGACAAATTCGTATGGGTCCATTTTCTTGGGTTGACGGCGGTGGCTATTCTCCTGACCCTGTGCGTTGCGCCGCGTTTGATGGGGCAGCAACGGAGTCAGAAAACATTTGCATCGGCGGAAGAGGCGAGCAAGGCGCTGATGGCGGCAGCGCAGAGTAACGACGAAAAAGTGTTGCTGGAAATTCTGGGACCGGATGGAAAGCAAATCGTGTCGTCGGGAGACGATGCCGAGGACGCGCAGAGCCGCGCGAATTTCGTACAAAAATATCAGGAGATGCACCGCCTGGTGAGAGAGCCGGATGGAAGCACGGTGTTGTACATAGGGGCGGAGAATTGGCCGACGCCGATACCGTTGGTGAAAAAAGGTGGAGCGTGGTATTTCGACACCGAGGCGGGCAAGGAAGAGATCTTGTTCCGGCGAATTGGTGAGAACGAAATATCGGCGATAGGGGTTTGCGATGAGCTGGTGGCGGCGGAAAAGGAATATCGGTCCGCACAGCACAACGAGTATGCGCAGAGAATGTTCAGCGAGGAAGGGCATCACAATGGGCTGTACTGGACGGCTACCGAGAACGAGCCGCAGAGCCCGATCGGACCGCTGCTGGCGTCTGCCGTTGTTGACGATGATGGCCGAAGCCAGGGCCGCGCTCCAACTCCGTTTCGCGGATACTATTTCCGGATCCTAACGCGACAAGGAAAAGATAGTCCGGGAGGCCCGAAGAGTTACATCATAGCCGGCAAAATGAGCGAGGGGTTTGCATTCGTAGCATATCCGGCGGAATACGGGTCGTCCGGGGTGATGACGTTTATCGTGAGTGAGGACGGGGACGTGTACGAGAAGGATCTGGGAGAGAGGACCGAGTATTTCGCGAAGAGCATGAAGGAATACAACCCCAATGGCACGTGGCAAAAGGCAGATGAGCAGCAAGAGGAGAGCGCCAGCGCAGACAAAAACAATTGAAGGGTGTTCCGTGGGTGTTGACATTCCGGGGGCAAGCCAAGTTTGGATGGCGCGAAAACCGGTTTCGGCAGAGTGGCAATGGGGTGCGCGAACGAAGCGAGTCTGAAGATTCTGCCCACGACGTAAAGCGGTTGCTTCCATTTTTCGGGGTGACAACTAAGGATTTAACACCGTTTAGAACAGAGCAGTCATGACCGTGCGGCGCTCATTCCGCCGGGGCTGTGGCTGCACGTGGACAAGGGGACGGACGGTGTACGTTTTGGGACAGACAGCAGTGTTGGCAACGTGGTATTTGTGACGCTAAGGATCCTGGTTCCTCTCAGGCCGAGTGCTGCGGCCATCCTCGATCGCAAAACGTAAGGTTTGTGCAAGGAGAGAAGTGCACATGCAGATGCGCCGGTTTGTCTTTTTGCTGTTCGCGATTACAGGCTTGGGAGTTCTAGCGCCGCTCGCAAAAGCGCAATCCACGGTGGCTTCGAATACTTCGAATACCTCGTCTTCGAGCAGCGTAGACGCGGACTTGCCGACCATAAAACAGCCGCAAACGGATCTGGTGTACGTGCGTCCGACAGAAAAGATGAAGCTGCGAAGCTACCTGTTCGATACGTTCGGGCCTTATCCCGTTTTTGGCGCGGCACTGATCGGAGGAATCAATCAGGCAGATAAAACGCCCCCGGAGTGGGGGCAGGGCGCCGGCGCGTACGGTGAGCGAGTGGGGTCCAACTTCGGCATCGCAATGGTAACGACAACGGCGCGATACGGATTGGCGGCGGCTTTTCGGGAAGACACGCTGTACTACCGATGCGAGTGCACCGGATTTTTTCGCAGGTTTAAGCACGCAATGATTTCCACGGTGACGGCGCGCCGCGGCGAGGATGGCCACCGGCAAGTGTCGTTCGCGGCGATCGCTGCGCCTTATGCGGGCACGATGACGGCGGTGTACGCGTGGTATCCGGAGCGGTATGGCGCCAAAGACGGGCTGCGCATGGGGAACTACAACCTCTTGGCGTTCGCGGGGGAAAACCTCGCGCTTGAGTTTATCTATGGAGGGCCGCACACGCTGTTCAGCCATCTCCACCGGCCGGCATTTTCAGGTACGGACGCCGGCAGCGCTCCGAAATAGTAAGCCAAGGTGGTGAGACACGACGCCAGGATTCGTCGCCGCTGGGTTGGGAAGCCGCTGCAGCCTGTGCGATTCGGGGTGAAGTCCGTACTTCTCGCCGTGCTCGTGTACTCAATCACCCACGAAACGGATCCGATTCAATCCGAAGTAGAGTTCGAAGCCCTTGATCGCTCGCGAATCAAAAGGCATGAGCGTTTAGCCTGCCTGAACTGGAGTTTCGCGCATGAATAAAGCGGTGTCGGAGCAAATCGCCAAGAATCCCACGCAATTCAATATTGCCGCGATTGCCAAGCTGGAAGAGGAGGCGGTGGAGCGGCGAACGGCGACGGAGCGCGAGAGCGATGCCATCGTACGATTCATCGGCAGCCCGAAATTCCTTCTGCTGCATGTGATTTTAGTTGTTGTTTGGATCACCCTGAATCTGAACTTGATTCCCGGCGTGAAAGCCTTCGATCCTTTCCCCTTTGGTATTTTGGCGCTCTTCGTTGCATCCGAGAGCGTTTTTCTGACGATCTGCGTGTTGATCAGCCAGAATCGCATGGCGCGCCAGGCGGAGAGGCGCGCGCATCTGGATTTGCAGGTCGGGATGCTTGCCGAGCAGGAGTTGACGATGATGTTGCAGATGCTGCAAAAGCTCTGCCAACACACCGGCGTGGACGTGAAATCGGCAACCCGGCAGGTTCAGGGATTCAGCGAGACGACCGACGTGCATAAGCTGGCCAGCGAACTGGAGGAGAAGCTTCCGGAGCGGTAGCCGGGGCGTAATCCGGTAAGGCTCGGCAAAGCGGATCCATTTCCCCGTTTTCGTGCATTCCTGTGGACTTAAATCGACCCCGTAGCAGATTGGGAACGCATGGCGGACGCGGCGTTGTGTGCGTAGGTGCCGCGTTCTACTCTGATGTGGCAATCAAGTATGGCATTTGGCCAGGTGTTCCGGTGCAGGGAAAGATGTGGCGGGGCAGGCCGGTTCACGGAGAACAGGATTCGTCATGTCGGAACCCTTCCGTCCTTATGAAAAACTTGTAGAGATTACGGTCTTCGGGAAGAAATTTCAGGTACCGGAGAGGAATTCGCTTTTGCGATGCTTTCAGTTTATTAGCCCGGAGACGATTCCGTACGGGCGGTTTTGCTGGAATCAGGATTGCCAGTATTGCCGGGTGACGTGCCAGCTGCCGGATGAGGACGAGCCGCACGAAATGCTGAGCTGCAAGTTCATCGTGATGCCGGGGATGGAGATTACGGAGATGAGCCAGGAGTTGAAGTGGTGCTTGCGGGCGAAGCTGCCGTCGGATACGCCGGTGTCTTCGTGAGTTATCAGATTTAGTGCTCCGTTTTAGGCCACTAATTCGTTGAACTCACGACATTTTGGGTCCAAGAGTAGGCGTTGGGAGTTGCAACTTCCTGCCTATTTGAGGGTTTATGCAGGAAGATGTAGGATCGCACGGTGGTGGTTGTGCGACGCCAGAACCCCAAACTCCATCCCAGGCGTTCAACCGCCGCCGTGCTGTCTTGAAACGATGAGGATTGCGGGACGCTCCGCTCGGAGGCGTCGCCCTCTCATGGAGAGGGTCCATTTGCCGTTGTGATTTGCAGTATCAGGGTCATTCCACTACATTTTGATTGAGAGAAGGACTGGGACGGCCGGGCTGAGGCCCGCCGCTACGGGTGCTATGAGCGAAAGCAGCGCGTTACTGTGTGATGGATGCGGGCAGGAGGCTTCTGCGGAGCATATTGCGCGGCGGCTGGAACGGCTGGAGCGGGCCACGCGATATCGGCCGGTGCATATTCACACGCTGCTGCTGGGCGCAGCGTCTCCGCTCGATGAACAGCAGTTCGTTTATTCGCCGAAGGGCGAGTTTCGCGGGGAAGCGGCCAGGGTGTTTAGCGCCGCGGGCGTTGCCTTGGCGGGCAAGGAGACGGATGCCGTGCATGCGGAATTTCAGCGTGGGGGATTTTTTCTTACGCATGTCCTGGAATGCCCGTTCGAAAATGCCTCGGGAGACACGAAGACACTCACATCGGCACTTTCCCGGCAGTTGTCCACGGTTGCTACGCGGATTCGGCGGTCGCTGAAACCGAAACGGGTAGTGCTATTTTCGCGAGCGCTGGCGCCGGTATTGGATCAAATTTTGACGCTGCAGCTAGGGTGCGCGGTGGTGCTGGATGAAGGAAGACCGTTCGATTTGGAGGATGTCGGTGGTGAAAAGGCGACGGTTCGCTTGTGCGAGGCGCTTGCGGCACCGGTTGCAGGCTGACCGAACGGACAGTACTGGACTGACCCTCTGTAATGAACCAAATTGAGGCTTGACGCGGATAGAGCGCTTTCTTATCTGTGGTAGAATCCAACACATAGAGGCATAGCAGGTGCCGCAGGAGCATTGTCGTGAAGAAGCGAGCGAAGTTTGGAATTGGAATCGGTGTCATCATCGTTGCGATGGGATTTTTGGCGTGGCTGGGGTACGGGGAAAGCAAAACGTACTATCACACGATCGCAGAGATTCAGACGCTGCAGGGCCGGGCATTGAAACAAAGGATGCGCGTGGGCGGTACGGTGGCGCCGAATAGCATTCGCCGGTATTCCGGGCGAGTGGATTTTGTGCTTGAAGGGGAAGGGAAGACGCTTCCCGTCAGCTACATTGGCAGCGATCCGCTGCCGGATACGTTTGTGGACAAGTCGCAGGCTCTTGTGGAAGGCAGTCCGGATTCCGAGGGGCGCTTCGTAGCGGAGCATGTGCAGGCGAAATGCGCGTCGAAGTATGAAGCGGCGCCGGGGAAAGTGACTGGGGCGGCGGCGGGTTCCAACCAGCCTAGCAGCATGTAACGCTCCCGGCGTTGGCCGGGGAGAGGCGAGGTCTTCGTGGATGTATTCGGTTCCTTTGCACTCGTTCTAGCGTTCATTTGTGCGGTGTACGCCTTCGTAGGCGGAATCGCCGCCATCCTCACACGTCATCCACTACTAATTAAGAGCACTAGGCAAGCAGGGATTGCGACCTGCTGCTTGATCTTCCTCTCGACGTTAAGCCTCGAATATCTTTTTTTTACTGACAATTTTTCCGTGGCGTATGTGGTGGCTCACAGCAACCGCGACCTGTCGACGTTTTATAAGGTTGCAGCGCTGTGGTCGGGGCAGGAAGGGTCGCTGCTGTTCTGGAGCTTCCTGCTGGCGGTGTACGTCATTTCGGTGCTGCTCGCGTACCGGAATAAAAATGGGGAGTTGATGCCGTATGTCGGCGTGGTGCTGGCGGGCGTGCAGATTTTCTTCCTGACGCTGAACAATTTTGTGGCCAGCCCGTTCAAGGCGCTTGCGATCCCGGGCACAAATGGCGCGATGGACCTGGTGGCACGCGCGGACGGGAATGGATTGACGCCGCTTTTGCAGTATCCGGAGATGGTGATTCACCCGCCGAATCTGTATTCGGGATATACGGGATTTACGATTCCGTTTGCGTTTGCACTGGGCGCGCTGTTGGCGCGCTATCCGGGGGAGAAGTGGATTCACCTGACGCGCAAGTGGACGATGATCGCGTGGATGTTTCAGTCCATGGGAATTTTGCTTGGCGCGCACTGGGCGTACGCGGTGCTGGGCTGGGGCGGATACTGGGGCTGGGATCCGGTGGAAAACGCGTCGCTCTTGCCGTGGCTGACGGGCACGGCGTTCTTGCATTCGGTGATGATGCAAGAAAAGCGCGGGATGATGAAGGTGTGGAACGTGTGGCTGGTGTTCTGCACGTTTCTGCTTTGCATTCTCGGGACGATGTTGACGCGCAGCGGCGTGGTTAGTTCGGTGCATGCGTTCGCGCAGTCCAGCATTGGGAATTGGTTCGTGGGATTTCTCGCGATCATTATTCTGGTGTGCCTGGGTGCATATCTGAAGAATCGCGATTATTTGAAGAGCGAGAATCAACTGGATTCGGTGGTTTCGCGCGAATCGAGCTTCTTGTTTAACAACCTGCTCTTCCTGGTGGCTTGCATCGCGATTCTTTCAGGGACGTTGTTTCCGGTTTTTTCGGAATGGATTACGGGCGATCGTATCAGCGTGGGCGCGCCGTTTTTTAATAAGGTGAACATTCCCATCGGTCTGCTGCTGCTGTTTTTGACGGGCGTTGGGCCGCTGCTGGCGTGGAGGAAGACTTCGGCGGAGAGTTTGAAGCGTAATTTCGGGTGGCCGCTGGTTGTCGGGCTTGTTACCGGAGCGGTTGCGTTCGCGTTTGGCTTCCGGGCGTTTTACTCGCTGATTTGCATGATTCTGTGCGTGTTTGTTTCTGCCACGATCGGGATGGAGTTTTTCCGCGGCGCGAAGGTGATTCGCGCGCGGTCGGGAGCCTCGCTGATCGCGTCCGCGATTGATCTGACGATGCGCAACACGCGGCGGTACGGCGGGTACATCGTGCACCTGGGGATGGTGCTGGTATTTATCGGGCTGTCCGGGGCGGCGTTCAACCGCGACGTGCAGAAAGAGATGCAGCCGGGACAAACGCTGCGGATCGGGCCTTACACGCTGCTGCTGCAGGCGTTTGACACACAGCCGGAGAAGAATTACACCGCGGAGCGAATGATCGTGGAAGTCTTGGAGAACAACAAACAGAAGTTAATGCTGTATCCGGAGAAGCGACGCTTTTCGACGACCGCAGAAAACGGCACGATGGTGGCGATCTATTCGACGCTGAAGGAAGATTTGTACGTCGTGTATGCGGGACAGAGTCCGGACACGCAGCTGCCGGTGATTCACGCGTTCCTGAATCCTCTGGTGAAGTGGATCTGGTTCGGAGGAGTTGTGGTAGTTCTTGGGACATTGGTGGCGCTGCTGCCGAATCGCCGCGCGGTGCTGGTGCTTGCGGGGTCGCCGCAAACCGCCGGCCAGCAGTTGACGCACGGGCTCACGCCTTCGGTGACGATGCGAGAAAAACGTGAGTAAGGCTCTTCGATTGATTTGCGTGGCGGTGCTTGGAGTATTTGCGATTGCGCCGCTGCTGACGACACCCATCGGCGCGCAGCAGCTCTCCGACCGCGCGAAGCAAATTGGCGGCAAGTTCATGTGCATGTGCGGATGCAACCAGGTGCTGACGCAATGCAACCACGTGGGCTGCACCGTTTCCGCGAGCATGCTCAAGGAACTGAATCAGTCGCTGGACCGCGGCGGCTCGGAAGACGCTATCACGCAAATGTTTGTGCAGGAATTCGGCACAAAGGTTTACGCGGAGCCGCCAAAGTCGGGTTTTAGCCTGGTGGCTTGGGCGATGCCCAGTGTTTACCTTGCGTTCGGCACGGTGCTGGTGGTCTTCGTGATATCGCGCTGGCGGAAACCCCCTGTCGGGCCAACATCGGCTGACGGGAACACTCCACAGATTTCTCCGGAGTTGCTGGAGCGTGCGCGAGAGCGAGCGGCGCGCGAGACCGAGGACTGATTCGTGACGCTTGCCACAATAATCGCAATCGGTTCCATTTCGTCGGCGGATTGGGCGGTGCTTGGCGCGTGCGCGGCTCTGGCCGTCGCTACGATGCTTTTTATTTTCTATATCCAGCCGGATGCGTCGGATCTGGCGCCACATCGCACGAAGTTGGACCAGTTGTTGGAGCGGCGGGACACGATTTACGACAATCTTCGCGATTTGCGGTTTGAATATCGCTCCGGGAAATATGCAGAAGGGGATTTTGAGGCGATGAAGACTGCGCTGGAGAATGAAGCGGCGCTGGTGCTGGCCGAGATTGACCGCGTGACGGAAGCGGAGATCAAGAGGCCGCGTGGAACTCGGCCTGCTTCGGCCGACAGGAGCGCGCAGTGATGCAGCGCTTCCTGCGGCTGGCGTTCATTGCTGTCTTGGCGCTTACACCGTTTGCCGCTGCGCGGGCGGGCACCGTTCACGGCACGGTAAAAAATGGCACGACTGGGCAGCCGGCGGCGGGGATTGAAGTCATTCTGATCCAACTGCAAGGGGGCATGCAGCCGGTCGCGAATTCCAAGAGCGACGCTCAGGGGCAATTCACGTTTGACAATCCGGGGCTTGGAGCGCAGCCGATGCTGATTCGGGCGGTATATCACGGCGTGAATTTTCATCAGCCGGTGCCGCCGGGGACTAGCACGGTGCAAGTGGAAATCTTTGAGTCTTCAAAAGATCCCAAGACTATTAATGTTCAGTCGCATGTGGTGATCTTCCAGCCGAATGGAGCTACGCTCATTGTCGGCGAGGAATACGAGATTGAAAACAAGTCTCAGCCGCCGCAAGCGTTTTACCGAAGCGACGGAAATTTTGATTTTTCTTTGCCGAAGGGGGGGCAGCTCCAGCAAGTAGCGGCAGCGGGTCCCGCGGGCATGCCCGTCGTGCAGGTTCCGATCGACAAGAAGAATAATCGGTATTCGATTGCGTACTCGTTCCGGCCGGGGCAGAGCACGGTGCGGTATTCGTACGAACTTCCGTATGCCAGCAACAGCGCGACGGTGAAGATACCGACGGTATATCCGGGCGGGAGATTGCTTGTAGTTGCGCCGCCGACGATGCAGGTGAGCGGGGATGGTTTGAATCCCGGCGGCCAAGAGCAGGGAATGAATGTGTACGGGCGCGACGATGTTCCGGCGGGGACGGTGGTTGCGGTGAATGTTTCGGGAACTGCGCCGCCGCAGGATGCCAATGCGGGAGGCGGCCAGGGGCCGCAGAATCGAGACAGTCAGCAGGATGGCGGAGAAGGCGGCGGCGTGGCGATTCAGCAGGTTCCCGGACGGCTGGATGTGTTGAAGTGGCCCGTGATTGTGGGATTTGCTTGCTTGTTTGCGCTGGGCGCGATGCTTCTTGCTCGCAAGCCGGTAGTAGCGGTCGCAGGCGCGCTGCCTGCGGAGGACGAGGCCGCTGCGCCGAAGCCGAAAAAACTGAAATCGCCGTCGGGTGCGGTAACTGCAGGTGTTCCGACGAACGGCGCGTCGAGCCTTGCGGAGGTAGACGCTGCGATTGGCACGAGTCTTGATGCGATGAAGGAGCGACTCTTCCGGTTGGAGCTGCGGCATCAGGCTGGGACCATCTCCGAGCAAGAGTACGTGCAGGAACGCGCGCGCGCGGAAAAAGTGTTGCGCGACCTTGTGCGAGAGTAAGCGTTGGGCGCGCTGCGTGAGTTGGCTATCTCCGAGGTCGCCAGGTGACGGCCACGGGTTTCTCTCCTACAGGAATTCGCTTCGAGAATATTGAAAAACGTTATGGGGGGCTGTACGCGCTGCGGCGCGTCTCGTTTGAGGTGACGGCGGGAGAGTGTGTGGCGCTGGCGGGCCGCAACGGATCTGGAAAGACGACGCTTTTGCGGATTGCGGCGCGGTTGGTGCGGCCGTCGTCCGGCACGGTGAACTTTTCAGATGGTGGTGGAAAGGGAGCGGCCGCAGGGGCGAGAATTGGTTTCGTGGCGCATGCAACGATGGTGTATGACGAGCTGACGGCGGAGGAGAATCTGCTGCTCTTCGCGAGGTTGCAGGGAATTGCGGAGCCGGTTGCGCGCGCGGAAGCGTTGCTGCGGGAAGTCGGGTTGATCGAGCGACGTGGATCTTTGGTGCGCACGTTTTCGCGCGGGATGCGGCAGCGGGTAGCCATCGCGAGGGCGCTGCTGAATGAACCGACGGTGCTGCTGCTGGATGAGCCGGCGACGGGGCTCGATCCGCAGGGCGTGAAGTGGTTTGCCGAAACAGTACGAGGACTTCGAGATTCAGGGCGAACCATTTTAATGAGTTTGCACGGCGAATCGGAGATTTCGGCGCAGGCCACGCGAGCGATTCGTCTGGATGCGGGGTCGGTCATGGCGGACACTCGGACCGGCGCGAATTTGCATTCCATCCTGACGTTTGCGGACGCGTAAATGGCGCTGCTCTCCAATGCCGCGACGTTGCTGGGCAAGGAACTCCGGACGGAGTTTCGTTCGCGGGAGCTTTTGACAACGACGGTGGTGTTTATCCTGATCGTCGTCGTACTTTTTAGCTTTACGTTTGACCCGACCTCAGCAGAATCCCGGAGATTTGCGGGAAGCCTTCTGTGGCTTGCGTTTTTGTTCGCAGCGTCGCTGATGCTGCAGCCGTGCTTCTTGCGCGAACAAAACAATGACACGTTGAGTGCCCTGCGATTGTCCGTGAGTGATCCCTTTGCGATTTTTGTCGCCAAGCTCGCGGCCAACACATTTTTCCTTCTGCTGACGGAACTGCTGATGCTGCCGGTGTTTTCGATTTTGTTTAACGTGCCGATTTTTCCGGTGTTCGGACGGCTTGTATTGGTGCTTTTCCTGGGGAGCTTGGGCGTTTCGATTGCGGGGACGGCACTTTCAGCGGTTTCCGCGCAAGCGCGCATGCGCGAACTGCTCTTGCCGCTGCTGCTTCTACCGCTGCTCACACCGGTGCTGGTAGCCAGCACGCAAGTAACGGTGGGGTTGCTGGACCGAGAACCGTTCATGGAGTGGAAGGGAATCCAGTTTCTGGTGGTGTTCGACGTGGTTTTTTTGACGGCGCTATGGCTTTTCGGCGAATATCTCCTGGAGGAATGAAGGCATGGCGAAACACGCGTTGGGCAGCGCGGTAGTTGTGCTCTTGGTCGTGGCGGCGGCGTACGGGGCATTTTTTATTGCGCCTACCGACGTCAAGCAGGGGCTCATTTATCGCATTTTATTTTTACACGTATCCAGCGCGTGGACGGGGCTCACGGCGTTTTTTATCTGCTTCATCGGAAATCTGATGTACGTTTGGCGCCGCACTCCGCAGTGGGACTGGCTGGGGACTTCCGCGGCGGAGGTGGGGCTGGCGTTTACGACGGTGGTTTTAGTGACTGGTCCGATCTGGGCGCATCCCGTTTGGGGGATTTGGTGGACGTGGGATGCGCGACTAACTTCCACATTTATTCTTTGGCTCCTCTACGTTTCCTATCTTTTGCTGCGCACGCTGGTGGAAGAACCGGACCGACGCGCGCTTTTCAGCGCACTGTTTGGAATATTTGCGTTTCTCGATGTGCCGCTGGTGTTTGGTTCGATCCGTTGGTGGCGGACGCAACATCCACAGCCCGTGGTGATGGGCGGACCTGGCTCGGGTCTCGATCCGACGATGTGGAAGGTCCTGTTCTTTTCGTGGATGGCCATGCTGGGGTTGATGACATTGCTGCTGCTGGCGCGGTACAAACTGGAAGCCATGCGCGGTGATCTGGAAATTGTGCGGCGCGAAGCGGAGGCGGCATGAAGAACCTGGACAGCGTGTTTGCAGCGTACCTTTTCGCGTGGGGGATTTTTTTCGTTTACTACCTGTCGGTGGCGCGCCGCGCTTCCGCGCTGCGGGACGAGCTGAAGCAGCTCAAAGAGTCGCTGAATCGAGGCAAGTAGGGTGGCAGGGAAGAAGCGCGTCGGCATCGTGCTATTCCAGCTTGGTGGGCCGGACTCGCTGGAGGCCGTCGAGCCATTTCTTTTGAACTTATTTCTAGACCCGGACATCATACCCTTGGGACCGCTGGGATTCTTGCGGCGGCCGATTGCGAAGCTCATCTCTTCGCGACGCTGTGTGCCGGTTGCGGGGAAATACGCGGAGATTGGGAGGCGCTCGCCGATTGGGACGCTTACGGAACGGCAGCGCGTGCGGCTGGTCGAGGCCGTGTCGCCTTACATCGACCCGGTAGCGATTATTGCGATGCGTTATTGGCGGCCGATGACCTCTGAGGCCGTGGCGTTGCTGGGCAAAGCCGGGGCGTTGGATGAAATTGTGCTTTTGCCGCTGTATCCGCAGTATTCGTATGCGACTACGTTGAGCAGTTTGAAAGAGTGGAAGCGCGTGGCCGATCAGGCTGAATGGAAAAAGCCCGCGGGAAGGCCGCGGGAACGCACGGTGAATAATTTTCACAATCATCCGCTCTATATTCAGGCGCTGGTGCAGAGGATTGGATCGGTCTTGCGGCAATTCGCAGATAGTTCGAAGATTCATCTTGTTTTCAGCGCGCATGGGTTGCCGATGAGTTTGGTTGAAAAGGGCGATCCTTATCCGAAACAGATTGAGGAGACGGTGCGGCTGGCGTGCGAACTGGGGAAGAAGAACTATCCGGGCTGGCCGAAGACGCATTTGCTTTGCTACCAGAGCCGGGTGGGACCGGCGAAGTGGCTGCAGCCACCGCTGACGGGGACAATCGATCGATTGGGACAGGAGGGTGTGAAGGAAATGCTGGTGGTTCCCATTTCGTTTGTGACCGAGCACATCGAAACGCTGCATGAGATTAATATCGAGGCGCGGGAGCAGGCGGAAAAGCTGGGGATTGAGAAGTTTCGCATGATGCCTGCGGTGGGGGACTCGCCGCTCTTTATTGGGGCGCTGGCGGACCTCGTTCTGCGCGCGGCGGGGATTGACACCGGGCAGGCTTCCGCGCGGCTTTCGACGGTGGCCCCTTGAGGCCATTGTATGTATAATCCGCCGCTGGGACGTGGGCTATGACAACCACCTACAATGCGGGTGTGCACAAATACGCGGTATTTGTCGTCTGCTGGACAATTCTTCTTTTCGTCGCAGGCGCGCTCGTTACTTCCAAAGACGCGGCGCTTTCTGTGACGGATTGGCCGACATCCCACGGCGTGATGGTTCCTCCGCTATCCTCCCTACAAGGCGGAGATTTATTTGAGTTTTCGCATCGCGTTTTCGCGGGTGGTCTGGGTGTTTTGACGCTCGTGCTCGCCGTGGTGCTGTGGGTGAAGGAAAAGCGGTCTTGGCTGCGCAGGCTGGGAGTGATTGCGGTGCTCGGCGTTGTCGTTCAGGCCATTCTGGGCGGTCAGGTGGTGATACGGCTGCTGCATTACTGGCTGCCGGTGATTCACGCGTGCTTTGCGCAAATCGTTTTTGGCGCGGTGCTGAGCATTGCGGTGTTTACGAGCAAGTGGTGGGTATCGGAGCGGCCGCAGCTTGAGGATACTGGCTCGCCTTCCATACGCACAATTGTGATGCTCAATGCCGGAGTGATTTATCTTCAGGTGATTCTCGGTGCCGGTTTCCGTCACAAGGATATTCCGATTTGGCCGCACATGGGCGGTGCATTGGTAGTGCTGGGAATGGTGATTTGGACGGCGGTTGCGCTGCGCAAACGGTTCGGCGTTTCGCCGGAACTCTCGAAGGCGCGTGTTCTGCTGCACGCTATTTTCGGCCTGCAGTTCCTGCTTGGAGCCGGGGCGTACTGGTCGAGGCTGAGCACTGCGGATGCGCCGCAGCCGATGCCGGTGATGGTGACACTGACCGTGATCCACACAGTCGTGGGCGCGATTCTGTTTGCGTTTTCGATTTTGATCGTTTTGCTATGCTACCGGCTGGTGCCGCGCGGCGGGGAAGTGGCGGCGGCCTCTGCCGGGCAGGTGAGCGTCGGATGAGTGCGACGGGTACAACGGAACTTACGCTGGCGGCGCGTGCCAAGGCCTTTGTGGCGCTGACCAAGCCCGATGTGTCTTTTCTTGTGCTGATGACTACGGCCGCGGGCTACTACATGGGCGCGCAGGGGCCGGTGGGCTGGCTGCACATGATTCACACGGTTTTCGGGACGATGATGATTGCGGCGGGCACGGCAGCGCTGAATCATTACATCGAGCGCGAGTCCGATCGTTATATGCGGCGCACGGCGTCGCGGCCGCTGCCGAGCGGCGTTTTGCAGCCGCGGGAAGCGCTGGTTTTCGGGGTGGTGCTTTCCATTGCCGGCGCGGTGGATCTATTTCTTACTGCTGGCGCGCTCGCTAGCGGACTTGGCGTAGCGACTTGTTTGAGCTACTTGCTGGCGTATACACCTCTGAAAAAGCGCACCGTTTGGGCGACTTTTGTTGGCGCGTTTCCCGGCGCGATTCCGCCGATGATTGGTTGGGTTGCGGCGACCGGTTCGCTGGATCGCGGCGCTTGGCTGCTTTTTGCGATTTTGTTTCTTTGGCAGTTTCCACATTTCCATGCCATTTCGTGGATGTACCGGGAAGACTACGCGCGCGCGGGGATCATGATGCTCCCGGTGGTGGACCGCGAGGGGACGCGCACGTTTCGCCAAATTATTCTGTATGCCGCCGCGCTCGTGGGTGTGAGTCTGCTGCCGGCGCTGGTAGGCTTGGCGGGGATTTTGTATTTCTTTGGTGCGTTGGTCATCAGTACGGCGCTTTTGCAGGTTTGCTTGTGGGCCGCCAGCAATAAAACAAACACACGCGCCAAATGGTTAATGCACGCGACGGTCTTGCACATCCCGCTGCTGCTGGGACTAATGATCTACGACAAAATCCCGCGCTGATCGAAGCGATTCAAGACGAGCCGCCACAGGAAGGACCTGCTCAGACTAATGTTTTCACATGCAGCGCTCAATGCCTCTCTCAACGGAATCAGCGGGGTACTGCTGGCGTTCGGTTATGCCGCGATTCGCGCCGGCAAACGGGACGTGCATAAGAGATTCATGATTTCGGCGTTTGCGGTCTCAACTGTCTTTCTGGTTTCTTATGTGGTTTATCACATCCGCGTGGGGCATGTTGTTTTTCAGGGGCAAGGTTGGGTTCGGCCCGTTTATTTTGTGCTGCTGACGTCGCACACCATTTTAGCGATTCTGATTGTGCCGCTGATTCTGATTACGCTGCGGCGCGCGTGGATGGAAAAGTTCGATAAGCACCGGGCGATTGCGAGATGGACGCTGCCGCTCTGGTTTTATGTTTGCGTGACGGGCGTGATCGTGTACCTGATGGTCTACCAGATTTACATTCCGAAGAACAATTGAAACTGCGACTTTTGCGGCGTTTAAGGTGACTTAGAACTGCGGAGGGTTTTCCGAGCGAAAGCCTGGGGGTACGAGTCCGCCCGTTTGGGAGGAGCGGATGGCCTGACGGGTGCCGGCCTTGGGGAAGACGATGTGCCAGAAGTCGACATTAGGGTTGGAGAAGCTAATCCCCACAAAACGACGGTCTCTTTGCTCGCGAAGGGAGGTGACAAAGCAATCCGTCGATTCCGCCGTCATCTCATTGAAAACACGGACGTTCTGGCCGGGGATGAGGGGAGTGTCCATGAGCAAAAGGGCGCCGTTGGCACCTACGACATAGGTGGAGGCCTTCAGGTCGATGGTTTCGCCTTCGGGCAGACGGCAACGCACGACTACAGGTATCTGAAGGGAAAGGCGCGTGGTGCGCCGACGCTCTGGATATCGGGTTCTTTGCATTTAGCCACCTTGGAGGGGACGCCCGGGGCTCAACGGAGGGATGGTGCCACGCATGTGGTTCAAAAAGCAAGCACTTTAGTGAGTTGGAACTACTAGTACTTTTCACTGTGCGACAGAGTGCGTGCTAATTTGCCTTCATCGCGGCGATCACAGCTTCGGCGAATTCGTTAGTGCCAGCAGGTCCGCCGACGTCTCGTGTAGTGTGTTTGCCTTCGCGATAGGTTTTTTCCAGGGCGGTTGAGATGCGCTTGGCGGCAGTGCGTTCGCCGAGGTGTTCCAGCATTAGAAGGGCGCTCATCAGCAGGGCAGTGGGATTTGCGAGGCCTTTGCCGGCGATGTCCGGCGCAGTGCCGTGAACGGCTTCAAACAGGGCGCTCTCATCGCCGATATTGGCGCTGGGAACTACGCCGAGGCCGCCAACGAGGCCTGCGGCGAGGTCGCTCATCACGTCGCCATACAGATTTGGGAGTAGCAGCATGTCAAATTGAAGAGGATCCATGACGATTTGCATGCAGGCGTTGTCTACGATTAGTTCTTTGTATTCGATTTCAGGGAATTGCGCAGCCACGGTGCGGACGGAACGGAGAAACAAGCCGTCGGAGAGCTTCATGATATTGGCTTTGTGAATGGCGTGGATCTTTTTGCGGCCGTGGCGGCGGGCGTATTCAAAGGCAAAACGCGCGATGCGTGTGGAGGCTTTTTCGGTGATGATTTTGAGGCTCTCGACGACGCCTGGGACGACTTCGTGCTCCAATCCGGAATACAGGTCTTCGGTGTTTTCGCGGACGAGGATTAAGTCTACGTTTTCGAAGTGCGATTTTACGCCGGGCAGGTTTTTCACCGGGCGCAAATTGGCGTACAGGTTGAGGGTCTTACGCAGGGCCACGTTGACGCTGGGCGCTCCACCGGCGATGGCGGTGGCCATGGGGCCTTTCAAGGCGACGCGATTCCGGCGCACGGACTCCACCGCGGCTTGGCTGACTAATTGTCCTTCGACGGTGGCTTTATCGGTACGGCCTTCGATTTCTTCCCACTCGAACTGAACTCCGGAGGCTTCCAGAATGAGGCGCGTGGCGGCGGCGACTTCCGGCCCGATGCCCTCGCCGGGGATCAAGGTAACTTTGTGGATCATATAGGCATCTTATTGTATGCGAAGGGGCATACCTTGTCGAAATGCGGTGGGAGTTGGAGTTTCGTAACAGGAACGTGGTCGCTGTGCAGCGCTGTGGGGAATTTGCTATAATGAGATTGTTGTTTGGCTTGCAGGTGCGCCTGCGAGCGGAGGCCAAGAGGAATTATGATTAATTTGACGCCCGTTGCCAGTACCAAGGTCAAGGAAATCATGAGCATGCAGAGTCCGGCGCCAGTCGCGCTACGCGTGGCGGTGGTGGGCGGCGGCTGCTCCGGTTTCCAGTACCACATGGCGTTTGAGAACCAGACCAGCGACGCGGACCAGATTTTCGACTTTGACGGTTTGAAGGTCGCGGTGGACCAGATGAGTTCGATGTATCTGGATGGAATCGAGATTGATTACATCGAGACGATCGAAGGTGCGGGATTCAAGTTCAACAATCCCAATGTCAAGAGCACCTGCGGTTGTGGCAGCTCGTTCAGCGTTTAATCTCGCAAGCGAGAACACTGAGCTGAACGCATTTTGAAGATTTATTGAGGCTCCTGAAGGTATCCTTCAGGAGCCTTTTTCTATGCCATCAAGCCAGTCGGAATGGGATGCAAAACATCGTTTGGCGGCTGAACGCGCTGCTGCCGAGCCAGCCAGCATAGTGCGCGAACTCTTGCCGCTGCTGCCGCGCGGGCCCGCGCTGGATTTGGCGTGTGGAACGGGCCGGCACACGTTGCTGCTTGCGGAACGCGGGCAGCGTGTTGTCGGACTGGATTGGTCGAACGTGGCTCTGGACGTCCTGGAAACGCAGGCCCGGGCTAAGCGCATTTCCATAAAGCGCGTTGGCGGTTTTGAACGGAACGGCCGGCGTGCGCAGGGCGGAATCGAGCTCTTCCAAACGGATCTCAATCAAGTCGAACTTCCCGAGCAGTCTTTTGATTTGATACTGTGCTTTCAGTACCTGCAACGCTCATTGTTCCCACAGATGACTCGTGCGCTGCGTCCCGGCGGCGTTTTGCTGTTTGAAACCTACACACGCGCGCAACTGGAATTTGAGGGAGGTCCGCGAAACCCAGAGCATCTTCTCGAAACGGGCGAACTTCGCGAGGCGTTTCCTGCGCTCCGCGCGCTTTTCTACCGCGAGCTGCGTGCCGGGCGGGGAATTGCCAGCCTTCTCGCGCAGAAGCCAATCAAAAGGAGCTGATGCCAAAGTGCCACACGCTAGAGCACGCCGCAGCGTTAACCGGGCGCTTAGGCTATGTATTTTCGTCGATTGCCAGTGCGTCCATAATTTGTTTGCCGACCTTCCATGCGGAATCCCAGTCAGACTCGGGGCTCTCAAAAATAAATACATACATGGTATTTGTCTTAGGGTTGGCTACGGTGAGCGTTTGGGAAACACTGGTGCCGCTTGAATCTGTATCTTTGGTCAAACACCCGAATTCCTTGAACGGTCCTACTTCCTTGAACCACTTTTCTGCGTGTTTCTTAGCAGCCAACTGATCGATAAAGTATCTCGCAGTTTCGACCGCGCTCTCCTTCTTGTGTCGAAATACATTCACCGTGAGGCCAGTCTGGAATTCACCGCCGTTCTCGATGCTTTCCCTCGTGATGTAATAGGCCAATGTGCCTTTGACTTCCTCTCGCTTAAAAAACCAACCATTCGGCCTCAAAAAGGCCGCTTTTAGGTCGGCGATTTCTTGCCAAGTGAAGCCGGGCGGCGGAGTAGGAAGGTCAATCCCAGGCACAGCGTGTACAAATAGAGATGCCAAGAAAGTGAGCAACAATAGCCCTCTCACGGTTTTCCCTCGGGCATGCAAATTTAGCAAGAGCTGACCGCTGTTGAGGTTGCATAGTAGCATAATCGTAGATACCTCGGTTTAAGTGTCCTTCAATGGCGAAGGCACGGCGACCAAACTCCGGGTAAGGCGTGCCAACTCAGATGGTCGACGCAACACTTGCTTGGAGTTTACTCGCCGGAGTTTGGAATCCTAGGGTTTTTCTTGGGCGTTGGTTCAAGAGCAGCTCAACCTGGTCGAGCTGCTCTTGAGAGATGGCCGACA
>Ga0210410_10000902_pt1 | contig 29155 bp, 26 predicted proteins | sample IncBWC4MmetaG_FD_161058 | JGI IMG/M metagenome (GOLD analysis project Ga0210410, IMG submission 161058) | Forest soil microbial communities from Barre Woods Harvard Forest LTER site, Petersham, Massachusetts, United States - Inc-BW-C-4-M | ecosystem: Environmental > Terrestrial > Soil >...
GCGGCTTCCAAATGATTCTTTTGTGGTGGCCGCCGGTGTGGCCGCCGTCGGCGCGGCCGCGGACGAATCGGCGACAACTTGCTGCGCCGGAGCGGTCAAGGCCGCTAACAAAATTGCCGCCAGTGTTGCTGCAACTCGAAGTGGATGGAAAGAAAATGTCATCAAGAACTCCTAACCTGCGCACACACAAAATAAATCGGTCACGCTGAACTTCCCTCGAACTTCACCCTGACTAGGGAATCGGGAAGAACGAACCCAAGCTCGCCGTGGGAATGAAGTGTTCGATCTTCGAAAACGTGCTCTTGGGTACGAACAACATGTCGCCGGGATGAAGCATCGGGTCTTCTTTCAAGTTGCCCGCCTTCTCCATCGCTTTAACGTTGATGATTCTGGCTTCGGTCCATTGGTCGTCAACGCGGCGGAAAAGTAGCACCTGGGAATGCTTGGAGGCCTCGGTGAATCCGCCCGCAATGGCGATGGCCTGGGTCAGCGTCACCTCGCCGCGCAGATCGTATTTGCCGGGCTTGCCCAGTTGGCCGTCGGCTACAAAATACGGCTTCTCAAAGTCCTTGAGCGAAACCGAGATCACCGGCGAGTTAAGAATCTTGCTATACGCTGTACGCAGCGTCTGGGTCAGTTCCGGCAGCGTCTGCCCCTGAACCTTGATGTCGCCCACGCCGCGCAAGGTGACGAATCCGTCCGGCTGCACCGCGACGTTGGTCTGATTGAACTCCGGGCTCAAATCGAAGGTCAAGTCAAAAGTATCCCCCGGTGCCATCTTGTAACGGGGGTTGCGCGATTGAAACCCATCTTTCGCGCTCTCCGCCTTGGCGACAGGCACAACCTGCTGCGCCAGGCTCAGGCTGGGGGCTGCGCCCAGAAACGCTGAACCCAGAAACAGGGCCAGAGCCGCACCCACACGAAATTTATTAACCAATCGCATAATTGTCTCGAGACTCACGATTGCCCTAGGACTGGACATCGCCGCTGTCGGTGACCGGTTTCAGGCCAGCGTTGCCGCTAGGAGTGATGTTGTGGCGGCGAATCTTATAGAGCAAGCCGCGGTAGCTGATGCTCAACAACTGTGCCGCCCGCTTACGGTTCCATCCCGTTTGCTTGAGCGCACTGCTGATGGCGTGAATCTCGGCCTCATCGCGAAAGCTGCGAAGGGACGATTCCGGAACCGACGACACGTAGACTCCGGCAGTCGCCAGCTCGCGACCGGACTCCCACCTTTCAACCTGGTCAGCTGCTCCATTGCCGTTGGCTTTCATGACTTTGATGTCGACTTCATTCATAAATAAAACCCTCTCTCGATCCTTTTGCGGCCGAGCTTGAGACTCAACCGGTTCGTCCTTGTGACATCCAGCTCTCGCCACGGCCACGCACACGCTGGGCCGCGGCAAAAGCGCCGTGCGGGACTTGTGCTGAAGGGAAGGCAGGGGGAAATCAGACGGGCTCAACGGTATAGCCCTGAATTCGGACAGATAGCGAACGTTGGATGGGCTCCAGGGAAATCACCAGACTGCGATCGTCGTTCTGTGCGGACAGGATTCCTTCCACCCCATCCAGAGACCCGCCCCTGATCCGCACTCGCTGTCCCACGCGCAGGAATGGTTGCTCCTCGAATGGAACGTTGCTGGCTAGCAGCGTGCGAATGTCCTGGATCTGATTCTCTGGAATGGCTGTACCGCATCCATTAATGCCGACGAATCCTGCGACTCCGTGGGTTTGCAAAACCCGAACCCGATTTGGGGAAGAAAGCACTACGCGGACAAACGTGTAACCCGAGAACAGTGGAAGCTCGACTTCTTTGACCCGATCACTCCACTGGCGGGAATGCTTCATAAGGGGCAGAAAGTTTTCGATTCCCTGCCTCTCCAGTTGATCGGAGACCATCTTTTCATGGCGCGAGCGGGTTCGGATGGCGTACCACTGGGCCGACTCAACCAGCACTTCCGCCCCAATGCCATTCTGTTCCATTCGCGCCGATGAACCGCTACTCATAGCTTCGCCCTCTGAGTCACATGATAGTGACCCTGAACTTAATTCCCTTACAACCGCAGGAACAAAATCCTCGTCGCTCCGGCAAATAATGCCGGGTCGGTCTTTTCATTTCGCTAAAACAATCCGGGGGGAGAAACTAGCTATTTTCGAAGACTAACCAGTGGGGGCTGTTCCCCTAATCTTGATGCAATCTTAGTGATGTATGCAAAATACTGCAAGAGGTTAAAAGTGGGGAGACGAAAGTCTCCAGTAACGTAAACCCGCCACTAAGGTAACTCTCGCAATTCATTGAATAAAATCGTTTTAGCAAAAATCAGCCCTCGCCTGAAACCCCCGACTTCTACCCCTGAACTTGCCGAAAACACTGGCTTGGTTAATGTTTGAGCACTTGTCATTGTGACCGTCAGTCACGCCATCTTCGATCCCTCCCGGCCCACAAAAAGTGGAATCGTTGGATCTCTTTGCCCAAGGCTCCTAAACTTAGTTTTTTTCGGTTTGTTGGTTTTTGCCTCGGGGAGGAACTTGGAACTCGAGGCGTTTTCTGTAATCGTGGGCCCAGTATCGGATCGGCTGCAAAAAATGTCAACACCACCTAAGTGGTGGTCGCACAGCCGGATAGAGTCACTTCGATGTCACCAACGTGCCATTACCGAGGAGCGCCTCTGCGAGCACAGCGGTGCTATTTACTCCGAGTCGAAGTTCCCCTAGCATTGTGGAAATCCTGTGCACCGCTGACTTGAGAACGGCGGCGTGATTGTGTCTTAATTACTTCCAAGGCTCGGCGCCAGGACATTGCGAGAACGTTTGAACCGGGAACTGCGGATCCGGTCACATACAACGGCTCGCCTAGGAGTTCTGCGAAGTTCGCTTTAGACTATGGCTCACCTCACTGCGCTTCCCAATCAGGAACCACTTCGAGTTTTAGCGGCGGACAGCAACGCCATGAGCACGCAACTATTAGTCGAAGCTCTGGCGCGAGATGCGCAGCTCGACATGATCGAAGGTCCGTCGGACAGTCCGGCGATCTTAGCCCTGATTAAACGAGAAAAGCCGCAGATCGTCGTGGTCAGCGCCAAGCTCGGCGAAAGCGCCGCGTCAGGTTATGATTTGGTCCGCGAAATTCGCACTCTGTCGGCGACGACTCGGGTTATCGTGCTGCTCGATGCCTCGGAGCGCACGGCTGTGATCGAAGCCTTTCGCGCCGGAGCGCAGGGTGTATTCTGCCGCACCGAGCCTTTCCGCCTGCTCAGCAAGTGCATTCAGTGCGTGCATCAGGGCCAGATTTGGGCCAGCAGCACCGAACTGCAATTTGTCCTCGGGGCCCTGGCGCAACCCGCGCTGACTGATTTTTCCACCCACGGCGGGTCGGTTCTCTCCGCGCGGGAAATCGACGTAGTCCGTTGCGTCGCCGAAGGCATGACCAACCGCGAAATCGCGCAACGGCTTAAGCTCACCGAACACACGGTTAAGAATTACCTTTTCCGTATCTTCGACAAGCTCGGCGTCTCCAGCCGGGTAGAGGTAGTGCTGTTTGCCTTGGGCAACGCGGCACCGCGCTCGGCTAATCCTGAGCACCGCAGGCAGTCTCAGCCGGTGAGTGGAACGACTCGAGGAACGGTCGCCGGTGGTCCGATAGCCGTCCGCAAAATCGCAACCTAGGAAAGCTCTGATTAGGTGTCCAAGAAAGCCTAAACCACAGGGGACACTGAGGACGGCTACCCACTTAATCAGAGTTTCCAGTGCGCCTCATCCTGCCACCAATCACTGCGGCAATCGAAATCTCACTGTCACCTGCGTCTTCATCTCCTGCGCGGCTCCATTCACCAGTCGCGGCTTAAATTTCCATCGCTTCATCGCATCACTGGCCGCCGCCGCCAAATCCGGCGGACCGCTTACAACCCGCACATTGTCCACGTCCCCGCCGGCACCAATTTGTACATCGAGCACAACCGCTCCCTGCCGATGCTGCCGCCGCGCCTCCGCTGGATACTCCGGCGCCACTCGCTTCAGCAGAATCGCCGCGTCCGGCGCAGGCGAAAGTTCGATCACCGTCTCCGGCGCGGCGGAAGGTTGGTTCGCATCAGCACCTCCAGACGCCGGTTCGTGAAACACTTCCTTACCCTCGGAATATACCGACAAACTCCCGGCCGGAATGGAATCAATGTCCTGACTCTCGCGCGCCCCAAGGCTCTGCGCTTTCGGGGCAGTCGACCGCATTAGATTCGACTGTTCCGTGGGCGGCGCTCCAGCGTTCGTATCTCCAGTTGCCGAAGAATTGCTCGTCCCCGCGGCCTGCGCAACGGATCCCGACGCCAGTGATCCCGAAGCCCCGGGTTCCGAAGCCAACGATCCGCCTCGCCCCGCTGGCTTTTTCCACTGCGACGGCACAATCACTGCGACCGCCAGCAGCACCGTCGATGCCACCACCGCCGCCGTCCAAATCCAGTTCCCAACGCGCCGGCTCTGCGCAGGCAAATTTATCCCGCGGTCGCCCATTTCCCTGGCGCTCAACTGCGACGTGCTATCTTCTTCCGCAACTAGTCTAGCCGCCACATCTTCTACCGGGAACTCCATCGGCTGCGCCGCCAGTTGCACACTCTTCAGCGTCCGTTGCGCCAAAGCTTCCAGGGCGCGCTCTTCGCGGTCGCCAAAAGCATAAGTACGCGACGAAAACAATTCGAAGATTCCTGCCAGTTCGTCGCCGCGAAGCAGCGGCATCACCAGCACCGAGAGCACGCCGAGCTTGCGCGAGGCATCCACATCCGCCCGCGGATCGGCTTCAATATCGTCGCAACGCTGCGTCATTCGGGTGCGAATGCAGTCGGCCGAAATCCCCGACGCAGCCGCCAGCCGCGACCCCAACTCCGGCACCGTCTTTCCGCTGCGCGCGCGGCAAACCAACTCCCCGTCGCGGTGCAGCACGATCGCCGCCCCGGTCGCTCCTGTAGCCAGGCAGGCTTGCTCGGCAATCTCATGCAGCACAATCTCCAGTGCCAAATCGGAGGCCAGTTCAGGCGAAAGTCCTCCGCCACTGCGGGAAGCAAATCTCCCCGCCAGAGCAGCAATGTCGGTCTCAAAACTGCGGTCGTCGGATTGCGCTCGCAGCCTTCCCCCGGCCGCAGGAAGCGCCGGGGGATTATCAGATCCCGGAATAGGAGGCGATGGCATGGCGAAAAGCGAAGCGTCACGAAGGGGGAGTGTGACGCGCCTGTAGCGGAGTGTCGCCGCAAACCCGAACCTTGTCAATCGCTTTCACGGTTCACCTCACGCCCGCTAAACAACCATCGGCGAACGAAATATGAGAAAGAAACGGCGCCACACCACGCCTGCTCAACGATTGCGGTCGGCGAAACGGTAGTGCCATACGCGCGCGGCGCCGATCAGATTGGTGTCCTGGCCGAGAGAAGCCGGAGCAATCTCAGTTTTTTGGTAAGGAACGAAGCGGCAGCCGCGGGCGATTACGGCGCGGATTCCGTCGAGAAACAGGTGAGAGCTTTTCATCACGCTGCCGCTCAGGACGATGGCATCGGGAGTGAACAGGTTGATCAGATTGGCGAGGCCGAGGCCGAGATACAGCGTTTCGTGCTCAATCGCCTGCCGGGCCAAAGTATCGCCTTGCTGCGCGAGTTCACAAATTCGTTTCGCGGTGAGATCGCGATGCGGATAGTCGGCGGGCGCGTGAGTTTGCATCCATGCAGCCATCGCCGGGCCGGCGGCCAGCGACTCCCAGCATCCGTGAAATCCACAACTGCATTCGGGCCCTGCGGGATCAAGGACTTGATGGCCGATTTCAGGGTGCGCGCCCTCGACGCCGCGGTAAAGTTCGCCGTCGAAAACCATTCCGCCACCAATGCCGGTGCCGATGGTCACGTAAATTAATCGCGAGCGATTGCGGCCTGCTCCCCAGCCAGCTTCGGCGAGAGCTGCGGCGTCGCCGTCATTTTCCAGTGCGACTTTCACCTGAAAGAGTTGGGCCAGATCCTTTACGAGAGGTTTGCCCCGCCAGCCGGAAAGGAAATCGACATCGCCGAATTCGCCGCGGATGGGATCGACTGGACCGGTGGAACCGATGCCGATTCCGCTGATTTCGACGTCGGCCTTTTGTGCGCATTCCCGAAGCATGCGGGCGATCATTTGCAGTCCTGCGGAATAGTTATTCGGATCGGTGGGAGCTTGAGTTTGGGCGAGCACGCGACCGGTTTCGTCGACGATGCCAACTGCGATTTTTGTTCCGCCGATATCGACTGCGCCGATCATAGGAATTTTTCTGGTTCTAGCTTCCCTGGAAGGACCGCCCATTCCTAAACTGTTCGGATAGGGCCGGGATACTGCGATACCACGGAATCGATGGTCAACAGCGTGACACCCTCGACAGTCGCCTGTGCGACTAAAACTCTGTCGAAAGGGTCCTTATGAATCGGCGGCAAACTTTCGGTGGCAACGACATGGTCGCTGATAATCGGCAACTCGCTGTACCCATTGTCTAATAGACCACGGCGGAGTAGCCGCGCATCCGCCTTGAAATCCTTTCGGCCCAACCCTCGCTTAATTGCCACTTCCCACAAACTAGCCGCACTGAAAAGAAGCTCATTTTCGGGATTGTCGATCAAACGTCGAGCTTGTTTTGAAAGCCGCTTTGGTTCGCCGGCAGCCCAGAGGAGAAGATGTGTGTCCAGCAGCAGTTTCATGCACCACCGCCGCCGAAGATTCGCTCGATCTCCTCCTGGCCCATTCGGTCGAAGTCGTCCGGCACCGAGATCTGTCCCGCCATAAAACCTAACCGCCGTATTTGAGCGCCGGTTGGAGCGTTAAGGGCCATCACCCTTGCGACCGGCTTGCCTGCTTTGGCAATAATGAAGGCCTCCCCTTTTGAAGCTCTTTCGACCAGTTTCGAGAGTTGAGTCTTCGCCTCGTGAATGTTCACTGTTTTCATGGCTGCCTTCATAGGACTTAGTCTACTTAGTCTAGTCTATCATGATGCAACCGGATCCGCTGCAATTTCGACACCGTCGATGTATGCGTGAAGCCCTCAGAACTCCGGCACCATCGCCTTCGCTTCTTCGAATGTAATGCGCTTCTGGTTGCGGTAGGAAAGGTTCGCCATGTGCGCGGCGACGGCGGAACGATAGCCGATGTCCACCGAGGCGTTAGGAGTTTTGCGGGAGCGGATGCAGTCAACCCAATTCGCCATGTGGCCCTGGCCGGGCGCTTTGCCGACCATGGCAGCGCCATGGGGACGATTTGTTTTCTCGGGATAATAGCGGATGCCTTCGCCGGTTTCTCCGGCGACCATGTCAGAGTCGCCCCATACGTGTTCGATGGTGCCGTCGCTGCCCAGAATGCGCTCGCCGAGGCCATAGTGCTTATTGCTGAAGGTCGACTGCCAGGTCACGACGATGTCCTTGGGAAAGTCGAGGGTGATGGCGATGGTGTCGGGAACCTGGCGGCCGTCTTTTTCGGAAAAAACTCCGCCCGACATGTAAGCGGCGGAAGGCACGGGCAGATCGAGCGCGGACATAATCCAGGCGATCTGGTGGACCATGTTTTCGGTTACGTTGCCTCCGGAAAATTCCCAGAACAAGCGCCAGTTAATCAGGCGATAGGGATCAAAAGGACGGTCGGCGCGGCCATTCAGGAATGCGCCCCAGTTCACGTTCGACGCGACGCAGTCGGGTGGGATTGGCCGCACCCACTGTCCCTGGCCGTGAGGCGTGTTGCGGCTCATCCAGGACTCGACTTCAGTGACTTTTCCGACGAGGCCGTCTCTGATCCATTGCCTGGCATCGACCAGCGTGCCTGAACTTTCAAATTGCAATCCGATCTGCACAACGCGGTTGGAGGCGTTGGCCGCGGCCAGGCACTGGTCTGCCTCCGGAATCGACCACGTCATGGTCTTCTCCGAGTAAAGATCTTTGCCGGAAGCAAGCGTGTCGATAAAGTGGCGCGCATGAATATGCAACGGACTGGCCACGATGACGGCATCGATGTCTTTCAGGTCGAGCAGGCGGCGGTGATCGTCGAAGGTCTGAAGGCCCGGCGCTTTCTTTTTAGCTTCGTCGCGGCGGCGGCTGTAAACGTCGGCCATTGCGACCAGCTGAATGTTCGAGATCGTCAGCGCCTCTTTCAGCAGGTCCATACCGCGGCCGCCCACACCGATCATGCCGACGCGGACGCGATCGTTTGCACCCAAAACTCGCGCAGGTGGATACGCGAGAATTGCGGCGGTCCCGAGAGCTGCCTGCTTCAAGAAAGTTCGTCGAGTGTGGTCGGTCATGGAAATCCTCCGTTTGCCTGTCTCAGCGCTTAAATGGCGCCGGTGTTCTGCAACAGCGTCTTCATCCCAGCCCAGCTTTTACGGGACGATTCTTCGGGGGTACCGCCGCCGTGCCAATGCGTTTCCAGGCTGACGGCAAAGTGATATCCGTCGCGTTTGAGTGCGGCGAACTGGCCCGCCCAATCGATGATGCCGGCGCCCATTGCCGCCCAATCATAGCCTTCGCCTTTCTTGACGGCGTCTTTGCAATGGCAGTGGCCGATGCGATCCTTGGGCAGCAAATTATATCCGTAGGGATAGGGCGTTTCGCCACTGGCCGCGGCGTTTCCGGGATCCCAGTTGAGCATGAGATTTGGCGATTTCACGGCTGCGAGAAGTTTGGCGGATTCGGCCCCAGTCGCGGTGTTGCAAGCGGGCTCGTTTTCGATGACAAGCCTCATTCCCGACTTCCCCACTTTGTCGGCGGCTTGGCGAAGCTTCTGATTCATGGCTTCGCGATAGGGCGCTTGATTCTCCAGACGCCAGAAATCGAAGCAGCGAATGCGGTCGGTACGAAACGCCCTGGCCAGAGCGAGGCAGCGTTCGAGAACTTCGTCCTGCTGGTCGAACGTGAAGCTGGCTTTGAATGAATCGCGCTCGCTGAACTTCGACTGCGGTGCTCCCGGCCAATCCACTTTGAAAAGCGGGCTGGCGATGTCGGTCACCTGCAAGTCGTGCTGCTTTATGATGCGCTGGGCCTCCGCGATTTCTTTCGCGTCGAGATTGACGATGTTCTTGTCCCATAGGCCGCGCAGTTCGATCCACTTCATACCAAATTCGCGGGCAGCGATTTCGCAGGCGTGACCGAAGTCCTGGCTGATTTCGTCACTGATTACCGCGATGCGGAAGGGTGAACTCGAGGAGGCAGCAAAGGAAAATCGACTGGCGCTCACAGCTGCAGTGGTGGCCAGCGCTCCAGAAAGAAATTCGCGGCGTGCGATCGGCATGGCAGTTCGGCTCCGGCGTTGAATCAGAAAATCAGGAGCGGGACAAATCTACCACCAGACCGAGTCGTGAGGAAAGAAAGAGGAAGTGTAGTGGAGAGTAGGAGGGACGTTGCAGCCACATTCGCAGGTGGGCAAAACTTCTGCGCGCAAAACAAAACGCCCCAGACTCAGTTTGAGTCTCGGAGCGTATGTTGATCAGCCCTCCCCCAAGTGCTGCTCGAGAACAACTCTAACTTCTCGCCTCAATCCGGTAAATGGCCCATACGTGCCATACCTTGTGTAAAGGTCCGTAATTAAGAGGCGGGGTTACAGCCGCCGCTAGAAATGTTTGGCGCAAAACAAAACGCCCCAGACTCATGATTGAGTACCGGAGCGTATGTTGATCAGCCCTCCCCCAAGTGCTGCTCGAGGACTACTTTAACCTTGGGGTCCGACCCGGTAAATGGCTCTTAAGTGCTATGGCCTGTGGAAATATTGTCGCAATTGAATGGGAGCCTCTGTTGACAGGCCTTCGGTGATACTGCTTTGGTCGCGGGAAGGGGGCTTGCAAGGCCGCATTTCCGCACAAAACAAAACGCCCCAGACTCATGATTGAGTCCCGGAGCGTATGTCGATCAGCCCTCCCCCAAGTGCTGCTCACAGACAAGATAACTCGACGCCAAGGGTGGGTAAATGGCTCGGGAGTGCCAGACATGGCACTAAGGTGCCATGAGTTTTAAGTGGCGTTAGTTCGCCGCTAACTCCGTCTTTCCCAATGGACGGCTAGCTCTTCACTAGATTTGTTTCCAGCCACGCAGCCATGACGTTCGGCGGCGGAGTTCTCGGACGATGTTGCCTGATACACATAAATGTGAGATCTTTACACATCGCCCCAATCATGCGAACCAACATCGACATCGACGACCATTTGCTGCGACAGGCTATGCAATACACAGGCGCTCCAACCAAGAAAGCCACGGTGGAAGCGGGTTTGCGCTTACTCGTCGAGACGCATGCCCAGACCGCGATCCGGCGTCTGCGCGGCAAAGTTCGATGGGAGGGCGACCTCAGCGAATCTCGCCGCAGCCGGTTGAAAGAGTAGCTCTCGAATGGTCATCGTCGATACTACTGTATGGATCGACTATCTCGCGGGCAGGGCGACTCCAGAAGCACACTGGTTTGATCGGGCCTTGCCCCGGCAACGGATCGGGCTGACCGACCTGATTCTTTGCGAGGTCTTACAAGGGATTCACGAACAGATCGCTTTCAATCAGGTCCGGGATCACCTGCTCAAATTTCAGGTGTTCGGTACCGGCAATATCGATCTCGCAATCGCAGCCGCACAAAATTACAGAACATTAAGGCAACGGGGATTCACCGTCCGCAAAACCATCGATTGCTGGATTGCGACATTCTGCCTAATGTCAGGCCACAGGTTATTACACTGCGACCGCGACTTCGATCCGTTTGAGAAAGTACTCGGGCTGGATGTCGTGCATCCGTAAACCGGTGATAAGTTATCGCTGACCGGCTCTCCCTACTCCCACTCAATCGTGCCGGGCGGCTTTGAAGTAACGTCATACACGACGCGGTTCACGCCTTTTACTTCATTCACGATTCTCGTAGAGATTTTCTTCAGCACTTCGTTGGACAACGGCACCCAGTCCGCGGTCATGCCGTCTTCGCTGCTCACGGCGCGGATGGCGCAGGTGTAGGCGTAGGTGCGCGTATCGCCCATTACTCCGACGGTCATGATCGGCAGCAGCACGGCGAATGACTGCCAGATTTTTGTGTAGAGGCCGGCGTTCTTGATTTCGGTGACGACAATGTCGTCGCATTCGCGCACTACGTTCAGACGCTCAGGCGTGACTTCTCCGAGCACGCGCACTGCGAGCCCAGGACCGGGGAAGGGCTGACGTTGGAGGATTTCGTCGGGCATGCCGAGGTCGCGGCCGATCTTGCGGACTTCATCTTTGAACAGATCTTTCAGCGGCTCGATCAGCTTGAGCTTCATTTTCGCGGGCAAGCCGCCGACATTGTGGTGCGACTTGATGACCTGCGACGGTCCACGCACGGAGCGCGACTCGATCACATCGGGATAGAGTGTTCCCTGCACCAGCCACTTCACTTTACCCTCGGTTTTTTCGATGCGGCGGGCTTCCTGCTCGAATACTTTGATGAATTCGTTGCCGATAATCTTGCGTTTTTTCTCGGGATCGGTGACGCCTTTGAGTTTCTTTAAGAAGCGCGCGGAGGCGTCGACTGCGTCAAGATGCAGGCCCAGCTTGTCGCGCAGAGTCTTCTGGACTTTTTCGAATTCGTTCTTGCGCAGCACCGCATTGTTGACGAAGACGCAGGTCAGGCGTGACTTGCCATTCTTGTCGCGCATGGCACGATCCACCAGAACGGCGGCAACCGACGAATCCACGCCGCCAGAGAGCGCGCAGATGGCGCGTCCCGTGCCGACCTGGGTCCTTACCTGCTCGACCGTCGACTCGATGAAGTGCTGCGGCGTCCAGGTCGGCTTGGCATTGCAAATCTGGAAGACGAAGTTTTTTAGAATTTCCGCTCCCTGCCGCGTGTGATGGACTTCAGGGTGAAACTGCACCGCGAACCATTGCTTGAGTACATTCTGAATTCCGGCGACGGCGTGCGCCGTTTTCGCCGTCAATTCAAACCCAGGAGGAAGTTCGAGGGCTTCGTCTCCGTGTGACATCCAGACGGCGATTTTCCGCGACAGTCCTTGAAACAAAACGGACTCGGCCACAATCTCTACATCCGCGTGTCCATACTCGCGCTTCTCCGCCGGCCGCACTTTACCGCCGAGAGTGTGCACCATGAACTGCAATCCGTAGCAGATGCCGAGCACAGGCACTCCCAGATCGAAGACGCGCTTGTCGGCGGGCGGCGCATCTTTGTCATAGACCGACCACGGCGCTCCCGAGAGGATGACTCCAGCGGGGGCGTAATGCTTCACCTCGTCCAGCTTGGCGGTGCACGGCAGCACCACGGAAAAAACATTCTGCTCGCGAATGCGCCGCGCGATGAGCTGGGTATACTGCGCACCGAAGTCGAGGATGACAATAGACTGGCTGGCTGAAGGAGACTGATTGAGCGGCCCTGGTTTCGACGCCGATTTGTGCGGAGGTAACGACTGAATCTTAGGTTGGGTTGCCACTGATGAGTGTCTCAAATATCGACAGACAGTGTAAAGCACATTGCCGGGCTGCGGGGTGACGCGCAGGCATAGAGGCCCCCAATCTACGTCTCCAGGGCGAGGTTGGGCAGATCGCTCAGAATCGTCTCGTCGCGATCGATTGTGTTGCTGACCGGAGTGGTTGGCACGGGCGCGGCGGGCCCAGCCTGAACCTCCTGGTCTCGCAGTTCAGCAATGGAGACATATCCAGCAAGGCGAGCGATGAACAGCCAGTCAGCCAAAGCGAAGTAGGCCAGCGATAGCAAGATCATTCCGGCCGCGATCGCCCTCCAGGGAAGAATAGCAGCAAAGCCCAGAGGTATCGCGACGACGCTGGAGGCGCCGACCAGCGCGGCAAAGTGAAGCAAGCCTGTCCATGTGCTGACCGCGACCACCGGCCCGGTGTGTTCGCGGAAAAAGGCAACGGCGGCGACGATGGCTCCAGCCGCGTCTTCTCCATCGCGGACCGCGAAGATCGGCGCCAGCGATAACAGCCAGTTCAGCATCGACCAGACGCAGCCGACGAACGCCGCGACCGGCAGGAACAGAGAAAACACCACCCCCGGTTGAGGGTCGGATGCAGGCGAGGCAAATCCCGATACGATGGCTGCGCCCACCAGGCTTAGTACCGCGGCGAGCGCCACGGCGGCACGCAGGAAATTCAAGCGAAGCAGCGCGCCGAAATTGGCAGCAGGCATGTCCGGATCGACGCCGCGTACAACAGGCGGCGCGAAGTCCGCACACATTAGGTTACGACGCACCGCAAAATATTCCAGCAGTTCTCGCACCGTGGCGAGCCTACCTGCAGAGGCCGCAAAAATCCAGAATCCACATAACGGCAGCGCTGCAATTAGTCCCGCCGCGACTACACGATTCGCGCTGCCGCGCAGAATGTGAGCCAGAACTTGCCCGACAAGAACCGGCTGCCGGGTGCGCAGAAAGAGCAGTTCGCCGTTGGTCACCGGCAGAGTGCGAAGGTATTCGACCAACGCAAAGGCCAGAAGCACGGCGGCAGTTGCACCCACGGTCCAGCGCCACACGATTTCCGCCAACGTCAAGGCAGGCCGCAGCCAGGCAGCGCGGAAACCTTCGACTGTGTGAGAAATGCGGGACATCCGTGCTCAGGATAACAGTTGCAGCCAAGCGACCGGGGATTCGCGGTGTGAAGGAAAATCTTAGAGCCCGTACTTCTTCATCAAATGCCGGAACGACCGGTAAGAGATGCCGAGCACGTCGGCGGCCTTGGTCTGCACGCCGCCACTTTGATTGAGCGCATTCTGCAAGAGAGAGCGCTCGACGCCGGCGACATAGTTCTCCATCCCCATACCTGCGGGCAGGATTACGTCGCCGCCGGGCTCAGGCAGTGCGCCCGCACCCGCCGCGGCGGCACGTGCTTTAGGCCGCTCCGCGGGCAGTTCGACGTGCAACTCGTCGGACATTTCCAGGGCGACGGCGCGTTCCACGGTATTTTCCAGCTGCCGGACATTGCCCGGCCACTCGTAGTCGCACAACGAATCCAGCGAGGTCGCGTGCACGCGCAGAATGCTGCGTCCGGCGGCGCTGGCATATTTCTTCAAGAAGTGGTTCACCAGCAGAGGAATATCTTCGCGCCGCTCGCTCAGCAGGGGCACGCGAATCGGAATCACATTCAGGCGATAATAAAGATCCTCACGAAACACATTTTCCGCGACGGCCTTATCGAGGTCGCGATTGGTTGCAGCTATCACACGCACGTCGATCGAAATTTCACTGGTGCTGCCCACCGGACGCACGGTGCGTTCCTGCAAAACGCGGAGGAGCTTGACCTGCATGGCCAGCGTCATCTCGCTGATTTCGTCGAGAAAAATCGTGCCGCCGTCGGCGACTTCGAAAAGCCCGCGCTTATTTTGATTCGCGCCGGTAAATGCGCCTTTGACGTAGCCGAAGAGTTCACTTTCGAGCAGAGTTTCGGGAAACGCACCGCAGTTGACCGAAACGAACGACTCAGTTGCACGCGGCGAGCATACGTGGACGGCACGAGCAACGAGTTCTTTACCCGTACCGCTATCGCCGTGGATTAGGACGGTACTGGCGGTGGAGGCGACGGTTCGAACCGTCTGTTTGAGTTTCTCCATGGCTGCGCTCGACCCGATGATGTTATCGAGCGAGTTTCTGGTCGCTGCGTCGCGACGAAGGGCGAAATTTTGTTTGCTGAGATTCAGCTTTTCCAGCGCGCGGTTAATCGCCAGCTTGATCTCGTCAACCAGTCCCGGGCTCTTGCGAATGTAGTCGGACGCACCGCCCGCCTTTACCGCCTGGACTGCCGCCTCATAGTCGTCGACCGCCGTAATCAGGATGACGGCGGAATCCGGCGAAACGCGGTGGGCATGGCGGAGAACTTCAATGCCGTCGATGTTCGGCATCTTGATGTCGGTGATGATGACGTCGTAGAGGGCGCCGTCGATTTTATTCTTGGCGAGTTGGCCCGCCTGCACCGTCTCGACACGATGACCCTCGCGGCGCAGCGCGATGTCGAGCATTTCGCAGATCGAGCGCTCGTCGTCGCAGACCAGGATGTTAGCCATGCATCCTCCCCGCGGCGGCCGCGCGCGAATCCGCGCCGCTCCTGATCGCAACCGCGTTCTGTTCCACCGACGCACAGCGCTCAGCATCGAACCGCCGCAGGCGAAGAACGAACGTAGTTCCCTGCCCCTGCTTCGAGCGCGCCCAGACTTTGCCCTCATGTCCCTGCACGATCTGATAGACGATGGCAAGGCCGAGTCCCGTGCCGCCTTCGAAGTTCGATTGAAACGGCTCGAAGATTTTTTCCGTCTGCTGTGGCGACATGCCTGTGCCCGTGTCGGTGAAGGCAAACTGCCAGTCGTCCCCTTGGGAGTCGACCGACACGGTTAGCGTCCCTCCGCTCTGCATGGCGCGGACGGCGTTCTCGCAGACATTCCAGAAGACCTGTTTGATTTTGTCGCCGTCGGCGAGCGCCATGGCCTCGCGCGCGGAAAACCGGCGCTCGATTTTGATCCCAGTGTTCTCCGCGACCATCCGGTGATCCATCAACGTGAGCGTATCTTCGACCAGATGGATCAGGTCTACTTTGTCGAAGTGATATTGCTTGGTGCGCGAATAGGCCAGGAAGTCGGTGATGATGCCATTCAGCCGCTGCGACTCGCGGGTCACGATCCCGAGCAGCCGGCGATGCTCTTCGTTCATCTCGGGCACGCCTGAGAGCATGCTCACCGATCCTGCAATCGAGGTCAGCGGATTACGTATTTCGTGCGCGATTGCGGCAGCGAGCCGCCCAACTGCGGCGAGACGATCCTGCATGCGCACTTCGCGCTCCAGGCGGCGGAGTTCGGTGAGGTCGTCGAACGCATAAACGTAGCCTAGCTCGCCGCGGTCGGGTACGGTCATGGAAGCGACGCGAACCCGGAAAGTCTTGCGAAATCTGGGAGAGGCATCGAATCGAACTTCTCCGTGCAGGCGCTCTGATTCGGCCGTAGGCAAGGGATCCACGAAGAGTTGGCTTACTGGAGTTCCGATTAACTCGTCGGGCGTGCGCACCAACAGCTTATGTGCGGCCGCATTCACAAGCGTGATGCGCCCGTCCAGCCCGGTAGTGATCAGTCCGCTGCCGATCGATTGAATAATGCTCTCGTGCAGCGCCTGCAAGCTCTCGAGGGCGCCGCTCGCGTCCTTGAGCTGCACGCCAACCTGGCGTAACTTGCTGGTGAGCAAACCCGCCAAGTATGCGATGGCAAGAAATGCGAACAGGTTGACGAAGATGATCGCCTGCAATGCCTTTACGCCGGGATGGGTCGTGCAATACGACGGGATCACGCCGTAGTAATTCAGCTCGAGTACCGTGCCGTAAAGAATGAAGGCCAGCGCCGCGACCAGTTGTGCCCAAACTCGCGGCAGGAGCACGCTGGCCACGATGATCACCAGCGGATAAAGAAAGTTGAGTGAACTGTCCCAGCCGCCGGTTTCGTGAATAACGATGCTGACCAGAATCAGATCGGTGAGCACTTGCAGCGAAGCTTGCAGCCGATGCTCCTTCCACACCGACAGCAGAAGAACGTAGAACAGCGAAATGCTGAACCAGAAAAGAATTGTGCTCAGAAACAGCCGCAAGGGCAGCGGCGTGGGACTGAACTGCGCCACGGCCAGTTCCATGGCGAGCAGCAGAGTCAGGATGAAGATGCGCACCTTGACCAGCCATACCAGCCAATTGCGCTCATCGAATGTGGATTGCATGGAGAAGACCAAGGTTTCAAGGTTTCAAAGTTGAGGTTTCAAGGTTTCAGTGTCGGCAGACATCACACCGTGAAACCTTGAAACCCCTTCAACGTGAAACCTGCTGTTACCCCGCCAACTTCGCGATCATGGCGAACAGGGGCATGTACAGCGAAATGACGATGCCGCCCACGCTAATGCCCAGCAAGCCGATGATCGCCGGTTCCAGCATGGCCAACATATCTTTGGTAGCCGCGTCGACTTCTTCTTCATAGAAGTCGGCGATTTTCTGCAACATGGAATCCATGGCGCCGGTCGCTTCGCCCACGCCAATCATCTGTGTGACCATGTTCGGGAAGACGCCGCATTCTTTCAGTGGATCGACGATGGTGCGGCCTTCTTCGATGGCCTTGCGCACCTTCATCAGCGCTTCTTCCAGAACTGCGTTGCCCGAGGTTTTAGCGGTGATGCTCAAGCCTTCAAGAATGGGCACGCCTGAGGTGATCAGCGTTCCCAGCGTTCGTGTGAACCGGCCGACCGCAATCTTCCGCAGCAGCGAACCCAAGGCCGGAAGATTGAGCAAACCCTTGTCGAAGTAGTAGCGGCCGCGCGGATGCTTGCGCATCTGCTTCACGCCGTAGTAAATCCCAAAGCCGCCCACAAAGAACATCCACCAGAAGGCTTGTACGAATGCGCTCATGCCGATGACAATGCGCGTGGGCAGCGGCAGAGCAACGCCCAGTCCGGCGAACAGGTTGGCAAAAATCGGGACCACCCACTTCAGCAGCGCGCCCACGATTAAAGCAGCCATGCCGACGACGGCGACTGGATAGATCAACGCCGACTTCACGGCTGCGCGTAAGCGAACGGCTTTTTCTACATAGGTCGCCAGGCGTTGAAGAATGATGTCCAGAATACCGCCGGTTTCACCGGCTTCAATCATGTTGGTGGTGAGGTCGTCGAAGACCACGGGAAACTGCCGCATGGCGTTGGCCAGCGTGGCACCGCCTTCCACCGTAGTGCGCACGCCGGTGAGCACCTTCTGAAATGCCTGGCTCTCTTGATTGGCCGCGAGAATTTCCAGGCATTGCACCAGCGGCAATCCGGCATCGATCATGACCGAGAACTGACGGAAGAAGATCGCGATCTCCTTGGTGCCAACTTTGCCGGAACCGAACGTGGGCAGGGAGAACTCCTTGCCTTTTTCGCGGATCGAGCCGGGGGTGATGCGCTCGCGGCGCAGCGTTTGCTGCAACGCCTGCTTGTTGGGCGCCATCCGCTCCCCGGAAACTTTCTGTCCTGAAGCGTCCTTGCCTGAAAATGTGAATACTGGCATGGTTTTTAATCTCTCCTCGCTAGCTTCCTTGTTTCGTGAGCAATTTTTGCCTAATCGATATCAATCTCTTCAGCTGTTTCTGACTGCGGCATGTTTTAGTGCTTCCCTGCCGCTCCACGCGCCAGAGTCGTTCCCGCTGTGGTCGGCCGGTTTACCAGACTGGCGCCGCGATTGATCATTTCCTGCAGTTCGTCGGGATTGCTGGACCGCAGCATTGCCACTTCCAGCGAAATCAGTTTTTGGAAATATGCCGTGGCCAGGGACTGGTTGAACGTCTGCATGCCAAACTTTTCCTGTCCCGACTGCATCGACGAATAAATCTGGTGAATCTTGTCTTCGCGGATCAAATTGCGCACCGCGGCGTTGGGAATCAGAATTTCCATGATCATGGCGCGGCCCTTGCCGCTGATTTGAGGCAGCAGGGTTTGACACATAATGCCTTCGAGCACTAGTGAAAGCTGCGCGCGAATCTGCGGCTGCTGGTGAGCCGGGAAGACGTCGATGATACGGTTGATGGTCGACGTGGCCGAGTTGGTGTGCAATGTGCCGAAGGTCAAGTGGCCGGTTTCGGCAATGCGCAGCGCCGATTCGATGGTTTCCAGATCGCGCATTTCGCCGATCAGGACTACGTCCGGATCTTCACGAAGGGCGGCGCGCAAGGCGTCGGTAAAGCTCTTCGTGTCCGCATGCAGCTCGCGTTGGTTGACGACGCAATTCTTGTTCATGTGGACAAATTCAATGGGATCTTCGATGGTCAGAATGTGATCGTGCCGTTCGCTGTTGATCTTATCGATCATGGCGGCCAGGGTGGTCGACTTGCCCGACCCCGTCGGCCCGGTCACCAGAACTAATCCGCGCGGCTTGTCGCACAGCTTGCTAACCACCGGTGCCAGTCCGAGTTGGTTGAACGACTTGATCTCAAAGGGAATCAAGCGGAAGACCGCCGCGGTCGCGCCGCGCTGATTGAAAACGTTGGCGCGGAAGCGGGCCAAGCCTTTCAAGCCAAACGAAAAGTCAAGCTCAAGACTCTCTTCGAAACGATGCTTTTGCGAATCCGTCATCACGCTATAGGCCAACTGCTTGGTCTCAGCTGGCGTCATCTGGGGCAGATCGAGCGGCACCAGATGGCCGTGCACGCGAATCTGCGGCGGCGAGTTGGTAGTGATGTGAAGATCGCTGCCGTTCATCTCCAGCATTCTTTTCAGCAAATCGCTTAAGGACAATCCCATGGCAAAGTTCCCTTTCGGTTTCCAGCTACCAATCTGGCCGTCGGTCGTCGAATAACGACCAACGACTGACGACGGTTCTTAGTGAATGGTTTCGCGCGCCACTTCTTCCAGCGTCGTCATTCCTGCCGCAACTTTGATCAATCCACTGCGACGTAGCGTGATCATGCCGCGCTCAATCGCTTTCTTCTTCAGTTCCACCGCCGACGCGCCCACCAGCACCAGTTCCCTGATTTCGTCGTCAACTTCCATCACTTCATACAGACCGCAGCGGCCCTTGTAGCCGGTGTTGTTGCATACTCCACAACCTTTGCCCTTCTGGATCTTCACCGTCTTCGCTTCTTCGGGGGTGAAGCCTTCTTCAATTAGGGTCTGCGGCGGAACCTCCACCGTCTCGGTGCAGTCCTTGCAGACGCGCCGCACCAGGCGCTGCGCGCAAATCAAGTGGACAGACGTTGCCACCAGGAAGGGCTCAATACCCATGTTCATCAAGCGGGTAATGGTCTCGGGCGCGCCGTTAGTGTGCAGCGTCGAAAGCACAAGGTGGCCGGTAAGGGCGGCCTTAATGGCAATTTCCGCCGTTTCAAAGTCGCGGATTTCGCCCACCAGAATGATGTTTGGATCCTGACGCAAGAACGATCGCAGCGCAGCCGCGAAGTTCAAGCCGATCTGCTCCTTCATCTGCACTTGATTAACGCCGCCCAACTGAAATTCGACCGGATCTTCGGCCGTCATAATGTTGGTATCGGGCTGGTTCAGGCGTGAAATCGCGGAGTAGAGCGTGTTGGTCTTGCCCGATCCCGTCGGCCCCGTCACCAGCACCATTCCGTACGGCTTCAGAATCGCTTTCTCGAACTTCACCAGCGACTCAGCCTCAAAGCCGAGCTTGGTCATGTCGAGGCGCAGGTTTTCTTTGTCGAGCAACCGGAGCACGATCTTCTCGCCCCACAACGTGGGCAGCGTGCTGACGCGGAAGTCGAGCTGCTTCTTGCGTCCTCCGATATTCATTTTCAGCATGATGCGGCCGTCTTGTGGCAGCCGCTTCTCGCTGATGTCGAGCTTCGACATGATCTTCAGACGCGAAGTAATCGCATCTTTCAACTTCATGGGCGGAGACATGATCGACTGCAACACACCGTCAATACGGAACCGGACGCGGAACTCTTTTTCGTAAGGCTCGATGTGAATGTCGCTGGCTCCCCGCTTTACGGCATCGCCGAGCACGACATTGACCAACTTGACGACCGGAGCTTCGTCGGCGGCTTTTTCCAGCTCCGATAGCTCCATTTGCTGCTGTTCCGTCTGCAGCTCGACGTCCTCGTCGCCCATTTCCGACATCGACTGCATTACGGTGGCAAGATCTTCCTCTTTGGTCGCGCCGTAGGCCTTGTCGATACCCGTCGAAATCGAACTTTCCGACGCCACCACCGGCTCGATGTTGAACCCGGTCATGAACTTAATGTCGTCCATGGCGAAGACATTAGTCGGATCGACCATCGCGATGGTCAGCGATGCGCCCACCCGGCTCAGCGGAAGAATCTGATAGCGCTTCGCGGTCTCGTACGGAATCAGCTTGACGACGGCCGGATCGATTTCAAAATAGGAGAGATTAATGGCGGGAACGCCATATTGCCGGGAAAGGAAATTCGTGACATCTTCGTCCGAGAGGAAGCCGAGCTTCACCAGGGCCGAACCCAGGCGGCAGCTCTGTTCCTTCTGGACCTTATTCGCTTGTTCCAACTGCTCTGGGGTTATGATCTTCTCTTTGACAAGAAGGTCACCCAGCCGTTGAGACATACACCTATCTCCAATCCACGCGGTAAAACGAAGCCCGGCGCTCGTGCAGGCATTGGCGCAAAACGGCTCGCCCCTCACCGGGAGAGAACGGAAGTCGTTCGCGTTGACACAAATTGTCAACGCAACCGCGTTACCGTACCAGTAACTTTGGTACTTGGACCTGACGGAGTGTGGAGATTGAGAGTTGCCGCATCGCTGGACCTCACGCCAATTGAGAGTTTTGCCTAAAAGCTGGGCCAAACGCATAGCTGGGTACATGGACTTCGGTAAGTTCGAGCTTGCTATGGGCGATATTGGCTGTAGGAATTTGGATAGAAAACTTGAAGGGAGCGGAGATTCCTAGTTGTCGCTGATCAACAAACGCGAAGAGATCCGGAAATATTACGCGGCGCTCTATCGCGCGTGGGGCGCACAGCATTGGTGGCCTGCTAAAACTCCTTTTGAAGTGATTGTTGGCGCTTACCTCACGCAGAACACCGCGTGGAACAACGTTGAACGGGCGCTCGCCAGCCTGAGCCGCGCGAACTTATTGAGCCTCGAAGGGATTCGCAAAGTCAGAGTGTCACAACTGGAGCGGTTGATCCGTCCCTCGGGGTACTTCCGCCAGAAGGCAAAGCGGCTCAAGCTGTTTGTGAAATTCCTGGACCAGCATTACAACGGCTCGCTCGATCAACTCTTTTCTCAACCGGCGAACAGGCTTCGCGAACAGTTACTCGAACTAAATGGCATCGGTCCTGAGACGGCCGACTCCATTCTTCTTTATGCAGGCAATCATCCTGTTTTCGTGGTCGATGCATACACCCGCCGCATTTTGGTTCGCCACGAAATTTTGCCTGAGACTGCTGGATATGAAGACATTCGGAGTTTGTTTCAGGAGGCTTTGCAGTCCGTCGGCGAACTTGAGCAGAACGGACGAATCGACGAGAGTTCTCAGCCGGAATCCCGACCGAAATCGGGCAGCCCTGTGGCGCACAAGCCCTCGGCAGTGAGTTCGGCGAAACGCACCGCGCTGGTGCAAGTCTTCAATGACATGCACGGCCTGATGGTCGGCGTCGGCAAGCACTATTGCAAAAAATCACAGCCCCAATGTGACGGATGTCCTTTACAACCCTTCCTTCCAAGCATTAAGTAGAAGTGGTTCACACACTCGAACCCAAATTTATGTTGGCAGGCTTACGGCTGGTTTTCGCGACAGCCCTCTTATTGGCGACAGCTGAATCCACCGATCCGGCTCAGACCCTACGCTCTGCCGCGGACTCCGACGGAATCCTCATCGGCAGCGCCGCTCGTCCTTATCTCTTTTCGGAAGCCGCCTATACCGAAACCCTGGGCCGCGAATTCAAGATGATCGAGCCGGAGGACGCCATGAAATGGCTCGCGCTGCGTCCGACCGCCGACAGCTTCGATTTCCGCGATGGCGACGCCGTAGTCCGCTTCGCCCAGGCACACAATATGAAAGTCCGCGGCCACTGCCTGGTGTGGGACCACAACAATCCCGACTGGCTCACGCACCTAAATTTCACGCCGGCTCAGATGTCGCGACTATTGCAAGAACACATCACGCAGGTAGTGAGGCACTACGCGGGCAAGGTGTTCGCCTGGGACGTCGTCAACGAAGGCCTCGATGAGAAGGGGCAACTCAGAGACTCGCCGTGGTACAACCAACCGGGCATCGGACTCGCTGCGGACAACTCGGCCTATATCGAGCAGGCTTTTCGCTGGGCGCACGCCGCCGATCCTCAGGCGCTACTCTTCTACAATGAGGCGGAGGCGGAAGAACTCAGCCCCAAGTCGGATGCGCTCTTCGCCACGTTGAAAGATTTCAAGAACCGCAAAGTCCCCATCGACGGGATCGGCCTGCAAATGCATCTTTCGCTGCCCGGCCCCGACATGAAATCGGTGGCCGCAAACATGGCGAGACTATCGGGACTCGGACTTCAAATCCACATCACCGAGCTCGACGTTTCAATCCCTGTTGACGCCAGCGGCGCTCCGGCCGCAAAAGAAGATCTTCTGCGTCAGGCGGAAATCTACCGCAGCGTAGTGCGTGTCTGTCGGCAAATTCCGCGATGCACGGCGATCCAAACCTGGGGCTTCACCGACAAATACTCATGGATCGGCTCGCACTCGCGCGGCGCGCGTGGCGCTGCCCTGCCCTTCGACAAAGCCTATGCCCCCAAGCCCGCCTACGGCGCGATCCTCGATGAACTTTCCGCCCGGCGACGACCCGGCGGGGCGATAGCCCTCGGCCATCAAGATTAACCTCTCTCCCGCGCATCTTCGCCTGTCAAGATCGCATCTATAATGACTTGCACAAGTCGCCCGTTTCTGTGAGTTCTAGGTTCCGAGCGCAAGATTCCAGTGCCAACATCCCCATCAGCCCGGCCGGCGAAATCGTCGAATCGCAAACAGGTCATCATTCTGCTCGCGATCGCGGTCTTCCTTCTGCTCGCGATCCTGGTCTCGATGACTGCGTTCGATCTGACTTTCCTGCGGCCCGGCAATAACCAGGAGATTGTGGTATTCGCTGCCCTGTCAGCGCTGATCTTCCTGCTGTTTGTAGCTCTGGCGTTTGTGCTCGCCCGCAACCTGCTGAAGCTTTTCGCCGAGCGCAGGCTGGGAGTGCTTGGCTCAAAGTTCCGTACTCGCATGGTCGCTGGCGCGCTGCTGCTTTCATTCGTTCCGGTCATGGTCATGTACTGGTTCTCGTACGGACTGATGAACCGTTCCATCGATAAATGGTTTTCCACGCCGGTGGAAGAAGTGCGCGCCGACACTCACGCAATGGCGACGTTGCTGGCCAACTACGCCGTGCAAAATGCACGCGCTGAAGCTGCTTCCATCGGAGCCTCTCCGGAAATTGAGCGCGCGTTCACGACTCACAACTTTTCCGCCGCCGTCGCCGAGTTTCAACATCACGAGCTGACGTTGCAAGGGGGATTCGCCCTCGCGGTTCGCGACGGCAACGCCGAGGCCAGTTTCAACGCGCCCGCGCCCTGGCCGCTTCTGAAAACCAGATTGCCTCTTACCGACGCCATCGCAGGTCATCCCGCGCAGTTCACCTTTCAGCAGATGGATTACACCCTCGGAGCCGCACCCGCCGCCGACGGCGGATTGATTTTGGTAGCGATTCCACTGCCACATGAATTTGCGCAGACCGTTCGTCAGGTCGACGCCAGTCAGGAGCGCTACTACGACCTGGCACACGAACGCCGGTTGGTGCGGCGAACCTATCTCGGCCTTCTGCTGCTACTCACCATGCTCGTGCTGTTCGTCACCACGTGGCTCGCGCTGTTTCTGTCAAAAATAGTGACGCGGCCTCTGGCGGCTCTGGCGGAGGCGACGCAGGAAATTTCCCGCGGACGCCTCGACTATCGCGTCGACGTAAGTGCGGCCGACGAAATCGGAGATCTCGTCCGCTCCTTCAATCGCATGGCCGAGGAACTGGAGACCAGCCGCCGCCAGTTCGAAGCTTCCAGTCGTGATTTAAGCGCAGCCAATATCGAACTCGATCAGCGCCGCCGGCAGACTGAGACCATTCTGGAAAGCATTCCCACCGGTGTGCTCTCGCTCGATGCCTCGCGGCGCGTGGTCCATGTGAATCAGGCGCTGCTCCGCATGTTTCACCCCGATACCGGTCATGAAGCCGCCGCTCAGATACTCCGCAACGCTTCCCTCTCCGACATTTTTCCCGCCGAGGCTCTGGAGGATTTCGAGCTTTTATTGCGCCGCGCCGACCGCATGGGAATGACTACCAGCCAAATGGAAATGTCGTTGCCCCGGGTTTCACTGAACGTCGCTGTTACCGTAGCCACCCTGCGGCACCAAGGTGCACGCTCTGGGTATGTCATCGTCTTCGAAGATCTCTCCGATCTATTGAAGGCGCAGAAGCAGGCCGCATGGCGCGAAGTGGCGCGGCGCGTTGCTCACGAAATCAAGAACCCGCTGACACCCATCGCTCTCTCTGCCGAGCGTATTCGCCGACATCTTGATCGCGCGAAGGTGTCCGATTCGGCCTCGCTCGCCGTCGTACGTTCTTGTGCGGACACCATCACTAGCGCCGTCGATACGGTTCGCAAACTGGTCGACGAGTTCTCTACTCTCGCCCGCTTTCCAGTCGCGAATCCGCAACCTGCCGACATCAACGAAGTCATCGAGAGCGCATTATCGATGTTCAATGGCCGCCTCGACGGCATCGGCGTGCACAAATCGCTGGCCTCAGACCTGCCGCGCGTAATGGCGGACAGCGACGCTATGAAGCGCGCCGTCGCCAACCTGATCGATAACGCCGCTGAAGCTCTGCAGAATGCCGTCGTCCGCGAGATTGAGATTTCGACCGCGCTGGTGGCCACCCGCGACGCGGTCGAGATCACCGTCGCCGACACCGGTCACGGCGTGAGTCACGAACTCAAGGAGAAGTTGTTCCTGCCTTACTTTTCGACCAAGCAGCGCGGCACCGGTCTGGGACTTGCCATCGTCAGCCGCGTGGTCGAAGATCATCATGGCTCGGTTCGCGTGGAAGAAAATCATCCGGTAGGCGCGCGCTTCATCGTTGAGTTACCGGTCGTGCCCGACTCCGTTCCCGCGCCCGTTGCCGTCAAGCATGCATAACCTTCTCATTGTTGACGACGAAGCTGGAATTCGCGACTCGCTCGCCGGAGTTCTGGCTGACGAAGGCTACGCCGTTTCCTCAGTCGAGAGCGGAGAAGCATGCCTCGACCTGCTGCGCAAAACCGCTTTCGAAGTGATCCTGCTCGACATTTGGCTTCCCGGGATCGATGGACTCGAGACCTTGCAGCGCATTCGCGAGACCGAGAATGCGCCCGAAGTCATCATGATCTCCGGCCACGGCACCATTGAGACTGCCGTGCGCGCCACCAAGCTGGGCGCTTACGATTTTCTGGAAAAGCCGCTCTCGCTCGACAAGACTCTCATCCTGATCAAGAACGCAATCGAGTCGAAGAAGCTGCGCCGTCAAAACCTCGACCTGAAAAAGCAACTGCATTCGAAGAGCGTGATCGTCGGCGACAGCATTCCGATGAAGGCCCTGAGGCAGCAGATTGGCCTCATGGCTCCGACCAATGGCCGGGTTTTGATCTTCGGGGAATCTGGCGCAGGAAAGGAACTGGTCGCGCACGCCATTCATGCACAAAGCCTGCGCCGCGACGAAACTTTTATCGAAGTGAACTGCGCCGCCATTCCCGAAGACCTGATTGAAAGCGAACTATTTGGCCACCGCCGCGGATCATTCCCCGGTGCGACGGCCGACAAAGAGGGCAAGTTTCACAAGGCACATGGGGGAACACTTTTTCTCGACGAAGTCGGCGACATGAGCCTGAAGACGCAATCGAAGGTTTTGCGCACTCTGGAAGAGCAGCGCTTCACTCCCGTGGGCAGCGAAGAGGCGGTTACCGTTGACGTACGGGTGATTGCGTCAACCAATAAAGATCTGGAGGAAGAGATTTCCCGCGGCAACTTCCGCGAAGATCTCTTTTATCGCCTCAATGTAATTCCGTTTTTCGTACCATCCTTGCGCGAGCGCAAAGAAGACATCCCGCTTTTCGCTCGGCATTTTCTCAAAGAACTTGCCGCAACCTACGGCCGCCGCCCGCGCGAAATAACCGATGAAGCCATTGAAGTGCTGATGCGCTACTCGTGGCCCGGCAACGTGCGCGAAATTCGCAACGTAATCGAACGCATCGTGATTATGAATCCCACCACGACGCGCTTTGACAGCAAGCACCTGCCTCCATTGGTCTATCGCGATGGCAGCCGGCGCGCGCCCAAGACCGAGTTCTCCACGCTGCATCAGGCCCGCGACGCTTACGAGCGCGACTATATCCTCAAGAAACTCGACGAGAATCACGGCAACGTAAGCCGCACCGCCGAAGTTCTAGGGCTGGAACGCAGCCACCTCTACCGAAAAATGAAAACTTTGGGAATTTCGCCGAAGGAATAAAACCGGTGGGGACGAACGTATTCGCGGGCCAAAGGGAGCTACGTTTATCGGGGCCGCGGGCTACCGCTTCACCATATGGATCTCGGTTCCATTCTTGTGGAACTTCACTTCATCCATGAGTTGATTGATCAGAAAAATTCCGCGCCCGTGATTGGAATAAACATTCTCTCCTTGCGTGCAACTCGGGATCGCATCGGGATCAAATCCCGGCCCGGGATCGCGCACGATAATCAGCAACCCGCGCTGCTCATCGCCCGCAACCAGGCATTCGACAATCTTTGTGGGATCTTCCTTCGCACCGTGAACCACGGCATTGGCCAGCGCCTCTTGCAACGCCAACTCGATGGCATCGTCTTTGCCATCAATGAACTTCATCTGCCGCACCGTCTCCATCACTTGGGCGACGACGGGTTCGACGGCGGAGCGGTCGGCGGCCAGAGTTACGCGCACTCGCAGACTCAACTTGTCGGGGTCAAAATCCTGCTCGGGAGAATTTTCTCCGCGAGAAACCTCAGATACCATGAGTACTCTTTTCCGTCTTTCAGCGCGAGGGAGTGCGCTCTTGGGATTCTAGCGGTTGAACGGCAAATCGGGCAATGGGCGGCGATGTTAGCACCTGTCAGGCCGGCGTCTTTGCCCGCTTCTTCAGCGTTTTCGGCTGCGACGCCCCGACCGGAGTTCCCACCATGTTTTCCAACTGTCTCCGCCAGTCGAGTTCCTCGACGAAGGCTCGCGAGTCGCGCCAGTCCGCCTTCACCTTCACATATAGTTCGAGAAAGACTTTCATTCCCAGCATGCGCTCGATTTGTAGCCGGGCGCCGGTGCCAATTTTCTTCAGCATACTGCCGCCCTTGCCCACGAGAATTCCTTTTTGCCCATCGCGCTCGCAGTAAATGGTCGCTGCAATACGCGTCAGGCGCGCCCCCTCTTCATAGTTATCGACAATCGCCGTCGTGGCATAAGGAATTTCTTCCTCGGTCTCCAGCAGAACCTGCTCGCGGATAATTTCCGCGGCCATGAAGCGCGCCGGTTGGTCCGTAACTTGATCCTCAGGAAAATAAGCCGGCCCGGCAGGCAGCGCGGCAATCACTTTTTCCAGCAACATCGTCAGACCGTCGCGCTTCAAAGCCGAAATCGGAATCACCTCGCTGAACCCGTGCAGTTTGCGGTAGGTCTCAATCATCGGCAGGAGCGCGGCTTTGTCGCGCACGCGATCAACTTTGTTCAGAATCAGAAAAACCTTCGTCTTCGAATGCCTCAATAGATCGATGGCAAACTGGTCGCGCGGATCAAATTTCCGCACCGCATCCATGATGACGAGCACCAGGTCGCAGCCCTCCAGCGCCTCGCGAACCTCGACCATCATTTTGCGGCCGAGGGAACTGTCGGGCCGATGAACGCCGGGCGTATCGATGAGCACGATCTGGCCGCCCGCGCGCCCTTTGCTCTTGGGTACATGAACCACGCCTTGTATGCGGTTGCGAGTAGTCTGAGGCTTCGGCGAGATGATCGCGAGTTTCTCCCCGACCAGCGCATTCAGCAGCGTTGACTTGCCCGCGTTGGGCCGCCCAAGAATGCAAACGAAACCGGATCGAAATGGCATTAGAGATAGGCTACTAGGTTCCAGCCAGTAGCGCCTAGTTTCCCGCAACTACCTTCGAATTCTGTCATTCCGACCGACGCCGAGCGAAGCGGGCGGAGTGGAGGAACCCGCTCTTGTCCAGACGTAGCAGTGGGGAACTCGGAGCACGTTCTAAATCAACTTCAATTGTTGCGGCTGCGCCACCGTGATTCGTACCCGCTCCACTCGCCGCCCGGTGGATTCAAGAACCTCGAAACGCAGGCCGTCGCCCTCGACGACTTCGCCTTTCCTTGGAATGCTTCCCGCAAGTTCGCTCACCAAACCAGCGACGGTGGCCGACTCTTTTCCTTCCGGCTTGATTCCGAACAACTCCCCAAGCCGGTCCACATCCATTCCTCCGGAAACGATGAACGCGCGGTCACCCTCTCGCAGAATTTCCGGCTTCTCATGCTCATCGCGGATCTCGCCCACAATTTCTTCCACCAGGTCTTCAATCGTGACCAGTCCCGCCACGCCGCCATACTCATCGACCACAATCGCCATGCGGATATTTTCCTTCTGCATCTCGCGCATCAAATCGCTCCCC
>Ga0210410_10000904_pt1 | contig 29138 bp, 27 predicted proteins | sample IncBWC4MmetaG_FD_161058 | JGI IMG/M metagenome (GOLD analysis project Ga0210410, IMG submission 161058) | Forest soil microbial communities from Barre Woods Harvard Forest LTER site, Petersham, Massachusetts, United States - Inc-BW-C-4-M | ecosystem: Environmental > Terrestrial > Soil >...
CGTATCGGTGTAGGCCAAGTATTTGCCGTCGGGAGAAATCGCTCCGGTGGTTACAGGATTCTCAGGCGCATTGGTGGTGAGTTGCCGCAGCTTCAAGTCCGGCGGAAGAATCTCGGAAGCGGACTGACGCCTGGCGAACCAGAATGCCGCAGCTGCCAGCAATAGTATGGCGGCTATTCCCACCGCCATGGTCCTTAACCGAGGGCGACGTCCCGGCTCGATCTCCCGCCTCAAACTCTGAAGATCAGAGCGCATCTCCGATGCGGACTGGTATCTCGCTTCGCGATCTTTTTCGAGCGCTCTGCCAATGATCTGTTCCAGCTTTGTGGGCAGCTCGGGATTCACTTTGCGCGCGGGGCTTGGCACCCGCGTGAGGATGGCTTCCTGAAGCTCTGGCCCGGTGTCACCCGCGAAAGCACGTTTCCCCGTGGCCATTTCGTAAAGAACCAAACCAAAAGAAAATAGATCCGTCCGCGCATCCAACTTCTCGCCGCGTACTTGCTCCGGAGACATGTAACCCGCCGTCCCCATGGCCACGCCGGTTCGGCTGAGGAAAAGATCGGGAGTTGAGAGCGGCGTGGACTCGCGGGTTGCCCGCTTTGCGCCCTCGAAGCCGCTAGGGATTGCGTCAGTGTCATTGCTGTCGACCGATAAAAGGCTGGCAAGTTTCGCCAAACCGAAATCCAGAATCTTGGCTTGACCCTCGCGGGTCACGAAGATATTTGCGGGCTTGATGTCACGATGAATGATGCCTTTCTGGTGGGCGGCCTCCAAGCCATCCAAGATTTGCATGGCGAGGTCGAGCAGACGGCCGAGTTCCAGCGGCGGTTTCCCGGGGTCTGGCGCGGAGATTAATTCCCGCAGTGTCTGTCCTTCGAGCAACTGCATGACGAGGAAGGGCTGACCTTCGTGCTCGCCGAATTCGTAAATGGGGCAGATGCTGGGATGCTCGAGCGAGGAGGCAGAACGCGCCTCGCGCTCGAAGCGCCCGAGCGCTGCCGGATCCTTCGCGGACTCTTCCGGCAGGAATTTTAGGGCCACGCGGCGTCCCAGCTTGATGTCCTCGGCGCAGTAGACCAGGCCCATGCCGCCGCCACCAAGGCCCTCTAGAATATGGTAGTGAGAAACGGTTTCGCCCGTCAGTGGGAACCCGACTTCGTCCAGGCCGCTGCGCACGGCGGCTTGTACGGAATCGCCGGCATTCTCATCGTAGGAAAGGAGTGCCTCTACTTCTCGGCGCAGCTCAGCATCGTTGCCGCAGGCTTCGTCCAGCAGCGCGGTGCGGTGATCCAGGGCACACTCCGCCGTGCGATGGAACAGCCCCTCGATTTGCGCCCAGCGTTCCGGGCTCAAGTGCCACCTACGCGTTTTGCATTTCCTGATGTAGCCACGCTTCCGCCATCCTCAAGTCCCGCCGGACGGTAATCGTGGAAACATCCAATGTCTGTGCGATTTCTTCCATGGAAAGCCCCCCGAAATAGCGAAGTTCGACGGCTTTGCATTTGCGTGGATCGAGTTTCTCCAGGGCATTGAGGCCAGTGTCGAGGGCGATGAGGTCTCGGCCGCGCTCCGGCTGAAAGCTCACGGCCTCCTCCAGCGGCACTTGGATCCCCGCCCGCTTGCCCGCTTGCTTCCGGCGTGCGTGATCCACCAGGATCTGGCGCATCAAACGCGCCGCCACTCCAAAGAAATGCGAGCGGCTTTGCCAGGTCGGGTTGGACTGATCGACAAGCCGCACGTAAGCCTCGTGGACCAGCGCGGTTGGCTGCAAGGTGTGCCCCAGGCGTTCTTTGCGCAGGTAACTGGCAGCAAGTTGGCGAAGTTCGCGGTAAACGAGGGGTGTAAGGTCGTCGAGGGCTCGCTGGTTACCCTTCGCCCACTCGGCCAGCAAAAGCGTTACTTTGTGGGTGTCAGACATAGCTCAGGCGTTGATAATGCAGAACTTCCGTTGTGGGCGGATTATACACCCCCTTTCCCACGGGACCGCAACTTCGCTTGGCACACCCCTCTTCCCAAAAAGGTCACTTCCCATGATCGATTCCCGCTTTGATTCGCGCATGTGTAAGTAGGAAGAATTGCAATCGGCGCTTCGGAACGCCGCAAACTTCAGCGAAGTGGTGTGACCGAAAGAGTCTGGATCAAGCCCATACGAAGCGAATGCGATCGTGAGGAGACGTCATGAAAAAATCCCTATTGTTCTTACTCTCCATCTGCAGTTTGAGTCTCCTCAGTGGGTGCGGTGGAGGAACGACAACCCCGCCTCCAATCGTGGCCACTCATTTTTCGGTTACATCGGCCACTTCCGCTCCAACAGATGGGACGGCCTTCATGTTCACGGTGACGGCGCTAGGCGCCTCGGGCCAGACGGCCACTAGTTACTCTGGAACCGTCCATTTTTCGAGCACGGATGGCCAGGCGATGTTGCCGGCCGCCACGACGATGACGACCGTGACAGCGACCTTCTCCGCTACGCTGAAAACCACTGGGAGCCAAACGATTACGGTTACGGACGCGGCGATGCTCACCGGCACTTCGAGCGCAATCGTTGTCAAAGCCACTGGAGCGACTCAACTTGTGGTCGCGCCATCCACCTTTACTGCCAATACGGGGACACCGGTCAGTTTCACCGTGACGGCGCTGGACGCCCTAAACAACACGGCCGCCGGCTATTCCGGAACTGTGCACTTCACCAGCAGCGACCCACTCGCTATGCTGCCGGGGGACTCGGCGCTTAGCAATGGATCGGGAACTTTCTCGGTAACGTTGAAGACCTCCGGCACTCAAACCATAACGGCGACCGACAAGGCTCAAAGTTCGATTTCCGGAACTTCAAGTTCAATTTCTGTCAGTGGTCCCGCCACTCATTTTTCTTTCAGCGCGGCCGGGGCAATCAGTACTCGAACGGCCCTCAACATAGCCGTCACTGCGCTTGACGCTTCGAACAATCAGGCCAGCAGTTACTCCGGGACTGTCCACTTTTCCAGTACGGACGGCAAAGCCATTCTGCCTAGCAATGAAACGCTGCCGGGCGGTAGCCTAGTCGTCCCGATAACGCTGGAAACCGCTGGCACCCAGACGGTTACTGCCACCGATACGGTCACGCCTTCCATCGCCGGAACTACGAGTTCTATCACCGTCACCGCAACGGCAGCGTTGGCGATCAGTTCGGGCGCGCCGCCGAATGGAACTGTCGGCTCGAGTTATGGCCCGTCCAACACGGTATTTGAAAAATGTCATTTCAATGGCTCAAGCCGGACGTGCAGTCCGTGTGTCCCAAACACGTTTGCATGCGGAGGGGGGAACTTGCCGGGTTGTTCGCATGTGGGCATAACCGTACCTTGTATTCAGGACACAGTCTTCTCTGGGTTCCAGTTGGTAGCCGGCGGCGGAGTGCCTCCCTATAAGTGGACAGCATCCTCGCTGCCGCCAGGGCTAATGTTAATATTTACGTCTCCGGAGAATTTAATCAACGGCACACCCCCTCCGGGGTCGGCCGCAACCTACAACGCGATGGTGACCCTAAACGACTCCGGGAATCCGCCGACGCCGATGATCGCTACCTACACGATCGTCATCAGCAATCCGCCGCCTCCTGTCGTCAGCACAACTCCATTCTTTCCCGGCGCTACGGTAAACCAGCCGTTTAGTTACACATTCACGGCGACCGCCGGGCTTCCGCCCTATCAGAACTGGACCGAAAAAGGCGGGCTGCCTCCGGGCATTGCGCCGCTCACCAGTGGCGCGGTACTCGCCGGCACACCGACGATGACGGGGTCGTTCCCTATCACCGTGACGGTAGACGACTCGCTGGGCCAGATGTCTGCGGCGCAAGCGTTCAACTTTCAGGTTTTTCAGCATGGCTTCAAACCTGGCGGCAGCATGGGCACGGCACGTTCACAACACACCGCCACCTTGTTAATGGATGGAACGGTGCTCCTTGCGGGAGGTCAGGGACTTGCCACTGCGGAGCTATACAATCCCGGCACGGGAAAATTCACGCCGACGAAGGGCAGCATGAGCGTGGCCCGCGAACTACATACGGCCACTCTGCTGAGCGATGGAAGAGTCCTCATAACCGGCGGAAATGACGGCACCAACGACCTCGCGACGGCGGAACTATACGATCCGGGTACCGGAATGTTTACGATGACGAAGGGCATGATGAGTGTCCCGCGGTCCGGTCATCAGGCCACGCTACTGACCAGCGCAGTCAATGGGAATGTCCTCATTGCGAATGGAAGTTCCTCCTTGACGGCGGAGCTATACGATCCAAGCACTGAAATGTTCACGAAGACGACGGGCACTTTATCCGAGAACTTCACCACGGCGACTTTGCTTACCAGCGGGAAAGTCCTCTTTGCCGGAGGATTTAACGGGGGTGCCGCTAGCTCAAGCGCGCAGTTGTACGATCCCGCGACCGAAAGCTTCTCAGCAACCGGCAGCATGACTCTGGCTCGCTCGGCGCCTACGGCGACTTTGCTGAGCACCGGCCCGAACGCCGGTAGGGTGCTTGTAGCGGAAGGCAACAATAATACCGCCAGCGCAGAGTTGTACGATCCCACGATGGGAACTTTCTCGTCGACCGGCACGCTGGAGAGTATAGTACCTGGGTTCACGGCTACGTTGCTCAACGATGGAACAGTGCTCATGGCCGGGGGACAAGATCCCACCGCTGGAATCGAAGTTACTTTGGCAGAGCTTTACGATCCCAATAACGGGACTTTCGCAGGAACGGGCGGCTTGCAGGTGGCACGCGAAGCGCACACGGCGACGCTGCTGAAGGACGGAACCGTGCTGGTGACAGGCGGAGTTAACGGGAGCGGAATTCTTGCGACGACCGAGATATACCAGTAGCACGGACCGATGAACCGCGTCCGGGCATAGCGAATACGAACTTCGGGAGGGCTCGTAAGAGAATCTTTGTTGCTCTTAGTTCCAATCTGCAATTTGAGCCTTCTCCATGGTTCTCGTGACGGCGATCGACGGTAAGCCGAACGAAAACTTTGTCGTGATGCCGGAGAACAACGAGCGGCTGCTTTTGACGCAGGCACTTAGCTATCCGTCAGCAGTTCGCCGCGTTTTCGGAGTTTTTGCGCCTATTTTCCCGCGAAAGAAGCCGAAGTAAGGGACCTGGCGAGGGAGATCAGCCAGGAATTGCGCCAAGACCAAGCTGAAGAATAGAACTGCTCCCGCGTAACCCGGGAGAGAGCGCAGCCATTTGCTGCTGATTGCTCGCGATCGCCGGCCAAGTTTCTTCGGGAATGCTCAGGAACACACTCGCCGCTGTTGGATCAAACTGACTACCTGAGAACTGGCGGATGGTCTCGAGCGCGCCCTCGAACGAAGAAGCGCGCCGATAGGGTCTGTCGGAGGTGATGGCATCGAGAGTATCAGCCACAGCGAAGATTCGTGCGCTCAGAAGAATCGCTTCTCCCTTGAGGCCGCGCGGATAACCCAGTCCGTCGTAGCGCTCGTGATGCGTCAGGACAATTTCGGCGGCGTCAAAAAGAAAGGGAATGTCCTTCACGAGGTCGAAGCCGATCTGTACGTGCTGCTGCATAAGTTTCCGCTCTTCCGCCGTGAGCGGCCCGGGCTTGAGGAGAATGCCGTCGGGGATCCCGAGCTTCCCGATATCGTGCAGATAAGCTCCTCTGGCAAGAGTTCCCAACTGTTTGTCTGACCAGCCCATCGCACGGGCGATCTCGAGCGAATAACGGCAGACACGCTGCGAATGGCCCGCGGTCTCGTTGTCGCGTAGATCGATCGCCGCACCCAGCGCTTGCAACGTGGCTTCGTAGCTGCCCTCGATCTGCTGGAGCGCGGCTCGCAGTTGCCCGGTGCGCTCCGCGACCATTTCTTCCAGATGGAGGCGGTAGTTCTCGACCTGTTGTTCGAGCCGCCGCTTGTGCAGCGCGCGCTCAAGGCTTGCGGCGACGGCTCCTTCGCGTAGGGGTTTGACGAGGTAGTCGTCCGCGCCGCAGCGCATCGCCTGCACACCCACGTCGAGGTCATCGACACCTGTGGTGACCAGGAACGCCATGCGCGGATAGTTGCGGCGTACCTGGGTGAGGAGCTCCAGGCCGCCCATGCCGGGCATCTCGAGGTCGGAAATGACGGCATCGAACTGCGCGCTTTTTAAAGCCGTCAGCGCCTCCTCGCCGTTGTGGGCGGTGGTGCAGTGAAAAGCAGGCGGGCTCAGGATGAGCGAGAGAAGCTTGCATGCAGCATGTTCGTCATCAACGGCAAGGACGCGTGGAGTAGACGGATGATCGGAGAGATCCTGGGTGCGACAGCTTCCTGTTTCCGAGGATACAGGTTGGTCAGGCTTGGTCATAAGACGTGCAAGACTTGCTGCTCACTGCAGCACCCAGGGTCCGGTCTTTTCAATGAAACGGCATCCATAGTGCCAAAGTGGCGCACCTTTGGAATCCGCATGAACGATCTTCGCTTTGCCCACGTACTCTTCGCGGTGACTCGTCATGTAGACGTCCACAATGGAATTGGCAGCGAGTTCGGCAGCGCAGTCACAGAGGAACCCGTTCAGGCTTACATTTTCCGTGGTCACGATATGTTCGAACTTCTGCCCGTTCTGGCCGGTCCCATGCAGATTGAGAGGGATACGTAACCGCACGCGCACTTCGCTTCGCGGCGTATGACGGCGGGTCTTGGCGATTTGCTGGAGGCAGGCCCGCAGCGCGTCGAAGTCAATCGGTTTTTCGAAATAATCCGCGGCGCCAAGCTGCTTGCAAAGGTCCTTGGTTTGTCCGCCGGCTTCACCACTGACGATAATTACAGGGATGATCTGGGTGCGGCTGAAAGAGGTAAACGTTTGCAGCAGTTCATAGCCGGAGTATTTCGGCATTCGCAGATCGAGGAGGATGACGTCGGGCCGGTGTTCGAGGGCTAGCGCCAGACCCTGCTCTGGCTCTCCGGTATCAATGATTTCGTGGCCCTCGCTAAGCTCAAGGCGCATCAGGCGCCGCAGCGCTTCATCGTCGTCCACAATCAGCACTTTTCCCATCCCCTAGTTCCTCCGAATGGACGGACCGGATATTGTTTCCGCAAGATCGGACGTGTTGCTTGCGCTCGAAACAGGCCGTCTCCCCGCGTCGAGTACCTCGCGCACTTTTCGGATAAGCACTTCGTCCGTAAATGGCTTGTGGAGGAGGTAAGTCCCGGGATCGAGAACCCCGTGTCCAGTAATAAAACTGTCGGTGTAGCCCGACATGTAGAGCACCTTCATTCCCGGTTGACGCGGCAACAATTCCTCCGCCAAGGTCCGGCCGTTCATGCCGGGCATGATGACGTCTGTCAGCAACAGGTCAAAAGTCGCTCCGAACCGGGCGGCGACCTCCAGAGCTTCTTCGCCGCTCCCCGCCGACATCACGCGGAATCCAGCCTCCTCGAGAAAGGTTTGCGCCAGCTTTCGCAACGGCTGGGCGTCTTCCACGAGAAGTATGCTTTCCGAACCGCGTTGCCTTTCCTCCAAATCAACTTTGTGTTCTTCCACCGCCGGCTGGCCAACATGCCGCGGGAGATAGATTTCAAAAGACGTACCCATTCCGGGAACGCTATCCACCCAGATGTAGCCATTACTTTGCTTAACGATGCCGTACACGGTCGCAAGTCCAAGTCCCGTACCCTTGCCCAGTTCCTTGGTAGTGAAGAAGGGCTCAAAGATATGAGCAACCGTTCCGGGCTCCATGCCGGTCCCCGTGTCGCTCACGGCCAAGAGCACGTAATTCCCCAGCAGGGATCCGGGATGCGAACGCGTGTAGGTTTGGTCAAATTCCACGTTGGCAGTCAGGATTTTCAGCTTGCCGCCTGCAGGCATGGCGTCACGCGCGTTTACAGCCAGGTTCATAATGACCTGTTCGATCTGGCTGGGGTCCGCTTTCACGCTGTCAAGTTCGGGCTCCAGCGCTAAGGACACATCGATATCCTCGCCCAACAAACGGGGAAGCATTCTCTCCATATCGGAGGCCAGCGTGTTAAGGCTAAGGACGGAAGGGGTCAAGACCTGCTGCCGGCTGAACGCCAGCAACTGTTTGGTTAAAGACGCCGCTCGCTCGCCCGCCTTCTCGATTTCGACGGCGTGCTCAGACAGGGCCTGATTCCCGACTAACGCCTTTTTCAGCACTCGGCTGTAACCGATGATGACTCCCAGATGATTGTTGAAGTCGTGCGCGATTCCTCCGGAGAGCCGTCCGATCGCTTCCATTTTCTGTGCCATTCTCAGTTGCCGTTCCAGAACGCGTTTTTCCGTGACATCCTCGGCAAACATTTCAAAATATGCCGGGGCCCCGTTTTCATCCTTGGTGCAGCGGCCTGAACACCGTACGGTTATCGGAGTACCGTCCTTCCTCTTCCACTCTATTTCGATGTCCTTAATTTCCGCCGTGCGAGTGAGCAGATCGGTCAAACGCCGGTATTCAGCGGCGTGCTGAAAAATCTCGGTGCCTAGATCTTTACCGCGAAGCTCCTCCGCCTCCTCATAACCGAGCATTTTCTGCAGTGCTGGATTTGTCTGCAAAAACTGACCGGTCCTGCTCGCGCGATAAATTCCATAGGGCGCGTCTTCCACCACCGAACGAAAATCTGCCTCCGAGCGCCGCAAGGCTTCCTCCGTGCTTTTGCGCTCGGTAACGTTGCGGTTCACAATCACCAGTTTTTCAGGTTCTCCCCTGGCATTGCGAATGACGCTCGAGGTTGATTCCAGCATCAGCCAAGTCCCGTTCTTATGACGGATGCGGTATTCCAGAGTTTTTCCAATACCCGAGCGCCGCGATTCCTCGGCGGCACTCTTGACACTCTCACGATCGTCGGGATGAATCTGCTCGAACGCGGAGGACGCCTGCAATTCCTCGGGCGAATAGCCCAGCACTTTCTGGTAGGAAATGCTGTTGAAGAGCCGTTTTCCCTTCATATCCACCACTGCGATCATGTCGGCGGCGTTCTCGCTGATCAGGTGAAAGAGCTCTTCCCGTTGCACCAACTCGCGCCGAATGCGGTAGATGAGCAGATGCTGGTAGATGGTGTAGAGGTCGAACAGGAAAACCAGGCCCACCAGCCCTCGAAAGGCTTGCGACACCACGGTTTCCGACAAGAAATCGGCATGATCGTGCGCACTAGGAAGTAAAAACGAGGCCAGCCCAATCGTCAGGAGCAAAGTAATGACGACCGCGGCGGCCCATAACCACCATTCCCGGCGTTCGATGCGCCGGAAGTTGGCGCGAAGCATCTGGCTTGGAGGAAGTGCTGCGTCATCTACGGTTCTCGCTCGATGCAGTCGCACGAATCACCCATGGGCGTCCACGTTTTCGCGCAAGCCTTATTGGCTTCAAGGCGCAGCCAGGCGTTCTCCGTGGACCGCGGATCCTTTCCCTCAGTTCCTGCACGAAGCACACCACTGGCGCCTCGGTTCTTGCCCCGGGGACTATGCGTAACGTGTTGAAACATTTGGTGTTTGGGGGAAAGCTATTCAGGGGAGCGCTGCCAATCCAGAGCCATCCTGTGCCCGCGCGAGCTTGGAGTCCCTTTTTGGAACGCCGCTCCGGCAGGAATCCGTTTCTAGGATTCCGTCGTTTCCGCGGCGGCGGTTCCTAAAAGCACTAGGGCTGAGCCCACCGTACTCGATTCTTCGTTTATCTCCACCCAGCGTCGGCAACGAGAATCGAATCTTCCGCTATTGATCCACAAATATATTTATAGCCTTTAGGCTTTTCTGTTGACGAGTAACTAATCTATTCTCATATTTGTGACTCGTCGACTAACCCCGTCCTACTACCGTTCAATTCCCATTTCTCCCCATTCCTGCTTGAGGGTCTTAAGAAGCAAGGCGGGTTTCTAAGGAACACGCGGTCAGTGTAACCGAGCACCAATTCAAGGCATCACTCAATCGAGCCGGGACAGGCGGCAATATGGTGAACAATGACGCGGGAGTCGTAATGGCATCGCCCCTTGCGGTGCGGAGCGAAACGTTCGTCCGCGTGTCCCAAGCTATCGCAGCGCACGGCGACCCTAAGGAGCTGTTTGGCGTGCTAGCCAACGAACTGCACCGAGCTATGCAGTTTGACTTCATAGGAGTGTCATTTCGCGACAAAGATTCCGATACGTTTCAAAATTATTTCATCGACATGACCAGTCGATCAGAGTGGGTTCCCGAAGAGAAGCTAACGCCCGAGGAAACGCTCACCTTATGGGTTTACGAGCGGCAAGAACCCCTGCTGATGTCGACGAACGAAATGGAGCCCCGCTGTCGACGGCTTCAAGCAATTTTGAAAAGGCTCGATATTCGCTCGATCTGCGCGCTGCCATTGACGACAGCGCACCGCAAGCTTGGGGCGATCACCTTCGGTAGCAAGCAAGTGGATGTCTACTCTCCAAACGAAGTCCGATTCGTGTCCGAAGTGGCGGGTTATATTGCGCTGGCGTTCGATGACGCTTTGAATTTTGTGGCGTTGCGGCGGGCCTCTGAGGAACTACAGGGTAAGAACGACCGGCTGCAACTGCTCCTTGACGTCACCAATCAGGTTGTCTCGAATCTGGAGCTCCGCGATCTGCTGCGTGCCATCTCGCATGACGTCCGGCGCGTGATGCAGTGCGACTACGCCGGCTTGTCGCTTCCGGATGCGGGAAATAAGCAACTGCGGCTTTATGCGGTTGACTTTCCGGAGGGAAAAGGGTTCCTGCAGGAAGACTTGGTCTATCCAATCGAGGGAGCACCCTCCGGCGCGGCATTTCGAACCATGAAGGCTCTGACGCTCCAAAGCCCCTTCACAGGTTGGCTCCATTACCCGATCGTTCAGAGCGCGGTTCGCGAAGGGTTGAAGTCCTTCTGTTTTTTGCCGTTAATCAGCCGCAATCGCGCGATTGGCGTCTTGGTGCTCGGCCGACTCCGGGACGATGCGTTCAGTCAGGCCGATATCGAGTTCCTTAGCCAGGTTGCAAACCAGATTGCTCTGGCCGTCGAGAATGCGCTTGCCTACCGCGAGATTCGGGAATTGAAAGAGCAACTTTCGAAGGAAAAGCTCTATTTGGAAGATGAAATCCGCACGGAAATGAATTTCGCACAGATCATCGGGAGCAGCGCTTCTCTACGCAGAGCCCTGAAGCGCGTGGAAACCGTCGCGCCGACCGATTCGACGGTGCTGATTTATGGAGAGACAGGAACGGGCAAGGAACTGATCGCGCGCAGCATTCATGATTTGAGCCCACGACGCTCCAAGCCCTTCGTCAAGCTCAATTGCGCGGCCATTCCGACTGGTTTGCTGGAAAGCGAGCTGTTCGGACACGAGAAAGGCGCATTTACAGGTGCGATCGCGCAACGGATTGGGCGCTTTGAAGTCGCCGATGGTGGCACGATTTTCCTGGACGAAATCGGAGAAGTTCCTCTTGAACTGCAGACCAAACTGCTCCGCGTCCTCCAAGAAAGGGAGTTCGAGCGGCTGGGAAGCTCCCGCACGATTCGAACAGATGCACGTTTGATTGCCGCGACGAATCGCGACTTAGAAGCGATGGTGAGCGAGCAGAAGTTCCGATCCGATCTCTTCTTTCGTTTGGATGTCTTTCCCGTGCACGTTCCGCCCTTGCGGGAACGCGATGGGGATGTCCCGCTCCTCGCGCGACACTTCACCCAGGAGTTTTCCAGACGCATGAAAAAGGTCATGGAAACGATCCCCTCAGCGGCGATGGACGCCCTGTGCCGGTATCACTGGCCGGGGAACATACGAGAACTCCAGAATGTGATCGAACGCGCCGTAATTATTTCGACGGGCCCCGGGCTTAGCGTCGATGTGGCTGATCTAAAATTTCCCAAGACTGGCCCACCACCGGCAGAAAAACCGGCTTCTCCGAAATCAACAAATGGCACGCTTCACAACGTTTTGGAGGAAACGGAACGTCAACAGATTCTCAAAGCACTCAAGGAGTGCAATTGGGTTGTGGCAGGCCCTCATGGCGCAGCGGCACGCCTTGGAATGAAGCGATCCACGGTCCAAAAGCGGATGCGTAAGCTCGGAATTGCGCGCAGCCCTGGGTAGACGCCTCACCGGTCCTTCTTTCAAACCTTGTCCAAGATGTTCCCGCCTTCCGCTTTCTTTCGCTGTGCCCTGAAACGGGCAACCTGCCACGCGGGTGGCAGTGCCACGGTGGCAGCGTGATCTAAGGAACGCTCTCTGGGCTCGGCATCCCATTACAAATCAATAAGTTCCGCAAACCTGGAAACCTTCCGCGCTTTGGCCTCCGCGGTGCATTTTTCCCAGCGTGAAGCATTTAACATGGCTCGACTACAAACCACGAATGGACGTCCGGACTTGCGGCTGCGGTTTGCCAGGAGCCGCCCAGGATCTTCTTTTCTCGACATTGAGGCGTGGATGCCCAGTGAAATTAATGCCATCTCGCCTTTGCTGGACCGACTGATGCGACTCATCGAGGGATCCCGATGCGTGGCCGGTGAGGAACCTGCCATTGAGCTCGCACTTGCGGAAGCCCTAAACAATGCGGTTGTTCACGGCAACCGTATGGACCGTCAAAAGTTGGTTCAAGTTCGTTGCCGCTGCGAATTGCGAAAGGGCGTTTCCGTCGTCGTCAGGGATCAAGGTCAGGGATTTGATTCGAACGCGGTGCCAGATCCCACGACTGCCGAAAATATCGGCGCCGACCACGGGCGTGGAATCTGGCTGATGAAGTCCGCGATGGACAGGGTTTTCTTTGAGCGCGGTGGTACCGAGGTCCACATGAGGAAGACATCCGTACGCAGGCCAAGAGGCGTTTCTCGCGCGTCGGCAGACAGCGCTAAGCACCGCTCCGGTGTAGTCGGGAGCCGGCAGAATTCGCCGAGGACATGATGAGGTAAACGTGCTGAGAATTACCCTCCATGAGACGCCTACGGGAAAGCGATGGATTCTGCAGGGCCGGTTGGTCGGGCCGTGGGTCGGCGAGCTGAGAACAAGTTGGAAAAAGACCCACGGTAACCACGGCGGAGGAACACACATTGTCGACCTTAGCGATGTGACCTTCATTGACAACCGTGGGGAAAGACTCCTGAGAACGATGTCAAAGGAGGGCGCGCAATTCATCGCTACCGGTATCTACATCAAGCACGTACTTCAACACAGATGCGCAAGATGAAATCACTAAGGAGCCGAACTGTGCCAGCCACACTCATAGACAACATCGGGGGGGAAAAATCTGCGATTGCCTCCATCGACAGCCTTCAGGTCCAAGGAGATCTGCCCCTCGTCGCCGCCGCAAAGAACGGGAATCTCGATGCGTTTGAAGTTCTGGTTGCACGTCACGAGCAGAAGATCTTCTTCGTTGCGCGGCGCATAACCCGCACGCGAGAAGACGCCGAGGATGTGGTGCAGCAAACCCTTCAAAAGGCGTTCACTCATCTGTCCAAATTCGAACAGAGGGCTTCTTTTTCCACCTGGCTAACCCGGGTGGCAATCAACGAAGCCCTGATGTTGCTTCGCAAGCGCCGCGGACGGCACGAGGTGATGATCGACGATGTAAGCGGGGAGAAGGAAACGCCAACCGTTCTGGAGGTCCCTGATTCAGGTTTGGATCCCGAAGTTAAATATTCACGCCTGGAGCGGGAACGGATTCTGTCTTCTGTCATGAATGAGTTGCCGAACGGAACTCGGAAGGCAATCCAATTGCGTGAGCTTGACGAGCGATCGACGGAAGAGACCGCTCGAATCATGGGAATTTCCATTGGGGCTGTGAAGGCTCGAGTGTTTCATGGGCGAAGGAAGTTGCGCGAGAGATTGAAGCGATTCGTCGAGCCAACTTGGACTTCGGCAAGGAAAACTTCGCTAAAGATCGGTAACAGCAGACGTATCTCGCGAGACCAGGTGGCCTGGAATGCGTGTGGCTAAACTGGGGAGCAAAGTAGCTCGCCACTGCCTTGATGTAACAAGAGACCGTCCGGTCTCATCTCATATTTCTACCTCGCGCGATGAGTTTGCGATCGCAGGTAAGGAGCTCTACTAATGTGGATTGTTCGGGTTGCTCTGGACCGGCCGTATACCTTCATCGTTCTGGCCGTGCTCATTTTGGTTCTGAGCCCGATCATGATTTTGCGCACGCCCACCGATATTTTTCCGAACATCAATATCCCGGTGATCGCGGTTGCATGGCAGTTCACGGGCATGAATCCCGAAGAATTGGAAGGCCGTCTTACGAGCACGTACGAACGAATATTGACCACCACGGTCGACAACATCGAACACATCGAATCCACTACGGTAAACGGTCAGGCCATCGTCAAGATTTACCTGCAACCCGGCGCGAGTTTGGACACCGCGAATGCTCAGGTGACGGCCGTATCCCAAACCGTCCTTCGCCAATTGCCGCCGGGGACTTTACCTCCCCTGATCATCAACTATAGCGCCTCGAGCGTCCCTATTCTGCAGTTGGGCCTTTCCGGAAGCGGACTCTCGGAGCAGCAGTTGAACGACGTCGGGCAAAATTTCCTGAGGCCCCAACTGGTAACAGTGCCCGGAGCCGTCATTCCTTTCTTGTACGGCGGCAAACAACGCCAAATCATGGTCGATCTGAATCCCGGCTTGATGCAATCGAAAGGCCTGGCGCCACAAGATGTTCTCAATGCCGTGCAACTGCAAAATCTCATTGTGCCTTCGGGAACTGCAAAGATGGGCCCCTTCGAGTACGACATTCGGCTGAACGCCAGCCCGACAACGGTCCCTGAGTTAAGCGACCTCCCCGTCAAGGTCGTTGGGAACTCCACCATCTATCTTCGTGATGTAGCGAGTGTGCGCGACGCTTTCGCGCCACAGACCAACATCGTGCGCCAGGATGGTCGTCGCGGCGCCCTGGTGTCCATCCTCAAGGCTGGCAACGCTTCCACAATCGACGTCGTGGGCGGCATTCGCGGCCTTCTTCCGCGTGTCGCGCAGACCCTGCCCCCGGAACTGAAGATTTTGCCTCTGGCCGATCAGTCCATCTTCGTCCGAGGTGCCGTGAACGGCGTCATCCGAGAGGCGGTCATCGCCGCATGCCTCACTGGATTGATGATTCTACTTTTCCTGGGAAGCTGGCGAAGCACGTTGATCATTGCGGTCTCCATTCCGCTATCCATTTTGACCTCCGTCATGATCCTCAGCTTTCTTGGAGAGACCATCAACATCATGACCCTTGGGGGATTAGCCCTGGCCGTCGGAATTCTTGTGGACGACGCCACGGTCACGATTGAAAACATCGAGCGCTACTTCGAACAGGGACATGCCCAACGCGATGCCATCCTGGAAGGTGCGGCGCAAATCGCCGTTCCCGCCCTGGTATCCACACTCTGTATCTGCATCGTGTTTTTGCCGATGTTCCTGCTGAGCGGTGTGGCGCGCTACCTCTTTGTTCCTCTCGCGGAAGCTGTGGTGTTCGCTATGCTCGCGTCGTACATCCTTTCCCGGACGCTCGTACCTACGCTGGCGATGTACCTGCTGAAAGCAAAGCACGCCGGCCACGCCAGTTCACGGAATCCTCTCGTGCGCTTCCAGCGAGCATTCGAGCGCGAATTTGAACGCCTTAGAAATGCCTACCATGGCCTACTCACGGCGCTGGTCCACCGGCGGGCGTTTTTTATTCCCGCCTTTCTCCTGATTTGCCTCGCCGCGTTTCTGCTTGTGCCGTGGCTCGGTCAGGACTTTTTTCCGAACACGGACAACGGTCAATTCATCCTCCATCTCCGCGCCAAGAGCGGCACGCGAATCGAAGAGACCGCCAAGTTGTGCGATCTCGTCGAGGGATCGATACGGCGTGAAATTCCCGAGCGGGAGATGGACAACATCCTGGACAACATCGGCCTGCCTTACAGTTCTATTAATTTCATGCACAGCACATCGGGACTGATTGGAGCGGGCGACGCCGACATTCTGGTGTCTCTCAAAGAGGATCACCACGCCACGGCAAGCTACGTGGAGCGGCTGCGGGAGACGCTGCCCCGTGAATACCCGGGAACGACTTTCTATTTCCTGCCTTCGGACATCGTCACTCAGGTGTTGAACTTTGGTTTGCCGGCGCCCGTCGACATCCAAATTGAGGGAGCCGATATCGAGGGCAATCGCGCAGTCGCGGCTCGGATGCTGCAGGAAATCGAGCGGGTTCCGGGCATTGCCGATGCGCGGATACAGCAAACGTTTGATTATCCTGAGTTTGATGTGACGGTGGACCGTACCAAGGCGGCCCAGGGCGGCTACACGCAGCGCGACGTCTCCAACAGCATGTTGAATTCCCTCAGCGGCAGCTTCCAGATCACCCCGATGTTTTTTCTCAATTGGAAGAATGGCGTCAGCTACAACCTGGTGACCCAGACTCCGCAATATTCGATTCAATCCCTGGAAGACCTGCAGAACACTCCGCTCAATGCGCCTGCGGCCACGCGCCCCGAAATTCTGGCGGATGTCGCTTCCATCAAACGGGCGAACGAGATGGAAGTGATCAATCACTATAACATCCGGCGCGTGGTCGATATTTACGCGGCCGTCCAGGGCCGCGATTTGGGAGCGGTGGGCGGCGAGGTCACGCGCATTGTAGATGCCAACCGCAAATCCTTGCCGCGAGGCAGCTTCGTTACCGTTCGGGGCCAATTGCAAACCATGCGCAGCTCTTATCTCGGGTTGTTGGGTGGACTCGTCTTCTCCGTGGTGCTCGTCTACCTCCTGATCGTGGTGAACTTTCAGTCGTGGCTTGATCCCTTCATCATCATCACCGCGCTTCCTGCGGCGCTTGCCGGCATCGTCGGGTTCCTGTTTGTCACGCACACGACGCTCAGCGTTCCGGCCTTGATGGGCGCCATCATGTGCATGGGCGTCGGAACAGCGAACAGCATTCTCGTCGTGTCTTTTGCGAAAGAACGGCTGCTGCACCACGGAGATCCGGTCGAAGCGGCCATCGAAGCCGGCTTCACGCGGTTTCGACCGGTGCTCATGACCGCGCTGGCCATGATCATCGGCATGATTCCCATGGCCCTCGGGCTGGGCGAGGGTGGCGAGCAGAATGCGCCGCTCGGGCGCGCCGTCATTGGCGGCCTGTTGTGCGCCACCATCGCCACTTTGATCTTCGTCCCTGCTGTCTTCAGTTTGCTTCATCAACGGCGCGATCCCTCTGCCGCTCCAGAGCACTCCAAGGGCGAGCCGGAGCCAGTTCAAGCGTGAGCTATTCAAGCTAAAGGAAACCAATGACATCGAGCGAGGAAAATGTGACGACTACCCCCAAACCAGAAATGATCGAAGAGCGGACCGTACAACCAAGTCCCGATGGATTTAACCTTCACGGGGGATTCCAGCGCAAAACCGGAATCCTTGTCGGAGGAGCCGCGGCCGCTGCTCTCGTTATCATGATTTATTCCGGCATCCATTCGCGGGCAGCGGTCGAATCGCGCCTCAAACAGCGCACGGAAGAAGCCGCCATTCCGACCGTCGCCGTGGTCTTTCCGAAAGAAGGCGCGCCCACACAGGAAATCGTCCTGCCCGGCAATACCCAGGCGTTCAGCGATGCACCGATCTATGCGCGAACCAGTGGCTATCTCAAGCGCTGGTATTTCGATATTGGCGCGCATGTCCAGAAAGGACAGTTGCTCGCGGAGATCGAAACTCCCGAAGTCGACCAGCAACTGCAGCAAGCTCAAGCGGACCTGGATACCGCGCAAGCCAACCTGAACCTTGCCAAAATTACTGCCAGCCGTTGGCAAGACCTGGTGAGCACCGGCTCCGTGTCCCAGCAGGAAACCGACCAGGCGGTCAGCAACCTCAGCGCGGTGAAAGCCGCGGCTGAATCCAGCGCGGCGAACGTACGGCGCCTCGAACAGCTGCAATCCTTCGAAAAGATCTACGCCCCTTTTGATGGCATCATCACCGCTCGCAATACCGACATCGGAGCACTGATCGATGCCGGGGCCAATACACAACCAAGAGAGCTCTTTCACATCACGGCCATTCACACGCTGCGCCTGTACGTCGCGGTTCCCGAGGTGTACTCCCGCGCGGCGCGGTCCGGTGCCTCAGCCACATTGACCCTCGATGAGTTCCCGGGCCAAACCTTCCATGGCACCCTCGTTCGCAACGCCAACTCGATTGACCTCGCTTCGCGGACGCTGCTTGTCGAGGTCGACGTCGACAATCCGACCGGCCAGCTCCTGCCGGGTGCTTACGTTTTTGTGCACCTCAAGCTGCCTGACGAGACTCGCTCGGTAACTGTTCCATCGAATACGCTAATCTTCCGCAAAGAAGGCTTGCAAGTCGGGCTGGTTCGCAATGGCAGAGCCGAGCTTGTTCCGGTCAAGATCAGCCGCGATTACGGCAGCACGGTAGAAATCGTTTCAGGCCTGCAACCAACGGACGCCGTCATCGTCGACCCGTCGGACTCTCTCGTGGAGGGAATGTCCGTGCAGCTGAGCAACAAACCAGCGAACGGAACCGGGCGATGAGATACGTGTTGGTTGTCGTTCGTTACATTCTCACCAGCGTCGTTGCGCTGCTTCTAGTGTTGCTGCTCGCGGGTTGCACTGTGGGTCCCAAATACGTCAAGCCCGCCGTGCCTACGACTCCAGCCTATAAGGAAGAAGTACCCTCTTCATTCAAAGAGTCCGACCAGTGGCAGCCTGCGCATCCGGGAGATCAGGCAAGCCGTGGAAAGTGGTGGGAGATTTTTGGGGATCCGGAACTCAACAAGCTGGAAGAGCAGGTGGCCGATTCCAACCAGAACCTCAAAGTAGCGGAAGCGCGCTTCCGCGAAGCTCGCGCAGCGATTCGCTTCAACCGGGCTGCGCAGTTTCCAACTATCTCGACCTCGCCGAGCGCCAGCTATGTCAAGAGTTCAGACTTTTCGCCGAATTTTCCGTCGAAGATCCAACAATCCACCAAGGGTGATTTCGTGCTGCCTTTTGATCTTTCCTATGAGCTCGACCTTTGGGGCCGCGTGCGGCGCAGCGTCGCCGCCGCTCGCGAGGAAGCGCAGGGCACGGCTGCCGACTACGAGACCGCGAAGCTTAGCCTCGAAGCGGAGCTGGCCTTGGATTATTTCGAGTTGCGCGCGGCCGACGCTCAGAAGCAGCTTCTCGACGATACAGTGAAAGCTTATACGGACAATCTGCAGCTCACGGAGAATCGCTTCAAAGGAGGCGTGGCCCCGAAGGCCGACGTTGCGCAAGCGCAAACGCAGTTGGACACCACGCGCGTCCAAGACACCGATGTCACCGTGCAAAGAGCGCAATTCGAACACGCCATTGCGATCCTGATTGGAAAGCCGCCCGCGGAATTCAGCCTCGCAGCGGCGCCGCTCAACCACCAGCCTCCCAGCATCCCGATCGGTCTCCCTTCCGAACTGTTGCAGCGGCGCCCGGACATAGCCGCCGCGGAGCGCCGAGTGGCGGAGGCGAACCAACAGATTGGCATCGCCCGCGCCGCTTACTTTCCAACCGTCTCCCTGGGAGCCTCCGCTGGATTCGAGAGCACGCACATCGCCAGCCTTCTGAATGGGCCAGCGGCCTTCTGGGCCGTCGGTCCAGCCCTCGCGCAGACTCTTTTCGATGCCGGGCGCCGTCGCGCCACTTCCGAATCGGCGCGCGCGAACTACGACGCCGCGGTGGCGACCTATCGTCAGACCTCACTGACCGCGTTCCAAGAAGTCGAAGATAACGTGGCCGCCCTGCGCATTCTCGAGAACGAAACGCAGCAGCAACAGGAGGCGGTCGCGTCAGCACAGGAATCTCTGCAACTTTTTACAAACCGTTACAAGGGCGGCGTTGACACCTATCTCCAGGTCATCACCGCGGAAACGATCGAGCTTGCCAACGAGCGAAACGCCATTGATATCCAGCGGCGCCGGTTGGACGCCAGCGTGCTTTTGGTGAAGGCGCTGGGAGGAGGCTGGAATGCGTCCAATCTTTCTACGTTTGGCGCGCCCTCGGTCAAGGACTATTGAAACGCTAAAATCACACACATCAAATTTTCACTGAGAGCATGCGACGCCGAGCGACTGGACTTCAGCCCACGATCTCCTCCGTGACGGGCAAGCGGGTGCGGTCCCCATTCTCATCAATTCGGATGGTTGCCGACCACGCGGAAGTTGGCCAGACCAGTCCATACATAACCTCCGATTGCTCGTTATTCGGACGAGTCTTCGGCAGGCAAGTTGCGGCACCTTCAACGTAACGGTGCTGCGCACGAAGTTTAATGCGCATTTTTCGAGGCACGAGCGACCAACTCGCCCAATCTCGAAAGCAAAAGCCTTAGGGCGGGAGACTCGTTTGACTTTTTGTAGCCGAGGACCAGCTCGACAGTTGGCGCATCGCCTTTGAGAGGACGACTCGTCACCGACGAAGGGAGAAAGTTTTGTGCGTAAGCGGGTAGCAACCCTACGCCGCCTGTCGATGCTATTAAGGACATTCCCATGGCGATGTGGTCCGCCTCATGAGCCGGTGTGATATCGATTCCGGAGCGCTTCAGGTACTTGTCGATGACAGCCCGCAGCACAGGAGCCGTGTTCGATACAATTACGAATGTTTCGCCCACCAGATCCTTCGGACCGATGGCTTTGAGCGCAGCGAGACGGTGGTCACTGGGCAAAACCACCATTAAGGGCTCCTTGACAAGAACACGGTACGCCAGCTCTGGCATACCTCTCTCCCGCCGAAGAAACGCCGCATCGATTTTTCCTTTTGATAGGCCATCCGCAAGCAACGGGGAGTATTGGCTAGATATCATTACGTCGATATTGGGCAGTTCGTCGCGCAAGATCCGCAAGGCTTCGGGCATCCACCTCAATTCGTGTCCGGTCAAAAATCCCATCGTGAAGCATGGCTTGCTGGGATGAGCGACCCGTCGAACGGCTTCGCCTGCGGCGTCTACCTGCGATAGCACCAAGCGCGCGTGATCGAGAAAGGTTCGACCCGCAGGCGTCAACTCGATCCCGCGAGCACGGCGTGTCAGGAGTTGGACGCCTAGTTCGCTCTCAAGATCTCGAATCTGCCGGCTCAAGGAAGGTTGTGAAGTGTGCAGCCTCTGCTCTGCTGCCACCGTCAGACTTCCTGTCTCCGCGACCGCGACGAAATAGCGAAGATGTCGTAATTCCATTCTTCACTCCCATGCTTGTTAGGCATTGATGCCAGCTTAACAAAGTATGCTTCAGCCGCGCTACCAACAGCTACCTTCGCCATCTAACGAGGTGATCTGAGTTATCCCGGAAGCGGCTTGGCGGGCTTCTTAGTCATGCTCAGCTTGCATGGGTCGAGGTCAACGGAGGTAGTGCAATGAGTTCACCAGTTGTTTTAATCACCGGCGCCCTGACCGGCATCGGCCGCGCTGCCGCAGTCATCTTTGCGCAGGAGGGAGCGCGTGTTGTTGTGTCCGGTCGTCGAGATAAACAAGGACAGGAGTTAGTTGCCGAGCTGCAAGGGCTTGGAGCAGAGGCCATTTTTGTCCGTTCTGATGTTCGCAAGGATGAGGACGTGCGTATCCTTGTGGATCAAGCCGTGAAGCGCTTCGGACGCCTGGATATTGCCGTCAACAATGCCGGGACGGAAGGATTGCGTGGTCTCGTAACAGAACAGACCGCGGAGAGCTACGCGGATACGTTTGATACCAACGTTCTGGGTGTGCTCTTAAGCATGAAGCACGAACTGCGGGTGATGTTGCCACAGGGGAGCGGAAGCATCGTCAATATCTCGTCGACCTATGGAAGTGTCGGCGCTGCCGGGGCCTCCGTTTATGTGGCCAGCAAACATGCGGTGGAGGGGCTGACAAAATCCGCGGCACTGGAAGTCGCAGGGACCGGGGTTCGGGTAAACGTAATCGCTGTGGGCACTACGGATACGGGCATGCTCACGCGCTTCACCAACACCGATGAGAATAAAGCGGCGCTCATCACCACAGTACCCCTCAAGCGTCTCGCAACACCGGAGGAGATCGCTCACGTGATCGCTTTTGTGGGTTCGGCAAACGCTTCGTACATGACTGGCGCCTCTATCCCAGTGGATGGCGGAAAGCTGGCCCACTAATTCCAGCGCGCCTCCAGACGGGCTTGAACGGTCTGGAGGCGGCTTCGTCTTGGTTAGTCGCGTTACCGGGGAAGTCCTTTTGCGCCAATTCCAATTGTACGGTTCGCGCGTTAATCAGGATCTGCGACGCTGCGGGAGGAATTGCGAACATAGAGTAGTTCCTGAAGGAACATCACTCTTCCTACCGGTGTCTAACTACACTGGAAAGGAATGCCGCCCAAAATCCTATTCCGTGCGGGCTTGTGCTTTTTCGTCGCAGCGGCGGCCACTTACCTGACTGCGGGCCGTTGGCTCGATTCAAGAATCTTTACTCCCCTCAACTACGCTGTGTCATTGGATAGCCGACAGCTAAAGTCGCCCCCTTTTGAAATCAATCTTAGGGAAACCTATTTCGCTTCTCTCGATTTGGACTATAGCCTGGACGATCGGTACGAAGACAATCGCTGCAACTACAAAGCCATTCTGCATCCGCAATGGCGCGTGTATAGACTTGGCTCAGCTTCGGGGCAGCCGCGTGAACTCTTGGTAAGTTCTGAACAACTCACATATAGCGACGGTTTTGTTTCTAATGCATTCCTCGCTTCTCCCGGCCAGTATCAGTTGGAGTGGAATATTCCTGCTGCCGCGTCGTGCCTCAATCCCAGGCATCCGCGACTTTCGGTTTCTACCGATTCCTCTGGCTATCGCGCGGGTGTAGGACTGACTCAGCTCTTCTGTCTCTTCCTGGGAGGCACGGGTCTGGCGTTATTTGTGATTGCAGGGGAATACGTTGCTCGAAGGAATTTTGCCCAGGTTCTATCGCCGCGCATGTTCCCCGATATGGTACTGCGGCATGCAATGCCGATTGCAAAACACGCGCCGCTTCGGGTCATTCACGAATTGCCGCATTGGGGTCTATTCTGCGGAGGGGTGCTGTGGATGTTGATTTTTATGTTCATGCTTCTCGGTCCCGTACCTTCCAAGGGTTTGTTCGTGAACTGGAAAAGGCCAGATGCAGTCGTTTGGGAGAAAAGTCCATGGCCCGACACAGCCGCGGTATATGTCCGAACTCCTGGGCAGTTCTTCGTGAACGGTGAAGAAGTTGACGCCAACGACCTACGTTCCAAACTAATTGAGCAGCTAGGACACCGTGCGGAATGGACCGTTTATTTTGAGGCAGACGCTGATATTCGCTATATGGATGCGGTCTACGCGATGGATGTGATTCAAGCCTGCGGCGCAAAACTCATCTGGGTCACCCCAAAAATGCGCGAACATTGGCGGCAGACCGATCCGTCATCAAAGAATTGAAGATCTCTTGGTCAACGAAAAGCTACCCTCAGTATCAAGGACTTGAGCAACGAGGACCGTAAGTATTTTCAAGCCGCCGAGAGTGTTGCCCTTGCGCAATTCCTTTATACGATCGATTGCTTCTCCGACTGCGTGAAGTTCTTTGGCCGCAGACTCCAGCGATTCTCTGGCCACCACCTCTTCGACATACGCCGCAACGGCCAGACCACGAGCGCGCGCCTGCTCGGCCAACTCCTCAGGAACATTCACTGTAACTTGCATGCGTCGATTTTAGCACGGCGTGTCTGCCATAGGTAAAGCGGTAAGTCCCTCGTTCCAATCCACTTCCCCAAAAACGCCGGCCACTATCACTATGTTGAGTCCGTACCTATTGACATTTGGTAACTCTCGTGCTATCATTACGCATGAATCGCCAGCCGATCCTCAATACCGTCCCCACAACCCGCCCATCCAGGCGCCGCCCGCTGCAACTTTTGGCTGCTCCTGCACCCATTTCCAATTCTCCGTCCCTTTGTTTTCAATCATTTGCGCACTCTTCTGCACTTACGTGGGGGTGGGGGGTACCCCATGCCACAACCGAGGCCACACAGCCGATGTCATCCCGCCTGCCCCGAGCTTCTCGGGGACCAAAGAGGTATGCTCGCCGGGGCGAGGATCCGCTTTTCCTTTACTTCCTCCACTTCCTTAACTTCCTTTACTTCCTCTTTTCCATCTCCTTTAAAATCAACACTTCCAGCCAAACACCGCGTTTCGCCGTGTTTTGACCGATATCGTCCACACACAACTTCCTTAGAATCAACACTTGCGCAAACACCGCTCCGTAACTTATTTAAATGCAACACTTACGAAAAAATGGGGGAGGGGGTATGCCCCTTAACTATAAATCCGATGAAGAATTTCTATCCTGAGGGACCATCGGCACCGAAGGATCTCTCCTCATTCGTTTACCGAGGTCCCTCTGTACCATTGCAGCCGCCGCCTCAGGGTGCCACAATGACTTGGAACCGGGAAACATCTCCGCTCCCTCCGGTGTCTAACCTTATAGAGCGGACATCGGGTGCGGCAACGCAACGCGCCGCCCCCGGTCGAGAGAGTCGTGCCTAGCAGTGCAGGGAGGCCTGGGCTACCCAGCCGGGTCGGAAAGGCCGGCAGTGTCCGATTGGGCCAATGCCCTTTCTTGGGGCCGCGATGAAGCCGAACTTGTCCACGAGCTGCAAGCCGGCTCGGACACGGCCTTCGACTGGCTCGTCACGCATTACCATGCTCCGGTCTATAACCTGATCCTGAGCATGCTCGGCGATGTCGCCGACGCCGCCGACGGCACGCAGGAAGTTTTTCTGAAAGCCTTCCGCGGCATTCGCAATTTCCGGCAGGGCAGCTCTTTGAAAACCTGGCTCTATCGCATCGCCATCCGCGAAGCGCTCAATCACAAGCGCTGGTTCAAGCGCCATCTGCAGAAGAACGTTTCCATCGACGCCGAGCCGGAAGAAGGCCACGCCCACATCGACGTGGAAGATCTCGGCGCCACCCCCTTCGAGCAACTGGCCACGCACGAAATTCAAATCGCCGTGCAGCAAGCACTCGCGGAAGTTCCCGAAGTTTTTCGCGGCGCTGTGATTCTACGCGATCTCGAAGGCCTCAGTTACGAGGAAGTCGCGGAAGTGCTTGAGTGCAGCGTTGGCACCGTGAAATCCCGGATTCTCCGCGGACGCCGCGCGCTGAAGGAAATCTTAGAGCCGATTCTTTCTGAGCGAAATCCGGCAAAAATAATGGACGAGCGAAATCAAGAGAAAGCTATTGTCGAGCGGAATCCCGTGAAAACAGCCGACGATCGTGAACAGCATCGTGAGCATGTGCAAACGAATTCGCACAGCGCGCTCTCCGAGCCGCAGCCGACGCCATTCGCCGACGCGTTTTCCGCCTCACGCCGCGCCCAGGTTTCTTCGGAAAGTTCGAGTACGTCCTTGCGGGCAAGTTCCGCAGGCGAGGGTCTCCGATGAAGTGCAATACGGTTCGCACAAAACTTGCTGGCTATCTCGACGACGCCCTCACCGGCGCCGCCCGCGTGGAAGAGCGCGTGGAAATTCGCAAGCATCTCGAAGGCTGCGACGTTTGCCGCGCCGAACTCCAGCGCTTCCGCAAACTAGCCGTCGTGCTGTCGCGCGTTCCGCGCACCATGCCTCCCGCCGACCTTGCCGTGCGCATAAAGGTAGCCGCCGCTCAGGCCAAAGCTTCTCAGGATTGGCCGAGCCGCGTGCGCAGATTGCGCGACCGCGCCGAAATTCTGCTCGACAACGTTTTGCGTCCGCTGACCTTGCCGGCCACCGGCGGCGTTTTCTCTGCCGCTCTTGTTTTCGTCATGGTCTTCCACATGATCGCTCCCGGCATGGTCGTGCAAGCCGTACAAAACGACGTGCCCATCAATCTTATGCGTCCCGCGGAGCTCATTACTCTCTCGGAGTACCCGCAATCCGTGGCGCTCGAGCAGCACGATGTCGAACTTTCTTTACCGCACGGTTTGCTTCTCGACGTGACCGTGGACTCGCACGGCCAAATGATCGATTACCAGATTCTCTCCGGCCCGAGCAGCCCCGAACTTCGTCACCAGCTCGATCAGATGCTGTTCTTTTCGCGCTTCACTCCCATGCTGAGCTTCGGCCGCCCCACGGGCGGCGGCCACGTCATCCTCAGTTTCAGCGCCGTGCACGTCCGCGGCTAGCACAATGAAAATCTCGCGCTCCCTGCAAACGGCCGTTGCGCCTGCGACGCTATTGTTCTTTCTGTTTTCTCCGATAATTCCCGCACAGAATCGTCCTCCTTATGCTTCGCAATCCTCCCAATCTTCGCCGTCCATCGGCGCGGCCGAGCGCGCGCTGCTCGATGCCAGCAACCGTGAGCGCGCCGCGCAGGGTTTGCCCGCGCTGGCCTGGGACGCCGCTCTCGCCGCCGCCGCCCAGCGCCATGCCACCCGCATGGCGGAGGAGCATGCCATCTCGCACCAGTTTCCCGGCGAAGCCGCGTTGCTGGACCGCACCAGCCAGGCCGGGGCGCATTTTTCGCTGGTAGCGGAAAATGTCGCCGAAGGTCCGGAGACGGAGACGATTCATTCCGGGTGGATGCACTCCGCCGGGCACCGCGCGAATATTCTCGATCCGCAACTCACGGCGATCGGAATTGCCGTGGTTTCGCGCGGACGGCAACTTTACGCTGTGCAGGATTTCGCCCATCGCGTGGAAAGTCTTTCGCTCGAGGAGCAGGAAAAGAAAGTTGGTGCGTTGCTCTTTTCGCGAGGATTGCAAATCGTGAGTGGGAATGATGACGCGCGGCGTTCGTGCGCCTCCGGCCACCAGCCGTCTTACAACGGATCGATTTTCATCGTGCGTTTTGAGGCTACAGATATCGGCAAATTGCCGGACGGCCTGGAAAAGGTCGTTCGCGAGCGGAAATACGCGAAAGCTTCGGTGGGAGCGTGCGAGGCAGGCGGCGATCCCGGCTTTACGAAGTATCGCATCGCGGTTTTGCTGTTTTGAACGAGCTTCCGCAGCATTAAAAAAGTTAATACTGGCGGTCAAAAGAATGCATTGTTCCGGAGCCCGGAAATGCATACACTATGCGCATGATTTGCACGGCCTACTCGTATTGGCGATTTAGCGGTCCACTCAACTTGGTGGCGAGGGGCGATTTGTAAGCAGAGCAACACAACGAGACAGTCGACCCACTCGCATCGAGTGGGTTTTTTGTTTTTAGGGGCATAAAACCGTTTTCGTTTAGAGCTAAGAGGAAAGGTCGAACGCCATGATTATTTCAATGAAGCTGCACGCTAAGCGCGAAGAGATCGATGAAGTGCGCAAGCAAGTGGAGTTTTTCGGCTACAAGGTCCATTCGATCGAGGGGGAGGAACGCGTGGTGATCGGAGTCGTGGGTGTGGGGGATGTGACGGCGTGCCTGGAGTCCGTCGAGGCCATGCCGCAGGTGGAGAAGGTGGTGCGGATTTCCGCTCCGTACAAATTCGTGAGCAAAGAATTTCGCGCGGGGAAGACGCGGATCAAAATCAACGGCACGGAGATCGGCGGTGATGAATTTGTGGTGATGGCCGGGCCGTGCTCGGTGGAATCGGAAAAACAAATCATGCAAGCGGCGGAGGGCGTGGCGAAAGCGGGAGCGAAAATGCTGCGCGGCGGCGCATTCAAACCGCGGACGTCGCCGTACGATTTTCAGGGCATGGAAGAAGAAGGATTGAAATTGTTGCAGAAGGCGAAGAAAGCGACGGGGCTGGCGATCATCACGGAAGTGATGAGCGACCGCGACGTGGATTTGGTGGCGCGTTACGCCGACGTGATGCAAGTGGGCGCACGCAACATGCAGAATTTTATTTTACTGAAAGCGCTGGGAAAATGCGGACGCCCGGTTTTGTTGAAGCGCGGGCTGAGCAGCACGGTGAAGGAGTTACTGATGTCCGCGGAATATATCGTGGCGCACGGAAACCCCGATGTGATTTTGTGCGAGCGCGGCATCCGCACGTTTGAAACGGTGACGCGCAACACCTGCGACATCGCGGCGATTCCCGCGCTGAACGAATTGACGCATTTGCCGGTGATCCTCGACCCCAGCCACGCAACAGGGAAGCGCAGCCTCGTTCCGGCTCTTTCGCGCGCCGGCGTGGCCATCGGCGCCGACGGTTTGATCGTGGAAGTCCACCCCGCCCCGGAAAAAGCCATCAGCGACGGCGCACAATCCCTGGACCTGACGCAATTTGAAAAAATGATGAGCGATTTGCAGCCGTATATTGAACTGTGGAAACGATCGCGGACAAAACAGGCCGCGACCGCAACGGCGTCGAATTAAGGTGTGCGTGCTGGATTTGCACGTGGACCGTTCGGATGCGGAGAGCAGCGGGCGCGAGATTTGCGTCATGCAAGGTCGATCGCTGGCAATGCGGTGGCCGCACGGCCAGGAGTGGCTGTGCCGCTGGAAGTATCGCGAAATGGTTGACCGACAAGGCTGTTTGTGGTATTACAAATGGTAGAAAGTAATGGGAGATTTCGCATGGAATCCGCAATCACCGTCAAGGGACAAGCGACGATCCCGAAGCTGATTCGCGAACATCTCGGGCTGAAGCCGGGGGATCGCGTGAAGTTCTTCGTGCATCCTGACGGCAGCGTGGTGCTCTTGCCGAAGCTCCCGGTGGCGGCTTTGCGAGGGATGCTGAAGGCGCGGCGTGGCCGGGCAGTGACCACGGACGAGATGACGGAAGCGGTAGCGAAGGGCGCGGCAAGCGTGCGACGCGCGCCTCGGCGATGATTGGGCTGGACACGAATGTTTTAGTCCGGTATCTGACACAGGACGATCCCCTGCAATCCCGGAAGGCCACAGAGATTCTTGAGCGGCAACTGAGCGAAGAAAATCCGGGTTTCGTGAGCATTGTGGCCATGGTGGAGACGGTCTGGGTGTTGGACCGCGCGTACAGATTTTCTTCCCAGGAAATCGCGGCGGCTGTGGAACGGATGCTGCAGGCAGACGTACTTGTGGTGGAGAGCGAGTTCGAAGTGTTCACGGCCATGATTGCGCTGAAGGAAGGGCACGGAACGTTTGCCGATGCGGTCATCGCAGCGCTAGGAGCAAAGGCTGGATGCATCCACACGCTGACATTTGACCACAAGGCGTTGCGGCTTCCCGGTTTTGAGCTTCCCTAATCAGGAGTCGAAACATCATAGTAATTCATTGATGCGCAATGCGGTATGAGGTCATCGGCGGGTACCCAACGGATGCGCATCAGGTGTGGAACATGCGCTTGACTCGGGCGAGCAGCTGAGCGGGGTCCTTGTTGGAGTCG
>Ga0210410_10000906_pt1 | contig 29107 bp, 28 predicted proteins | sample IncBWC4MmetaG_FD_161058 | JGI IMG/M metagenome (GOLD analysis project Ga0210410, IMG submission 161058) | Forest soil microbial communities from Barre Woods Harvard Forest LTER site, Petersham, Massachusetts, United States - Inc-BW-C-4-M | ecosystem: Environmental > Terrestrial > Soil >...
CCTTTTTCCGTACGCAGTGCCGGTGAAGTTGCGGAACTGTCCCAAGGTGAAGTACCCAGAGTGGACGGCAACGATATAGAGAAAACGGGCCTCCGATTCGGAGTAGCCGAATTCCTTGATCCGCTCCTATTCGACCCGAATGTCGGGAACAGGAACTTTTCCTCGAACGACTTGAAGACCATGCCGTTCGGCAACGAGATGTTTATTCTTGGAAGAAGCTCTGCCAGGACCACGCTTCGCGAGATCACGGTAGAGGCGCTTCACCTGATAGTCGAGAACGACGCGGAGATTTCTGCCTCCCTGCCCCTCGATCTTCTCTGCGGCCTTTTGATGGAGCCGGTAGAGATCGGCGTCGGGGCTTCGCGGGGACTGGTGAATCCGTGGTAGAGAACCTGACCTTTGCCGGCGCCTGCGTATCGGTGAGGAAACGATGACCGTTCTTGGTGGCGGCGCCAAGGCACATGGCGAAGAAGAAGAGCTCTCGCTCGGGTCCGAGGATCGTCAGTGATAATGACCGTGCACTCTGCTGATTCGTGGTGGCCACCATATGCTTCTCCCTGCAGCACGCCGGCAAGCACACGCTTCGAGCCACCTTCACCGAAGGCGAAAGTGAGCCCGGCCACGACAATCGCAACCAAGGACAGCCCCGAGCAATCGTGCTCGTAAACGCCTGTTGCAGGACGCTCACGGCGTTTTCCCAAGGGGATTGGCCACTCACCTGCGCAAATGCCGCTGATGCAAGATCTGAGACGGATTTCTTTCGGCAGGCTTTCTTCATTGCCGGCGAGTTCCCTTCAGATGATGCGAGCCGGGCACCGCATCGGGATTCAAAGGCCATGGGGCAGCTCGGCGGCGGCTCGCCGCAACTTCAACTTTCGGCTCCCCACGCTCACCGTCCCACTCAACCAAGTCCGCGTGAGGTTACCTGAGCCACACGAGTACGCCCAATTGCCGGTGGCAGAATCGCGAATGTTGTCAGCAAGTTCCGATCAGCCCGGCTATCATTTTCCGTCACCGCCGGTCGGCGAGGAATCCAGCGAGAGTTGCCTTCTACTCTTACTAATGGGCACAAAGGCCGCAGAGTCTTTCAAAGAAAAATCTTTCATGGCCCCGCGACTTTTTTCGGTAGGATCGGCAAGATTGTGCTAAGTCGCTGATTCGGCAGCGCGAGCATTATCGTGAGCCGGGGCCCGCCCACCCTGGGGTTGCACCAGATGGTCAATCAAGCGGAGCAGCAGATCGCCAGTTGTGATAATTCGAGACGGATTACGACGCACGACGCTGTTCTAGTGCTCGTGCGGAGTATACTGCAAGTCCGCAAAGGGGGCCCACAGTTCAGTTACGGAATCAAAGAGAATCTCGAAATCTCGATCTCCGCACCGTTTCATGTTGAGCATGGAGAGCATCCCACGGGTCGGTTTACCGCCATGATGCCCGGCGACCCGCAGGTCGCAGTGCTCCTAGCCTGGCGGTTTTATCACGCATCCACCGGAATCGGCTCCCGAAACGAAGCCACTTTTTATGCCGGGGCTTCCGCCTTGACGCAGCGTGTGCCGCGCGCCGATGGCCCCCCACTCGGACGACAACCAGGTTTGTATGGTGTTCTGGCAGCCGGACACGTTTCACAAAGATACGATGTATGGGTCGGAGCAGGCTATCAACACTATGCACGCTGGACCAGCAGCGTAGATGACCACCAGAGCGATTCCTTACTGAGCAGTTTCGTGGTCGGTTGGAGACCTCCGTTCCTCAACAAGGATTACCCCAAGCCCGATTTGCGGTTCTTCTGGGAGCACAGCCGAGAAGGTCGGCTTAGCTCAGCGAGATGTGGCCCCGCCTGGAAGTTCCGGAGGGCACGACCACGGTGCGCCTCCGCCTCCCCCTGATGCGAGCGGCATTGTTGTTTTGCCCAATTCGGGTGGAACAGGAGTATTCTCTGGCCCTACATTTCTTTGCACCTACCGAAGTGTAGCTCTTCAAGGCGGAGTGTTATTTCCGTTATTGGACCAACCGAACGGCACACAGAAGCACGAGAGATTCCGAGCCGCAACTAGTGTGACCTTTTATTTTCTAGGGCGGCATAAATGACTCTTTTGGGGGTCAGCGTGTTACGCTGCGTAGCCCTCGTTGGGCTAGTGCTTGCCGTCGAGCCTCTCCACGCGGAGTATCTGCGAATTAAACTTTGAGTTTACGGACTAGATTGTCAGCTTTGTGCTCGCGGTGTCAGCGCGACCGTTCAAAGAATGCCCGGCGTGAAATCAGTGGAGGTAAGTTTGAAGACAGGTTTGCTGGAGATTGTCCTTGTGAGGGGCAATACGTTCAAAATGAGCGACCTCCGCAAGCGCGAAAATGGTTTTCGATCGATGGAACCGACTGTCACAGCCGTCGGTGAATTCAACGGAGCTATGTTTGAGGTCAGTGGCTCCGGTGAATCATACAGTATCCGGAATCCCGATCCCAACGCTCCTGCTCCCCTCGAACTTACATTTGACGTTCGCTGAAGGAAGTCTCGCGGCAGAAGACGAGAACTCATGAAGCGCGCTCTAGAATCCTAGCAGGCTGCGGAAAAATTCCCTTTTCTCCCGGTCGCGAAGGTGATTTTTAGCTTCGGTCGACAGATGATTTATGATCACCGCTGCACAGATTCATGGATACCCTGAATCATCCGGGCTGGTTCATGGTCCAAAAGGAGGGCAGGGGTGCAGTTATATCCAAATCTGACGTTCAACGGCCAGTGCGAAGCCGCCTTTAGGTTCTACGAGGAGTGTCTCCACGGCAGGACAGTGTTCATGATGACGTACGAGAATGCGCCCAAGGGTTTACAAACGTTGTCTGCCTGGCGAAAGAAGATCTTCCATGCCACGTTCGTTCTTGGTGAGTTCATGTTTGCCGCCTCGGATGCGCCGCCTGGGCAGTATCAGAAACCTCAGGGCTTCGCTCTACAGTTGAATCTCACTGATCCAGTGGAAGCAGAGCGTATTTTCAAGGCCCTGGCAGAAAACGGAACTGTTCAAATGCCGCTGCAGGAAACATTTTGGGCGCTTCGTTTCGGCGTTCTCGTTGACCAATTTGAGATTCCATGGCTGATCAACTGCGAGAAGCCGGCGTGAAGTACGGTGCACTAGCGGGCTGCTGAAAGTCAGAAATCTTGTAACGACGCGGCGCGCCGTGCGTCTCATTGGGCATGCGAGGAACCGATCAGCAGCAAGGACATGTTTTTAGCTACATTTCTCCGGAGCCTCGGAGGAGCACTTCACGGTGGACGGAAGTTTGTTGGAAGCCTGGGCCAGTGTGAAGAGTTTTCAACCCAAGAACCAGAAGAGTTCGCCTTCGCCGGATGATCCCGGAAATCCTACGGTGGATTATCGCAGCGAGAAGCGCTCGAACGAAACGCACGAGTCGAAATGCGATCCAGAAGCACAACTGGCGCGCAAAGGCGCGGGCAAGGAGGCCAAGTTGAGCTACAGCGGGAATCTGCTGGTGGAGAATCGAAACCGCTTGATTGTGGACAGCCGAGTATGGGAAGCCACGGGCACGGCCGAGCGCTATGCGGCGCTGGAAATGCTGCAGGAAATTCCGGGAAGTGGGCGCGTGACGGTGGGCGGCGATAAGGGCTTCGACACGGCGGAATTCGTGCGCGAGTGCCGGAACATTTGGGTGACGCCGCACGTGGCGCAAAATCTTGCACGAAGAGGTGGCAGCGCGATTGATATATAGCCGCATGACGCAGCAGGCGGGTTATGCCCTCAGCCAGAAGAGGAAGCGCATCGAGGAATGTTTTGGCTGGCTAAAGACCATGGCGTTGTTGCGCAAAGTGCGGCATCGTGGAACGCTGAAAGTCGTTTGGGTCTTCACGTTTGCCTGCGCAGCCTACAACTTGGTGCGGATGCGGAACCTGATGCGCACTGCCGTTCCGAGGTAGTGAGTCCGGGCCGTAGTGTCTCTGAACGTCGCTGAAACGCTTCTTGCGGCGGTCGGTAGCACGAAAAATCACGCCTCAGAGGCTCGAAAAGTATCGAATGACTCAAACCAACCGAGAAATTGTTGGCGCAACACGATTTTTCGGCAGCCTGCTAGAATCAGTTCTTTCTTGCGCAGGAAAACTTAATGCTACAGACGAAAAGATGGCGTGGAGCAACTACGGAGCTGAATGGCAGCGCTAGAGGGGAGGCAAGGTAAACACCGAGGATGTACCTGACGTTCCTGAATCCTGTCGAGAGGATAAATCCGAGGACCGGTCGCATTTTGTCGAATTAAAACCGGTCACAACAGATGCTTCGCTTTTCGTATTTCGTCGCTGCCACAACTACATCGCCGGGACTCAGGGGTTGCAAAAAGCCTGAAGCATTCCGGGAACTACTCCAACTCATTTTCTGCAAAAAATCCGCGACGAGAGATCACGCAAGGTGGAGGCCTTGAGTACGTCTGGCCCTTGGGTGTTGAAGGGTTTCAAGAGGTCGCGGCTGCCGTCGCGCTTGAGGGCTCCGTAGCCCACGGCGAGACGCGTGTCCATGGGCATAGAGGTGCGGGAGGTGCGGGTATCGTGCAGGCCGATGGGGTCGAGGACATGGGTCTTCGCATACTGGGCGTAGGTCTCGCCGGAGACGGCCTCGACGGTTTCACCGACGAGAGTAAGACCGAGGTTGCTGTACTCGAAGTAGCGCTCGGCGGGAGAGCGCGGGCATTGATTGGCGATGCTCGCGCGGATCTGGTCGCGTGTAGGAAACGGGAAGTCGGGGCCCGACCAGTAGGGGAAGTCGGACTCGCGCGGGAGGCCGGCGGAGTGGGAGAGCATGCCACGGAGGGTGATGGGGACGCTGTCTTCGCCATCGTCTTTGAGTTTGGCCCAGGGAAGGTAGGTGGTGATGGGATCGTCGAGACGTAACTTGCCAGCTTCGTATTGCTGCATGAGGGAGATCGAAGTAAAGAGCTTGGAGATAGAGCAGATAGAGTAGATAGAGTAGATAGAGTAGATAGAGTAGATAGAGTAGATAGAGTAGATAGAGTCCGACCCGGCAGGAATTTTGTGATCGGCGTCTAGCGTGCCGTAGCCGTTGGACCAGACGAGATTGTCGCCGACGACAACGCCGGCAGAGATGGCGGGGATATCCCGGTAGGCCTGAATGCTGTCGAGCCAAGCGTCGACGACGCGAAGGGCCTCGGCGCGGGCGAGGGCGGTCTTGTCCGGCGCGGGGGTTGGGGCTGGGGTTTGCGAGGTGATGGCAGATAACGCGGCAAGGCAAATCCACGGACTCAAGCAGGCGAGACGATGAATATTCACCGGAGCGCTCCCCGCTTATATTCCTCGAAGACACTGGCGGCAATAAAAAAACGGCAAACAGTAGTATCGAATCTGTTCATTCTTTTTCTCCTGGTCATAATCAATCGAATCAACTCGGACTACACCGACTCACCCGCAGCGTCATTCCTCTCGTTGGGGATTTGGCCCGGTACACTCATGAGAGCTGGTAAAGCTTGAAGAAGGCCAGCCCGCGCACGCGCTAAGCTCGACATCACGGTGCCTACAGGCATACCGGTGATTTCTGCGATCTCCCTGTAGGACATTCCCTCGAGTTCGCGCAGAATTACGACTTCACGACAATTCGGTGAGAGCTTCTCCAGCGCCTTTCGCATCGGACTGCCACTATCGTTTTGGAGCACAATTCCTTCTGGATTGGGAGCTTGAAAACCCGGCGGAAAAACGTTCTCGTCAAATTCCGTGCCGTCTTGCAGTGGACAGTTTACCCGCAACCAGGTATAGCAAATATCACGGACAATTCTCATGAGCCATGTACGCGCATCTTCGCGGCTCGAACGTGGGAAGAATCACAAAGCGCTTAGGTACGCTTCCTGGACAATGCCCTCGGCGTCCTGTGCATTGCCAGTGAGCCATCGTGCGAGGTTGTATGCGGCGTCAAGATGTGGCAGGACATTCTGCTCAAGAGTTTCGACATAGTTGTGTTTGGCCATGGTCCTCTTCTTCGCGCCTGGAAACCTAGCGTCCGTGGCCGAAGGGAACCATGCCGACGTGAACCCGCGGAACCGGACCTCCTTCCGCCCAGGTAATCAAAATTCCGTCGACCATACGGGCGACATGCGGATATCCGAGCTCGGAACCTCGGGTGACTTCGAGGGGCTGTTCCATCACGCCGTCTTCGTGGACTGACCGCATCAGAAGCCGAGTGGTGCCCGCTGCGTGTTCGAGCCAAAATGCAACCGCCGAATGACCGGGTGAGAGCACGACCTGCGCTCTTCCGATAGCGTTTCCGTCATCGACGCGTATTGGACCGGAGAAATTGGCTCCGCCGTCATTGGAAAAAGCGAGCTTTACCATGGGTTGATCTTGTGCCGCGGTGAACCACGCTATGACGGCGCGCTTTCGATCGGCGTCCAGATGCGGGCCATTTACAGGGCAACCGGCGAAATGCCAGTTGTCCGCATGCGCAACGTGAGGCTGTGACCACTGGCCCTCGTTGTTTCGTAGCAACGAGATGTCGCGAATATTTTCAGGGGTGTGGCCGCGGTACGCGGCAATTAAACCGGAATCCGTATGGGCCAGCGACGTGGGGCAACAGGTGCAAGTGTCCGGGTCAATAACGGTCGCTGTGGTAGCGAATCCATCCGACTGCACCACACGGGACATTAATGTGACGCGTTTCTCTTTTGTCCAATTAGTGCCGTCGAGCCAGATGAGCGCTGCGTGCGTGGCGTCTGTCGGCGCTGCCGAAGGATAGCTGTTTTCCTCGCCCGTGCCAGCAACGTTTGCGAGCGTCGGAGCGGTCCAGTGTTCTCCGCGATCCGTCGAAACCGCGAAATACACGTCCACTTCCTGCGTGGGAATTTTGTCGTTCGGCGGTTTTTGTGACCAATACGCTATAAGGTTTCTGTCAGAGAGGGCGATGACTCCCGGTGATTCAGACGGATGGCGGCTAAAGGGCTGTGCAGCCGCGATCGTTGTCGGTTCGGACCAAGCTTCATTTCGCCAGGCTGAGAATCGCAGTGTGGCTGCGGTGTCTCCTTGTGGTTCAAGCCAGCTAAGCATGGCACTTCCGTCAGATCGGACAATAACTCTCGGTGAGAAGCTTTCGTTTGCTGCAGGTGATTTAATTTCACGCAGACTGCGGTTGGTCAGGGATTCTGCGCGATTCGAATGGCAGCCCGCAATAGAGCAACTCAAGCAAATCGATGCGAATACATTCAATATAGTCTTAGAATTCATGCGAATGATCTCCCTCATTTGACTGCCGTGGCAGCACGCCCGGCGGAGGCGAAGCGGCTGCCACGGCAACGCGCTACCGTCAGTAGTGAAATCGGTAGCGAATTTGGACAAGGATTTCTCGCGGATTCAGATAGTGTGTTCCGCCAAAGGTGAAGCTGTTATCCAGCAGAACCCGGCGATTTGCGACGTTGATGCCCTGAACGTTCACGGAAAAGCGTTCGCCGAAGCTCTTGCCGAGCGAGAGGTCGAACGTGGCGTGCGGCTGAAGATGATCGCCGGAAATGGCTGGGTTGCCATTCGAGAAGCCAGAGGCGTAATAAACGTCGGTCGATACATAGCTCCGCCAGGGCAACGAGTACTGTCCGCCGATATGCAGCGTGTTTCGCTGATCGTGGTCCAGCAGTTTGAAACCGTTGCCAAAGGAGAAATTGGTGAGACCGCCGTTGATGCCTCCGAATCCGAGGGCGAGTTGATTTGAATAGGTCAAGTAAACTTGGGCGCGATTGCGGATGCGAGGCGAGCGCAGCGTCAACTCCCACCCGTTGATCCGAGCTCCCTGAATCGTGATCGGAAAGAAAACGTCGGAGTTATTCAAGTTGTTGTGGTCGAAGAAGTTGTTCGCGCGATTGAGAAAATTGTCGGCGTCGAGGGTCCAGCCTCGAAACGGTATGGTGACTCCAAATTGGTGTTCTTCGTCACGTTCGCCGTGGAGAGGGACGAACCCAAGATTCTGGTTGGTGACGAATTGCAGAAGCGGCCCAGAAGCCGTCAGAAGCGGAGGCGCCTGATAGAAGTGGCCGTAGAAGCCGCGAAAGACCCAATTGAGTTTCGGGATTCGTACGGAGGCGCCGACGCGAGGGCTGGTGGCATTCTCAACGACTCCGCCGGAAAAATGGGTCTGGCGAATACCCGCACTCAAGGTGAGCCAGGAGGTCGCTTTTACTTGGTCTTCCGCGTAAACAGCTACAGGGCTGCCCACAGGGTTCTCGACGTCAGGGGGGGCCAAGTTCTGCGATCCGCTGTTGTCGTTGAAGATCAACCCAAACAACTGGTCATCCTGCTGTGCAAAGCCGTAGAGGCCAGCTCGCAGATTATTTCGATCCTTTACCCAAGAAACGGCCACCTGGCCACCTTCGTACTTCGAAGAGCGTTTTTCGGTTGCGGAACTCGGCAGATCCAAGAGACCGCTTTCGTAATTCGCTCGGTTGAAGTGATAAAACGGAGAAACCGTGACCATCAATCCTGGGCTAAAGGTCCGCACCCAGGAAAACGTTACGAAGGAATCCGTTTCACGATTCACATCGTGAAGGAAGGTACCTTGCGTGTTTGGATCGTTTGGATCGAAGGGTACCTGGTAGAAATCGCGTCGGATCTGCGCGACCAGCCGCAACTGGTCCTGCGAGTCTGCGTTGTAGATCAGCGAAGTAAATCCGCCCAAACCATTCGCCGCGTCATGAATGACGGCGCTCGTGGGAGTCTGCAAGCCTAGATTTGTGCGATTGCCGCTCACGCTGGCGTAGTAGGCGAATCGGTTGCTGTGGCCTCCAAAATTCAGCTGATCGTCAGTTTGATAGAAATTGCCGGCACTTAGGATAAGCTCGGCCTCATTGTTCCGCTCGAAGCCGGTGCGCGGGGAAATGTTAAAGATGCCGTAGGTTCGATCACCATAGTCCGCTGCGTAGCTGCCTCTTTGCGCTTCGACGGTGTCGATGTCCTTCGGGTCGATCTGTGGGCCAAGATTGCTCGCGATATTGGTATTGGGGATCGGCACTCCGTCGATAAGCCAGCTCACTTGGTGTCCCCCGCGAATGTGAAGCTGGTCGTGCGTGAAATATGACCCGGGAACATAGTCCGTGATGAGAGCTAAGCTGTTCGTCCGAGATGCGCCGGGTGTCTGTTGAATCTGTTCGCGGTCAACCAGGGTGGTCGGTGTTATTGACTCCGTTTGTCCTGGGGCAGCCTCAGCCGAAACGGTAACCGATTGAGTCTGCGACCCCAACGCCAATTCAAAATGCAAGATCGGCGCCGTGCCCGACAGGACGGTCAACGCTTGTTCCTCAGTGGCAAAACCCGCCTTGGAAACTGTTACCGTATATTCCGCCACAGGCACGCCATCAAAATGAAATTCGCCGTTGGCGTCAGATTGCGCCGTCAACGCAAAAGCCGACGCTTTCGCCTTGAGGACGACCTGAGCGTCAGCCACGGGACGATGTTGGGGATCGTGGACAAGTCCTCGCACAGTCCCGAAAATCGTCGCATTGGAAATCGAAACAACCAGCAACAAAGAACACACGACAAGAAGACACAACCTGCACATACACGCCTCCGCATTTCCTTTTAAATTTTGTTCGAAGAGATGAGCGTGCGGACTTACGCGCGAGGAGGTTGGAACGGTGGAATCTTGAAACCTGCCAGGGAAAGAATCGTTTCAGTGAAGCGAATCGTGCCATTTGCGCCACCAGCTATAAACTTCACCGGAAGACAGAGGACGGCTGGAGGCAAAGGTGATGCCAGAGCTAAGTCCAAAGTATGACCGCAACCCCACTTCATTACGCAATCTTGCTTCGTCGATTTTCCGTGGTGGCACTCCATATTATCTGTTTGCATTTCAGCTGTTTGCTCGGCGGGCGACCGCGTCTCCCCGTGCATCATCGGACAAAAACGCGGACACTTTCCAAGCACACTCGAGTGCGCCGCCCAAAGCGAAGCGAAGGGCGCGACGAACAGAGCGAGAATGAGAACCGAAGCCTTAATGCGAGCCATACGATTTAAGAATGCTACTCCTTCGATCTGTCGACAGCTACTACAAACCTTTCAGGAGTGGCATCGAACTGTTCCTTGTGGTCTCGCGAACAGAAGTGGTAGGTCTTGCCTTTATAGACAGATTTCGGAGCGGTCGCCGCGTCAACATCCATATCGCATACGGAACAGATGGGATGCTCATCGGTTGAAGTACGCACTTTGGCGTAGAGGTTGTTCGAGTCCGCATTCATCCAACCTTGACCTTGATATTCCATTACATAAGCCGTGTTCTTAGCGACTTCGCGGCCATAGTAGCGCTCAACAACGCGGAGCGCGAGATCAATTCCGGAGGAAAGTCCGCCCGCCGAGGCGAGATTACCATCTTCCACGAACCTGGCACCTCGCTTGAGCCGAATATCTGGAAATTGTTTAGCAAAGTCGCTGAACGCGCTGTGAAATGTGGTAGCAGACCTCCCCGACAACAGACCCGTGCGTGCCAGCAGAAATGCGCCAGTGCAAACAGACATAGTTACGTCGGAGCTCTTCGTCGACTTGCGAATCCACTCGAGTGTTGCCTCGCTTCGTCCATTCTGAGCCGGGATCACGATAACCTTGGGCGTGGGTGCCGTTTCAAACGTGTAGTCGGGTGTGATTTTCAAACCGCCGCTTGCACGGATTGCATTGGTACTTTCGGCGACCGTGTAAAGATGAAAGGGAGCTTCTTTGCGGCTAGGGAGGCTAACGTCCTGGAACACTTCCCACGGCCCACAGAAGTCGATGATCACGGCGCCGTCTGAAACCAAAAATGCGACAGGGATACTGCCTTCCGTAGGCGGTCTGAGCGGATTCAGATCAGTCGACTCCCTCTCTGAATGCGAATTACCTGTCCCTTCCACACCTGCATTGGAAAAGGGCACCGTTGTCGCCAACCCGAACGCTACTGTTTTTTGGAGCAACTCTCTTCGATTCATTATTCAGCCTCTCTTTCGAATACTTCCTTTTCCGTTACAAGATTTGCCGAGCATCTGGAGTGCTCTTGGAAATACGAGCAACAGCCTCACGTGGCAATGAGCCGGATGCAAGGCGACATTGCGGACAGGGATCGCGTACGTGGCTAGGCCACGGCTAAGCGCCAGAATCCTTCAAACTCAAGAGTGGAATTCTTTAGAGACGGGGTACCGGGGGACCGCGAGCGGACAATTCCCGATCGGCGAATCGATAGCCGGACCGAGCGGTAATTGGACCGAAATAACCGAGGACCTCGAGTTCAGCGACGCCGAACTGGGCTGCAGCCACCGCTTTTACCTGCGTGGCCATTGCCGAAGAGGCGTAGGTGCATTTGTCAGTCCGGCTGTCAAACCCCTGCCCAGTCGGAGTCTGCCTGCAGTGATGCTTGCCTCCTGGCAAGCAGCATGCGGGGGTTCCGGAAGTCTGGAGGGCTATCGCCAACGGCCCGAATAAAGGACCGACGATTGCCGCTAGCGCGAGATGTGCTAACAGACGCCGCACAAGTTTGAACTACACCCCCAAACTGTACCCTTAGACGCGGTTCTTGCGAAAACGTTTCGGCGTACGCAACTTCTCGATCCCTATTTCGTAGCTGTGAGGGCAGTTCGCGTCCGAAGGCTTCGATCAACTTCTGCAAGTGGGCCGCAACAGGTTCAATATCAATCTCTTTGAGGCCACAGAATTCTAGAGATTTCGATAACGCGTGAAATCTGGTTCGGGACCTGGCCGCCAACGGAGGAGTTCACCCTTAAGCTGCTGTGGACCAAGTTCGAGAGCTGGAGGCCCGGTGCAGAGCAGACTTGACAATTCTAAGTGACTGTATAGACTCCCCCGCAAGCACGGGTGAGGAGGCAGCATGTCTAAACTTACGCCCACGGGTGTTCTTCTCGCACTTCTCTTTCTGGGGAACGGGACCACCTCGGCGCAGAGCGTATGTCCACTCAATGGTACTTCAAGCACCAATCTGGTCTGCGTGCTTCCTCAGGTGTATGGGCCCCTCGGGCTTGGGCCCGGTCCAGGCGCGCCGCTGATCTTCAACAGGCATCAGTCCCACTTCCAAGGCACTTTCCTCACCAGTCTCGATCCGATCAACGAAGCTGTGGGCATCCAGGTGTCACAATTGCCGACGGCTTCGCCCTCATCCGGTATTACTTTTGCGTATGATCCTGCACTGAAGACGTTTTCGCCTTCGACCGACGAGAGCCTCGGACCGATTCTCGGCGAGCGCGCGGGCACGATCGGCCGACGGAAGCTCTACGTTGCTTTCAGCTTTCAGTATTTTGATTTCAATACAATCGACGGGCAGGATCTGAGCAGTCTTCACACGGTGTTCCAACACGCGGCTTTCCTGCCGCCGTTTCCGCCAGGATCCGGAATTGTATCTTGCCCAAACACAACTGGACTGACCGTGCAGAATGGATATGCAAACGCGACGGGCGTGGCTCCCTGCTTTGTACGTGATTTTGTCAGTTCAACTGTTAATATGGATCTGACGGTACACCAGTATACGATTTACGCGACCTATGGCATTACTCCGCGTCTCGACGTTTCGGTGGCGATTCCGTTTTTGAATGTGGCGTCGACGGTCGTCGCCGACACGACCATTAATGCGAATTCTGTTCCACCTGTGGATCCGGTGAATTTCCCTGGCGGGGTTTTTCATGCATTCAATCCGGCGACGGTTCCCACCTGTCCCCAGCTGCCGCTGACCACGCCGTGTTTGCACGCTACTTTTTCCAACTCGGGGACCGCCACAGGGATCGGAGATGTAGTCGTCCGCGGAAAATACCAGATTTACAAAGGGGAGCGTATTGGGATGGCTTTAGGCGTGGATGTCCGGGTACCCAGCGGGGACGCATTGAATTTCCTGGGTTCCGGCGCCACTGGCGTCAAGCCCTTTGGCGTCTTCTCCTACAAAGCTCGAGTTTCACCGCACGCCGAGATCGGGTACGAGGTGAACGGTAATTCCATCCTAGCGGGACAATTTGTCGGATCTACTGCGACGAATACCAAGGGATCGCTGCCCAATCGGTTCATTTACATTGTGGGTGCCGATGTCGTCGTAGCAAAGCGCCTGACGGCCGCATTTGATATCTACGGACAGCGCTTGTTCGGCGTCCCGCAACTTTTCCCATCGACTTATACAGATCTGGGTAAGTGCAACGATCAGAATTGCGACATCCTAACGCCGGGAACGACGCATCAGGACTTACTCGTCCACCAAAGAACAGACTACAACATCACCAATGCTTCTCTTGGGCTAAAGTTCCGACTGTTTCACCACCTAGTGATCACGGGCAATGTGCTGCTGAAAATGGACGATTCCGGCCTCCGCACCAGGGCCATTCCCCTTGTGGGCGCATCGTACACCTTGTAGCTGTTGAGCGGCCTGCCGGAAGGGTGAGGCAAGCCAAGAAGTGGAGATTGTGCTTCAACCCCAAGCCATCGCTGGGAAGAGACTCATCGAACAATTCAGAGGAGTGGCGTTAGCGCTGACTCGAAAGCACTCGTGTAGTCAAACCCGATGACTTTCTTCCTCAGGATCCCCTGCCGGTCATAGAGCATGGTAGTGGGCAGACCTTGAATGCCGCCGAACCTTTGCTTCAAATCATCTCCCGCAACCGCAAGCGGATAACTAACTCCGATTTTGCGTGCAAACAGAACCGCTTCTTCCGTATCCCTCATAGTATCCAATTTCAATCCGATAACGGCAAATCCGCTCGGTCCGTAACGGTTTAGGAGTTCCTGATAGCCCGGCATCTCTTTTTTGCATGGCTGACACCATGTGGCCCAAAAGTCAATGAGCACCACTTTTCCACGAAGGTCAGCCGAGGAAATATCCCGACCTCGCAAGTCTTTCACAAAAAACTCAGGCAGGCGCGAGCCAATTTCACCTGCTGCGCTTACAACCTCTTTCGGCTGGGGGCCCCTCGCCGGATGCTGATTACATCCGCTAAGTCCAATTCCGACGAGGCTCAAGAATAGCAGACTTTGCCTTAGCATCTATTCTTTCTTCTGCACATCGAGAATCAGCAGCTTCAGGGGAGCCGAGGCGTCTATCTTCTGCTCCCCGACAGGCTTCCTGTATAGCTCACCGTAAACCGTGACGATCGTGGCGGAGTTCACAAGCAGTTCAAGCCTTTTCAATAAATCATTCGGCGCGATTGCGAAGGATTGATTCGGTTCAACCCAAAAAACGAAATTGCCCGAAGAGTCCTTCACTATCCTTCCCCGCGCGGTCATATCCATCTCCGCAACTGTTACACCGCTGTCAAAAGTCGCCTTCAGGAGCTGAGTTGGGGCAATCTTCCCGTCTTCTTTAGGTGTGATATCAACTTTTCCGTTTAGCAAGGTAACTTCTACTTTTTGAACGCCAGACTGGCGTCCGAGGTGTTGTTTCACCCCAAAGGCTCAAAAGTTTCACGTCATGCCTTCGACGCGCATTTCGATATGTTTGACCTGCGCCTTCGACAAAGGCACAAGCACGGAACCGAAAAAAAACAGCAACGTGAGCCTTCTTGCTTTCATCGTTCCTCATCCTCCTCAGAAGCTTGAATGACAATTCCTTTTCGAATTAACAAACCGATCGCGTTGGGTCTCTGGAACTAGTCACTGTGTCCACTGCTAACGGTGAAACTGGAACTGCTGCGTGATACCGAAGCTGAAGCAACGGCGGACGGGGACGTGCTCTACAACGGGAGCCGTAGTAGTTGCCTGGTTCAAGTTCGGTTCTGTGATAACGCGGGAGTGAGATCCCTCCGGGCCCAACCCTGGATTTGACCAATGCGCAACGTCCCAATCCATAGCGAGCCAAATATGCATTCCGGGACGCACACCCAGGAAGGTCGTGATTCCTGCCAGCAGGTCACCACCGCCGCTCCCGTACTCGGTAACTCCTACAATTTGGTCATCCTGACGATGCGTCCAAATGAGATTCGGGCCTATAAACCATTCGCGTTTCGCGTCTTTCGATTGGTATGGCCTGTACGACAGCCAGAAGCGCGATTGGAGTTCAATGCCGAGGCGAGTCGCCTGCGTCCCAGTGGAGCGCACAAGAGAGTTGAAATCCTCATCAGCTGCGAGGCGTTTCACATTGAAGAGGCCGGTGTAAGTCCAAGTCGCTGCGAGAAAAAAATCGGTAGAACCAGAGCCGGGTTGCAGACTCGCAGGCAGACGATTTCCGTTCAGGTCATGCAAGTCTGTTCGGCCCGTCGGAAGTTTGGGGCCAAACGTCACTGATGCTTGCGTCGTGCCTCGTTCTGAATCTTGTCGATAGAAGCGATACTTCAGGAGCACCATGGCGTCGCCAACGCCCGTACCCCCGCTCACGAGATTTCCGTTCGCGCCCGGCATTTCATAGTGATTGGTTATTACAGGTACCAGCACCGTCAAGTCAAAATCGCGGTGGAAGCCCCATCTGAAAATAAAGTCACCGGTGTAAGAAAACGTAGGGCGGGCCGTCAGAGGGATGATCTCCGATGGGTTGGACCTCAGACCACGTGTGGTAAGACTGGAGTTGAAGGAGACTAGTCCCCCACCGGGAAAAAGAGTAGGACCCGTTTCGGGGGCAGGGTCTTGCCCTGCAGGATCTTGCCCTCTGGCTGTTGAGGCATAAAACGACGAGAGCACAAACAGGCACACCCACATGAGTCGCCCGCAAGCTATCGACTTTTGGATTCTCACGACTTTCCCCCCAGCACGAAATGGCAGCGTCAAAAGCAGGTTTAGTTCATTCCCCACCAGAAATTCATGCATGACTCCATCGCTTACTGTCACCTGTCAGCGCTCATGCATTTCAATGATACCGATGCTGAAGAGCCCGTGAATGCAGAGAATTCATCGGCTGAAGTTGCCCACTCACGTCTTCACATTGCCTTCCGTATTTGTGGTGTCTGCCCTCACAGACAAGCTTGATCTTGCGCACGAATCCTATCAGAAAATGGCTACCAAGCGGAAAAGCGCGCAGATCGGACGGGAGGAGAAAAGGCTCAGTTTGAAATAAACTGGCTGACCTACTCTTTGTCGTACACAACGATGTTGTTTATGTCATGCCCCTGCCCGTCCGTACCCTTGAATGTCAAGGTTCTCGTTTTTCCGTCTGCGGAGACCGTCGTTGTCACAGTCATCATCACTTGGCCGCCTTTGGTTTTTAAAGTGGACTGCATCGTGTTGGCGTCAATGCGCTTCACCGACACCATATCGGCGTATGTGCCGATAATCGGGTAATCTTTGCCGTCGAATGTTGCACTGTATTCAACGTGCGTCGGAGTTCCATCCGCGTTGGTTCCGTCGGCATTGACCTTGACATTGTTCTCGTCGGCGTCGATTTTTACGGTGACACTTTTCGGCGTTGGCTCAGGGCTGTACTTCGATTTTGCGGGGTTCATCTTCCAAGTCCCTGATTGCTGATCCGCAGCCGCAGCTGTGACGCTCAGAGCAGCAGTGTTATTGCGAAAATGTAAAGTCCCTTGATTCGCATGACCTGACCTCCTGGTCGGGAGTTTGGGATGGGCTATCCGTTGCAAATGTTATGGTCGGAAGTCCGCCGAAAGTCCAGAGGATTCTTATGGATTGGCCCACGAAGTGAATCTTTTCAGCATTCGACAAGACTGTTTCCAACTGGGATTCACCCAACGTGCTCTTTGACTACACTGCGAGCGCCCTTGTCGTCGCGCACTCCAACGAACTTAAAATCACTTCTTGTCCTCGGTAGTGCCCAACAACGATGGCATCCGAGCGGGCCGGAAGTATAGCCGCCAGGTCAGCGATTCTGCGCGATTCGAATGGCAGCCCGCAATTGGGCAACTCATAACTGGCACGCGGACATCACTTCTAGCTTGCGCTGCTGGCGATTCGCAAGCTGTCTGTGATTTGGGAGCAAACTGCCCGGCGCGAGCATTCCGCACAACGCAGGCATTCGTAAGCAGATACGAGTTGGGAGAGCGGCGTGTTCTTCTGCCAGACAAGACGCATGTCCTCGTTGGGGTCATTGATCTGCTGTACCCCCTTTGGCAACTGACCGCCCGGCACTAGCAGGCGCAGAGCAATCATTTCCGGCTCAGGGCACGGACGAGTTTTTGACCAAACGAGAGGGTCTGCGTTGACGGTGGTGGTTTGATTCCGCGCAGCGGTTGGTGCGGTTCAGACAACCGAGGTGTCGGGGAGCCGATATTCCTTCGGACCGAGCGCTCACAGTTAGTGCGCTGACCCGAAGTACGCCTTCAACGCACCCAGGAGCTTGCGGCCGTCCGGGCTTCCCCAGCCGGCGCAAAGGTTCCAACCCGGGGCTGCCGAATAACCCTTCACCGTTCCATAGCTGTTGTCGCCTTCAGTGATACTCCGAAAAACCCCCGCGGGACCCAGCGTCCTGTAGAGAAGAGGATTCAAATAGCCGACGTTCCGTCCGAGCCCCTGGTTCATCAGCGCAATCAGCCCGGCCCATAATGGAGCTACCGGAGAAGTGCCCCCCGTCACGGCTTGTGCACCATGAACATAGACCCGATAAGCCGCACGCGGAGAAGCGTTGGCGGCGACGTCAGGAATCGCGCGTCCGGGTTTTCCGTTAGCTGCTAGGGGAATTTTCATGCTCGCCTGCCAGTCGGGAACCGCAAAGTGGATGCTCACTCCTCCTCCCGTCGCACCTCCGTTGGGGCTGTCGTTCCACACCGTCTCAGAAACGATACGGCCCGCTGAGGCCACGACATGGGTGCCCCCGCAAGTCAGAACCCACGGGCTCGAAGCAGTGAAATCCACGGCTCGCAGACCCGAAAGACCGTCGGTCACCCCGTTATCTCCGGCAGCTGCAACAACCGTGATGCCTTGCAAACTGGCATATTCGAGAGCTTGGTTCATCGCCTGGATCGCCTGCTCGGTCCAGCTCTGTTCCGGGCCTCCCCATCCGATCGAGATTATCGATGGCCGGTGGACAGTATCGTGGGTCGCTCGGACGATCGCATCCTGGAACCCTTGACTGGTGTTGGGAGCAAAGTAGATCACGATCTGTGCGGCTGGTGCAACCGCTCCGGCGACTTCGATGTCGCCCGTTACTTGTTGGTCGACTTGACTGTCTGGCTGGTTCTTGCCGCCATCAACCGGAACCTGCACAATGCTGGGAACCGGAAGCGTTAGCTCTGAAAAGAAAGCCTTCAGATCAGAGTCGGAATATCCACCACCCAGTTCGATGAGCCCGATTGTTTGGCCTTGACCATTCAACTCGGTCGGAAAATTGTACAGCTGCGCAATCTCGGGCACCGAGAACGCCGGGCTATGCGTGGGTGCCGCAGCCTGGTTCGGACTCGGAACGTTTTGTTGTGAGGTTCGAGCCTCGTTGAGCTGCTGCAGTGCCATGACGAGCTGGTTCTTTTCCTTGACCGCCGTATCCAACTTTAGATTGGTCGAGTTCAAAGTCCGATTGTTCAACCAGAACGATAGAGCCGCAAAGGTCGTGGCCAACATGGCGGCAATCCCCAGCCCGCGTAAGTAGTAGCGAAGCCGCCGTTCGCGCCTCTTGCTTTTTTGTTCGGCCTTCGCGCTTGCAGATATAAACGCGTCCACTTCATGGAACTCGAGCGAATTGCCGTAACGCAGCGCCCACGCCGGGTTATAGCGCTCGGAATGATAATAGGCCTGCGCCGTCAGGATTTCGCTGCCCGTGAGCAAAGCTCCACGACCGCGGCGAACATTGATTTCCCGATAAAAGTCACGTGCTTCTATTTCTTCCCGCAACCAGTCTTTGATCCGGTCCCAACTCCGCAGTACACATTCGTGTGTAATATCAACTGGCTCTCCCGGCTTGAGAAAACCCTCCTTGCGGAAAGCCGAAACTATCGCCGCCGCTTCGACACCGCATACTTGAGTCAGCTCGTTGAGAGAAGCGCGCCGCCGTGCCACCCGGTTACGTTCATCCACGTCGGAAAGCCGTTGGAACACCCGTGCACAAGCGTTTCTACTCTGTTCGTCAAAGCCAAAGTACACTTCGTCGAGATGTTGCCCCAGAGCTCCATCCCAACCGCCCGCGGACTGGTAATGGGTCATCGTCGACCGGTCGCCTCGCGCAAGGTCCCACATGCGGCTTAGTAAGTGCTGCAACCGAGGAAGTTGGTCCGGGTCATTTCCGGCCTTACCCAGCAGCTCCTGCAACAGTGCCGGTTCGATTGCATTCCCCACTGGCGCGGTAATCACTTCCTGAACCTGATCTCGCCGCAAACGAGGAACCAGATAAACACTCTGGCTCATTCGCTCCGGGAGCTCGGGAAATTGACTGCATTCGCCCAGATAGTCTGACCGCATGACCACCAGGACATAGATCGCCAGATCGCTCTCGGTGGTTGCGTCGAGCAGGCGGCGGACCAACGCTTGGCATTGCTGTATTGCTTCGGTTTCCCGGCACTTGTCACGCTCTTCCCGCTGAAAGCGGAAAACTTCTTCGAACTGGTCGGCAATAACCAAAACGTTTGTGTTCCCGGCTAGCCGCGCAGCCGCGACCGCATTTGCGATGCCTAGCGGCCCTTCCTCTAGCAACGCCCGCGCGTCGACGACATCCAGGCTGGAACGCAAAGCCTCGGCTAATTCGAGAAGCGGGGCGTTACCGGGTTTAAACTCGACAACGGTCCAGCGCGGGCCGGCCTGCGGAATCATCCCCGATCGCAACTCTGGCAACAAACCCGCGCGTACCAGAGACGATTTGCCGCTGCCAGACGACCCGATCACCGCTACGAATCGATTCCGTGCCAGCTTGCCCAGCAACTCGGTCGTATGTTCGTCACGGCCATAGAAGAGGCTGGCGTCGGTCTCCTCGAAATAGCGCAGCCCAACATATGGCCAGGTTTTTTGGCCTCGATCTCTTTGCTCTGCGGCTCTGCTTGCGGGGTTGATCTCCATGTGAGCCAGGCTGCCTTCCTAAGCACCGCGCATGAGGGCGGCGAAAGCGCGTGCCGCTTGCTCCTCGGTGGCCTGGTCCAGCAGCGGAATCCCGCAATGACGAAGATCCTGCATCTTATGTTCCGTCGGCGGTGGTGCTGGATAAATCGCGCTGGGCAGATTGCGCTTGCGGATCGTCTTTCGCAGCCGCAAGAATGTCGCATCGAACCAGTCCCGCTCAACCGCGCCATAGTAGATGAGGCAGCCATCGAGTTCATTGAGTGCCTTGACATGCGCTTGCAGCGCTTCGTCGGCCGGTCCGTCAATGGGCGATGGGAAAGTGTCGATACCCACCTCCTCCAGTGCGCTAATCAGCCGCTCGGCACGAGTCTTGTTCTGCCGATTCGGACAAATGAAGTAAATCAACCGTTCGTTACCGGGCTTCGATTGGACGGGTTTTTCATAGATTCGGCGGATTCGGTCCTCTACTTCTGCCTGGTTTGAGAAATTACATTCAAAACCCGCATTCGCAAGATCCTCATGCGATGCTGTACCGGGGGTCCACACCAAGCGCGGCTTCGAGCTTTGCTTGCCAAATGCGAGCTGCAAATCGATCAGAGCCTTGGCCACCGGCGTATCAGTTAGCACGTGCACGCTAACGAAGCAGCGCTCGAAATCACGCGTCAATGCTGCTTCCAACTCTTCATGGCCAAGTCCGAGGAGTTCTGCCGGATTGCCGGGCAGAACATCGAATGTGTGACCCAGTGAAGCTCGCAATTGGTCTGAGTGTGGTTTGAAGTCCGAAGCGAGATACACAGCCGGTCGTCGCAACTTGGGCGGCAGAGTTTCGAGGGCCTGGGCGATCGTGTAAGCCGTGCGTCTCAAAGCATCGCGGTATTCCAGCGAGCCCGCCAGGTATTCATACGGAATTCTATCCCGTTCGGCATAAAACGCTTGCGCCTGAACTTTCGCAAGCATGTGGTCCGATGGAGCAGCGCACAGCAATTTAATTGGGAAGATCTGGCTTCGATGCGCCGCCCCTATCCCGAGTGCGTTCGCTCGGAGTTCGTGCGACACGAGAAATTCGTTGAGTTCCTTCTGGCAATAGTCGCTTTCAAAGAAGCGTGGCGACAAAACAGGAACCAGAATGGCTGAATCCGCAACCGATTGGAGGATCTCCTCCTCCCACACGTGTCCAGGCTGCAATCGTGCCTTATCGAGAAAAAGATAGACATCGGTCACCGCAAAACGATTGAGGTCGGCGAGCAAGTCGTCGTAAAACTGACGTACCCAATTGACATCTCGAGTGCTGTAGCTGACGAACAGATCGTATTGATGGCCGTGTCTGTATTGCGAGCCCATCGAGGCACCATGGGTAGTATTCTAGCCTGCCATTCGTTGCACGAAATTCCCAGGTCACGTCAAATGCCGCATCGTATCCAGTAAAATCGTCAGGGCCTAACGGTTGCGGCCGTCCTCCGTCCAGATCCAACTCGTAGGTCCGCAGTGACTGACTTTCGGCTGCCCCAGTCCCGGTGGCACGGTTGGCAGCTATGGTGATAAATCGGTGGACATTCGCGAGCGCCTCTCCCGCCAGGAACCCGATCGCGCCGATTTCCTCCGCGACCTCTCCGTCTCCTACGAACGCATGGGCGATCTCCTGCGTGGCCTAGGCCAGGGCGAGCAGGCCTGCGCCTATTTCCAGAAGGACCTCGAGCCACAGGGCATGCAACATTGTTACATCCTGTCGCCGGGTTGGCGGGGTTTGCACTTGGTGGTCGCTGATTTTAAAGGTATTCGCGACGGATATCATTTTCGGCAGGGACGCATGGATTCTGCCGAATCGGAGAACATGTCGCCGACCAGCCCGCCACCAGTGAACTGGCGGTATTCTACACCCGTTTTGGGGGATAGCCCGGCATTTCAGATCGCGCGGAAGTAGGACTCGTGCGCCTCTACTGTCGCTTATTCGGTCAAACGCGGGGCGAGCATCAGAAATGCCGTGGATCACCGTGAAGAAATATCCCAGATGGATCCACTTGCTGATGTAGCTTGCCAAGGTTATCGGAGTAGAGTTCTCCGCCTACTGGATAATCAACGGCGGAATTTTCGTTCTGAGAAGTGTCGGCGCGTGAAAGGTGCTACTTCAGTGAGAAAATGGAGGCGGCGGTGGGACTCGAACCCACTAAGACCAGCTTTGCAGGCTGACGCCTCGACCACTTCGGCATCACCGCCCCGGAAAATTCTATACCCAGAATCTATACCCAAATCTGTACCCAAACTGCCCTCGTATCGCCTATTTACGCCGTTTCTTCCCTTCCTAACCTATTGAAACCACGTATGACCAACGGGAACGGCGGGTTTTGCAGACCTTTGCCTTACCACTTGGCGACCGCGCCCTTGTTGCAAGGAGCTGATACCACGAGCCGAACAGTTCCCACGCGAAAGGAGCGTTCAGGCCCTGAACCAAACAATTGCCTCAATTATACCATCATCTCGGTCGACGCAAATCTTTGCTCCTTGTGAAAAAGGAATCAAGCCCATCACAACAGCGGAGACCAAGACCCAAAATCAGTTCGTCGCGCGCCATGGGACATCACCTTAGATGCGAACTGAGGCGCAAAGGTCCTGCGCGGCCCGCACCCGACTTGTTTCGCAGCCTATGGCCGTCAAAAAAAGCTAGCACCGACCGAGCACCGACCGCGTTGACGCTGCTTGCCGCTTCCTGTACGATAACTTGAGTAAGGGCGCTTAGCTCAGCGGTTAGAGCGTTCGGTTTACACCCGAAAGGTCGTCCGTTCAAATCGGACAGTGCCCACCATTGTGTTGCAGCAACTGTGACGCTTCACCCTTCCGCGGGGACGCGGCTCAGTTGGTCAGAACGCTTCCACCTGCGCCAGATGCGTCAAAAACCCTTGTAATATTTGCATCCGATTATTACTTGGAGCCACCCACCGCCTGTTCCCTCTCTTGCCAATAAGGATCCTTTTTGCGATTTGCCTGAAGGCGCGTTTTCCCCAACCCTGAAGACAACGAACATCGGGATCAGAACACCTTGACGATTCATCGCGCGCCGGAGCAAGAGCGACCGATTCAAGCCGTCATTGGCGGGTGCTTATGGGTCCGTCGGGGAAGTTGTGGAGGCTGCTTCGACAGTCGCTGAACAGCGCACCGTGCCGGGATATGTCAAGACAAATATTAGTATTACATGACTACACAAGAGGGAACGAAAAAGACTTAACCTGAACACTGAACGCAACTTATTCAAAGATTAGGGAGGAAGATCCGTTTGACGTACTCCTGGTAAGGCGGCAATCGGAGAGGTGACACCGAGCGAACCCATCGCGACGTTCGGAACTTGACTCTCGGAGTTACTCCCGCTAACGTCAGACAATCGCCCAGGAATGCAGTCCCCCTGGGAGCGTGCCCGCAATGAAAAAATATTACGCCTTAAGCTGTCTTCTCGCACTGCCGCTTGCAGCGAACACGGTCCGGATCTACCAGACAAACAGCGCAGGCGATGCAGTTGACATCATCGATGCAGCGACGAACACAGTCGTGTTGCAGGTTAAGGACATCGAAGTACCCCATGGGGTCGCCTTCTCTCCCGACGGATCCCGAGCCTATATAAGCTGTGAGGCCGAGAACACACTATGGGTTACAAATACAAAGACGGGAGAGCTTCTCGGCAAGGCCGCTCTCAGCGGTCGTCCCAACAACATAGCAGTTTCTAAGGATGGACGACGAGTGTTCGTCGGTATCGTCGCCGATCCGGGGGCGGTCGAGGTTGTCGACACCGCCTCCCTAAAGAGCATCAAGAGCGTCGCCGTGAAAGGCGGCGTGCACAATACTTACACGACCCCGGATGGCAAATTCGTCGTTGCGGGCTCAGTTGTAGGAAAGATTCTGACGGTGATTGATGCCCAAGCCTTACAGCCGGTCTGGGAGCTGCCATTCGAGAGAGGCGTGCGCCCCATAGCGTTCGAAACGGGTGACGACGGTTCGACGAGTCGGATGTTCGTCCAGCTTTCCGGTCTTCACGGGTTTGCGGTGGTGAACTTTAAAACGCACGAAGTAGTGGCTGTGATCAAGCTGCCCGATGAGCCCATGGGCGGAGCAGCCCAGGCAGGTGCTCCATCCCACGGCATCGGCGTCTCCCCGAATGGCAAGACGCTGTGGGTCAACGGCTCGCTTGCGAATGCTGTCTATGCCTACTCCCTCCCCGATCTAAAGGTTCTCGGATACGTTCGCACTGGAGAGGTACCGGACTGGCTCACGTTCACGCCCGACGGCACAAAACTTTACGTTGCCAATTCTGGGTCGAATTCGGTATCAGTCATCGACACGAAGATGCGGAAACAAGTGGCCGTCATCCCGGTGGGTGAAGTACCCAAGCGTAACGGTGCGGTCGTGATTCCCTAAATTTTTTCAGGGCGTTGCCGACGGGTTTATTTTGCATTGCGAACCCAATCAGCCAACACCCGCCAATCGGGGTCATCCGGGGATGCGAACTGCCGGCCTCCGCTATGGAAGGCGTCGCCACCCCCCTTCGGAAAAAGCGGGTGCAGCAGAAGGCGGCTCGAGGTCGGATCGCCAGGAGTTACCAGCCGGGAGACGATCTCGAAGTTGCGCCGCGATTGCTCCTCGGTCCAAGTGGTGCTCCCGGCCGGCAGAGACTGCAAACGGAAAGCATTATTGCTCCCCACATGGCACACGACGCAGCGAGCGTGGCCGGGACGCTTTTTCAAAAAGATCGGCTCGACGCGCGTCCGGTAATACTCAAAGTCAAGAGATTGAGTCGGCGACTGTCCCGCTGCGAACAAAGCAGCCGTTTGCAGAGAAAGGACGACCACCGCTAGTCTTGCGAGTGGTGTCAGGGTCACAAGCACAGGCCTCATTCTTTTTTGCTCCAGGAAGCCTCCAAACTCAAAACCGAAGCCACACTTCATTCTTGCCGCGCTGATAACAGCTAGTGATTCGCGTATCCTACCAAATCTCGCTGTCTGGACAGCGGTCCCTGCACTTAGACCTGCCTGCGGACCCAGGACCAGCGGCGCCAAGCGGCTGGTCGTGTAAACAACTAGCAAACATATACCGTGTCGACTATTCGAACTTGCGGCCCTTCGGCTAAGAAACGGAACGGTTGGGTCCGGTTATCCCGGGCCATGTCCAGAGCCCGGCAGCTACAGTCTGTAGAAGGCTACTCTTCAGAGAAGCCTCATCGCTTTTGGTGTGCGTTCAGTTCGTCGAGCTTGCGCTTTAACTGTTCAAGCTTCTGTCCAGCCTCGCCGAGCTTGCCTTCTGCCGTCAGTCGCTGGTAATCGGCGAGATCTCTGGCCGCTCCCGTGACAAGCGCGTCCACGTCCGCTGCAGGCGTGGTCGCGGAGGTCGACGGCCCTGCGCTTCGCACCGGTTCCACGGGGGCATTTGTGGCGGTTAGCGACGAGACCTCTCCCCCAAAGAGAGCCCTCATCGCCGAGTCGAAGGTCGGGCCATATGCGAGCCGGTCTTGCAGCGCGAGCACCACCAGACGCAACTCCGGCATCGGACTGCGCTCGGCCTGCAGGTAAATCGGTTCCGCATACAAGAGCGCGTGTCCGCACGGGATTACCAGCAGAGTGCCTCGCCGCACGTGGGAACCTTGCTGATTCCACAGTGTCAATTGTCCCGACAGCTGCGCGTTCTGATCGATTCGCGCTTCGATTTGCAGAGGGCCGTCGACGAGCTTCGTTTTCGGGAAATCGTAGACGACTGATGTACCATATTTTTCGCCGTCACTGCGTCCAGCAATCCAGCCAATCAGATTGTTGCGGTTGGCCGGCGTGAACGGCAGAATCTCCACGAACTCGACGGCGGTTTCGCCCGGCAGTTTCATCAGCACGAAGTTCGGCTCCATGGCCTGCGTCTTCTGCTGACCAGACTCGTCCATGCCGACTTCCGACGCGACGGTCCACAGGTCCTCGCGGTTATAGAAAACTTGCGGATCGGTCATGTGATAAAGGCCGTACACGGCCGCCTGCAGCTTAAGTAACAACTCTGGATACCGCACGTGTTTGCGCAGCGCCGGCGGCATAGCCGCTGCATCCTTGAACAGAACTGGAAAAATCTGGCGATACGCCATGATGATTGGGTCCTGCGGGTCGAACACGTAGAACGTCGTGGTCCCGTCGTAGGCGTCGATGACCGCCTTAACGCTATTCCGCATGTAGTTAATGGGAGTGCCGCCGAGAGCATAGTGGCTCGAGTACGGATAGCTGTCCGAGGTCGAAAAGGCATCCATAATCCAAGACAGGCGACCATCGTCGCCCACGACGAGGTACGGATCCGAATCGTAGGTGAGGAATGGCGTCAGTGCCGCCACGCGGTCGCGCACGTTGCGACGCATCAGCAGCCGGCTCTCCCGGCTGATATCGTCGCTAAACGGGAGCTTCGTGAGGTCGCCTCGGTCGGACGCGATGAGGATGCGGCGAGGGAAACCGCCGAGGGCGATACCGCCATTGCCCTCGTAAGACGTCAAACTGTTCGTCTGCCCTTGCGGGTAGTTGAATTCTTGTTGCCGCGTCTTCACGTAGACGTCGGTATTGGTGAGCTCGCCGAAATAAATCTCCGGCCGTCTTACAACAATGCTCTGCACCGTGCTCTGAATGGGCATATTGCTCAGAATCAGTGTCGGGAGTCCTTCGGGTGTGAACCCGTTCACAGGGTTCATGGCTATACCGTAGCCGTGCGTGTAAATGAGTTTCTCGTTGATCCAATTGCGGCTGCTCTCCGGGAGCTTATCAACGTTTAGTTCGCGTGCGGCGAGCATCACCTGACGCATTGTGCCGTTGATTTCATAGCGATCGATATCGATGTCGGGGAAGTCATAGTAAGTGCGGATTTCCTGAATTTGACGCAGAGTGTCCTGGAGTGCGCGCCAGTCCCACAGCCGGATGTTCTGCAGCGTAGCCTGATTGTTCGCCGGATCGGCCGCTTCGACGGTCGTCTCGGCCGGAAATTCGCGCTGCGCGAGACGATCCAATCCATAAGCCTGGCGTGTTAGGTCAATGTTGTAGGCGATATAGGGTCGCTCGCGAACCAGTTCGTTTGGCTTCACGATAAAGCTGCTGACGTACCAGCCGATTATCTGAAGGACGACATAACAGACGGCGGCTGGAGCGAATGCTGCCAGCAACCAGCGGGCGCGCGGCACTGATACGACGTTAATGGTTGTAATCGCAGCTCCGAGAACGAGCGCGGCACAGACGGCGAGCATTCCAGGAAGCATGACGTGGGCATCCACGTAAGTCACCCCGCCAAAGATCGTATGTTCGTCGAACAATCGCTCGAATCGAGCGATATAGGCGCGCATCGCGAGAATCAGCAACAAGAAGGCAAACGCAACGGAGAACCCCCGCCACGGCAGTGAGAAGTATCTGCCTTGGCGTCGGGTCAGGATGCGAGTGCTGCCAGTAATGAAAATAAAGAAAACGGCCATCACGCAGGCAATCGTGGCTAGCGTCAGCAGCCAGCCCGTGATGAACTGCCATCCAGGCAGAGTGAATAGATAAAAGCTGATCGCCTTGCCGAAGATCGGATCCACAGCGCCACCGGTCGTGCGTGGCGCGTACCAATAGAGCGCGAACGTCGGCCACTCCATCATGACGCTGGCCCCGGTCAAGACGGCGATGACGAGGGAGACCACGAGACCGAGGAGGCGCAAAATGCCCGCGACTGGAAGCTTCAACGGCTGCCCGCCGATGATGATCCTGTGATCGTCCGGCAAATCGGACTGGCACGCTCGCCTCAGAGCTAGGAACCATCCGTACAGAAAAAGAAATGTGACGGCAAAAAATGCCGCAAAGACCGCCCATTGAAGGATGAGCGTCTTCCGGAACACGTCCCCATAACCGAGCGACCCGAACCAGAGGCCGTCGACGTAATACGATAGCGCCGTCCGGCTGCTGAAAATGACGACGGCAACGATGGCAAGAACAAGGAAAAACAGGTGGTGGTGGCGCCGCGGGCGTTGCTGCCAATCGACTATATCGGGCATGACCTTACCCTGCTTTCAGGAGCGCTGCCGTATGGAGTACCAAGCAGACCCGATTGTACGCCGTCTCCTATCGTGACCGCTGACTATCACAGACCAGGCACGACCATTTCACCTGGGACCGCGGCTGGGGGATTAACGAACTCCTTATGACCACTGGCCAGGTAACATTCGCGAATTGGCAGAACGTTTAGAATCGGTCCAATGGCTCCAGAGCGAATGGCACAACGCCCGCCTCGGGCACAGGGAGCAGAATACACAACGTCTACGTCAGCACCGAAGTCAATCTGCTGCGGATAGCGTCCTACGTGAAATTTTCCACCGACGGAATTGGCCATCGCCGAGATTTGTGGATTTGTGGGGCAGTGTTTCGCCTCTTGCTGGTATCTGTGCTAGTGTGACTCCCGCATCAGCGCACAGAGATTTGTAGGCGGTTTCGGGGCGGTTGCGCCGGAAACAGCCGCATTCTTTGACAAGTTCTATACGCACTGAAAATAGCGCGATTCCCTGCCGCAACGGATCCCCCATCCAGGTTATCCCTTTACCCCGAGCGCCAAGATTCTCTACCCAGGGTAACCCCCGAGCGGCGTGCCTATGTTAAGGACGGAGGATCCCCAACGTTTTCGCGACGCTACGTTGGTTCGGATTCCGCAGCCCGATCATACCCGTGGTGCAGCCCTCCCATTCGCCCATGAGACTTATGAGAAAGGACGCGACCTGAGTCTATCGGTGCGAGTTCTTCCGTCTGGCGTTCCCTTCCCGAATCCGAGATGCGTGCGGTCCGCGTGATACTAGCGAATATGCTTAGACAGGTGGCATTTCGGGTGACTTCACAGATGGGATGAGAAGGCCGGTCTCCGTGGGCTGCGATAAGCTCCCAAGGATCGACGCGCTCGAGGGCGCAAAGAAAAGGAGACCGGCTATGAAGAAGACTAGCAGAGCGCCGGGATAAACCGGTCTGAAGGAGGGGATGAAAGAGCCCTACGAGTAAGGAGTAACGATCCGCTCGGCCCCGAGTTTGGCGATGAATTGTCGCGAGGCAACCATCGAAGCATAAAACAGGGGATAGGCGGGCAGGGTATTGAGTTTCGAAAATTTGCAATCAGGGCGCCGACGCTGTTGCTAGAGCGGAAGGCAATATGGCCAGGGACGACATCGTGAGGACCTGGACAGCCCTGCGTAGCCGCAGACCCCTGACACGCCTAGAAACTTCAGACACGAGAACCGGGAGACCTCGGTGGTGCCTG
>Ga0210410_10000907_pt1 | contig 29087 bp, 18 predicted proteins | sample IncBWC4MmetaG_FD_161058 | JGI IMG/M metagenome (GOLD analysis project Ga0210410, IMG submission 161058) | Forest soil microbial communities from Barre Woods Harvard Forest LTER site, Petersham, Massachusetts, United States - Inc-BW-C-4-M | ecosystem: Environmental > Terrestrial > Soil >...
CGTCATTTGGGCAAATGGAATGGAAGGTGGCCACGTCCACGGACGCGACGAGGTGCGCAGCTATTGGAAACGTCAATGGGCGATCCTCAATCCGCATGTCGAGCCCGTCGAGATCTCGTCCAATGGCGAGGGGGAAGTCGTTGTCAAAGTTCATCAGGTGGTGCGTGACCCGAAGGGCAATCTCCTGGCCGACAGAATGGTGATCCACGTCTTCCAGATACAAAACGGGCTTATCCAGCGCTTCGATATCCGCGATGTATAGTCGGCTGCCAGAAGTCATGCGGCATTGCTGGTATGTTCGGTCGGGTTGTCGGCAACCCGCAAGTGATCCAGAAACGGGTTCTGGGAAATCGATTCATAATCTCCGCGAAGCCGACTTCTGGCCCGAATGCTTCCGAGTTACTCCTGATCCGGGACATCTGGCTCAGTCCCGGATTCTGAGCCTCAGACGATTCCCCTTTACTGTTGGGCTATAATTCGAGCGACCTATGGCTCTCAGTGCAGGGATCAAGCTCGGTCCTTACGAAATACAGTCACTCATCGGTGCAGGCGGCATGGGCGAAGTGTATCGCGCACATGACGCTCGCCTTGATCGAACAGTAGCAATCAAAGTTTTGCCGATTTCCTTTTCGGCGGACCGTGACCGGCTCCAACGCTTCGCGCAAGAAGCGCGCTCCGCCGCAGCGCTCAATCATCCCAACATCCTTTCGATTTTCGATATCGGCGATAACCGCGGCGCGCCCTATGTCGTTTCTGAATTGCTGGAGGGAGAGACTCTCCGAGACTGCCTGAAACGTGGGCCGGTATCGCTCAGAAAAGCCATTGATTACGCGTTCCAGGTCGCGCGCGGATTGGCAGCCGCGCACGAAAAGGGTATCGTCCACCGCGACCTGAAACCTGAAAATCTGTTCATCACCGATGACGGCCGCGTAAAAATCCTGGATTTCGGTTTGGCAAAGCTGACGCGCCCCGAGTTAGCGCGCGAAAGTGGCGATGCTCCCACCATCCAGGTCGCCACCGAACCCGGCGTGGTCATGGGAACGGTCGGCTATATGTCTCCAGAGCAAGTCCGAGGGAAAGACGCAGACGCCCGCTCTGACATTTTTTCCTTCGGAGCCATCCTGTACGAAATGATCTCTGGGAAGCGTGCATTTCATGGTGAAACCGCAGCCGACACCATGAGCGCGATCCTTAAAGAGGAGCCGCCGGAACTCGTCGATCCCCATCTCAATGTTCCGCCAGCACTGGAACGCATTGTGCGCCACTGCCTGGAGAAGAATCCGGCGCAACGGTTCCATTCCATCAGCGATGTCGCTTTTGGTCTGGAAGTCCTCACTGGGATTTCGTCCACGACCACATCAGGCGCACAGCGAGTTGCACCCGCACCTATCCGACGAGGATGGCTGCTGCCGGTAGGCGCTGCAATTGCGCTTTGCGTTGTATTGGCGGCCGTCTACCTTGCCGGTCAACATTCTGCTGCCGCGTCGATTCCCCACTTTCATCGTCTGACTTTCCGGCGTGGCACCATCCTGTCCGCCCGGTTTTCGCCAGACGGCCAGACCATCATCTATGGGGCAGCGCTCGAAGGCCGACCGACGGAATTATTCACTACTCGCTTCGACAGCACCGATTCCCGCTCTCTAGGCCTGGAGAAAACGCAACTGCTGAGCGTGTCAGCCAATGGCGACCTCGCGGTAAGCATGGATCAGCACCAACTATCCCCATTTACGGCGGCGGGTACCATGGGACGAGTGCCGCTCGCGGGCGGCGCGCCGCGTGAGGTTGCGGAAGAAGTCACTTGGGCCGATTGGACACCCGATGGCTCTGATGTCACGGTGGCGAGGGCAACCGGCCGCAGCATCGATCTTGAGTTCCCCGTTGGAAAAGTTATTTACCAGCCTCGGGGCTGGGTAAGCCATGTGCGTTTCTCTCCGCGTGGCGACTTGATTGCCATCGAAGACCATGTGCCAACGGGCGATGATGGTCGAGTCGTAATTCTCGACCGGAATGGTAACATCAAGGTCGCATCGAGCTTCTTTATCACCGTTCAAGGCTTGGCCTGGTCGCCGGACGAGAAGGAGGTTTGGTTCACCGCTTCAAAAGAAGGAAGCTCGCGAGCTCTCTACGCGATGAATCTCTCCGGAAAGGAACGCCTGGTGCTGCGCGTTCCCGGCGTCCTCACGTTGCAGGATCTCACGCGTACCGGTCGAGCCCTCTTAACTATCGAAAGTGATCATTTCGGTATTCTTGGCTTCCATGACGGCGATAAGAACGAACGAGACCTGTCCTGGTTTGACTGGAGCTTAATCGGAGACGTCTCCCCTGACGGCAAGAACCTCATCTTTTTCGAAAGTGGAGAAGGTGTAGGCAGCAATTATTCCGTGTTCATGCGCGGAATGGACGGAAGCCCGGCCGTGCGTTTGGGCAGCGGTGCATTTCCCTCTCTTTCCCCGGACGGCAAGTGGGTGGCTGCCCTTAATCTTGCTTCTCCCGCGCAGATTGAGCTGCTGCCCACCGGTGCGGGCCAGTCGCGGGTCCTCACGAACGATTCTCTGGAGCACACACGGGCGCGCTGGCTTCCATCCGGACACGGTCTTCTGTTCAACGCTTACGATGCCAACCACCCGCCCCGCACCTACTGGCTCGATTTGGAGAGCGGCAAAACGCGAGCCATAACCCCTGAAGGCACTGGTGGACTCGTAGTATCATCCGACAGCAAGTTCGTTCTGACCAGAGACTCGGAGAGAAAGCGCTGGTTATATCCTCTCGAAGGCGGCGATCGCCAGCCGTTCACTGCCACGCTCGCCTCAAGTGACGAAGTTATCGAATGGGAGAAAGATGGCAATAGCCTTCTCGTGTTAAGAGCCGGAGTTCCGGCGAAAGTTTTTCGCGTATATCTCGGATCCTCGAAAGTCGAGGAAGTAAAGACTTTCTCCCCGTCCGATCCAGCCGGCGTTGTTACTGTGGGAGGCGTTCGCTTCAGTTCCGAGCGCAAATCCTATGCGTACGATTATTTTCGAATCCTCTCTGACTTGTACGTCGTAGATGGGCTGAAATAGACAGAATGTTACGCGGCTGAGATCCAATTAAAGCTCCCGTCCTGTCGTCGCTCGTTTCGTCTGAGGCGGTTCTGCTGGAGAGACCTCATCAATGAGCAGACACGATCATTGTTGACGGTTAGTCGGCAACCCGGAAGTTATCCAGAAACGCTCTTCGAGAACATTAGCCTCCAACTCAACCACCATACTAGCGCGGCTAGGAGGCCGCCAGTATGGCGCATCGGAAGACATCGAAACGCTCCAAGGCGAAACCAATGCTTCGACTAGCCGATTTAGAACAGTCGAAGAATGCGGTTCTCCACTCGCTTGGCGCGGCGAGCTCGCAAGAATCATACGGCCACGCCATCGACGAGTTTATTGCGTGGTATTGCTCCGAACCGCGTCTTTTCATTCAACCGAACTGTTGTCCTTCGCTACCGGTTCTTTCTCGAACAGAAAAACCTCGCGCCCTCCACGATCAATGTGCGCTTAGCTGCTGTGAGGCGTCTCGCCTATGAAGCCTCTGATACCGGGCTTCTCAGCCCAGACCTAGCGGCAGGAATCCGTCGTGTCAAAGGGGCCAAGCGTCTCGGCGTTCGGATCGGTAATTGGTTGACGATCGATCAGTCCAAAACCTTACTCGGTAAACCGTCAGACAGCCTCCGAGGCAAACGTGACCGGTCGATTCTGGCGCTGCTGATTGGATGCGGCCTGCGACGGGCGGAACTGGTGGGACTCAGAACGGGAGATTTTCAAATCCGCGAAGAGCATTGCGTGATTGCAGACCTGGTTGGCAAGGGAAAGCACATTCGTACCGTTCCGGTTCCCTTGTGGGCAAAACACGCCGTCGATGAGTGGACTGCGGCTGCTGCCATCGCCGACGGGACGATCTTCCGTGGAGTAAGTCGGCTAGATAAGATCTGGGGTGATGGAATCACACCCAAAGCGATCTGGCACGTGGTAAGAGCGGCCGCCAAACGTGCTGACATCAAAAATCTAGCTCCTCACGACTTGCGTCGCACATGCGCTCGGTTATGCTATCTAGCGGGAGGAGAACTTGAGCAAATTTAGTTTCTCCTGGGCCACGCATCGGTTCAGACTACCGAACGTTATCTCGGCTGCAAGCAAAGATTCAGCCAAGCAGTGAATGACAATCTCGGGCTGGAAGACACCTCGTGGGGGTGATGGCCCACAAGCCGACTTCTGACCCGCTTGGGCCGAACCGGTGCGATTTGCGCTGTAGCATACCATTCAATAGCATTACACTTGCCGGGACCTAGATCGCGCGTTCTCCTTTTTCTCAGATCGGCCAATCCTTCCTGAACGCGGGCGATTCCGGCGCTACGGAAGATTGAGAGCCCATCTTAGGCTTGATTTTTATAGTCAATGGTAGGTAAAGCTCTGGTACAGTTGGGCGTTCCAACAAACAATTTCGAGGAACTGAAACTCTGGAATCGCAGTCCTGACTGGCCACAACTTCAAATGAAAGCAGACTGGTAGTTGTTCGCCAGCCGCCGTGAAACCCAATGCTCGTGAAACTCCGGTGGCGTCAGCTATCCCGAGCCTGCGGGGCAATTCGTAATTTTCGGTAACATCGCGAGAATCACATCTTAGCGCAGAGAGTTGCAGGGATCTCCCCTTTGGAGTTGACTAAGGAGGCTGAAGGTGATTTTCAACATTGCAGGCCTCGTGATTCTGTTGGCTGGTTTCGGCTCGATATATGTCTTGGCGTTCGTGTTCCCAAAAAGTGAGTGGAATCCGCTCTACTTCATTGTGCTCGTCTGGATCGGACTGGATTTGCTGTATCGTGCCAGCTTTCGCGAGTTCAAATTCTTCGATCCGGACCAGGGCGGGCACATCTTCTACGTGCCATTATGGGTTCTGGGAGTCGCACTCGCAGTGTACAGCACACTGGAGCACTCCAAATCCAAGCGGAGTGCACGGAATCTGCAACCCGACTCCGCGCTCGACAGGAATGAGACCGCTGCAGAACCGGACCCCATGCCGGCCGATTCGAGACCGGACGCCAAACCTCCGCGGATTCCACATGCTCGTCCAGCCTTTCCCGATCGCCGCTTGGAGCGCAAGGCTACACGTTGGTCCACCCGGCTCAATGAGTCCCACCAGAGAATGATCATTGGGCGGCATTTTTACGTAGTTGAAGGTTATCCGCCGGAATACTGGAAGCAGACGGAATCATTCGGCCTGACTTTCTGTGAGATCGACTGCCAGTCGGGTGAGAGAAGGGAGCTTCCGACCCTTTCTGCCACAGGCAGTTGGACCACGGGTCAGGCGATCGGGGTCAAGGGTGCGATCTTCGCAGATGCTGGCAGGTACCTGGCGCGTCTGGGCCGCAGAGCCAAGGAGTGGACGGTGGTCGCCGAGCGGTCGGATGCTACGATTTCCGGACCTCCGCTCGCCGTCGAACAATCGATCGTATGTGCGTGGGTGTGCTCGGATGCGTCGGTGCTGGTATCACGCACGGCGAGCAAAGCAACGGCTTGGAGCCGTCCGATTCCCGCAGATTCCGTCGAGAAACTGTTCGGAGTCGAGGACCGCGTGTACGTCCTGGCCAGTGCTGGCGATGCTGCCCATAATGAAAGAAGATCCGCGGTGTACATACTTGGCCTCGACTCCCTCGACCTTCTCCGGACAGAGACACTGCCCTTTACGGTCCGAGCGGCAGCGATGCACGACTGGAGTCTTTACACGGCGGGCGACCAGAGTTTTCGCGTCCTGCCACCCGGCGCGTTCGAAACGGCCGGTCCCCGCTCCGTTGTTGACCTGCGCGGACATCCGGGGATTCTGCGAAGGTACGTATTCCGCGACGGAGAACTTGCCGGGGACTATGACACAGGCGAGCGGTCACTAACGACACTCCTATGCCAGAATGCTCGCGACCTGAGCACCGCGACGTTGCAACCGTTTGCCGGCCACGGTGCGCATGATATCAGCATCCGTCCGGATGGCATCTTAGTGACGTCCAGCGACTCCTATCAGTGTGTGGTGGAACGCTTAGATAATCCGGCGGCCAGGCTATCCGGGGTTGCCTGTTGCCCCGGCGAGCCGGTAGGCGCTCCTGTGAACCTGGGGAGCGCAATGCTTTGGCTCGTTAAGGATTCCTCGTTCGAAGACCTCGAGCGAGCCGTTAAGGGGCATGCCAAAGCCAACACTCGATATCGGCTGCTTTCGTTGGGCGATACAGGCAAGGTGCAGTCGTTCCTTTTCGATTGGGGAGAGACCTTCCAAGAGCTGTTAGCCTCCGGGCCTGAACTCGTTGTGCTCGCCGGCCAGAAGCGCGCCATCGCGGTCCGGGCGACCGAACTGGGCCTGGAACCAACCGCGTCGCCCTCCGCAATGCCCGCCGCGCGAGCGCAAGGCGGCCCGCGCATCGACCTGTGGGCATACGACCACCCGGACGAGTTTCTATCCGAGATTCTCCAAAACCTTGTAAAAGATGGGGAAGGCTTTTGGACGTTTCCGCCTGAGAAGCGTTACGAGGTGCTCTTTGCTCTGAGGGAACATTGGGTGCGCGAGATCGGCCTATGCTTGCCCGTCCCCGGCGCCGCCGAGGATAGAACTGTGACCGCAGGCGGGCTCACGCAGCGTTTCGTGGATGCCGGCCGGTTCCTGCTGTTCGAGTTCATCCGCGAGAACAAGCACCAGGTCTCCATAGACGGCAAGGTTTGGCCGTATGTGCAGTCCGCTTTCTTTCGTCAGGTCGTCTCATGGTGCAATCGCGAGGCGCCTAAGCAGAACGAGGTGCTGGCAAAGCTGCCGCGCCTCTCGAACAAATGGCAGACCGGCGCAGTTTCATTGTTCGACGACTGGCGGCGGTATGCCGATCTTGTCGGTGACCTGCTCGATTGCAACCTGCTCGGTGGAAAGTGGCGGAGTCCGCTGGAGGACGCGATCCGGCGCGTCTGGAGAAGCTCACTACACCCGAGGAAACGGCACGTCTTTATTTCGTACTCTCATCGAGACGTAGAGCCGGCGCGCCGCTTGGCGCGAGGCCTCGAAGGCCGTGGCGTGGCGGTCGCTTTCGATGGCTGGCAGCCCGAAACGGAAGTCGATGAGCGGCAGGTCGAGATGTGGATTGCCGAGAATGTAATCAGCTCGAACAAAGTGGTCTACCTGATCTCCCCGAACGCATTAGCGTCGGGTTGGATACGGAGAGAATGCGAATGGGAGCGGCGTCTGTTAGGTTTGCGTGAAACGTTCGACCTCCCGCTCTTGGTTGCCCTAGACGACTCCGTGGTCCTGGAAGGCTACCCCTCGGATCTTGTCTTCGATGCGCGTGGCCTCCTTGCGGTCGGAGACGATGAGGTGCTGAACGCGATCGCCGCGCGAATCTCTGCTAACAGTTCGGTGTATAGTTACCCAAGCTCTCGGTCCCTACCCAAAGGAGAAACTCCATCCGCATGAGGGGAGGCTGGTCATGAGCATCTTCCTGTCCTACCGAAAAGCAACCCAGCGAGCATTCGCATTTCTCGCCTCGACTATCGACGCGAGCGCCCAGCTTTTGTCGTGCTGTTCTGTGAAACTGCAGTGCCGTGCGCTCCGCTTCGGCGATCCTGCCGGCTTCTGCCTCCGTCGTAACAATTCCATGGAGCGCGTTGGTTTTAATGGTGGTGTCCGTGGTCTTTTCTACGGTACGCTGCGCGTCCGCGAACTGGCTAGAGCATCGCAAGGCGGCACCAATTCTATTCGACACAACCGGACCACAATGCCAGAATCAGGACTCACTGCTCAGATCACGATGGTATGAATCCGAATTGGGACTGAGGTTCATATTCTTCAATGGCGACGCCATGGTAACGACTGTTTAAGAAGCGCCCGATCGCAGCGGATGCACGGACGCGCCACGGGCAGACCCCACTAGCCAGTCTATGCACCTTAATAGAACTAACTTCTCAGTTAATTACGTCTTGTAGGCTCATCGAGTCTGGACGTGCACGGTAAGGGGAAGTTCGTGCCACGAGCCCATTTCGAGGGTAGTTCCCCGAGGGCTGCTCAACTTTCACAGAACGCTGTCTAGAAACGGACTTGTGGGAAGCTGAGAGAGGCCTAGGCAACTCGTCGGCCAATTGGGGTTATTGGGGTCTATCGATTGCGGCCATCCTGCCCCGAGGGGCATACAAGATTGCTCAGCCCGAGAGATTTCAAGCCGAGAAAGCATGGTTCGCAGACTCTTAGACCGAGAAACCGAGTTGGCGAAGAAAGGAATAGGCAGTGAGATTTTCGCTGACTCTGCGTGTAATGGGACCGTACGGAGCGATGAAAGACCGAGCCCAGATGGGAAGAGTTACCAGCTACAACGGCACTTCAATGCACGTCGGTCCTTCACTCTCGAATGCCGCGTGGAGCGCTTTTCCGAATGCATCCAACGAAGTAACGCGGGTTCCTGTAACTCCCATCCCCTTGGCCAAGAGTGTCCAATCGATATCCGGACGTCCGATCTCGAACATGCTTGCCGCCCGAGGTCCAGGACTACCCACGCCCAAGTAGGAAAACTCGCGCTTTAGGACGGCATAGTCGCGGTTCGCGAAAACCACCGTCGTAATCTTGAGACCCTCCCGTGCCATGGTCCACAGCGCTTGCGCTGTATACATAGCGCTGCCATCCGCCGTCAGGCACAATACTCGGCGATCAGGACACGCCACGGCTGCGCCGACCGCCAGCGGCAGGGCAATTCCTATCGAGCCGCCCGTGTTCGACAGCCAATCGTGTGGCGGAGCCCCCGCGGTTGCGGCCATCAGCCCACGCCCCGATGTCATCGACTCGTCGACCACAATAGTGTTTTCGGGCAAAAGCGCGCCGACTGCCGCAGCGAGTCCCGGCAGCGTGATTTCCCCGTGCGGCATCGGGGGCCGTTCCGCCTTCTCTGTCTGTAGCTGTGTTCCGCGTACTGGCAAGGCGTTCGCCAGTGCTTCGAGTGCCCCAACGTAATCTTCGCCGGGGCGCGCTAAAGTATGGATCTCACATTCCGACGAAGTGAACGCACCATTCTTTCCAGGGTAGGCGAAGTACGCTACCGGGGCTTGGGTGCCGACCAGAATCAGCTGACGAAAATCCTTGAACTGTTCGATCCCCTGTTCGAGGACGTATTGAACTCGGTCCACTCGAGGGATTCCCGCGCCCCGTTCCAGGCGGGTAATGGGATACGGGGCGAGCAGTTTCGCCCCCGAGGATGTCGCGATGCGTGCGGCGGTTATGAGACCTTTGCCGTACAGAGCGTTTCCTCCAATCAGGATTGCGGTCTGCAAGCCTGAGCGGAGCATCGCGGCTGCGTGTTCGACGGTCTGAGAGTCCGGGAGGGAAGGTTCGGATAACCGAGGGATCGCCGCGATTGAGCCACCTTCGCTCCAGGAGACATCGGCGGGGACGATCAGAGTCGCAATTTGACCGGGCGCGGTACGGGCTGCAACCATGGCCTCGGCGGCATCGCTTCCAATCTCGGAAGCCGCGCGAGAAGTGCGCAACCAGTTGGAATAGGGTCGTGCGATAGCCTCGATGTCGGAGGCGAGTGGCGTGTCGTGACGCAGATGATAAGTCGCGTGTTGACCGACCAAGTTGATAATCGGTACGTGCGCGCGGCTGGCATTGTGCAGGTTCGCCAGACCGTTCGCGAGTCCGGGACCGAGATGCAGCAGAGTACATGCGGGTTTTCCAGCCATTCGTGCATAACCGTCCGCAGCCCCCGTGACCACGCCTTCGAAAAGGCCGAGTATGCAGTGCATCTTCGGGATCCGGTCGAGTGCGGCAACGATGTGAATTTCTGAAGTACCGGGATTCGTGAAACAGGTGTCGACTCCAGCGGCAACCAGCGTTCTAATCAGACCTTCGGCTCCGTTCATTTTTATCGTGTCAAGCTTAGCAGGTTAGCAAACGCGGCTCGAATGAGTAGGCTAACGAAGTGCTTCCTTCACATAGCGAGAAATTGCGACTGCCAGTTTCTCATAATGCGTGGACATGATTCCCAGATGATCGCCGGGCACGGTTTCCACCACGAACTCATTTGCCAGGTGTGCCCAAACTGCGGAGGGATCAGCAGGGAAATCGGTCGGAATTGCGGCTCTGACAAAACGGATCTTGCCGGCGTAAAACCTGGGCTTGTAGCGGGTCAACGCCAGATATGCGCATTCGCGAGCGCGTTGCATGGCCGGGGATAGCGGCACATCGGCTGGCGGTTGGTAGGACACTCTGGGCGCGAGCGAGCGGCGCCGGGAGGGTCGAATGAGCAGAGAAAGAGCTTCACCCACGGGCAACTTCATGGCGGTCGTGGCGCGCCGCGTCACCAGACGCGTCACCAGGCGGGCGCGCTGCAATACCGACAGGTAACGTATGTCGGGATAGGAATCCAGCATCGCTAACAACGCCACCTTTTCGCCGGCGGCGGTCAGCCGCTGTGCCATTTCAAGCGTCACCAGTCCGCCTAGCGAGTAACCGGCGAGAAGGTAAGGTCCGTGAGGTTGCACCTGCCGAATCGCATCGAGATAGAACTGAGCCATATCTTCGATCCGGTCGAAGGGTTCTTCGGTCCCATCCATTCCCTTGGCTTGCATGCCCTGGATCGGATGCGGCGTCTGGATATTTTTCACCACCTGGAAAAAATCAATCACGCTTCCGCCCAAGCCATGAGTGATAAACAGTGGCGGATCCGCAGAGCCATCCTTCAGCAATACGAGGGGTGGAAAGCGTAAGTCAGCAGGTTCTTCCAGCAAAGCAGCCAGGGCCGCAATGGTAGGCGCGAAGTAGATTGTCACTGGCGGCAGTTCTCGCCCGCCCGCGCGTCCGATTTCGTTGAAGAGTTGTAAGGCTAATGACGAGTCTCCGCCGAGATCAAAAAAGTTACCTTCGGGATCAACCGACGAAAGCTGGAGCACCCGCTGCCAAATCGGGGTGAGCATCTCAACCATCGTGGAAGTCGGCATAGGGTTCACATTTACACCTTGGCGGCGGAAACACTCGCCGATGATGAATGCGCAAACGCCCAATAGAGCTCTCGAGCCTTGCTGTACAAGGGACCGAAGGGCAGGGAGCGGTCGCCGATGCGGGTCACGGGGACGACCTTCGAATAGTTTCCCGTAGCGAAGATTTCATCGGCCTTCTCGAAATCCTCGTACCTTAGCGTGTTCTCGACCACCGTCACACCGCTATCGCGTAGAAGTCCGATCACTCTTTGCCGAGTAATGCCCGCCAGGAATGTTCCGTTCGGGAGCGGAGTAAACACGACTCCATTTTTCGCCATGAAGATGTTAGAGGTTGCGAGTTCGGCGACGTTGCCCAGCATGTCGCACACGATGGCGTTGTCGAAGCCGCGGGATTTTGCTTCAAACAAGGATCGCGAGTTGTTGGGATAAAGGCAGCCGGCTTTAGCGTCCACCGGCATGGTCTCGAGCGTCGGCCTGCGGTATGGAGACAGCGTGATCGAGAAGCCCTTGGGTGTTCGCATGGGCGCCTCGTAGATTGACAGACACCACTGTGTGGATTCGGGATCGTGTGCCTGCACCCAAGGTCCTTCGTTCTCGGCCCAGTACATGGGCCGGATGTAAAGCGCCGCATCTTTGTCGAACCGTTTTATACCCTCGCGTGCGAGCTTGACCCAGGTTTCCGCCGAAACCGTCGGCTTCAGGAAGAGCTTTTTTGCAGACTCATTGACCCGCGCGCAGTGGAGCTCAAGATCTGGAGTCACCCCTTCGAATGCTCGGGCGCCATCGAAGACGACCGAGCAAAGCCACGCGGCATGCGTCCGAGGGCCCATGATCCCGATGTTTCCCTCGTGCCAGTCATTCTTGAAATAGGTCCAGGTCTTGGTCCAGCCTTCTCCGATTGTCAATCGACTCCTCCGAGGCTACGCGCTTGTGACTTCCGTGGTACGGGCGTTACAGCGGCTCATTGCTGCGTCGATGGATCGCTGCATTGCGCCAGCCAAATGTTTGACGAAAGGCTCGACCAGCATCATAGCGGGATTAACCGGCAAAACAATGACTTCTTGTCCGCCTTCGGCCAGCTGATCCCATTTCAAATCCGGTTTGCTGAATACCCGATATTGCTTCGCAGGGCGAATATCCGTGACCATCCCCGGATAGCGTTTCGGCATGTAGTTCCACGAGGCGCGGTCATTCGCTTGCCAGATTTGGCCCAAAACTAGAGAGCTTGAAACTGTGTCGCCGCTGCGTTTGCCGAACCGGGAGAGCAGCATCCCTCTCCACACAGGAATCCGGGTTTTCAACGTGTCGAGTTTCTCCTTAAAAAACTTGACCTTTCCCGCCGAATCCAAACTGAGGAGGCTGGTCCCGTGAAAGAACAAACGCTGAATAGCGTGGGAACTCTTGCTCCAGATCGTAAGGGGAATTTTGTGCCAGTTCATGGTGTCGAACAATGCCAGCAGGGCGACGGGTTCGCCCTCAGCCTGCAGTTGCTGAGCAACCTCAAATGCGACCGTTCCACCCATGCAATAGCCGCCGAGAAAGTACGGTCCGTGGGGCTGAACTCTCCGGATCTCATCGACGTAGAGAGCTGCCATTGCTTCGACCGTGGTCAGAGGCGCACAACTACCATCCAAGCCCCGCGATTGCAATCCATAAAACGGCTGGTCGTCCCCCAGGTGTCGCGAGAGATCGCGGTACATGAGCACGGTGCCACCCGCGCCATGCATGCAGAAGAAAGGTGGGCGCGAACCAGCAACCTGGATCGCGACGAGTGGCGACCAACCCGAAGCCGCAGCTTCACCCCGGAGGATTCTTGCCAGTTCTTCGATCGTCGGCGCTTCGTAAAGCGTTGCCAGTGGCAACTTGATTTTGAATGTCTTTTCGATCTGCGCGAACATCTGGACAGCCAGAGACGAATCTCCGCCAAGATCAAAATAGTTTTGGTCGGGAGCGATGGAGTCAACGCCGAGGATGTCTTGCCAAATGCGAGTGAGTTGTTGCGCCGTCCGGTGATTCCCTTTTTGGGAACCCGAATGAGCTGGGGTTCCCACAACCGGAGTGAGCGCTAGTGTTTTTTGTGCTTCGGTCAAGGGGCTCCCATTTACGAATTACCTACCGGCCACGAGGGGGGAGCATGTGCTGGGGTCGGAGAATGTTACAAATCTACTGCTTATTATTGCATTTTTCGGGCCAGTTGTGACCTTGTTTAAGTGTAAGTAAAGCGGAATACTTATGTCCAGTGACCTAAGTTATCCACGCATCTTCACGCGCCCAAAGAGCGAAAGTTGTCTACACCGGGACGCGCAGGGCGGCCATTTTTGGGAGAATGCTTGACCTTCATCGCTTCATTTTTTCGAGGCTTCGTAACCAAATATGGCCTTGAGCTCAAGAAATTCTTCGAGCCCCGCCTCGCCCCACTCCCGGCCATTACCTGACTGTTTGTAGCCTCCGAAACAGCCTCCAAAGTCGACTCGGCCGCCATTGATATGTACGTTGCCTGCTCGAATTCGCTTGGCCACCCGGCGTGCGCGTTCGATGTTCTCCGATGTCACAAAACCCGATAGCCCATAGTGAGTATCGTTCGCAATTCGGAGCGCGTCCGCTTCGTCTTCATAAGGGATGATGCAAAGCACCGGGCCGAAAATCTCTTCGCGTGCGACGGTCATGTCGTTGCGCACATCCGCAAATATGGTCGGCTTCACAAAGTAGCCTTTGGGCAGGCCATCCGGACGACCAGGACCTCCGGTGACTAATGTTGCGCCTTCTTCGATGCCCGCACTGATCAAGCCCTGCACCTTCTCGAATTGAGCTTTGCTGGCCAGCGGTCCGATGTGGATATTTTCTGCGAACGGGTCGCCCACTTTGGTAGCGTCGGCTGTCTGCCTGGCTGCCTTTACGGCCTCGGCCATTTTGGAGCGGGGGACCAGCATGCGAGTGGGCGCGTTGCAGGACTGACCGCTGTTGCGAAAACACGCCTGCACGCCTTCTTTGACCGCATTCGCGAGATCGGAGTCATCCAAAATGATGTTGGCCGACTTGCCCCCGAGTTCCTGAGTGACTCGCTTCACGCTGGGAGCGGCGGTCGAGGCGACTGCGACACCGGCCCGTGTGGACCCGGTGAAGGAAACCATGGCCACATCGGGATGCGACGAAATCGCAGTGCCCACGGTCGGCCCATCGCCATTCACCATGTTAAAGACACCAGGTGGAACCCCTGCCTCGTGAAGAATCTGCGCGAAGAGATAAGCGGACAAAGGTGCGATTTCGCTGGGCTTCAGAACCATGGTGCATCCCGCCGCGAGGGCGGGAGCCACCTTGCAAACGATCTGGTTCATGGGCCAGTTCCAGGGAGTGATGAGTCCACATACCCCAATCGGCTCCTTGCGCATGAGAGTCGTGCCCTTAAGCTCTTCAAACTTGAAGTCCCCAAGAACCTTTACGATCTCTGACAAGTGCGCGAGCCCCGCTGGAGCCTGCGCCGCGCGGGACAATCCGATAGGGGAGCCCATTTCAAGCGAAATGGTCGCCGCCATCTCTTCCATTCTTTGCTGATAAACCTCCATGATGCGACGCAGGATTTTCACTCGGTCATCGAGTGTAGTATCGGAATATGACTCGAACGCTCTTTCCGCCGCGACTACTGCCTTGTCAATATCGGCGCTGCTGCCGACTGAAATCGTCGCAACCGGCTCTTCGGTGGCAGGATTGATAACTAAGAAATCACGAACGTGAATGGGGTTGACCCATTTTCCATCGATGTAGAACTGTCGGCAATCTCTCATAGGATTCCGTTGTACATGTGAAAGACGTCAGTCTTAGCGATTGGACATTGGACCCGGCGCTTCTCGCTCGACGATGACCAGGTTAACAAGTTAAGGGGAGGAACAGGTGGATGATTCTCTACCTATCCAGATCTACGAGCAATTATAAGGGCTCGACCGCCTCCGCAGCCAATAGCCGGCAGTTCAAGCGGAGTTTGTGGAACTCTGGGTTTTCGGCCGAATGCCCAGACCTCCACAGGCAAAAGAGACAATTCGTTGCAGCGTCTGCCGGGCTACAAGCACAAACCATGCCGACCTTCCAATGGAATCTTGTCCAGCGATCTTCCACATTGACGAAAGCATCCTCAGACGATCCCGATGGCTGACTCGAATTCTCACACCTTTAGCCGCGATGATGTCGTAAGTTTTGGCTTCTCGGTATGCCGACCGCATATCTTTGAGCAGGCACCCCATGAACGACAGCGGAATCGAGTGTTGAACGATGGCGTTCGCAACGAACAAAGGAAGCTCGCCGTGTTGCATGAGATTGGCCAGCAGCAGAGTGTCTTCGGCCCGGAGCGCAACCGGATCAAACAGCCCGGCCTCGATGTTTACCCGGGTTCGTCGAATGGCAAATCCGGCGGTGTTCAAGTATCGGATGCGGCCGTCGGACTGAAGCATGTGTTGCTGAAATGTTCTCAGCCGTAATTCTTCCGCTCGGCCAACGCGCCCGGAGCAATCTCCAGCGAGGTGGAGTTGAAAGCAATCGTGCTGTGGTGATTCTGCGATCGCCGCAGCCAGCGCGGCAAGGCAGCCCATCTGGGTTCTGGAGTCTGCGTCTACGAATAACAGCAGCGAGCCTTTGGAGATTCGAATTCCTCGATTTCTGGCGCCAGGAATTCCGGCATGAGATTGTCGGACCAGGGTTAGCGGAAGATGACGGGCCCATTCTTGAATCGGTACAGGGGCAGCCTCGCTGCTGCCGTCGTCGACCACAATGACTTCAAAGCTTGGCCCCTGTGTCTCTTGCGCCAGGGAGCGTAAACAGGAGTCCAGTGCGATCCAGTCATTGTGGACAGCTATGATGATGCTGAAGAGCGGCGTCGCAGTCGAGACGGGTTGGTCCTCAACCATATTGTCTCTCGATGATGCCTTCCCAGCGACAGAGCGTGCCGAATGGGTAGGATGCCACACTTCAATCCTGAAATCACAATTCAGCACTGTGACTCCGACAGGTTGTAGGAAGGCACTTACCAGTTCATTTATTCGACTCGCAGCAGCAGAACGGGCTCGACCATAAAATCAAAAGCGTTGATCGTATCGAAAGCGGCACGAATCGTTGGCTCAGAAACGGGCTCCACGGTGATGACGAACGATACGCGGTCCTTCGGCAAGTGTGGTTCCTGCTCCAGTGAATCAATGTTGATATCGTGCCGCGCGATCACTTCGGCTACTCGAGCTACGATACCGCGCTGGTCCTTCACTGTGAGGCGCAAATACCAGCTCACAGGTCGAGGTTTGACGCAGAGTTCAAGATCATGCGAATCCAAAAATCCCGAGATTTTCTTGGCACTCATCTGTCCCACTGACAAGTCCCGCGCAATTTCGATAAGATCGGAAACCACGGCTGCACCCGTGGCGTCGCCGCCAGCGCCGCGTCCGTAAAACATCTGCGTGCCAATCTTGTCGCCGACCAGGAAAACTGCGTTGTTCACGCCCTCCACTTTTGCCAACATCGATCGACGATTGACCATCCATGGCCGCACCGACAGTTCGATGCCGCTTTGCGTCTTTTCCGCCGAACCAACCAGGCGAATCGTGCTGTCCAGACGATTTGCCGAATGGACATCAATCGCTCGAACCTGCCGGATGCCGCAAGTAGGAATCATGGATACGTTCAGGCGTCCGCCAAACGCCATGCGAGTGAGAATGCAGAGCTTGTCCCGGGCGTCCAACCCATCAATATCAAAGGTAGGATTGGCTTCCGCGTATCCTGCCTTTTGTGCTTCCTCCAATGCCAACTGGAACTCGATTCCTCGGCTCTCCATTTGAGTAAGAATGTAGTTCGAAGTTCCATTCAAAACTCCATACACCGCGCGTAGACGATCGCCCGCAGTCGATTCGTGGATCACTCGCAGAATCGGGATGCCGCCTGCCACGCTAGCTTCAAAACCGATGGGGTAAGTTCCGAGAAGCGGCGAGAGCAAAGAGCTCGTCACCATGTGTGGCCACAAGATTCCATAGTCTCAACTACCACATCAACCTCGCTAGCGGCGACCAGTTGCCTCCAATCGGAAATGGCTCGAGCACCCTGAGGAATGTCTCTGTTCTCACCCCTGAGCGCCGGCACACGGCGATGACATCGAGGCGAATTCCGCTACGCTGCGCAATCAGATCGGCGTGCGCAGAAATAATCTCCGCCGTCGCCCTGCCGACCGTGCCGAAGCCAGCGATGCCTATTCGAACTCGGTTCATAGGTTTTCCAGCCCACAATCTGGCTACGAAGCCAGACCATCTTCCTCAACTCTCTTTCCATTCTATGGCTTGCACTCTGTGACGGCTGAGTGACGTGTGTAACTTGACAGCCAAAACGAAATGCCGCAAGATCAAGTTCTTCCCACGACCCTCTCCATTCCCACAAGTCTCAAAAGAGCTGATTTTTTTCACTCTGCGTGTAGCAAAGTGGATCAATCACAACCCAGGAGAGAGCCTTGTCGAAATCGATCGTGTTGGCCGTCCCAAGTCTGCCTGTGAAACGACCAGTCCAAACCAAAGAAGTTATTGTCATCGGCGCTGGTCCTTACGGACTAAGTACGGCAGCTCATCTGCAACACGCAGGTGTAGAGCCGTACGTTATCGGGCAATGCATGGCGTTCTGGAAAAACAATATGCCAGGCGGGATGCTTCTCCGTTCAAAAAGTGAAGCCTCCAATATTGCGGCTCCGCAAAAGCATCTTTCCATCGCAGGCTATGAGAAGGCAATCGGGCACAAGATAGCCGACCCTCTACCGATCGAAGATTTCATCGCCTACGGTGAGTGGTTTCAAAAACAAGTAGCGCCCAATCTCGATACTCGCCAGGTTCGAAACGTTTCGCTTAACGAAGATGTTTTTGAGCTAACCATGGACGACGGTGAAAAAATGCACACCAAGTCCGTCATTCTGGCCCTTGGCATCGGACTTTTCTTTTATCGGCCCGAGCAATTTGCCGGGCTACCGCGAGAACTCGCGCCTCACTCTTCCGATCTAAGCGATTTCTCGCAATTTAAAGGCCAGCGAGTCGCCGTGATCGGAAAAGGTCAAAGCGCACTTGAATATGCGGCACTTCTCCATGAAAACCAGGTCGAGGTTCAAATCCTCACCCGGGCTCCGGCTCTGACATTCCGTCCATTCGCGTGGCGTAAGCACCTGTTCAGAAGACTGACGCCCGGACCACTCAAGGGAATTTCACACGCAATTATTCCGCCGACAGATCTTGGGGATGTCTGGACTGCCAGGAAAATGGCCAATCCAGATCTTTTCAGGCGGCAATCACCTGAGGTACAGGAAAAGCTCTTAAAAGATTGTGCCAAGCCGGTGGGAGCTTACTGGCTACCCTCAAGGCTAAAAGATGTGCGTGTCCGGACCGGCGTGAGTGTGACTGGAGCGGCAAGGGTGGACGCCGGGCTGAAACTCGCCTTGAGCGACGGGACAACCGACCAAGTGGACTCGGTTGTGCTCGCGACCGGCTACCGCATCGATATCTCGAAGTATCAAATTCTAGATCATTCGCTGAGGCAAGAAATCCAGAAAACGCCGGATGGGTACCCAGTATTAGATACCGGCCTGCAAACATCGGTCGACGGGCTCTACATGGTTGGAGTGATCGGGGAGAAAACTCTGGGCCCGACATTAAGATTCGTAACCGGAACTTCAAATGCCGGCCCGCGGCTAGCGGCATCGGTCGTAGGGCGACGTTCGTCCAACTAACCCATCTCAGCATTCCAAGAAACGGAGCCCATGAGCAACATCGATAAGAATCGACCTGGGGCAATTGTTCTCGGCGGAAATTTTGTCGGCCTGGGAATCGTAAGAAGCCTCGGAGCGCACGGCATTCCGGTCTGGGTATTTGATGCTGACCGTTCCAAGTCCATTGCGCAATTTTCCAGATACACAACGCGATTCGTAGAAACCAAAGAGGCAATCACTGATGTACTTCTCACAATGGGGCGGAAGCATGAACTCAACGGTTGGGTCATATTTCCTGTTGCCGACGATTACGTCGAAACCGTCTCCGCCAATCATCAATTGTTGAGTTCAATCTTCCGAGTGACGACAGCGCCCTCGGAAGTCACAAGATTTGCCTTAGACAAACGCTTGACCTATCTCCGGGCCCACGAGTTGGGAATTGCGGCGCCGTGGACGTCGCTCGGCAATTCTCTGGTCGAACTCGAAGCGGAGGGCATTCCTTATCCGGTCATTCTGAAACCCGCGATCAATCATCATTTCTTTCCGCAGACGAACATCAAAGCCTTGCCTGCTGAAAATCCATCACAGTTGCAGCGGGCATTCGCTCAAATGAGGAGATACATTCCGGCGAACGAAATTCTAGTGCAGGAGCGCATTCCCGGAGGGGGAGAGAACCAGTTTTCCTTCTGTGGGGTGTTCAAAGAGGGGCGTGCCTACGCTTCGCTTGTGGCCCAACGCAGAAGACAATATCCGGTGGACTTCGGTAATGCCAGCACATTTGTCGAGACCACGAGCCAGCCTATCGTGGAAGCAGGTGGTCGACGGTTCATGGAAAGTATCGGATACGACGGAATGGCTGAAGTTGAGTTCAAGTTTGATCTCCGGGACGGAAAGTACAAGATTCTCGACGTCAATCCTAGGACCTGGGGCTGGCATACATTGGGCAAAGCTGCCGGGATGGACTTTGCCTATCTACTCTGGCAGCAAGCCGTCGGAATGGAGGTCATTCCGATTGAAAGCTGCCGCAGAGCCTCGTGGATTCGCGAGATCACTGACTTTGTCGCCATTGCCAAATCACGAAATCGCGTGGCCGATGTGAAGCAGGTGCTAACGGCACTAAGTAGTGGCAGATTGACCTCAGCCACCTTCAGTGTGCTCGACCCCGTCCCATTTTTTGCTGAGTTCGTCTTGTGGGTTTCCTCGGGTGTATCGCGCCAAAAGAAGGCAAAGGGTTTTCTCGAGCTCGATCCGGCCGCTGCGATCCTTGACGAGGCAGGCGACCGAACCGGGGAGCGCTCTGCAGATGCCGATGTCTGGCCGCTGGCAACGGCGCGTGCCGCGCATTCGCCGCTTGTGGCCAGACTTAGCCTCGGCGGCTTGGAAAAACATCCACAACATCCGGTGTCCGAAGCAGGGAGCATCCAAGGGCACAAAGAAACGCCTTGAGTAACCGTTTCTGTTCCTAGTAAAACGGCTCCTCGCGATGGTGCTCGCCCCAGGCTTCTCTGCACTCACCGACTTCCTGGCCCGTGACCATTGGCGCAAAAGGCCATTCAGAAGCCAGTTCCCACGATCTACCTGACTTGGTTTTCCCTTGACAACTCTCCGCAGGCATAGGAAACTTCCCAGACTTCGACCGCGTTTCCCCCGACTGAGCCTACGTCTGAGCCCAGTAAGTATCGATTCGAAAGGATTAAAGGATAAAGCACGCATGATGAAACCTGGATTGATGTCAGCTCCCTTCAAGCATCTGCTGGAGTTTGTGTTTGTGTTGGGGTTAGCGGTAACTGCGATCCCACAACCGCAAGCGCAGACCTTCAGCGTGATTCATAACTTCACGGGCGGAAGCGACGGCGGGAATCCCGTCGCCGGCTTCACCGTCGATGCAAAAGGAAATCTTTACGGCACGACGACCGCTGGAGGAGCTTCCGGCGTCGGAACGGTGATCAAGGTTGCTGGGGACGGCACGGAGGTTGTGCTACACAGTTTCGCTGGCGGGACAGATGGTGCAACTCCCGAGGCAAGTCTACTCAGGGATGCGTCGGGCAACCTCTATGGAACGACCATCGCCGGAGGGGCTTTTGGTGCCGGCACGGTGTTCAAGGTCACGGGAAAGGGCAAGGAGACCGTGCTATATAGTTTCGCTGGGCAAGCGGACGGGGCAAAGCCCGAAGCAGCTTTAGCGAAGGATGCAGCGGGAAATCTCTATGGCACGACTTCTGCGGGCGGCTCGAACGGTAACGGTACAGTTTTCAAGCTGACTGTTCCGAAAAAAAAGGGCAGGAAGTGGAGAGAGAGGGTGCTCTACAGCTTCGGCTCGGGCACCGACGGGACAACTCCAGTTGCAGGCGTCACCTTCGATGCGAGAGGAAACCTATACGGCACGACTTCGGCTGGAGGCTTGTACGGCTATGGCACGGTCTTCCAGTTGAAGCCGTCAAAATCTGGCTGGCAAGAAAACGTTCTCTATAATTTCCAGATGCAAAGCGATGGTGGTGTTCCGTATGCTGGTTTGATCTTTGATCACTCTGGCAACCTTTATGGTGCGGCCACCGAGGGGGGCAGTGGGGGATCAAATGGCGGCGGTACAGTTTTCGAGCTCACACCCTCCAATGGCGGTTGGACGTTTACCGTGCTGTACGCTCTACCCGGGTGGGGCATTTCGGGAACCTACCGCAACCTGCTTTTCGACGCAGCTGGCAACCTTTATGCCACGACACACTGCGACGGCGCCAATAGCGCCGGTACGGTTTACGAACTGATCAATTCCGGGGGCGTGTGGACCTACAACTCGCTTTACGTCTTTACCGGCGGCAGTGACGGCCTTTATTCGTTTAGCAATCTAGTGTTCGACAAACAGGGCAATCTCTACGGCACGACGAACGTCGGTGGCTCGGGATATGGAGTGGTGTTCAAGGTCACACCATAATTGAACTTTACGGACGAGCGAACGCCGGCATTCTCAATTTGGAGTGTCGGCGTTTCTTTTCTCAGGACGGGGTGAGAGACTGAGAACTCGCTGCGAGTTTCAAGTGCGCCCACTGACGGAACTGTTGTGATGGACAATGGAGTTGAACAATCCAGCCGGTCGCCCTTTCCGTTCTCATCAAGCGTTGCCGCGCGGCCTCATCGCTCTCGCGCCGATTATCGCTGCCGCCCTGGCCGTGATTGCAATCATGAACGTGAATGGTTGGAGGGCTCTCATTATTGCGAGAGTGCTGCGTACAACCAACTACCCCTTGATCGTGACACGACCGCCAGGTTTTCAACCGCGAGTTCCTCCCGGTTTCGTGGTCACGGTTTTTGCCACAAGCTTTGTGGAACCGCGGTGGTTGGCTGTGGCTCCAAACGGAGATGTGTTTGTGGCTGACTCTGCAATCGGAGAGATAGTGGTTTTGCACGACCGGCAAGGGCGGGGCGTGGCGGACTCCCGCGAGATCTTTGCCGACCATCTGAAGCTTCCTTTCGGAATTGCTTTCCATGACAACTACGTTTACGTGGCCAACACAAACGAAGTTGTGCGATTTCCCTTCAACCCCAAAACATCACAGCGGCTAGGGGACGCGGAGCACCTCCTCGGCCTTCCCGGCCTGGGCTACCATCAGCATTGGACGCGGTCGCTGGCTTTCAGTCCAGATGGTCGAAAGCTCTTTGTCTCGGTTGGATCGAGGGGCAACGTTTTAGTTGAGTCCGATCCTCGGCGGGCTGCGATTCTCGAAACCGATCCCGATGGGAAAAACCTGCGGATCTTCGCCAGCGGGTTGCGGAATGCCGTCGGAATCGCTTTCGATCCCGAGTCGGGTGATCTGTGGGCGGCAGTGAATGAACGCGACGATATCGGTGATGAAGTCCCCGAGGATTATTTCACCCATGTTGTTGGCGGTGGCTTCTACGGTTATCCCTATTCTTATATCGGCGGTCATGTGGACAATCGCGTGGCGCCCCGACCGGACCTGGTCGAGAAGGCGCTCGTCCCGGATATGCTGATTGGAGCGCACGTTGCGCCGCTGCAGTTTGCTTTCTATGAAGGACAACAGTTTCCGTCCTCCTACCGGCACGGCGCCTTCATTGCTGAACACGGCTCGTGGAATCGCCGCGTCAGAAGCGGCTATCAGGTGATCTTCATCCCATTCCGCAACGGCCTCCCCACCCGAGGACCAACCCCTTTCTTTTCCGGTTTTGTGCCTGATCCGGCCGGCAAGAATGTTTATGGGCGCATGGTGGGGGTAGCGGTGGAATGGGACGGTTCGCTGTTAATCTCGGATGACGGTGGAAAGCTGATCTGGCGAGTTTCCTACAATCCTGAAGCCCGTCCCTTAAACTAGTTCGAGACCGCAGCGATGGGTCGAGCCGAGCGTCAGGTTGCCATAGTCGAAGAAGCTATGCACATTCTTCATGTCGTGGGAGCGAGGCCAAACTTCATGAAAGCCGCGCCTGTCATGCGCGCTCTTGAGAAGTGGCCCGAAGTTCGGCAGACCCTGATCCATACCGGTCAGCACTATGACAGAAACCTGTCCGATGTTTTCTTTTCTCAGCTCAACATTCCGCAGCCGGATGTAAACCTCGAAGTAGGTTCGGGCAGCCACGCCTGGCAGACTGCGGAGGTGATGACCCGATTGGAACAGGTGGTTCTGGAGCGAAAGCCCGATGTGGTGGTCGTCTACGGAGATGTGAATTCGACTCTAGCGGCGGCTCTGGTCGCTTCGAAGTTGACGATTCGGGTAGCTCACGTCGAGGCTGGACTGCGTTCTTTCGACCACACTATGCCGGAGGAGATCAATCGCATCGTCACTGACCGCCTGGCCGATATGCTGTTTACTCCGTCGGAAGATGCGGATTTAAATCTTCAGCGCGAAGGCATTCCCTCCGAGAAAATCTATCGCGTCGGGAACGTGATGATTGATTCTCTCGTGCGGCTTCTTCCCGCTGCAATGCAATGTTCGAGGAACCTTTTGCCGGCACGTTATGCATTGGTCACGCTTCATCGGCCTTGCAATGTCGATGACGGTGCAAGCTTACGGAGTATTTGGAAGTCGCTTCTCGAAGTCAACGAGGAGTTGGAAGTTGTTTTTCCCGTTCATCCGCGGACACGCCAACGTATCGAACAATTCAGTATCGACATTAAGAAGATTCACCTGCTGAACCCGTTGCCTTACATCGAATTCCTCGCAATGCAGCTGCATGCGGCAGTGGTCATCACTGACTCTGGAGGCATTCAGGAAGAGACGACTTACCTGGGAGTGCCGTGTTTGACTTTGCGCGCGAACACCGAACGACCCGTCACGGTCACTATGGGGACAAATACCTTGATTCGGCAGGATTTGGGACGGCTTAAATCTGAGCTGTCGAAGATTCTTCAAGGCAAAGGCAAAAAAGGATCTATACCGCCGCTGTGGGACGGTCACGCCGGCGAGCGAATCGCGGAAAGTCTATATGCATAGGTGTGCATGTGATTGGAACGATCCGTATTATCTGCAATACCAATCTTGATCGCGACATGGAATCTTTTCCGGACACTCAAGTATTTGGAGAATCGGTGAGTGGATTTCGGGACAAGACTTCTAGGGCGTCAATATGGAATGACTCCGCGAAGTGTATGAAGATGGTGCTTCTTTGTATAGATCTGGCCTTAATTCGATGATGGGAGCATCATGCGGTAGTGGCACCATTCGCTTTCATCGACTGGTGATCGGGAGGGTCTTCGATCGATGACGGCGGAATCCTGTTTGTCTTTTTCATCCACTCCGCGGCCTTTTGTTCCGCTTCGAGCAGTTGCTCCATCGTCATGCTCTTGTTGACATGGTTTTTGGCTCGCGCGATCTGTTCATTCGCGATCAGGAACCACATGTATGCGTACATTAAATCTTTCGGCCCCGCTCGCCGAGCCGAGTATAGGTGTGCCAGCGCCAGTTGCGCTGTGGGCAGGCCCTGCTCGGCGGCTTTCTGACAGATGGCCAGTATCGCCTTTCAACACCTAAACACAAGTGGTTTCAATGATTTCCCGAAGTATGAAGTGTGCTAGAAACGCCAGGTTGTTACGAAGGATGTTACAAAGAATCGAAGACCCGCTTCGAGTTACTATACGAAGGAAAGCCCGTGCGGGCAACTTGCTGATGCCCAAATTCCGCCGATAGAGAAGTGGCCCCCCCCGACGATTACCAGAAACAATAGGATCGGGTCAGCGAGGGGGTACGCCGCGGCACTAGTTGGCATCATTTTTCAAGGAACAGGAGATGAATGTGGCCGTCGGTAATCATCTTTGCGGTCGCAGAATCTGCCCGAGTGATGCTCGGTTCCCACCCTGAGGGAAGCCAACGCGGGGTGCAATGTACCGGAATGTGATATGCGCATTTACCCGTAACTGTTGTAACCAGGCGCGTCTCTGACAATGTCGGCGGTGTCAAGGACTTTTCGAGCACACTGCAGCATGCACTCCGAGAAGAGCGCCATTTCGCTCTCGTTGAAGGTTTTGCTTTTCCAACCGTAGGCTCGCTTGTAATCCATTCCGGTCAGGACACTCAGTCCGACCCATGCATCTCTTCGGTCACAACTTTGATCATGATTACTAGTTCGAACTCCTCGGTAAATGAGGAGCGGGCTGCCCAATCAATTACTCGATGTTCTACTGCACACCATCGCCTGGTCCGAGCTGGCCCGCGTGCGAACCGAACTTTTTTCACTTGTTCTCGATTTTGGCGGACGTTTACTATCCCTTCGCCTTAACCGTTTTTTCAAAAGAGGGAGTTTTTCAACAGCCACGAGATTTATCGTCAACTGGCGATAACTTCGGGGTAGCTCCTAATCGGGACTTGGCGATTTTCGAGGTGGGGAGTTCCTCCTCAGAGGTTTGTTTGGGTGTGGGCGGAAGTCTTTATCTGACGTTGGTCGCAATCATCAGCCTGCCGCGGCAATTCCTGCAAGAGCGGATTCGGCAGTTGAAATAAAAAAAGGTCCGGTGGCGCATCGCTAGGGAAAAGCGGGGTACGTCCTGTGTGTCTCCACATTCGCTATGTCCCCACATTCGCATGGAACTATATGCTCTGGCAGTTTTCGTCCGAAAACCGGACACCCTTCGTTGAAAACAAACATTCACGGATTCTTCACTTGACAGTCCGAATTGTCGATCCATAATTCTTGCGGCTGCGACTCTGGTGTCTCACCGAGTCACAGCCGACCCCAGGTGTGTCTTCCAAAATTCATTTGTAGCAAGAGGAGGAACTCCCCCAATGAAACTCGCGCCCAAGAGTCTACTGCTCCTGATTGCGTTAGCAGCAACCACAACAACATTCGCCCAAACCATTCCCGCTGGAACTTTCAAACACATCATCATTATCGTGATGGAAAACCGCACCCCAGACAATATATTCGGGTCGCAGCCCGGTAAGAGCGTGGTATGCGGTACTGAGAATCCATTCGAACCCGGCGTGGATATCGAAAACGGTGGAAACATAGCCAGGTATGCCCACAACCCTGTGTGCCTTACTCCGGTAGATATCACAGGCGAGTCCGGCAAATACGATCACACCTTTCCTGGCTGGAGAAGCGACTACGACGCTGCAGCCATGGATGGTTTCTGCCATCAGTACAACAACACCCTCCCCTGTCCGCCGATGTCGTACATACCGATGTCTGAAGTGCAGCCTTACTTCGACATCGCAACCAGCTACGGATTCGCAAACTACATGTTTCAGTCGAACGAAGGACCCAGCTTTCCGGCACACCAATTTCTTTTCGGTGGCACTTCCGCACCGGTTGCCCCGGGCAAGACGAATTTCGATTGGTTCGTTGCGGAAAACGGTGGCGCATACCAAAATGGCATGGGATGCCCGACAACAAGCTTCCACCCGCAGTGGATTGACCCAGGGCGGAATGAGAACATCGAAAACGGTCAACCGATGTGCTACGACCATCCCACCCTGGTCGATCAGCTCACCGCAACCGGTACCACCTGGCGCAACTACATACCGAAGTTGGGCACCATCTGGGATGCGCCTGAGGCGATTAAGGCGCTTTGCTTTCCCATTCAGAACGGGCAGTGCGCCGGCCAGCCCTTCGTGCCTCCGGCTTGCAACATTGTCTGGCCTGGCGGACCTTGCTCGCTCTCGTCGACAAGCATGTCGCTTATAATTAACGACATAAACGCCTGTAGTCTGCGGCAGGTCAGCTGGGTCATTCCCGACGAGGCAGCCTCCGACCATCCTGGCAATAAGGGCCTCGGTCCGTCATTCGTTGCCAACATCGTGGACGCTGTAGGCAACAGCTACACGAAAACGGGCGGTAAGTGCGACTACTGGGGCTATGGCAATAACTCGTCGAATCCAGAACCAACTGCGATCTTTGTCACCTGGGACGATTGGGGCGGATTCTATGACCACGTGAAGCCGTGGGCGCTGTACACCGGGCACCAGAACCAGGTGCCGCAATGGGTTTGCACCAACCAGGACGCACCGAATGGCTGGGGATGCGGGTATACGGCGGGGTTCCGGGTGCCGCTGCTGGTGCTGTCGGAGTACACCAAGGCGGGGTATGTGTCCGGAGCCTGCGATTCTACGGGCTGCAACAACAATAAGTTTCCTTACCAGCACGATTTCGGGAGTATTCTGAGATTCACCGAGCGGAATTTCGGGATGCAGCCAATTGACTTGGCTGATAAGGGATATGCTGACTACAATGCGCCGGACAACCAGCAGGGGAACGTACCGCTCTCAGACTTTTTCAGCCTGAACTGGCAGCGGACGTTCATCCAAATAATTCCGCTGTCAGGGCAGGACTCAAGTCTATTCCTGAACTACTACGGGAATCCGACGTACGGGAGCCCAACACCGCAAGGGCCAGATGGTGGGCCGGACGACGACTAATTCATCGCTTGGGCGGTTCGAAGTTGGTCTTTCGATCGCCCGTTTTACTCTGGCGAACCGGGTCAGAAAGGAGCATTGCTCTATGAACGTGAAGGTGACACTCGCGATCTGGGCAGTGGCGCTCTCACTCGTCCTGCCATCGGCGGCTTGGGGCAGCGTCAAATTCAAACTGTTGCACACATTTGGGTTGGGCAAAGACGGCGCCGTTCCGGCCGGCCCTATTCTTCTGGATATGAAAGGCAACATATATGGCACGACCGGCGGGGGCGGAACCGCTGGTATCGGAACGGTGTTCAGGCTACGCCGCAGGACCGATGGGAGGTGGGGGGAGCAGGTGGTTTACAGCTTTGTAAGTTGGCTGTCAACTGGCTCACCCACGAGTGGGCTGGCAATGGACAGCGGTCACAGCCTGTACGGTACTTCCGCTGGCGGCCCGAACGGCACGTCGGCGGCTTACCGACTGGTGCCGGGGAAAAAAGGTTGGGTCTTTACCTTGCTCTACGACAATGGGGCAGGACCCGGGGTCGCGTTGGATAACCAAGACAACGTGTTTGGCGATATGGGTCCTGGGGCGTACACCTATTACGGAGCCATTGCTGAGCTTTCGGCCGGTGGCGGGGGCTGGAGCTATAACGACCTGTACGACTTCTGTTCTGCTTCCGGGAACTGCACAAACGGCTTTGTGCTGCCTGCCCCGCCGATCTGGGATGGAAAAGGGAACATGTTTGGGGTTACCAGCGAGGGAGGCATCGGGTGGGGCGGCAAAGGGAATCCACCCTGTTGGACGAATACCGGTTGTGGCGTCATCTTTGAGATGAAGCCGAAGGGCGATGGCACTTGGAGCTATCAGGTCCTGCACCACTTCGCCTCCTCGAAGACGGATGGTCAGACGCCGCGGGGCGGGCTGGTGATGGATGCAGCGGGGAACTTCTATGGCACCACTGTTTTTGGGGGGCCGTACGGTGGGGCACACGGCAACGGCATCGTGTTCCAACTCAGTCCGAAGGCGGGCGGTGGCGGGTGGAAGATGACGGTGATTTATGACTTCCCTGGTTATTGTAGTATCGGGTGCGAGCCGTACGGCCAGTTGGCTCTCGACAGATCCGGCAGTCTGTATGGAACAAATGGCGGCGGGAATGCTACGTGCTCGGGCGGAGCCTATTACTGCGGGATGATTTACAAGCTCACGCCGCAGAAAGATGGCACTTGGAAGTACAGCTCCGTGTACAAATTCCACGGCCCAGACGGCTTCGGACCCCTGGGAGTGACTCTGGACGGCAAAGGCCACATCTTCGGCGCCACCACATGGGGCGGCAAGTACAACTTCGGCGTCGCCTTCGAGATTACGCCGTGAAACTGAGCAACCGGCACGCAGAATAAATTCCGCTGTCAGGGCATGGCTCGCTCTCCCTGGGGGCTGGGTGTGATCTATCAAGACGTTGTACCCGGCGGAATAGCCCGGCTGATGGGCGGAGCGTAACCGAGACTACCATGTGGCCGGTGGAAGTTGTAATGCTCGAGCCAAGGTGAGAGGTATTGGTCGCGTTCC
>Ga0210410_10000908_pt1 | contig 29079 bp, 27 predicted proteins | sample IncBWC4MmetaG_FD_161058 | JGI IMG/M metagenome (GOLD analysis project Ga0210410, IMG submission 161058) | Forest soil microbial communities from Barre Woods Harvard Forest LTER site, Petersham, Massachusetts, United States - Inc-BW-C-4-M | ecosystem: Environmental > Terrestrial > Soil >...
CCTGGTGGGCGCGGCCGTGGCGGGTTTGGCCAGCGCTGCGGGGCACGGAGCCCCTTGGGGCGTGACCCTGCTGGTTGTGCCGGTAATGTATTTCGTCTACGTCTACTACAAAATGCACATCTTCCGAGCCGTGCTCGAAAATATCTCCAAGGTGAGTGGCGAAACCGAGGCGGTACTCGCGGGCGCATCTCAAGGCCGCTAAGTCCATTTCCGCGTCTTCACTAACACCATTAAAGATGCCGCCACAGAAACCCCTTTGTGACGATAATAGAAGTATTCTTCAACCTCTAGCGAAGTTCCTGTGCGTGCCCGGTGCGGACGGATTCACGCGCCGCGTCCAGAATTTCCATAACTTGCACATTCAGGTTTGTAGAAAGCGGATCCTCAATCGGCTTGTTGTGGCGGATGCAGTCGACAAAATAAGAAATTGGATTGCTTGTCTCCTGCGGCGGCGCGTTGAGTGAAACTCGTTCGCCCTCAAGCCCTGTCTTCGATCCCCTGGCATCGGAAGAGCGGTAGAACAACTCGCTCCGCGTTGCTAACAGGCTCCCTTTCGGGCCGAACACCTGCACCCGCCCCATATCATAGGGCCAATCCCAGGAAGCCTCGATAATTACGGTCGCGTCGGGATAATCGAGAACGATTGTGGAATCGTCGTCGACCTTATTATGCTGCTCTACCTTTAGCTTGTGAGCCGTTGCCATCACTGCCTTCGGCCGTCCCTTTAGCCACAGTGCCCACTCGGCTCCATAGCATCCGAAGTCCATGATCGCCCCGCCTCCATTCTTGACGGGATCATAAAGCCAGTCGGCAAAGTATTTGGAAACGCCAATTTCCTTGGGCCCTCCATGCCCGTACTGGACAATAATCTTCTGCACAGCCCCTAATTGTGCGTCTTTCACCCGATGATAGAGTTCATGCGTTGGTGCTACCCAGGCATTCCAATAGTTGACCATCAGCTTTATGCCTGCTTGGCTCGCCAGCCGTTCCATTTCCCGCGCGTCGGCAGCGTTCGTGGCCATCGGTTTTTCCACGGAATAGTGGATGTGCCGCTTAGCGCATTCGCGCAGGATCTCAAGATGCCGGTCATTTGCCGTGGTCACGATGACCGCGTCAGGCTTAGCCTCATCCAGCATCGCAACATAATTGGCATAAAATTTGACCGACTCTGGAACTTTTGACTTCGCTTCGTTCACGAGTGCTGGCTGGGACTCCGCGATCGCCACTAATTCAGCATCCGGTTGCTTGTCGATGTACCGCAGAAGCTCCCAGACGTGGTCGTGATCCAAGCCAACAATCGCCAGCCTAGTTTTACCTTCCGGGGGTTTTACGGCAGAAGTAGCAGGTTTTATCCCCACAGCTGTCGCACTTCCAAAGCAGGCCACCAGGGCAAGAAGCGCTCGTAGGAAAGGACTAGGACTCATATCGGGGATCTCCTCTCAGCATTTAGAACGAGAATGGGGAGTGTTAGCCAGTCTTGGGGGCCTGGCAGGCACTGTCAAGGTTCCGTGATGTCATCTGTGGTTTCCCTGATATCTTCCTGAAAAATAAGGCTTTTCATCTGGATCTTCTCTGAAGGATTTGGGAGAGTGCGGTTGCGGCGGGGAATAGGCTCCATCTCCAAGAGCTGCCGGAAATGGCCGACAGCGCTTTGGATCCCGGTTCCAGGTCCCTCTTTAATTCTGTATATGCAATGCCTGCAGGACTCCGCACTCCCCGCACAGCCGCTGACGCCTGGCTAGCGATAAGACTGAATCCTTCGGCCTGGGCCTGCTTGGCCAAGGTTTCCAACAGTCATAGCGCTGAATCTGGGCGATTGTTGTCCGTTACCTGATCGAATTGCGTGGAGTTCGGATATAGCTTGTAGTCTCCGAATTCTTCAGTCCTAATATCGTCATCGCTGACGCCAGAGGAATTGAGCAGGTCGGTCATCGCACTGACCATTCCCGACGGGCCAGCGATGTAGTAGACAGGTCCGTTCAGCCCCAATAGATAACGCGAGAGCATTTCACGATTGATGTGACCTTTCTCATGGGGCCATGCAACGGTTCGATGTCCAGTTACCGTTGGAATGAAGGTGAAATTAGGATTCTGTGCAGTCATATTCTCCAGTTCTTCAAGAAACGCCGCGTCGTCCACTTCCCGGTTTGAATAGAACAAATACAGTTTGTGTGGCAGACGTTCCTGGGTGGCATGTTGAAGGATGCTGCGAATGGGTGCAATCCCGATACCACCAGCGATAAGCACCGCAGTTCGGGTGATATCTTTATGCAGCGTGAACGATCCTCGGGGACGGCTCACCGTGAACTTCGTGCCAAGCGCAGCAGCCTTCAACGCGGTCTTAAAGGCAGTCTTACGTATGCGCATCGCGATCATGATTGGCTCTTTGTCATGAGGAGAGCTTGCGAGCGAAAAGGTGCGGGAATTATCGCTTTCACTTCCAGTGCGCGGGTGCGTGAAGACAAAATCGGCATGTTGCCCGGCTCGGAATTCGAAATTGGCGCCATTTGTGTCGAACCAGAAGGCCATCGTATCTCTAGCAATCCTTTGCCGATCCACTAAAGTCATTTCATATTCAGCCATGGAATTCTCCTTCGCACGAACCTTACTTGGTTTCTACGCGCGTTATGCACTCCAACTGTGTAAACCACATTTGCAAATCTTTATTCCGCCCATCGTGCGACAACGGAAAGTCTCCTCTTCTCAAGCCTCGTCTTTTCAAACGTCCTCGATTTCATTTCCGAAATAAATGCGGGACGTACCAGCGGGCGTAAGTTGCCAATCCCAAGAAGAGCACGATCCACCAGAGCACCAGCACAGTTCGCATCGAGGCCTTGTATTTAGTGATGCGAAGTTTCTCCGGCAAAACGCTCGTGCCCGCAGACAGCAAGATATACAATCCCGCTAGTTCGGTGACGGTTCCGAGCGCCGCGTGCATCGCTGCCAGTGCGTAGTAAGCTTTACTCAGCTTCGCCGGAATCCTGGGAAGCACATGAACGCGAAATGAAGGAATCATCATCACTACAACTGCAGCGAGGTTCAGAAGCACGATGGCGGATTGGCACCAGGCGTGTTGCCGAAAGCGCCCCTTGCGAGCGAGTCGAGCGCCGACCAACAGACCTATCCCCATGGCGATTTCCAGAATGAGGACAAAGTCAGCAGCTCGCGGAGCAGCCGTTTCAAAGAATGCTTCTCTCAACAGATTGTCTCCACGCAGACTGCCGACTGCGTTCCATTCATGTTTAGCTGAGAATCTCGCGTGGTGCAGTGAGCAGAATTCGTTCTGCCAATTGGGAGGGAGGTGCTAAGGTCGCACAGCGGCGTCGCTTATAATCATCCCCTGAGTTCTTCTGGGCGACAACACCCAAAGTCACAAGCTTGATTGGAACACTGTTTTTCGACGTAATTCCTGAATCCCCTCAATACGAATCCGCCGAAGAGTCGCTTCCGCCAATCACAGGGCACGCAGCAAATTCTCGAAAGGACTCGTGCCCCCTTAACAACGCGTTCGAATCCTTCCTTTTCAGAAGGATTACGCTTTGCGCTTTCGCCTGTCTGCCGTTTTCTCCGGGCTGCGCAACACACACGTAGATTCCCGAGGATTTTTGTTCGAGAACCTTGATCGCCAATCTCCTCACTCCCCCAGCCACCTCGATGACGGCTTCGTTTTCGTTGACCGTCTGCGCTGTGAAACCGTAATCCGCAAGTGTCTTCTTTCCTTTTTCCTTCTTTGGCCGGAACGCAGATGGCAGTGAAGTTACATCCATTTTCTCGACCACGAATGCCGCTACATTTTCTTTGGGATACGCGGTTTCATCCCCAGCCACCACCAGCGGCGCGCATGACAGCGCCACAACCGCCAACAGAACTTTAGTTTTCATTTTCATGCTCCTTTTCCGCCATGAGATTTCTCCGACTGTTTCTTTTGCGAACGCCGCCAGCGCTTCTTTTCTGCGCATCCCGCCGCCGAATTAAATTGTCCTGCTGGAGGTTTGACCGATTCTTGTCTCAGGGTTCGGGTCGTTGCTATCCCGGTCCATTCACTCCACTGAGAAAGCCACCAAGGTGCCCCGTAAGTGCGACGATCACTACGGCCACAGCTTCGATCGGCAAGCGGTAGCCGGGCAGGACCTCTTCTTGTTTGCGTCGGGTTCTCATGTGGATGAACCACACCGCACAGATCAGAACGCTCGAGAGGCATCCCATCACTAGATGCATTAAAAGGATGCCTTTCAGTTTCTGTCCCTCAAGTTCCCACTGCCACGCGAGAATCCCGGTTACAACCACGGGTATGGTTGCGATCGCTGCGACGAACAGGTTGTAGTAGGCAGCCGCAGCCAGCAGGCGCTGCTTCTTCCACTGCGCGATAAAATCAAAGAAGACGCCGATGATAAACAACGCGATCGGGAAGTGAATCAGCACGACGTGCTGCGCATGCTTCGCGAAAACCACAGTTTTTATGTCGAACGGATGCAAGATCGCTCCTCATTCACTGCACGATAACTTTGCCGGTCATCTTCGGATGAATTGAACAAAAGTACGGATAGGTCCCTGCTTTGCTGAACGTAAAGGAAAACTTTTCGTCGGTATCCAGGACTTTGGATTTGAACGTCTTCGAATCATCCGTGCTGACTACCGTGTGAGGGATATCGTCGCGGTTGACCCACGTCACCGTCGTCCCGACTGGCACCGTTAGCGTTACAGGACCGAAGCTAAAGTTGTCGATCTTCACCTCCATCGTCGACATCTTCTCCTGCGCGTTTGCTACATGACTCTTCTGACCTGCGCCGAAACCTAGTGTTCCCAGCACCAGCGCCGCTGCTAGACCTGCAATAAACACAGTTCTCCTCATGCTTCTTCTCCTTTTCTTATCTGTTTCAAGTTCGAATTGTCTGGCTACGTCTTGCTCATGCAAGCGAAGAGTCAACCACTGCCAGAGCGTGCTTCCCCTGTATGTAGTTCACATCGGTGATGCCGAGGACACTTTTCAGTTGCTCCGCGGGCACCTTCATCGGGCCGGGTGAATCGGCTTTGCCCGGCGCCGGTTGCGGAAACGCCGTTGACGCCGCGGTATGAAACGTCACATTCCCTTCCACCTTTTGCATGGTCTGGTGAATGTGCCCGTTTAGCACCGTCACCGAACCGAATTTCTTCAAATACGCCAGTGCCTGCGCGCTATCGTCTGTTCCCCAGCCCCACTCCGGATAGACCGACCAGAGTGGAATGTGCGCAAACACAACAATCGGCGTGCTGTGTTTCAAGTGTTTTACATCGTCTTCCAGCCACTCAAGCTGGTCGTGGCCCAGCGTTCCGAGTCCGCCGGCCTTCAAATTCATCACATTGACCAGCCCTAAGAAGTGCACGCCCTTCTTTTCGAAGCTGTACCATCCCGCGCCCTTGCTGCCTTTTCCGTAGCGCTCAAGGAACTGTTTCCCATCGTCATTCAGCACGTCGTGTTCGCCGGGTACGTAGAAGACATCCTTGGGGGTCGCGCTTTTCAAGATCTGGTCCACCGTATCAAATTCTTCGGGCTTCGAAAGATGGCTGATGTCGCCCGTGTGCAGCATAAATTCCGGCGCCGCCGACAATCCATTGATCTTGTCCACCGCGGCTTTCAGGGTCCCCGCGACGTCCGGATTCGCCGGCTTGTTGAATCCCATGTGGCTGTCGCTGATCTGCACGAAGCTCAACTCGCCCATCATGTCCGGCGTGCTAATCTCCGAAATCCGGCTTAAGCTGTACGAGTTCAGCACTCCGCCTTTCATCACGCAAAAGGCACCCGTACCTGCCCAGGCCATGCACTTCAGAAATCCCCGCCGGTCAACTCCGTCGTGGTTGTGGTCATTCAGGAGTTCATCTTTTTTCTTCTCGGACATCTTTGCGCTCCTTACTTCCTATAGTTTTTACCCCTCTGTAAAATCTCCACGAACCACTGGGAGTGGCGGCGCGGGATTGGGGTTGTCCGCACCGCCATTTGAACGTGCTTGCGTTCATCCAGACCGAGGCAGCGCCCGTCTTATTCCAAATTCCTACGCGTTCGTGTCTTTCTTCACTTGTTCGCCAGAAGAGAGCGACCGCCGAGAATAAAATCTCATGTCAGACGGTTCTGACATGTGAAGCATCACTGATCGGGGGAAGTCATTGAACGATTTGGATGCCGAAGACCGACTGCGCTTCGAACAGCTTGTGCTGCCTCATATCGACGCTGCTTTCAACCTCGCGCGCTGGTTGTTGCGTAGGCGCGAAGATGCCGAAGAGGTGGCTCAAGAAGCCTTACTTCGCGCGTGCCGCTTCTTTCGTGGTTTTCACGGTGGGGATGCGCGCGCATGGCTGCTGCAGATTGTGCGTAATACGTGTTACTCCTGGTTGGAAAAAAATCGCCCGAGGGAACTGATGGTCGAATTTGACGAAGAACTGCACCCGCGACCCGTTGCTACTCCCGAATCCATCGCGATCGCCGATGAAGATCGGGAGCGCCTCAGCCGTGCTCTCGAAACCTTGCCGCCGCGCTTCCGCGAAGTCCTTGTCCTTCGAGAGTTCGAAGGCTGTTCTTACAAGGAGATCGCCGCAATCACGTCGATTCCTATTGGTACCGTCATGTCCTCACTCTCTCGTGCCCGCCGGCAGTTATATTCCGCGCTGACGAGTTCCTATCACAAGGAGGCTGTCCGTGAGGTGTGACTTTGCTGATTCCCTCCTTCAGGGTTATTTCGACCGAGAGCTAAGTACTGCCACCGCTGTCGAATTCGAGCGCCACCTCCAACATTGCGTCCACTGTCCGGTTGAGCTCGTGGACATGGACTTGCTAAGTGAGCGATTACAGCTCGCGCAACTTTATGAGGCCGCGCCGGCCTCGCTCAGGAATAAGATTCGTGCCAATCTTCGCCCCGTCGCGGCCGCGACTGCCATGTCCCAGCCTCTCCTTTGGCACTGGCTGGCCGCGGCGGCCGCCCTCCTTCTTCTCGTAATCGGGGGCTGGCGAGTGAATTCCGTGCTTCGCACCGACGACTACCAAGCCGAACTTGCTGAGGAAATTGTGGATGCGCATGTGCTCTCGCTGCAATCAGGCCACCTGACTGGCATCAGTTCCAACGATGAACAGGCTGTGAAGGGATGGTTCAAGGGCAGACTCAAATTTGCGCTCCCGGCGCGCGATTTCGCGAACGAGGGATTCGCGCTGCAGGGTGGGCGCCTTGACGTTGTCGATGAGCGCTCCGTCGCGGTGCTCGTCTATGCGAGCACCGGGCATCTTATTAACGTATTTGTCTGGCCCGCACAGGGACGGGAGACCTCCCCGCACGCAGGGTCCCGGCAAGGCTATCAATGGGTCGATTGGCGAAAAGGCAGAATAGAATTCTGCGCTGTTTCTGACGCACCCACCTCTGACCTCCAACAGCTCCAGCGGCTTTTCACGAATTAGTCATACAAATCCACATGGCAAGCGGTACTCGTATGGACAGACTCAGGCGGATGTTAAGGCCGTGAATGGCTGTGGCACGTCTGCTTGCCAAAGCAGAACAACAAGGGCTGGCGCCAAGAAGGCGCGGAGATAAAAGTGTGACTACCTAGGGTCGAAAGGGGGATTGAGCGCGAAGATGGGAAAGGAAGGCTTGGTGGGCACGGCTGAGAGAGCGGCCGCGTAGGACGACAGTGCCGATGGTGCGGGCGGCTTGTTCGTCGGCAATGGGCAGGTAGCGGCACGGTGGGTTTTTTTCGATGACCATCTCAGGAACGATGGAAATACCCATGCCTGCTCCGACCATGGTGAGCAAACTGCTGAATTGGCCGCTTTCGAAAACAATTCGGGGATGGACGCGCGCGCGATCGCAAGCAGCGACGGCGGTGTCGCGAAAGCAGTGGCCGTCGCGGAGAAGCAAGAAAGGTTCGGAGCGAAGGTCTTTCAGGGCGAGAGAGCGACGCTTGGCAAGTTTGTGATTTTTAGGAAGCGCGGCGAAGAGGCGCTCAGTGAGCAACGGGGCAGTTTCGAATTCGTGGCCACGAATGGGAAGCGCGAGGACGGCGACGTCAATGGCGCCCGCACGGAGACGGTCCAGAAGGACGGGCGTGATTTCTTCCATAACACTCAGAAGGGCCTGAGGAAATTTGCGTGAGAACGAAGTAAGACGCGAAGGGAGGAAGTAGGGAGCAACCGTGGGAATGACGCCAACGGCGACGAGGCCACTGATGGAGTCCTTGCGCTCGGTAACGTCGCCTTTGGCAACTTCCAGCTCGCGGAGAACGGAGCGGGCGCGAGGGAGAAATGTCTTGCCTACGTCGGTAAGCCGTACCGAGCGGCCCAAGCGGTCAAATAGACGCGCGCCAAGCTCATCTTCGAGTTTCATGATCTGTTGTGAGAGAGATGGCTGAGAGACGTGAGACTGCTCGGCGGCGCGGCTGAAGCTGCCGGTTTCGGCCACCGCACAAAAGTAACGAAGTTGATGGAGCTCCATAGGCTATGCCTATCTATCGTATCCGAACTATATATTGGATGTATAGGTCGCGGCACGCTACTTTTGCAGTTGAGATCGCAGGCGACCTGCTCTGGGCCGCTGCAGTGATTCGAACTGAGGAGGAAAGATGGCGGAAGAGAAAAAGAGAATCATGACCACGGACGCGGGTCGTCCCGTGGGCGACAATCAGAATTCGCTCACGGTGGGGCCGCGCGGACCAGTGGTCTTCGAAGATTTTCTGCTGTTCGAAAAGATGGCGCACTTCAATCGGGAAAGAATCCCGGAGCGCGTGGTGCACGCGAAGGGCTCGGGGGCATACGGCCATTTCGTGTGCACGAGCGCAGAGATCACCAAGTACACGACGGCCAAGCTGTTCAATGCTGTTGGCAAAAAGACGCCGACGTTTCTTCGGTTTTCGACGGTCGGTGGTGAAAAGGGTTCGGCGGACACGGCGCGCGATCCGCGCGGGTTTGCACTGAAGTTTTACACCGAGGAAGGCAACTGGGACATGACGGGAAACAACACGCCCGTCTTCTTCATCCGCGACCCGCTAAAGTTCGGTGATTTCATTCACACGCAAAAACGCGATCCGGAAACCAATCTGAAGTCACCAACAATGATGTGGGACTTCTGGTCGCTGTCGCCGGAATCGCTGCACCAGGTGACCATTCTCTTCTCCGACCGCGGCACACCCGACGGCTATCGGCACATGAACGGTTACAGCAGCCATACTTTCAGCCTGGTTAACGCGAAGAGCGAGCTGTTCTACGTGAAGTGGCACTTCAAGACCAAGCAAGGAATCAAGAATTTCTTCCGAGAGCAAGCCGGCGCGCTGGAAGGAACGGATCCGGACTATTCGCAGCGAGATCTTTTCCACGCGATTAAGAAGGGCGACTTTCCGAAATGGCGCGTGTGCGTGCAGATCATGCCGGAAAAGGATGCGGAGACGTACCATATCAATCCGTTCGACCTGACCAAAGTTTGGCCGCACAAGGATTACCCCTTGCATGAGGTCGGTGAACTAGAGTTGAATCGCAATCCGGAGAATTATTTTGCAGAAGTCGAGCAGGCGGCGTTCGAGCCACGCAACGTCGTGCCGGGTATGGGGTTTTCGCCGGACAAAATGTTGCAGGCGCGATTGATTTCGTACCCGGATGCGCACCGCTATCGTTTGGGAGTGAACTACGATTCCCTGCCGGTAAACAAACCACAGTGCCCGTATCACACCTACAACAAGGATGGTGCCATGCGGTTCGATGGAAACAGCGGTCGAGCGGTGAATTATGAACCGAATAGCTTCGGCGGCCCGACGCAGGACCGCTCGTATGTCGAACGACCACATGCGATCAGTGGAACCGTCGCACGACATGATCATCGGACCGATAGCGACTACTACACGCAGCCTGGGAATCTTTTCCGGCTGATGACCGCGGACGCCAAGCAGCGGTTGATTGACAACATCGTCTCCAACCTAGGCAACGGCGTGCCGCAACGCATCCAGGAGCTGCAAATCCAGCACTTCTACAAGGCCGATCCGGCGTACGGAATCGGGGTGGCGAAGGGGCTGGGGCTGAACATCGAATCAATCGTCGCGAAGGCAAAACAGGCCAACGCGGCGGATTGATCTGCTTTGCGGGGGCGCAGCGTGCTGCGCCCCCGACTTGAATTCACCAGTTCTCAGTCGAAAGCTTCAGCAGGTAAACGTCATTAGATGCGTAAATTTGGTGAAAAGCTTGCGCCTCATCGCAAGACGGTAATCCAGTCCCGCCTGGAACAACATCAAGCATGGACTTTCTACAAAACGAGCACTGCGGAAACAGTTCCCAGTTCGGAAACCTGGTCCACACTGATAGATAGACTGTCCCCACGCGAAAATATTCCAATGGATTTTTTCTCTACTCGCAAGAGGAATAAACCAGCATCAGGTTTGGTCACTGCCATCAGAGCATCGTGATTTTGATGCTCGGGTTCGTGTAGCGCTGCAGCTAAATGCGCTTCGCCACTGTCCTGTCGATCGAGAGAGAACATTTTGAGGTTCGATTGTTCCATCTTGAAAGCGGGGCCAGTCCAGATCAGCTCACCGAAACACGCAATTTAAATGGTTCGGAACTCGATTTGCAAAAAGGAGACAGTAATGAAAGAAAAGGGAAGTGTCTTTAGTGGAGCCAAGAATCGTCGGTCGTTTTTGAAGAATAGTATGGTGGCCGCTGGGGCCGCAACGATGGGCGCGGCGCTGTTGCCGGGTACCTCGGCAGCCTTTGGCAAAGAGGACGATGACCCCTCACCAATCACAAAGGGCGACATCGCAATTCTGACTTTCCTGAGCGCTTTGGAACAAGTCGAGGCCGATCTGTGGATTCAATATGCGGAACTCGGCGGAGCGACCAATCAAGGCAAGTCTCCAATCGATCTGGAACTCAACGGTCAGAAAATCATTACTGGGCTCGCTCCAGCCTACATCACCGGACTCCTCGTGCTCGACGGCGATATGCCGCAGTACATCGCCGACAACACCGACGATGAGATCAGCCACCACAGGTTTCTCAACAATTACCTGGAGTCGAAAGGCGCAAAGACGATTGACTTGAGCCACTTTGCGATTCTGCCGCCGAGTCAAGTCACTGGAGTTCCCCAAAAAGGACGCCTCACCAACTTGAAGCAATTGACGATCGACACCAAATGGTGGACACGGTACCGCAGCGAGACCTCGAACCCAGACTTTGGAGGAACTTTCGAGAACGCAGTTCCAGATCTCGCTAAGGGACAGCATCCCGCGATTCCAGTGAACGATGGCGACCTGGTCCTGAACAGCGACGGCACCATTTCTAATCACTTGCAGGCCATTGCCAACACCGCGGGTTTCCACTTCGCATTCATCGAGCAAGGCGGCAGCAGTCTCTACCCAGCGCTGGCTCAAAAGGTAACTAACTTGGAAGTTTTGCGGATTCTGCTCAGCATCGGCGGGTCCGAGATCATGCACTTCCAGACTTGGCACGACAAGGCCGGCAACGCCGCCCAAATCACCGACGGCAACCTTACATTTCCAGTCCTCGATGGCAGCAACGATCCCAATACTGGCGCGACCGGCACCACCGAGATTGCCGACTCGTTCCAAGCCAACCTGATCATGCCCGAACCTACACTCTTCCTTAATAAAAACTTGGGCCCGGTATCCATCATTCGCCCGACGTCCACTCAGCAGGGAGGCGCAGTGGCCTCCGTCGTCAGCTTTGCCGAGGACGGCCTGTTCCTCGACCCATCGACAAACAAGAACACCGGGATCTTCGACAAGCTCATGCGTCTGGCAGAGGAAGCAGATGAGGCGCGGCGCAGTTTGTAAGAGAAACGAACTATAACCACGATAGCCAGCTTCCGCACTCCATAGTGGAAGCCAACCAACTAGGATGGACGCGTCACCTCGACAATCAAGGAGTCTTGACCCCGAAAGGTCGATGCTCGGTAGTCAGCGTGTCCATCCCAGCCAGCTCCTGGAGTTTCACGGTTGAAGCGACATTTTCATGTCTTGGGTTGCGAGCGTAGCTCTTACCGCATTAATAGCAATATTTGCTTATTCGCACGACAAAGAGGATCAATGAAGAAGATTGCGAAGCGTTCCACCCTGTGCATTCTCAGCGGGTCACTGTTTACACTAACTATGTTTCTTTCGCTGTCAAAGTCAGTTCGGGCGCAAACTCAAGATGTACAGGTCGTGGAAATTACGGCAAAGAAGTACGAGTACTCCGGCTCACCAGTTCATGTGAAGGCCGGCACCAAAGTTCAACTCAAGATCACAGCCACCGACCACGATCACGGTTTCAAAATTGCAACTGTTCCCGACGGGGCCCAGCAGAACGGCACCGCTGGCCTGATTTTCACTTCAGCTCAAGACTGTTGGCATCTCAAGAAGGGTGAAACGACCACGATTGACTTCTTGGCCCAAACGCCAGGTACCTATACGTTCAGGTGCTGCCATACTTGCGGCCTTGGCCACAAAGGGATGAAAGGCCAGATTATTGTGGATTAGCGGGCGCACGTAAACTCACGGAAGAGCAATCTGCCTTGGTGGCGGCGGAGCATAGCGTCGTTAGTGCGCCTGTTCTTCTTCGTTCTCGTCAGCAAATCCCATGGTTCAACGCGGGAGGCCGATGCGTCGTACAAGGTCTTGAAAGCGCGGATCCGAGCGGAGGGGATCGAAGCCCGGCCGCAAGAGAACTCCAGGGTTAAAACGCTCTTCGTAACCTTTTTCGAGCCAATTCATCGCTTGAGCTCGATCCCCGAGAGCTACGTAGATGACGGCAATCTCCGGGGCATGTGAAGAAACCAGGCTCGAACCCTTCTTCAGATCGTTCAATAGCCTTACCGTTTCGCCACGCTTACCGGATGCGGCGTAGGCGCGAGCAAGATTTGCCATGACCGTGGGGCTTCCCCCGGAGAGTTGTGCCGCTTTTTGCAGCTCTGCAACTGCTTCGTCATTCATGTCCTTCTGGAGGTAGGCCTGGGCGAGTTGATTGTGTGCGAGAGCAAAATTGGGATCCATTTCGATCGTCTTGCGGCTCTGTCGGATCGATTCTTCATAAGAATGCGCGAGAACAAGGAGCTCCGCCAAATCGGCGTTAATGATGAGAGATAGCGGATCCAAGTTTTCCGCTTTTCTCATTTCTGCAATCGCTTCGTCGTACCGGCCCAGCAGACTCAAATGCCAAGCATACCAATGGTGAGCGGTTGCGTAGCCGGGGTTCAACTCAATGGCTCGCCGGAATTCCTTTCCGGCAGAATCAAAATCCCAGTCGAAACCATCCAAGCAGAATGCAAGCGAGTTGTGGGCTTCGCCGAGCGTGCTGTCCAATTCCAGAGCTTTGATCGCTGCGGCCTTTGCTTTTGGGAGTGCTTCCTTGGGAGTCATCACTGCATACTGCCAGTCTCCCAGCAAAGAATAAGTGTCGGCTAAGCCAGAATAGGCTTGGGCATATTTCGGGTCCTCATCGGTGGCCTGATTGAAATAAGCCAGAGCGGCTTTCAAACCATCGGCCGTTCGTTTGTTCCAGAAGTAGCGCCCTTTTAGAAAGGACTCGTACGCTTGGGGATTAACGACCTTGACGTTTTTCAGGGCGGCTTGTTCTTGTGGATTCACGTTGATTCGAATCTGATCTGCGATGGCTCTGGCCACCTGGTTCTGGAGCCCCAAGGTATCCCGTACTTCTCCCTCGTAGCTTTGGGACCATAAGTGCTTGTCGGAAGAGGCGTCGATCAATTGCGCCGTGATGCGGACCCTGTCGCCGGACCGGAGCACGGTACCCTCGACCACGGCGTCGACATTCAGTTCGCGAGCGATTTGCGGCAGCGGCTTGCGCGCGTGTTTATAAACCATCACTGAGGTACGCGAGATCACACGCAACGCACTGATCTGGCCGAGATCCGAAATCAACTCGTCGGTCATTCCATCAGCGAAGTAATCCTGAGACGCATCGTTCGAGAGGCTTTCGAGCGGCAGGACAGCCAACGAGCGAATGACAAGTGACGGGCGGTTCCAGGAATGAAGCTTCCAGGCGGAGAGAGAAACCACCAGTAGAAGGAGCGCGAAGACCGATATCTTCCATGCAAGTGACGACAGAAAATGCTTGGGCATTGCGGGTTTGCCAGCTAAGTCTCCGCGATCACCAGCTTCTGCCACGGGATGAGGAAGAGTGGCGAGTTCCGGGCTGCGAGCTGGAGCTGTATCGACAACCTTAACTTCGGCGAGGAAGCGGTAGCCGCGACGAGCAACGGTTTCCACAAAACGGGGACCCTCGGCGGAGTCGCTCAGGGCTTCGCGGATTTTGCTGATCGCTTTGTTGAGACCGTGGTCGAAATCCACGAAGGTGTCCGCGGGCCAGAGCTTTTTCTGAAGTTCTTCACGAGTTACGACATCGCCGGCATGCTCAAGCAGCAAGGCCAGGACTTGGAAGGGCTGCTCCTGAATGCGAATTCGTAGTCCGTGCTTGCGCAATTCGCCGGCCCGAAGATCAAGCTCGAAAACCCCGAAACGGAGCCGCGGGCGGAGGTAAAGGTCTTCTTGCATACAGAGATGAATTTCCAGTGAAAGAGTGAGTGTACCACCCGGGAGAGTTTACGGGAACTTAAGTCGGGGACATCTTCCCGTAAGTCTTTTATAAAGGCCAACTTACCCGGGGACCCCCATTCCCGCGGGAAAGAACCACCCGTCCATTGAATCGATCTCAAGTGCGAACCATAGTGTCAAGCGAAGTGCTAGGACGCTTCCGTCGCAGGGAGGTTTCAATGTTCGAGCACAACCAGCTTCCGAATTTTGAGCAGGCCGTGCTGCCGCATCTTGACGCCGCCTACAACCTCGCGCGCTGGCTGATGCGCAATGAACAGGACGCCCAGGACGTAGCCCAGGAAGCCTACTTGCGCGCTTTCCGATTCTTCTCCGGCTTCCGCGGCGGCGATGCGCGTGCCTGGCTCCTGAAGATTGTCCGGAATACTTGCTATACCTGGTTGCACGCAAATCGGCCACTACAAGACGCCGCCGAATTTGACGAGAATTTTTTCCCTCCGGACTCTCACGCTCCCAATCCAGAAGAAGTTGTCCTCCAAAACGACAGCGACACTCTAGTACGAAAAGCGCTGGAGATGCTCCCGTCGAATTCCCGTGAAGTTCTCATTCTGCGCGAACTCGAGGGAATGTCCTACAAAGAGATTGCAGATATCACCGGCATGCCTATCGGCACCGTGATGTCGAGCTTGTCGCGAGCGCGCGCCCGTCTTCGTCAAGTTCTGACAACTCTTATGAACGAAGTTCCGATGCCAACTTCACGACGAATCGTGGACGTGAGCGCATGAGTATGTGGGAGTATCCGGAAATTGCAGATCCGCAGTCATTGTCTTAGAGGCCCGGCAAACCTCGCGTTTATTCACTTTTCGGTCATCTACTGATGGGGCAGGAACTCTTGATGGGCGGCAAAAACGGATAGAGGCGCTTCCATCAGTTCCTTCGCTACGCGGTGCGCAGAGAAAAACGGTTATAACTTGGCGACCGCAATACTCACAATTTTATTCCCTCCTCCTAAACAGCGCTGGATCGGGGAATTATCCAGGAGCACGCGTGGTCTTACACGCTGAAGACATTGAAATGTCTTGCAGTTCAAGACGGAATCGAACAAGGAGATTGGAAATGATCTGGGCTCGACGTTTGAAATTACTTACGAAGTTTGGCGTGGCTGCTCTTGCACTGGGCGCTTTTGCGACTAGCGGGAACGCGCAGACGGTATACCAAGGCAAGTTCACGCTGCCATTTGAGACTCATTGGGGAGGCGCTACACTGCCGGCAGGCGACTACACTTTTGCTCTGGCATCCGCGAGCTCTCAATACACACTTTACATCCATGGGCAGGCAGGCAATGCCATCATCAGGGCTTCTGCAGCTGACAAAAAAGTTGTTTCAGACCACGCACAACTGAACCTGGTGGACATCGCAGATGTGCAGAATGTCGAGACGTTCGAAGCGCCGGAACTAGGGCTGACCTTTAGCTACGCGACATCCAAACAAAAGCACATGGGACACAAGGAAGCCCGCCAAAAAACGATGCCACAGACCGCCCCTGCATCGCAGGTCAGTGAAAACAGAGCATCCATCCAAGTCCGCACTGCGGGTCGTTAAGGAAAGAACCCATGCCAGTCACTGCAAATACTACATTCAGAAAAATAGTGGTTGCATCACTGGCAAGGCCCACTGTAGAGAAGCGGCGTAGCTTAAAGCGGGATGCGCGTCCCAGCACGGAATGCATCTCGAAGAAGGCTGCGCCGCCAGTCTCTACCATCGCCAGCGATCAGTTGAGCGAGGCGGAGGTCATCCAGCGAGCCTGCAACGGCGATCGGGAGATGTTTGAATACCTCTACCAGTTGCATAGCCGGCGCGTTTATGGGCTGTGCCTGCGCATGGTAGGAAACACCGCCGAAGCAGAAGATCTGACTCAAGAAGCTTTCTTGCTCTTGCTCCGTAAAATCCACACGTTTCGGGGCGAATCAGCCTTCCCCACCTGGCTGTACAGGCTGACGGTTAACCTGGTGCTCATGCGCCTCCGCAAGAAGTCTCCACCAATCGTCCCGATCGAAGCGACTCCCGACCCCGACGATGAAACCTTCTCACCGAGCATTGACATTGGGGCGCCTGACTTGTTGCTGGAGGGGTCGATTGACCGCATAAATCTCGAACGCTGCATTCGGCAATTGCCCGCAGGCTACCGCAGAATATTCATCTTGCACGATATTGAGGGGTACGAGCACAACGAGATTGCCGAGATATTGGGACGCTCGGTAGGAGTTTCGAAGTCGCAGTTACACAAGGCCCGCACGCGGCTGCGTGAGCTGCTCCACGAACTTCAGCGTGACGAGGCGCGCGATGAGCGCCTGGCAGCGGCGAAAATACGTACACAATCCAGCGAGGCCCCGCTTTCTTAGCGCACCATCAGTCCGAAGAACAACAAATATGCTCGAGGTCAGTTCTCTCTCCGGAATCGAACTTTTCAAACATCTGCCCGATTCTTGCCTGGAGACGCTTGAGAAAGACAGCAATGTATTGAATTGCAGTGCTGGACACCTGTTTTTTCAGCCCGAACAGACGGGAAGTGTGCTCTTCGTTCTGGAGACGGGTTCGGTGCGCACTTTCAGAACGTATGGCGGTAGAAAGCTAACGATCGCGGTGCTGCGACCTCCCGCCATATTCGGCGTAATGGGCTGCTTTGGTCACGGAAGATACCTTTCTTCCGCAGAAGCTCTCGAGGAATCCCGCGTGCGAATAATCTCGCGCGATAGTATCCAATCTCTTTTAGAATGCGCTCCGCTTGTAACCCACAAGCTCGTCGACCTGATGAGCGAGCGATGCGTATACTTTCTCCACAGGATGGAAATTCTCGCTCGTAAGGGTCTGATTCCGCGCATAGCAACCCTGCTGTTGGAAAAGGCGGAGAACGGCGTAGTGGTTGGTATGACTCACAAAGATCTGGCGGACCACCTCGGACTTCATAGGGAGTCAATAACTGCTACTTTGGGTGAATTACGCAGGGCGGGCATTATCACGATAGAACGGAAGGCCGTACGAATTCTTCAGCCCGAACGACTTGAGCGCGCCGCGCAAGAATAAAAGTTCCGATCGAATCCCTTTGCACTTTTGTAAGGGTTATTACATTTCAATTCTGCAACCTATTCGGTCGGCACTCCTCTAACACTACGACAGACATTAGCTCCAAGTGCGTGGCCTTCATCGCTGATCTGAAAGCTAAGCGGCCCGTGGCACTCACGTTCCAGTGAAGTCGTCTGTCAGTCCGCTACACGGAAGGCAGTTTGTTTAGAAACCTTAAAAGGGGTGTGGGAATGAAACGAAGTGCTCTGTCCACGTTTCGCAGTCAAACTAGGAACCGATTCGGCAAGAACTATCTGTCTCTTTCGTTGTCGGTCGCAGCGATGGTGATGCTCGTTCTGTCTGTGGTCAGCCAGCAAACCATCTACGCGCAAGTATCCAAGGGGTCGGTCTCGGGAAGCCTTGTAGATCCTCAGGGGGCATCCGTGCCTGACGCTTCGATAAAGATAGTGAATAAGGGCACGAACGAGACAGTTACGGTCACGAGCGACAGCGCAGGCCTGTTTCGCTTTGCCTTGCTGTCGATTGGGACGTATCGTTTGGAGATTTCAAAGGCCGGGTTTAATACGATGGTTGTTGATGATGTACAGGTGACGCTCGGTGCAGACCGTGGCCTTGGCTCGATCGGTTTGCAGGTCGGCGAGCTTACGGCAACCGTGGAAGTCAACTTTGCTCTGCCTCTCATGGAGACCTCGGAGGCGCAGGTCACCAATGCCTTTTCAACTTCTAACATTTCCAGCTTCCCTGGCATCGCGGAGAACCAAGGCCTCGATTTTCTGGCACTAACTCTCCCAGGTGTTGCCAGCACTCGTGACGCCGGTCTTTCGAACTCGAACGGTGTGAATTTTTCAGTTAACGGCATTCGAGGACGAAATAACGACCAGCAAGTCGATGGCCAGAACAATAACGACAATTCGGTTGGCGGACCGGGTCTGACTCTTTCCGATCCACACTTCGTCGACGAATATCAGATCATCACGAACAACTTCGGTCCGGAGTACGGGCGCAATTCCGGATCCGTCGTTAACGTAAGCACTAAGGCAGGCACGAATAACGTTCACGGTGAAGTGTATGGAACCGAAAGCAACTCTGTCCTCGACAGTCTCAGCAATACGCAGAAAGCGTTCGAAGGACTGAAGAAAGTTCCCCGCTTCAACGACGAGTTTACCGGCGGTACGATCGGTGGGCCGCTATGGACGGATCATCTGTTTTTCTTCGGCGGTTTCGACAATGAAATCGTCTCCCAACAGCAGGTGTATGCAAGCGGACTCCTGACGCCGACGCCAGCCGGTCTGGCAACACTCGCGGCGTGCTTCCCGAACAGCGCCGCCGTCCAGGCATTGGAGAAATTCGGTCCCTTCGGAGTGCAGGGCGGTAATCCCACTCCTCAGAATCCCAAGATTCCCACATCTGCCGGCGCGGCCGGGTTCGTCGCAGGCTGTCCGGGTGTTGAAGTAGGCGGTGTTCAACGCCTGCTTTCGACGGGCTCGAAATCCTATAACTTCCCCATCCGCCTGGACTATCAAACTGACAAGAATCGCTTCTCGGGACGCTATCTGTTCAATCGGTCTACGTTTTTCAATGCCGACTCGTTCGGCACAGCCGCTGCGGGTTATCCCGTCAACGTGCCCGCACTTTCACAGGACTACGCTTTTAGCTGGGTGCGAACGATTTCTACTCGCATGTCCAACGAGTTTCGGGCGAGCTACGGCAGGCTGAACGTCGAGTTTGGCGGAAACACCATTGGCGATACGGTTCCAAACCAGCAGAACATTGGAGAGGCCCTCTCACAGGTGACGTTTAGCGATCCACGACTGCTGGCATTCGGACCGTTTGCGAGTGCGCCGCAAGGACGTATCGTCAACACCTACCAACTGCAGGACAATTGGAGCTACTTCCTGGGGCGCCACGCATTGAAAGCGGGCGTCAACTTCACGTACCAGCGCTCTCCGAACGAATTTCTGCCTGACTTGAACGGCGCGTTTCGCTTTGGAGACCTCGCTGGCTTGTCAAATAATGTTCCTAATCGGATTCAAATTGCTTCCGGAGCTTCCGACCTTGATTTCCGCGAGAAGGACACGTTCCTTTACTTCGGTGATGACTTCAAGATCAAGAAAAATCTTACCTTGAATCTCGGTATCGACTGGTCCTATTACGGTCAGCCGGCAAACCTCTTTAATAAATTAACGACAGCCAATGAGACCGGGCCAAATCCTCTCTTCAATCCTAATCTGCCTCTTGCCGTGAGAACCTTCCCGTCGCTTAACGCGCCAAAGAATAGTTGGGCTCCGGCCGTAGGCTTTGCGTGGACTCCAAACTTTGGTGGCAAACTTACAGGTAATGGAAAGACGGTCATCCGCGGCGGATACCGCATAGCTTATGATCCAGCGTTCTACAACATTTATTTGAATATCGCTTCCTCTGCCCCGGTGGCGCTGCTCAACACCCTTACCGGGACGACCTCCGCGGGACTTCCTTTGCCGGCAGTTCCGACCGGGCCCAACGTTCGCTCACTGCTCGCCGCAAACTTGACTACAGGCGTTTTCGATCCGCGCGCCTTCAACGAGACGAGTGTTCCGCCGAACTTTGAACCCCAGAGAACGCACGAGTGGACTTTGGGAATCCAGCGCGAGATCGTTGCCGGGGCCGTGTTCGAGGCGAGGTACGTCGGCAATCATGGTTCGCGGCTCTACCAATCCATCAACGCGAATCCGGAAATCGCAGGTCTTGCCGCGGCATTTCCGAATCTCATCCCTGCTGGTGAAACGCCATGCCCGGCGAGCCAGGCGGTGGTACCGCAGGCCGTCGGACGCGTCAACTGCAACGAAGGCATCCTGCGGAACCGCACGAATACGGGCATCTCCGACTACAACGGTTTGCAGCTTGAGCTTCGGTCGCATCAACTCTGGCATCAGTTGACACTACGTACCAATTATAGTTACAGCAAAACCACGGACAATGTGGATGAGATCTTCGGAACCGGCCTAGCCGGTGGCACGAGCGCTTTCTCTCAAAGCCAGGTTAACTTTACGGGATCGGAACATGGGCTCTCAGGCTTGGACTTCCCAAATAGCTGGACAACAACTTTCTACGAAGAGATGCCAGCATTTCGCTCTCAGCAAGGTCTGCTCGGCCATATCTTGGGTGGCTGGGCCGTCTCAGGGACCTACTTCATCACCTCTGGCCAGCCCTATACACCAATTCAGTTTGCCTTGAATGGGGGAGGGCCGCTTTATGACAACGCCTTCACAGCGGCCTTCGCGGGCACGGTGGACCAAAACCTGCGGCCGTTTCTGGGTAACTCTGCGGCGCCTGTGAACACCGTAGGTATTTACGCTGGCGATGCCTGCAACGACTTTGGTGTGGGCTGCCAATTAGCGACGACCCAGCTGATCAGTTTGAACGCCATCAACAAGGGCGACACGGTTGGTACTGCGGTGACCAACAAGGACGTGCGGTTCATCGCCAATACTCCAGTGGCGACAGCGGTGTTCAATTCTCCCTTCGGCAATGTTGCACGCAACAGCTTGCGCGACGCCAAGACGAACACCGGCAACTTCTCTTTGTACAAGAACTTTAAGGTAAAAGAGGGGTTGGATGTTGTGTGGCACATGACGATGAACAATGTCTTCAACCACCCCAACTTCGGCACCATTGATCCCTTTCTCGATGATGCGGGGCTGCAGCAAGAGTTCACTGGGTTTGCCGATCCTACACTGCAGAATGGCGGCGTCCGAAGCGTTCGTTTCGGGCTCACTCTCAAATTCTAGACCCAGGTTCTCGAGTGATCGTTTTGGCCGTGGAGGGTCCGTGAAGACCCTCCACCGTTCCTTTCAGAAGGAAACGAGACTCATGCCGGAACGATCCAGCCGTTGATTGTCGATCGCGCCAGGATTGCAGTAGTGAACTTTCATCTCAACGACCCTCACAGCAGTTAGTGCCGCCTGCTGAACACTAACGGCCAGACATTTAGGGATGAAAGAGGTTCAGAAATGATTTGGGTGGGAAGTTTCAAATCGCTGCAGTCGGTGCTCCCTGAACCTCGTTCCACGGATGCACCGCTAGCGGTGCACACCTGGGTGCGCAGCGAGATCGGCCTGATCACACCGCTGGTGGATTGGCTCATGAGCCTGATAGCTGGAGAGACGCCGATCTCGACATTCCCATTCTGACTAATGCGAGAGCGGAATAAACGAAGCTGCAATAACAGCTGCGCCCGCAATCTTGCATTTTGAAGAGCTTTGTTGAGTGTATCTGCAGAATGTCGATTGATTTGATTAGAAAGCTACGGCCGGGAAGAGTACGGAAGCTGTTATTTCTGCCAGTGTGCAGTTGTAGAGGGATCCAGTAGTTATAAGAGGCTGAGTAGTTTTCAAATCGTTGTCTGTTGAGGGGACCTCTGGAGCGCGCTCCAGGACTTAAGCTTCTCTAGGGAGTCGGGGATTCAGCTTTCTCTCAGAGAGAGTGAACTATGCCCGCCACGGGAATTGCCACTCTACCCTCCGACCTGAGGTCACGATTTCTCGATGGACTGGCGCCGCATGACCTCGAAGTAATTCGGGCTGCTGCAACAGAGCGGCGCTATCTAGCCAATTTCGTCATCACAAACCAAGGTAACCCTGCAGAACATTTGTTCCTGTTGACCAGTGGCCACGCAAGATATTTTTATATTACCCAAAACGGTCAGAAAACTCTTCTGCTTTGGCTCACGCCTGGAGATATCCTAGGCGGTGCAGCGTTCTTATCCAGACCTTCTAAATACCTCCTCAGCTCGGAAGCGGTAAAAGACACGCAGTTCCTGGTGTGGGACCGTGCCACAATTCGGGGACTGGCAGTGAAGTACCCAAGGTTGTTGGAAAATGCGCTATTTATGGGGTCCGACTACCTGGGTTGGTATCTTGCCGATCACGTAGCGCTGGTTTGCGATACAGCGCGCGAAAGACTTGCTCAAGTTCTAATTCACTTGGCCGGAGTGATTGGCCAAAAAGTTCAGGGGGGAGTTGAATTTGACGTTACAAATGAGGAGTTGGCCAGCGCCGCGAACATTACGCCTTTCACTGCAAGCCGCCTCTTGAGCGAATGGCAAACCAGCCGCGCCGTCGCGAAGCGTCGAGGCAAAATACTGCTACGCTCTCCCGAGCGGCTGCTCCTACGAGTGGTGTAATCCACTCGTGATCGACTTTGAACTGGAAGACTGTTATCTACTTCAAGGGAATCGTCACACCGAATATCAAGCCTGACGTTGCCACGTCGTAGATGAAGCTGGCCCTGCCGCTGGGTCGATAATTCACGGACAGATACCTCCATCCACCTTGCAAGGTAAGTTTTTTGCACTTCCAACCAAGAAGCCCGGCTATCTGGTAGTCTGAGTTCGCCCCGCCGCCTCCAGCATCTCCAAGAACTGTGAGAACGACCTTCTTCGAAAGCGTGGCTTGGAATCTGGCTCCTGCAACTACGTCAACCCAGTTCGCCGATTCATAGAATCCGTTGGCAACCTGAGGCTGCAAAGTCAGAGTAGTCCCCATGTGCCAATAACGAAACCCGACCAACCCATCGAGTTTGAGCTTTTCACTGTCAATCACGCGGTAGCCGATTTTTTGCGCGAACATGACCTGGTTAATCTTAGCCTTTACGGACGTCGGCCCCACTTCGAACGGAAGTGCTTTGTCGTCGGAAAGCTTCATCCACATGAAATCAAAAGGCATCACGATGCGGTTGTAGCGCGGCTCCAAGGCAAACATCAAACCAATATTGAAATATTTAAAGATGTCACCGAAGCTGGCGTGCACGCTGCCTTCATGGCCCAGTGCACCGACGGTGCCGTGCAGGCCCGCAAACCATAAATAGGGAGAAACCCCCACATGCCATCCCTCCTCGGAAGGTTTCGGAGGGTTTGGCAGGGGCGGCGCAACGTCGGGAGCTCCCGCTGAGTCTGACTCAGCAAGCAATTCGGAAGGAACTTGCAATGGCGTGCTCGCTATCGGGAGAGGAGCCAAAACCTGCGCTGAAGAATCATCCGTTTGGTCTACCCACCCGCCGAGATTGGCAAGCTGGTAGAAAGAGTTTTCAAAGCCGCCGCCATTATTCTGGTCAAATCGAGAAACATCGAGGTTCAGACTCCCTTCAAGGTTGACCTGGTCCCCGAGACGTCTATTGATCCCGCTGATTTCATACCCACTAAGAAAAGTACACCGGTGCGTGTTAGGAGGTGCTTGTGAACTAGGATCGAGGCCTGCATCTCCGTTGGGGACAAGTCCGTTTGTCTGAGCCTCAGCGGTTGGCGGGAAGATACCTGAGGCGGCTAGCAGCAATGCAATTGAAAGCAGCAGCGGAATTCTCCATTTAAGCGGCATTTGTCTTGTTCTCCTTCTCGATCTCGCGAGCTGCCAGCTCAAATTAAGGGCATATTTGAATAGCCGCGCTGGAGACTCCCTTTCTCAATTCCTACTCTGCTCAACCTCAACGTTGACTCCGGCTCTGCAGCCAATCCTTTGTTGGAAGCAAAGACTTGAAGCTTGGACGAGACGACAACAGGTCACAGATGTTGGTAGTTGGAATTTGTCGTGGTCACGACGAGCTGTTTGGCGGTCGCGTTAAGGACGGTCTGCTGCGCGTAATTGGTGCCATCGGGGAGGCTGGCCATCTGTACCTCCAAGGTAACAGCATCCTTGGCTTCGCCCAGGTAGGTGTTGATGCTCAAAGAGATGATCTTATGTGCGGCGGTGTCGAACCTGAGCGTCATCTGATCACCGGGCTGGGCATAATCCCTGAAGATCAAATTCACCACGCCCCCTGCCGGATTTAATGAGACTTTCCCGGCCTGGAAGGCCTGCTGCATTTTTTGCGCGTCCGGAGGCACGTATTGGCTGAGTAGGGACTTTACGTCTCCCATGTAGTCCTTCATCTCTTCTTTTTTCTTGGCGATAATCCTTTGCTTCATCCTGCCACCGCTGGGTGGTTCTGGTGGTGGACTGACCAGATTCTTCTGAACCTGGCCGTCAGGACCGTAGCGGCACAAGTTCTGGGAGGGAGGCTTTGGATCACCCTTTAGGGTGATCTGGGTTGTTTCGATCCATTGATACTGCTGCAGCCTTTGCTTATTTTCCGCAGCGGACTGTTTTACAGCTGCAACTTTTTCCTGCAGTTCACTGTTTTGAGCAAGCGCCGGCCTCACTGTCAGAAATACGATCGCACCAGTGATCATCAAGCGTTGACCAATCGCGGCGACGGTGCCGGTGGCAGAGTGTCTCAAGGACGCAATTGCGAAACTCCGATTCATGAAGATTCTCCTTCGGCTGCGTTGAAGTCTCACGAATTTGAAATGTCTTGGGATGACTCTCGTGCAAACGCGAACGGAGTCCTCCCGTGCATTACCGGCTCGATCATCGTTGAGCGCAAAAACTTATCTGCGTTACTCTCCCCCACCCGAACCGCCGCCACGGGATTGCTGAAAGGGCTGGCTTTGCTGCCCTAGATTCAGATTCATACTCAATGAATAGCCGGACTACTTCTTTTGCGGCGGCGGGTAATTCTTCAACAACTTCGCCATAGCATTGTCCAGATTCTTTTGGTTCTTTTCCTGGTTGCTGCTGGGATTGAGCGTCTTCGTGGCTGTTCCTGTCCAAACAAGCTGTTTGGTCGTCGGGTCATAGATATCGAGAACCAACGTTCCAATGCTTATCGTGGAACTTGTGGCGGTTCCCATTCCGCCGAAGCGGGGGCCGCCCATACTGTATGCGTTCCACTGCTTTTCTTTGTCGACGGCAACATGATAGCCGATCAGGAGATCGGCTTTGTCACCGTCCGTTTTTGTCAGCCCTTTGGAGGCCAATTGAGAATCCACGGAACTCTTGATCTGCGCATCTACAATCTGATTCGGGTGCGATCCGCCTTCAATTACCACCCATTTGTAAGTGTGATATTTGGCAAAATCCGTTCCGGGCATGAAGTTGTATTTTACGTCCTGCGCCAGTACCGACTCACACGCGAAAAGAATCCACCCCACTAGTATCGCGAGCTGAACTACGCCTCTGCCACGCTTCGAATTCATAGTTACTCCTTCTGGAAATGTCGCTGGCCTTCGGAAAGTCGCTAAAGAAACGCTTAGATTGCTATTCAAGACTTCAGGGAGCTAGGTACTCCGCGCCGTACGTCGCCGCCGAATTGGAGCCGTCACAACCCACAAAGAAGCAGCCAAGATCTGTTCCCTCGCAAGACTGCATGGCCACCGAAATGCCGGAGTGAAAATGCCTTTCCACTCTGAAGTTTCACGTTTCATTGTTCGTCTAAAACCTGTCAATTTTGCTAGTTGCCGAAGACTAGGCTGTCGATCAAAGTCACTCTTGGTGGAGACGTGCGTTACTGCGTTACATTGAACGGTGGAAGCTCTTGCAAACTCACTGACTTAAGGACGACCCCCAACTCGAATGCAGCTCACCATAAAGTGCGCGGTATAACGCCGCAGCCGTCGCGCTCATTTCGTACGCCCGGATCGGCCTAGGGCTCATCGCCGTATTGCTTTGGCCGGCTGTCCTCCTCCATGCGGTGATGACTGTCTGGTGCGTTTCGTGCCTTCAGAGCAAGCGTGTGTAGATGCTGACTCAAGCCATATTGGCAAGGAAGGTTGTCCCCATGCGTATCCAATCCGTCAAAACGCGGCGGTCCCTCGCCGCGCTCCTTATTCTGCTAACGCTTGCGCTGTCCCTCGCCGCGCAGCAGAGCAACTTGCTCCTCATCGCCGGACAACCGGGCTCCGCCAAGGTTATCCAAGTTGATGGCCGCAAGTACGTCGAGGTCGAAGGCCTCGTGCGCCTCACCAAGAGCTCGATCAGTTTGAGCGGAAATCAGATTATCTTGACGCTGCCGGGTTCGAACACAGACGCTGCTCCACCTGCCACCTCTGTTACGGGCTTCTCCAAGGATTTTGTCGCCGCTGGCATGGAAGCGATGGCCCAGATACGCGAATGGCACGCGGCTTTGAAAAACGCCATCGATCGAAGCATTCCCCTCGGGGAAGACTGGCTCACAGCGAACCGCGCTCAAGCACAACAGGCTCTCCGACTCGCTTCGCTCGCCTCAAGCACCGACGCGGACAAGAATGCCTACCCTTTCTTGAGCAACGAGTTCAACAACATGCGTCAACTAAGTGACAAATACCTTCAGATGAGTAAGTCCATGACCTATATCGCACCAGGCTCTCTTGACTCTGACCCTCTGGATCAGAAGATGCGTGCTTGCGGGCATTCTCTAGCTTCCATGGCGACTGCCAATCAGTTTGTCGACGACGGCTCCTGCCAGTAATCGCAGGCCCGAGCCGGGTCCGTACGTATGTGCTTTCCAGCGATGGAGTAAAGAAAATGACTAAGACTCTCACGAAACGGCTCTTGTCAACGACTCTATCGTTGCTGCTAGTCGTTGCGGCAACGCCATATGGTGCTGCCGCTCAGCAACCGGCGTCACAGGGAGCGACCGCGTATTCGGGCCCAGGAGCGCCGTTGTCCGCTGACGAGCTGCAACAATTGCTGGCTCCTATTGGGCTCTTCCCGGACTCCCTGGTAGCGCAGATTCTTGGAGCTGCGACCTTCCCGGACCAGATTGCTGACGCTGCCGGCTGGCTTCAGCAGAATAGCAATCTCAAAGGCACTGCTTTGATGCAGGCCGTTGATGCGCAACCGTGGGATCCCAGTGTGAAAGCGCTCACGCAATTTCCCTCGGTCCTCGACAATTTGGCAAAGAACCTCAGCTGGACATCCGCGATGGGAGAGGCGTATCACACGCAAGCCGCCGATGTCATGTCGGCTGTCCAGGTGTTACGCGCAAAAGCAAAAGCTGCCGGCAATTTGAAATCAGGCTCGCAGATTACGATTGTGCAAGAGTCGACACAAGTCATCGTGATTCAGCCAGCGAATCCGCAGGTCGTATACGTTCCCGTGTACAACCCTACGGTGGTTTACGGCTATCCCTACGTGACTCCCGCATACGTCGCGCCTCCCGTAGCGGCGACCGCGGTAGTTGCGTTTGGAGTTGGCGTTGCGGTTGGCGCGATGATGAGCAGTAACTGTTGCGCCTGGGGTTATAGCAGTTGGAACTGTGGCTGGCACGGCACCACCACGGTCGTTTATCACGGCGGGGCGTACTACGGAAATAATGCCTGGCACGGCGGCTACTATGGTTCGAGCGCCTCTGCCTATGGTCCTAACGGCTCTGCGCACGCCAGCTCCGGCTATAACCCGTCCACTGGGACTTACGCACGTGGCGGCACAGTCTCGAACGGCTACGGCACCCAAAGTGCCGGTCAGGCGTATAACCCGAGGACCGGCGCATACGGCGCCACTGAGCAAGGCTCCAATGCCAATGGCAGCTGGGGAAGCTCGACGGTTTCGAAAAACGGCAACACTGCGTACAGCCAGCATCAAACGACCTCTCAAGGAACTACGGGCTCGGTGCAAACGTCGAACGGCGGCAAGGCTGTTGGAGCGTCGGGTCAATACAACAGCGCAGCGGCAGGAGAAACCGCAAACGGTAACAAGTTTGCGACAGCGAATGGCAAAGCCTACAGCAACACCGGGAGCGGTTGGGAGCAGAAGGGCGGAAATTCGGCGAGCAGTTCTGCCGCTTCCAGGGGCTGGGGAGGGCAGGAAAAGAGCAGCAGGTCATCAGCCTTCAGCGGGAGCAGTGGCGGAGGGTGGGAATCCAGGTCGGCCAGTGCTCGTGGATCGGCGAGCAGAGGCGGCGGTGGTCGCAGGTGAACCAGCGATGCAGCCGCAAACGAAGACAAGTCTGGTGAGTGGTATCGGTAAAGTGTCCGTAGTGACCGAGTTGGAGGAGGGTTATGTTGCTCAAAGCCTGCAGAATCGTTGTTACAAAGTGGTTGCCGCTTTTGCCGCTGATCATAGTCTTTGCAGCGTGCAACAACTCCAATAAGCCCTCGTTCAGAGTGTTTGCTTCACCTGAAGACGCGAGTACTGCGCTGATAGAGGCGGCAAAATCGGGAGACCAAAACGCACTACTGGCAATTTTCGGCACGGAATCGAAAGTTATCATCTTTTCCGGCGATGCCGTTCAGGACAAGGCCGCGGTCGACAAATTCATCGTGGCCTATGGGGTGATGCATCGCTGGCGCAAGATGCCGGATGGGAAACAAGTTTTACTGATCGGTGCTGACAATTTTCCCTTTCCAATCCCGTTGAAGAAGGGTGATGGCGGGCAATGGTTCTTTGACACGGCAGCGGGAAAGGAAGAGATTCTGACACGCCGCATCGGCCGGAATGAACTGGCTGTAATCGAAGTTTGTGGAGCAGTAGCCGACGCCCAGGCCGAGTACTTTTCGCAGCCTCACGACGGCGGAAGCAAGGGGCAGTTCGCTTTGAAGTTCATCAGCGATACTGGAAAGCAGAACGGTTTGTACTGGGAGTCGCCAGAAGGCCAACCCAAGAGCCCGCTCGGGCCTTTGGCGGCATTCGCAACCGCCGAGGGATATAGCACAAAGCCGAA
>Ga0210410_10000909_pt1 | contig 29069 bp, 18 predicted proteins | sample IncBWC4MmetaG_FD_161058 | JGI IMG/M metagenome (GOLD analysis project Ga0210410, IMG submission 161058) | Forest soil microbial communities from Barre Woods Harvard Forest LTER site, Petersham, Massachusetts, United States - Inc-BW-C-4-M | ecosystem: Environmental > Terrestrial > Soil >...
TCGATCGATACTAGCGCTGCCGAAAAGCTGCCTGGCGTCCGTGCGGTGCATGTCATCGAGCACGTCTATGGGGTCGCGGAGCTTCGCGATCCTAAACTGGAGACGCCTTCGCGATATCCGATGGTTCGTTACGCCGGGCAGCCCATTGCGGGCGTGGCTGCTATCTCACAACAGATCGCGAACGACGCGGCGGCTCTGGTGAAGGTGCAATACGACACGATGCCATTTGTCGTTGATCGTTCCGACGCACGCAGTAACGATGCTCCCATGGTCTTCCCCGGGCCGGCTGATGCAGCTGGCAGCGCAGGCGGCGGCGGAGGACCGAAGGGCGTTCCGCAGAAGGGCAACGTTCACGGACCGCAGCAGAAGAAGATCGGCGATGCCGACAAAGGATTCTCTGAAGCGGATGTGATCGTTGAGGGGGAATACTTCACCCAGGTGCAGACGCACTCGGCCCTTGAAACGCATGGTTTTGTCGTGGACTGGAAGCCGGACGAGGTGACGGTTTACGCCTCTACCCAGGGTACGTCGAGCGTTCGCAACGAGTTTGCCGACGTCTTCAAGCTGCCGAAGAGCAAGGTTCGCGTGATTACAGAGTTCATGGGCGGTGGCTTCGGCGCGAAGTTCGGCGCTGGCAATGAAGGCGTAGTGGCAGCGAACCTGTCGCGCAAGGCGAACGCTCCTGTGAAGTTGATGCTCGACCGCCGGCAGGAGCATATCGTCTGCAACCGGCCAGACTCGCATCAGAAGCTGAAGATCGGGGCGAAGCAGGATGGGACGCTGACAGCAATCGCGCTCACGAGCTACGGCACGGCGGGGGTGGGAACGGGAGCGGGCACTGCTGGCCCGGCAACCAATATGTACAAGTGTCCCAACCTGCTTACCGAGGAGTACGACGTCTTTATCAACGCGGGCCCGGGTGCGGCGTTTCGTGCACCTGGCCATCCACAGGGCTGCTTCGCGTTTGAGCAGACGATCGACGATCTCGCGGCTAAGCTCAACATCGATCCACTGGCGCTGCGCGAAAAGATCGACGAAAATCCGGCTCGCAAGGTTGAGCGGCAGCTCATTCTGGAGCGCACGAACTGGCGCAATCGCAAGCCTGCCGGCTCTGATGCTGGGCCGGTCAAGCGTGGCATGGGCATCGCGCAGTCGGTCTGGTATCGCTTCGTCAATATGAACTCATCGTGCGAAGTGCGTGTCTCGCGCGATGGCTCTGTCGAACTGATGTCCGCAGTGCAGGATCTGGGGACCGGCACGAAGACTATGCTCGCTGTGATCGTTGCGGAGGAGTTTGGTATTCCTCCCGCCAGCGTTGGTATCCGCATCGGCGACACGCGTTTCCCGATCGGACCTGACTCTGGAGGCAGTGTTACCGCTGGTTCGATCACGCCTGCGGCGCGTAACGCCGCCTATCAGGCAAAGCAGAAGCTCTTCGCGGCTGTTGCTCCGCAACTGGGCACTACTCCTGACAACCTCGCTTTGCAGAACGGACGTGTCGTCTTCAAGAATGATGCTTCTCGTTCGTTTTCACTCAAGCAAGTAACTGCGAAGTTGCCCACGGATCAGATCTCTGCCCAGGCAACTCGTGTCGCCGAATACGCGAAGGAGCGCATCACTTACGGCGGAGTCGATTATGTGGAACTGGCTGTTGATACGGAGGCGGGGCGCGTGCATGTCGAGAAGGTCTTTGCCGCCCACGACTGCGGGCGTCCCATCAACCCCATGGGGGTCATCAGCCAGATCAACGGCGGCATCCTGCAGGGGATCTCGTATGCTCTCTTCGAGCAACGGATTATGGACCGCAATGCCGGCTACATGCTGAATGCAAATCTCGAAAATTACAAAATTCTTGGCGCACGGGAAACCCCGGAGATCGAGGTGGTTCTGGTCGAGAACTACATCGCGCAAAGCTCGACCGATGCGGCAGGCATTGGCGAATCTGCGGGCATCATCACACTTGCGGCGGCTATCGGGAATGCGTTTTACAACGCTACTGGAGTCCGCATGCGCAGGATTCCGATGACTCCGGCAAACGTACTCAGCGCGCTCGGAAAAGTGCAGGAGGTGCAGGCATGAACAAGTTTGCGTTCGTCGATTGCAAGACGGTGGACGAAGCTCTTGGCCAGCTCGACAACGGCGCTACCGTGAAGGCAGGCGGCATCGATCTGCTCGACTTGATGAAGGATGGGATTGTTACCCCACCAAAGCTCGTCAATATCCGCAACGTCGGCAGTCTTCAAGGGATCACCGCCGGTGCGGATGGCCTGCATCTCGGACCGCTGTCGACTTTGAGCGAGATTGCTGCTCATCCGGAGATCCAGAAAAACTACACGGCGCTGTCGGATGCGGCTGGTCATGCAGCGACCCCACAGGTGCGCAATATGGCAACGCTTGGGGGAAATATCATGCAGCGCCCTCGCTGTTGGTATTTCCGGTCAAGCGACTTCGACTGCAAGAAGAAGAACGGGGCCAGTGACGATTGTCACGCGCATACTGGCGAGAATCAGTATCACGCCATCATGAACAACGGTACGTGTGCGATGGTGCATCCCTCCTCCACCGCAGTGCCGTTGCTCGCGATGAATGCGCAGGTGGAGCTCACCTCGAAGCGAGGCAAGCGTACCGTAGCCATGAGCGACTTCTACATACCACCGGAGAAGAGCCTCATCAACGAAACAGTTGTCCAGCCCGGCGAACTTATCACGAGCGTCTTCGTTCCCGCGCCGGAGCCTGGGACACGGTCCGCGTACCAGAAATATGGAGAGAAGGAGAGCTTCGATTGGCCGCTTGCGGATGCTGGCGTTGTGCTGGTTATGGACGGGACGCATTGCCGAAAGGCGTGGATCGCCCTGGGCGTCGCCGCTCCCACGCCTATCCGTTCCGCCGCGGCTGAGGCTGTGCTGACAGGAAAAACAATCGACGAGGCCACTGCTCGTGCGGCCGCGAGTGCTGCGATGCAGGGCGTTACACCGCTCTCGCAAAATGGATTCAAGGTGCAACTCTTCCAGACGGCAATCTATCGCACCGTGTTGCTCGCAGCCGGGCAGATGCAGCGCGATCCAAGCTCGATCGGCTAAGGAGATTCGATATGACGACTTCCCTTGTTCAGCTCCATTGCGCCTCCCTTCGCAGCAAGTCCGCCTACGCCGCCTTTGGCGACTTTCATGAGGAGCATGCCGACCTGATGGGCGCCACCACCACCTACTGGTGTCTCAAAACCATGAGCAAGGCCGGCCCGGATGAGCACTACGTCCATCGGTCGATCTGCCAGGAAGGGCGATCCTGCTGGGAAAGCTGCGACAACGAAAAAGAGAGTTAGCTGTCAGCACTCGTCGTTTATCGTAGGGCTGTCGATAACTCTTGCCGATGCTTTGAAGGGATGTGTCATCGAAACGCTGCTGCGCTGACAGTGCACCCGGCACACTGTCTCCGGTAAACATCCTTCAAGAGACCTTCTGCCGAAGCCTTTATCTCGGCTGCCTTCGCATGGGAGCCTGCCGCGTCGAGTATGCGCGAATAGGCCAACTCCGCGATGAGGTAGTGTGGGTTCTGGCGACTTAAGGTGCGGTCAAGAACTGCAACGCCCTGCCTCATCTCTTCCAGCGCAGTCGTTAACTGTCCTGCTTCAGCATGTGCCTCTCCCACAAGCAAATAGCCCCATCCCGTGGATGGATGCTCTTCCCCATGAAGTTTCCTCAACAGGTCGAGCGCTTGTCCGTAGCGCGCTACACTCGTTGCGACGTCGCCGTCGAACTGCGCCTTCCAACCCTGAAGCGAAGCGATCGCTACGCGATCATCGCCATCCAGATTGTTCGCCAACCGCGCCTCTTTGACCGCGCATTCCAGATATTTGCTGCCCCTGGTCACTTTATTCTGGCTGAACGCAATTCCTGCAAGATCGCCGCAGGTCCGTGCAACGCCTCCATGGTCTTCGACCTTCTCGTATAGGCCGAGGGCCTTGGTCCGCATCTTGTCCGCGATCTCAAACTGACCGGTCGCTAAGTAGAGTCCGCCAAAATCGTTCAGCGCCATCGCATAGTCCCGGAGGTTCTCGGGGAGGCCCTCAAAAATACGGAGCGACTCTTCATAGGCATGTTGAGAGGGCGCAAAGTCTCCCAGGTCCTGGTAAGCGAGCCCCATAATGTTCCAGGCCTTGCCCGAGCCAACGGCATCCAGAGCGTTGGAGTCCAAAAGCGCACGCAATTCAACGATTGCCGGCGCCGGCTTGCCTTCTCTCTCCAGCGCATAGGCGCCGGTCAGTCGTTGCACCGGTGTTATCTGCGCCAACAGAGGGCAAGCGATAAACAGAAGTAAAATCGCAGGCAAGATTCCTGGACGTGTGTCGAATTTTGCGTTCATGATGTTCTCCGGCGTGGGTCGGCTCGCAACTGCATCTCCGAACGCACAGCCATCCTTTCCGTTTGAGATTGACGTCCCTTGGAGTGCAGCCAGAGTTCTACGGCGATCGTGTTAATGGAAAAACCAATCCAAAATGCGATGCCGAAGAACTGCCGCGGTTCAAGATGTGTCCATTGACTCGTAGCAAAAAAAACACCCATCACAGGCCGGGTTGTAGCGATGCCGAGCAGGATTCCAACCGCCCGAGTCAGCCAGCGCCGCTTCAGCAGATGTTCGCCGACTCTCCTATATCTATAGGCACGCGCCAGCGAAAACAGGAACAGACTATTGAAGAAGAGCACTGCAGAGCGTTCTACCCACCCGCCAATCGAGTAGGTGCTCATGGCATAGGCGGTGACGCCGACCACTGCTCCCAGCGGGAACAGTAACCGCTCCGCCCATGCGGCTTCGATGCGACGCAGAAACACAAATGGGGTCAGCAGAACAAACGCCATTGCGGGCACAATGTGCGCGACAGTCAGGGCTGCGTGCGATGCAAATGCCGCGTCCAGCGTAGCCATCTGCGCTGGAACACTCCCCGACGGATGCACAATTGCAATCAGCCGTCGAACGACGACAGCGACCGAAATTGCGATGCTGATCCAGAATCCCGTCATCAGCCATAGCGGAGCTGTCGCCCTGTCGGTTACGCGATGGCTCCCATTGTTGGTGACTGAAATCATGGCTTTTATCCTGTATTCCGGCGGCCTTGGGTTCACGCAGTGGAGATGTCTCGGGATCAGTTGTGCGGTCCGGCGCCGCTTCCTATCCTGGCGGCAACATGCTCCAGTCGCGAGTGCCATGTTTTCTGGAGTTCATCGGCCTTGGTGCGCTGCTCGGGATTCAGAACGGTGGTATAGACCTTCGACTTCAATCGTTCCTTCTCGACTGAGAGTTTTGCAATCGTCTCGCCCTGGCGAGCCGCAATGGCCTGAACCTTGCCGTCATCAATGCTGCCCTGCGCTGTCACGGAGTCCATCTCCTTGCCCTCGGAGGCCAACTCCTGAACGAGCGATGCAACCGTTGGCCGCTCAGCCTCCCATATCGACTTGATCTGCGACTTCTGCGTTTCACTCAGATTCAATTGGTGTGCCACGTAGCCGAGAGGTCCGTGGTGGCTCCATCCCCGGCCACCCCATCCATGCCGTCCTGAGCCGTCTGCCCGGGCAACGATGATGCCAATTGCAACCAATAACAACGCCACACTTGACCAGATTATGTACCGCTTCATATCGACCTCTTCTTCCATACGTCATTTCGATTTCAGCATTGGAGCCCGCAGCGTGCGATAAAGATTGGTTAAGCGAGGTAAAGTTTTGTAAAGACTGCTTCTGTCGGTAGAGGGATGGTCTAGTATCGAGTCGGAGGTGGCTGACGGCAGAGAATGGATTGCGTTCTCATCGTCGATGATGATGTCGAGCTATGCAGACTCCTCGCGGAACGCCTTGGCACCGAGGGGTTTGCAATCGAAGCCGTGCATGACGGACCGCGCGGCCTTGAGCGTGCCCTTTCTAGAGAACACGCCCTTGTCGTCCTCGATCTCATGTTGCCAGGCATGGGCGGTTTGGATGTTCTGCGCAGATTGCGCGCGCAGTCTCCCGTTCCGGTGCTGATTCTGACTGCGCGTGGAGAAGATGTCGAGCGAATCTTGGGCCTCGAGATCGGAGCGGACGACTACTTGCCCAAGCCTTTCAATCCACGCGAGCTCATCGCCCGAATTCGTGCCATTCTGCGCCGGACCGCCCAGGTTGCCGCCTCGACGGGTCCGCTGGTTGTAGGCGATCTCCGCCTCGATCCTGCGGCGCGCGAAGTCTGGCTCAATAATGCGTCACTCGATCTGACCAGTGTGGAGTTCACTTTGCTGGAGACTCTGCTGCGCGACGCTGGACATGTTCTGACACGCGAGCATCTCACTGAGACCGTCCTTGGCCGGAAGCTGGGGCCTTTCGATCGTGTCATCGACGTTCACGTCAGTAATGTGCGCAGAAAACTCGGTCCAGCGCAGGGTGGCGAACGAATCAAGGCTGTGCGAGGCAGCGGCTACCTCTTTGTGGTGCGGTCGGAGGCGAAATGAAGCTGACCATGCCGAGTCTCTTCGTGAAGATATTCCTGTGGTTCTGGGCGACGGCCATCATCACCGGCATTGCGCTTGTTCTCACGTTCATCTTCGGCCCACGCGGCGTGCCTTCGCAATGGCATGCGATTTTGATGGATACAGCACATTCTTCCGGAGCTATCGTTGTCGACAAGGCTGAGCGAGGTGGCGACTTCGCGGCAGCGGCTTACATCGGGTGGCTCGAAGGTGAAACGCACCTGAAGTCATGCCTCTTCAATGTGGCGGGAGGCCTGGTTGCCGGCAGCGATTGCGGGAGCTTTCAAACCATGACTTCGCATGTGACGGCTGCGAAGCCATCCAACTTCAGCATGAGATACGGTATCGCCCGGGTTGCCATGAGATTGAAGGGCAGCAATGGCCACGAATATATCTTTGCCACAGAGCTTCCCGCCGGACCTCGGGCCGCGCTCGGGCTCAACCCTACCACGATTGCATTGCAGTGGGGTGTGGCGCTTCTTGTCTCGGGCCTCATCTGTTATCTGCTGACGCGTTACCTCACCGCACCGATCCTGCGCCTGCGCGAAGCGTCTCAGCAACTCGCTGCCGGCGATCTGAGCATCCGCGCCGTGGGGGTGGAGCGCCGCCGCGATGAACTTGGAGATCTTGTGCGCGACTTCAACGCCATGGCCTCACGCATCGAAGAGCTAGTCTCCCGGCAACGTCAGCTGATCTCCGATGTCTCACACGAACTGCGGTCGCCCTTAGCCCGGCTGTATGTGGCGCTCGATCTCGGGCGCGAAAGAAAAGGAAACGATCCTGCCTTCGATCACATGGAGAAGGACATCGGACTCCTGAACGAGATGATCGGGCGCCTGCTCGCCGTTGCCCGGCTCGACACGTCCGCGGCGCCAGTGCCGATGATGCCAGTGGATCTGACCGAGATTGTGTCTCAAGTCGCCCGCGATGCCGACTTCGAATCGCGCGAACGTAGTGGTGGCATAAAGCTAACGGCGCATGAGCAACTCTTCGTACAGGGCGACGTGAAGCTGCTGCAGAGCGCTATTGAAAATGTGGTTCGCAATGCGATTGGCTATACGGAGCCCGGTACGCCAGTCGAAGTCCTGCTGCAGTCTGAACGCAGATCGAACGCATCGTTCGCTCGTCTTACTATCCGCGATTATGGGCCGGGAGTTCCCGAGTCAGAGCTCCTCAAAATTTTTCAACCGTTCTATCGCGTCTCAGACGCTCGCGATCGCCAGTCCGGTGGTGCCGGTCTTGGTTTGGCAATCGCGGAGCGGGTCATTCGGATTCACGGCGGAACGATTCGTGCAGAGAACACCATGCCGCGAGGCCTGCAGGTGGAAATCCTCCTGCCTCGGCTGTCCTTGAACTCGCCAGACCCATCATCGACTACTTGAAAAAGTTGCATCGCGCTTACCGGCGGCCAAGAGCTATTTGGCAGTTGGAGCAGGCACTGGGTTGCGAGGTAGCATCTCCGGACGCGTCGCCGTGTTGTAGACGAACCACGCTTCAAGGGCCGCTCCCTGCATCACATCCCCGACCTGAACGCGGTCGTAGAGATCCATGTTGGAGTGGTGGGTTCGAGTGCCGTACTCCAACGGATCCTGCATGAAACCGTATCCGTTGAGGCCGATCCAGCTAAAGCAGGTAGAGTCTGTCCCGCCCGGCTCGCGGGTAGGTGGGGCGGTGGCTCCGATGACAGCGGTGATCTCGAGGTCTTTCACCGGTGCGATCCACTGCTCGAAGATGGATTTGGTAAGCAGGTTGCCGTTAGCGGAGATGCCGCGGAAGCGTCCGCTGCCAGAATCGTCGTTGAAGTACGCGTCGAGCTTGGCGAACTCCGGAGTCTGTTTCATCGTGTCGCGTGGAGCGAAATGTTGCTGCACGTAGAACTTCGATCCGAGGAGGCCTTCTTCTTCTCCTCCCCAGAGCGCGATGCGAACGGTACGGTCCATGGGCTTGTGCAATGTGGTCAGAATACGGATGGCTTCCATGGCGACTGACGAGCCAGTGCCGTTGTCGGTCGCGCCAGTACCGCCCTGCCATGAGTCGAGATGGCCGCCGAGCATTACTACCTCATCCTTTTTTGTTGTGCCGGGTATCTCGCCAACGACGTTGAAACCCATCTGGTCGTTCTTGTAAGTCTCGGCTTCGATGTCGAGCGTGACCTTAGGGGTGAGACCATGCTGCAGCAGGCGCACGAGGCGGTTATAGTGTTCGGGGGTAATGGCCGCCATCGGCGGCGGTGTGGGAGCAGAGGGATCTTGCGAGCCTCCCCAGGTCGCGAAGACTGTTCCACCATCTCCGTTTACGCCAGGTGTCAGCGCTGCGGCGGCTCCTTCGTCAGAAAGAAACTTGTTGATCTGGTTTCTCAATTCCACCGCGGAGACGGCAGTCGTCGGCACAGGCGTGGGACCGGCCGGCCTCCTTGCACCCCCAAAGCCGCCCGCCCTCGAAGGGTCCGGCGTAAGGGTACGGGTCTGAATCTCCTCTGCGGTCAGGCGATGCGCTTCGGGTTCTGTGTGCATCTCAAGCACGCGCATGTCGGCGATCAGCACGATCTTGCCGCGCAGCTTGCCCTTATACTTCGCGAAGTCTTCCGGACCGTGCAGGGGAGCGTAGATCACATCGGCGGTGATGGCTCCGTGAGTCGACGGAGTCCACGCCAGCGGGAAGCCGATGAAGGGAGCATAATTCGGCTCAACGAGCGCGCCGTAAAACTTCTTGTACTGCCACGAATTACCGAAAGGGCCCCACGGTTCGAGATGAACGTTCTGCAGTCCGTACGACTCCAGACGTTTCACGATCCACTCCGCCGCAGCGCGGTGATTTGGAGAGCTCGTAACACGCGGACCATAGACCTCGGAGAGATAGAAGAGGTGATCCATCACCTGGGAGTTGTTGAAGGCCTGCCATTTGATCTGGTTGAGGACACCAAGGTCGACGTTCTCTTGCGTTGACTGTTGGGCTGTCAGCGGAATGGCTGCAAACATGGCGACTGCCAGGATCTTCTTGCGCATGATGCGGGAGCTCACTTTCAATTTAGTGGAACCTGATGTTGTCTTAGTACAGACCCGAAACTGGATCGGTTTGAGTTTGGCTTAAAATAGAAATTTGGCGAAAGGGATTTTGCTAGAGAGAGATCTCGACCCGGGGTCAGATTAAATGATTTGGCTGGTCGAGCAGTTTGCCTGTCAACTGAATCAATGCTTTCTGAAATGGAAAAGATGAGTTTGACAATAATGTCCCATAGTTGGGAAGTCAAGCTATTCGACACGTCAAAGTCGCGGGCTAGAGAATAAAAGCACTCCGACCTTGCGGTATTTCCCTATACTGGCGACTATCAAGAAAGGGACGTCGTCGAGGAGTCGGCATCCAAGGCAAGTGCTTACCTAACGAAAGCGAGACTTCATGTTGAATCGCAGAACCTTCCTTCAATCTGCTGTAAAGACCGCAACAATCGCTGCCGCCGCGACCCGCCTGAACCCGCTGACTGCGCAATCGTCAACGCCACAGTCGAAATCTCCCAATGACGTCATTCAGCTCGCACTTATCGGTGCCGGCATCCAGGGCCAGGGGGACACTCGCACCGCGCTGCAGGTTCCCGGCGTCAAGTTGGTCGCCGTCGCCGACTGCTACGATGGCCGTCTTGCCCACGCCAAAGAGTTGTGGGGCGGCCCTTCCGGCAACGATCTCTTCACGACCCGCGATTACCGTGAGATTCTTGCCCGTAAGGACGTTGACGCCGTCCTCATCGCCACACCCGACCATTGGCACAAGCAAGCTGCGGTCGACGCGATGAAGGCAGGCAAGGATGTCTATCTCGAAAAGCCGATGATTCACCTCTACTCCGATGGCCCGGAGATTATCGAAACCGTCCGCTCCACGAATCGTATCCTTCAGGTGGGCAGCCAGCGTGTCAGCTCCATCGTCTACGCCAAGGCGAAAGAGCTGCTCGCCTCCGGCGCCATCGGCAAGCTCAACATGGTGAGTGCCCATTGGGATCGCAACTCCTCGACCGGCGCCTGGAATTACTCGGCTCCGCTTGACGCTTCCGTCGAGACCTGTGACTGGCCGCGCTTTCTCGGATCTGCGCCGAAGTTGTCTTTCTCCGCTGAGCGCTTCTTCCAGTGGCGCAAATGGAAGGACTATGGATCCGGCGTCGCGGGCGATCTTTTCGTGCATCTCTTCAGCGGCACCCACCTCATCACCGGCGCCAAAGGTCCCACGCGCGCTATGGCCACTGGCGGCTTGCGCTTCTGGAACGACGGTCGCGATGTCTATGACGTTCTGCTCGCGCTCTTTGACTATCCCGAGGGCTTCAATTTGAGCCTTCGTGTCAACTTCGTCGACGGCGGAGACGAGAGCGAAGGCTTCCTCTTCACTGGCTCAGAGGGTCTCATGGAGATTGCCGGGAACACTGTCACCGTAACCCGAACCCCGCGCGCAGTCGAACCCGGCTATACCGTCTCTACGTTCACCGATGCCATGCAGCGGCAGTATATTGAGCAATACCGCAAAAAATATCCAATCCAGCATCCCAGTGGCCCGTTGCCGCAGAACGTTGAGAAGTTCGTCGCTCCCACTGGCTACTCCGACAGCTACGATCACTTTCACAACTTCTTTAATGCCGTCCGCAGCCGTCAACCTGTCGTCGAAGATGCAACCTTCGGCTTTCGCGCCGCCGGTGCCGCTTTGCTAAGCAATCTCAGCGTCGACCGTGGCAGCGTCGTTCATTGGAACCCCGAAACCATGAAGCTTGCCTGACGCTCAGTCCGAGGACCCTGCATGAATATCTCATCCAAGCGCACGACTTCGCTGCTCGTGCTATTTCTTCTCCTCTCCTGTCTGGGATATGCCCAGGACCCTGCCCATGCCACCGAGTTTCGCATGAAGCACCCTGGCGATGGCCCCGGCGGCGAGCCTCGCGTCGCATTTCTTACCCATCGTCTCGGCACCGACCACGCCGAGGGTATCTCGATGCTCGACATGAATGGCGACGGCTTTCTGGATCTGCTCAGCGGCGCTTACTGGTACGAGAACCCTGGCGCAAATGGTGGCGAATGGAAGCAGCATCAGTTCCGCACTGTTGGCATCCACAATGAGTTCGTCAGCGACTGCGGAGAATGGATCGTCGACGTTGATCACGACGGTTTGCCTGATCTCGTCACCGCTGGCTGGATCTCGAACGGCCTCTGGTGGTATCGCAACCCCGGGCCCAAGGCCGTCGCTGCCGGCGCCATGTGGAAGGCCGAGAAGATCACGGACAGCTACGATACCGAAGGCGGCGCCTTCGCCGATATCAATGGCGACGGCAAGCCTGATCTTGCTCTTGCCCACTACAACAGAGCTGGCGTTCTCTGGATCGACTTCAGTAAAGACCAACCGCTGGTCCACCACTTAGGGGGTCGCGAGCAGGACGGTCACGGCATCGGCATTGCCGACATCAACGGCGATGGAAAAGCAGATGTGCTCACGACTCACGGCTGGTTTGAGCAGATCGACGCAGACAACGATAAATGGCAATGGCATGGAGATTGGGACCTCGGTGACGCGGGCTTTCCCATCCTCGGCTACGACATCAACCACGATGGCAAACTTGATCTGATCTACGGCCAGGGCCACGGCTATGGTCTGTACTGGCTCGAGCAGGCCGGCACCGCAGCCCATAGCCAGTGGATACGCCATACCATTGACGAATCGTTTTCGCAGTCACACGCTCTCACCCTGGTCGATATCGACGGCGATGGCATCCCCGAGCTCATTACTGGAAAGCGCTACCGCGGCCACTCCGGCAACGACCCCGGATCGTATGATCCCGTTGTGGTCTATGCCTACAAGCTGCCGGCTAAGACGCAATTCACCGGGCCCAAAGCTCACATCGCGGGCAAGCAACATGCCACCGCCCAGTCTTCCGTCAGCACGATCACCAATTCAGGCACGATGCAGATAGCCAACAGCGCCTCTGACGTTGTCTTTACTCGCATCGCGATTTCAGTCAATGGAACCGCCAGCGCCGGCACCCAGTTCATCGCCGCAGATTTTGACCACGATGGGGATATCGATCTCGCGAGCGCGGGCAAACTCGGCGTGCACGTATTCGAAAACCTTAAGGTGGACAAGGCGCCAAAATCCGTCCGCGAAGAGACGCAACCCCTCAACCGCAAATGGCCGTTCCCCGGCGAAGGGGAAGAGGTTCCACAGGAAGACGGCCCCACGCCGCAAAAGTAACGTTCGCATCTGCACCTGACGTCAGCTTCTGGATCTAGTTTGGTCCCGGCTAGAAATAGAGCTTGGCACCGAACTGGATGATCCGGGTGGCGTATCCGCCGCTGACTCCGCCTGCGATGGTGCCGAAGGTCTTGGAATTGAGGGCATTGACGACGGTGTTGGGGTCGGCGTTGAAGTGTTTGAAGAGATTGAAGAAGTCGACGCGGAACTGAAAGTTGGTGGACTCGGTGAACTTGATGCCTTTGGTAGCGGAGAAGTCGTCATTGATGAGGCCAGGCAGACGGAAGGCACCGGTGCGAGGTGAGTTACCGAATGCCGCAGGTTGAGCCGTCACAAAAGCGGCCGTGTTGAAGTAACGCTGCGGGGTTCGCTGACCTTTAGGAAGGAACCCGTTGGCGATCTGGTCGGGACGCGAGTTGATGGCCGTCGAGGTGGTGTCGACGTTGTTGCTGACGTTGCCGGGAAAGCCTGACTGCGCGGTGACGATCGTCGAGACCTGCCATCCGGCGAGAGGATACCGCACAAGCGCGCGGCTCTTTTTGAAGAAGGGTATGTCGTAGAGGACTGTGGTAACGAAACGCTGTGGCACATCGAAGCCGCAGACGGAGCGCTCCAGATTGAGAAAGTATATGGACTGAGGAGCACCAATGAAGCCGCCGCCGCCGATCTGGCCGCCCACGTCGGATGGGCCAGAGATGCATTTGGACCATGTGTAGGCGGTAAGCAGGGTAAGGCCATTGTTTACTCTCCGCTCGAGCTTCACCTGGAGTGAGTTGTAGTTGGAGGCCCCGTTGGATTTGTCTCCTGCGACGGCGCGCTGGAAAAACTGGTTGGGGCGACGGGAGTTGACGGGCGGGTTGCAGTTAGTGGTTACACCTGCTGCGCAGGTCTTGAGAAAGCCGTTGAGGAGGGTGACCGGCTGATTAAGGTCAGCGCTACCGCCGCCAGGATAGGTAATCGTGAGATGAGTGTCTTTAGCGCCGACGTACGAGGTGGTGAGCTGGAATTGACCCGGAAGTGTCTGCTCCACTGTGAAGTTGTACTGCTGGATGTAGGGGTCTTGAAGATGCTGATCGTTCGAGACAGCGAATGGGTAGGTGTTGGGGCCGGTGGTGGAGGTTCCGGGGAAAGGATTGGCGAAGGTCAGATTGGGAACGCCAACGTTGCCGGTCAGGGTGGCTCCGCCGACCGCCTGGCCGCCTTCGGCCATCGCGAAGTATGCGTTAGATATCTGAGTCGTGTAGTAAATGCCATAACCGGCGCGGACGACGCTAGTGGGATAGGGTGACCAGGCGAACCCGACGCGAGGGCCGACGTCTTTCCAGTTGCTCTGAATGAGCCCGCGACCGTAGAGCGAACCTGACTGCGGCGTGGCAACCGTGGTGGCGACCGTGCCGTTCTGATAGATGTCCGCGTAGAGATCGTTGGCCTGAGTATAGGGCTGGAAGTAATCCCATCGCACACCGAGGTTGAGGGTGAGGTTGCGGGTGATCTTGTAGTTGTCCTGAAGATAAAGGGCTGGGTAGATGTCGTAAAGATTGGTACTGGTGTGGGTCGGATTGCTGCTGTCGCTCTGAATGTAGCCGAGCAGGAAGTCGACGAGTGCCGAGCCGGTGTACCGGCCATCGAAGGTGAAGCTGCCGCGTGGATTGCGGATCTGGTCGAAGGTGACGTTGCGGTAGAGGAGGTCGCCGCCGAACTGAAGCAGGTGACGCTTGAGCTGCCAACTGACGTGGTCGCTCCAGTCCCAGTTGCTGTTGGAACGGTTGCGGGGGCCGATCTGGCGCTGGAGGTTATAGGTGCTGTAGACCCCGTCGGCGCCGGTAGTGCCGGCGATAGTGATCGTGGGTGGGCCGTAATAGCGAGGGTCGTCGGGGGCAAAGGGTATGCCCATCTGGGTGGCGATGTTGTAGGCGGGGTTGCCGGTGGTACCGAAGGTCTCGACTTCGCTGAACGTGTGGTAGCCAAATTCGAAAGAGTTGACGATGGTTGGGCTGAAGACGTGAGTCTCTGTGCCGTTGTAGTTGCGGGTCATGGCGAGGTTGTTGTCGGCATCGTGACCGAAGACCTGTATGCCAGCGTTGTAGGTGTTGTTCCAGATGTAATAGAAGGAAAGGGTGTCCTTTGCGCTGAAGTTGTGATCGATGCGGAAGGTAAAGTCGTTTTGAGTGGAGGTTCCACTGAAGACGGGGGTCCTGTAGTTGTTGGTGCTATTGATGGGAGCTGTGACAACGGGAGTGTACTTGAGAAAGGTTACGGCCTGAGGACTGAACAAGCTCGGATCGACATGATTGTTGGGGAATGGTTGGCCCGTGAAAGGATTTTTGAGAGTGATGAGTGCGCCCGTAGTACTCTTCAGGCCCTGGAAGTTTCCGTTTTTAACCTCGTCGGTGGTAGGGACCGTCAGGGTCTGCGGCAGACTGCCGTTAACCGCGGTGCCCGACTCCCAGTTGAAGAAGAAAAAGCTTTTGTCGTGGCCGTTATAGAGATGGGGGATGACGATGGGGCCGCCGATGTTCGCGCCGTACTGGTTTCGGTTGAGGCGAGGCGGGACGGCGGAGGTATGGGCGATAGCATCGTAGGTCTGGGTGAAGGCGTCGTTTCGATTGAACTCCCAGAGCGTTCCGTGAATATTGTTGGTCCCCGACTTGGTTATAAGCGAGATCTGCGCGCCGGCAGCGCCGCCGTTGCCCGCAGAAGTGGTGCTGGTCTCGACCTTAAACTGGGAGATGGAGTCGACAGAGGGAGAGAAGCTGAAGGTGACGGCGTCGTAGTCCATCGATTCGAGGCCATCGATGAAGTAGCGGTTGAGGAAGTCGCGTTGTCCGTTGACGCCGACGGAGGTCGATCCGAAGCCGGAGTCGGATTGGCCTACGGACCCACGGCCGCGACGAACTGTGATCGATGCGGGCGTACCGGGGTTGGCTCCGGGGATAAGCTGCGCGAGTTGGACGAAGTTACGTCCGTTGAGTGGAAGGTCGACGATCTTGTGGGCGTCAATAACGGTGCCGACGACGGCGTCTTCGGTTTGGGTGGCAACCGCAACCGAGTCCACCTGAACGACCTCGCTCACCGTGCCGACTTTCAGCTGAGAGTCGACGCGTGCAGTCTGGCCTACGTCAAGCGTAATGCCTTCCAGGGTGCGGGTCTGGAAGCCCTGCGCTTCCACCGTGACTGTGTAGCGGCCGGCGGTTAGGAACGGAACGTTGAAGTCTCCGGATCCGTCCGTGGTCACGCTGCGAACGGTGTTAGTTGCAACGTTCTTGATGTGGACGGTGGCGCTAGGGATGACACCGCCAGAAGCTTCAGTTACTTGACCGACTATGGTCGCAGTGCTCTCCTGTGCGGATACTCGATGAGAGACGCCGAAGAGGAGGAGAGAGAGTACGAGCGTGACTCTGAGTAGGGAAGAGAAAATAGTGACACGGGCGCTGTGATTGGTATGGGGCATCATCGACCTCCTAAAAGAAGTACCGTGATCTGCCGCAATTTCACTTCGGTGGTGGCGATTTACCGACGCTCTGGATTTCGGTGGGCCCGTTTGTTATAGGGAGACATTCAACGCCGCAGCAGTGCGGTTGTCAACCTGCTTCTCGACACGCCCACGATGTTCGGGGTAGTCGTGTATTCGACGGATCTGCGTCAACAGATACGTTTTGCCTCGATACCAAGCAATAGGGCGAGCTTCTCGAGCTTGCTTCCGATGTGTCCGAGGCCGACGGCGCAGTGGTGTGCGGGCGCCTGCTCGTTCCAGCGATTGACGAAGTTGCGGGCGCCGATGGGAAAACGGTAGCGGCTATTCGTGTTTCCGATCTCCAGGATTGGCCCCGCTACGGTTTGTCCCTCAGCAACCAGCAACTTGAATCCATGCTCTTTGCACTCCGCGATTGATAGAAGGGTGACGGGTCCAGTCTTGACGCGCATCTCGACAGAGAGACCGCGGCCGATCTTACCGTGATAGACCTGAAGCGGGCGCACCTTGGTTTTTCCTTCAGCGATGCCCGCGTGCCCAGGTCCATCATGTCCCATGAGGACGACATCATCGATGAAATCGATCGCGTAGTACTCGGTAAACGAGCCTCCGGTGCCAAAGCTGTCCATGATTTTCATAGCCAGCGCGTTCTTGATCTCATACTCGCCGGCAACCGGAACGCCGCGGCTGGTGAGCAGCGACGCGCCGAGGATGATGGAAGTGATGGTGTCTTCATTCTGCTCGACGCCAGAACCTTTGTAGAAGTAAGCGAGCGCTCCAAGCGAATGCATCGCGACAAATTGCTCCAGCGCGGCAGAGGTACGGGCGGCGCGTTCGAGTTCGTCCCGTGAGCAGTCAGGCTCTAAATCGAAAGACTGCGCAAAGGAAGATAGTTGCCGTTCGACCTGTGCGTCCGTGACACTCTGTCGCAAGCGGCTGAGTACGTCGATCTCGACGACCTCAATATGCGTACCGAAAGTAGCGCAAACCTGATTCAGGTCTGTCTCTACATCTAGCATGCCGCTGTAGTAATGTCCCATCAGCCCCAGCCGGGTATGGCTGAGCGTGTGGACTACCTGGGCGGCATCAATCCATTCGTGAATCTGCTGCCAGCACTCGGGGTCATCGTGGAGTACGCCAGTGACCTGGTGAAATGGAATACCCGCCCGCGCGAAGACATTGGCCAGTTCCGGCACTGGGCACGCGGAGCAGTATGCCAGCCACTCCGCGGTCATTGCCGTGCGACCGGCCAGGGCGTTGAAACGCTTGTAGTCGATTGCCGCCTCCGGCTGCAGATTGAGAACGAGAACTGGAACCTTTGCACGGCGAACCATCGGAAGGACCGTCGCAGAGAGTGCGTAGGTTGTGACGTAGAGGACCAGAAGGTCCACGTCCTGCCGGCGAGCCTCATGGCCTGCAGCGAGCCCGCGCTCAGCGGAGTCAATCAAGCCGAGGTTGACAATCTCTCGGCCCGGAGCCCGAAGCTGTTCTTCCACCGTTCGAACGGAAGTTTTCAGCCGTTCTTCAAGGCCCGGAAATTGCTCCCAGTACGCGGCGAGCCCGATTCCGAACAGACCAACCCGAAGATTTGGCAACTCCCTCATCTGGATTCCTTCCAATTCTTTCGACTCATCCTTAAGACGTTGCCTTCGGTGTTCGGAACGCTCGATCGTTCAAATGGGAAAGTTTACCCAAGCGGAAGACGATAGACGGTGCGGAGCACGACCGGGCCCAACAGGCCCGACGGCAACAGCGGAGAATCTTTGGTGTACTTCCGAATATTGGTCCAGGTGTAGTGCTTGCTGTTCGGCGATTGCGCATCTCCGATCAGTCGATTGGGCCAGAGGTTGGTGACATCGACCTCGATGGTGTTCTCGCCAGCGTGAAGCAGCGAATCGGCGCGTAGGGAATAGGGGGCTTTCCATAGAATTGCCGCCTGCTTGCCGTTGATCCTGACGGCAGCCACTTCATGGACCTCGCCGAGGTCGAGCCAAATCGAGTTCTTTCCTGCAAGTTGCGAGTCCGTTAGTTTGACGGTGGTTCGATAGGTTGCTGTTCCGGAGAAGTAACGAATACCAGTTTCACTGGATTCGGTCCACGACTGAAGACTGTTGAGTTGAAGCTGAGGTGGCGCGCCCCAATTGGGTGGAAAGGCCAGTGTCCATGATTTAAAGAGTGGAATGTTGTCGGTGCGTTCGGCGTTGACTCTCCTGACCTGGCCGTTTGCGAAAGTCACCTCATAAGCACCAGGAGCTGGGGTGCGGAGTATAGGCGTATCGCCCTCGTTCTCGACTGTGAGTGAAAAGGGAGACGACATCCTGTTCGGATGTTCGCTTGAATAGAGGACAGTGCCGTCGCGCGCGATGCTGGTCACATGATTATTTGCCGCCGGGTGGCGAAACAGAAGGAAGACGGAACCATATGGCTCGAGCGCGAGTGACACGCTGGTACGGTGGTCAGCGGTCGGGGCGAAGAGTAGCGTCTTGTGGACCTCTCCGGTAACAGCGTCAAAGATCTCTGGCTGTCTGCCGTTGACTCGCAGGGTAGCAAACGTTTGTAACGCTTTAGGTTGCGTATTGCGGATGAAGTAAATCTCGACGCCAGCGTACTGGCGATGGATGTAATCGAGCGACGCGGTCTGATCCTGGGGAACTTCGAAATCAGGAGGCACGTTGATCGTCTTCAGCGCGTCTCGAGAAGAGTCAGTACAGAACAGCTGACCCTTGCCGACAGCGACGTGATGATCCACGCTCGTCTCGCAAGCCGTCCACAGAGTGTTAGTTATCTTTGTAAATCTCCTCGCTTCTATCTCGGGAATGACGCCCTGACTGCGCAGCGGTCGGGCGCCCATAAGAATGCCCCCAGCCTCCACGTAGTGTTGCGCCACTTCCAGCGCAGCGAGCGGAAGAATGCGCGAACGGGGGAGAGCCAGCGCTCGATAGCGAATGCCAGCCGACGTCTGAAGAATCCCGGATGTTATCGAGAGACGATGCAGCAAGCCGTCGGTGCTCGTCACGTCGTAGTCGAATCCGGGCAGAACCCGAGCCGGATCGTCGCGCTTGAGCCGCACAAAGTTGGGAACATTGTCGCCGTAGTAGTACAGGACATCAGCGACCGGCAGTCCTTGTTGCAGTAGAAATTGCGCGCGATTGAGATAGAGCGTGAACTGCCCTGCGTCACGCCACCAGGTCACATTCGGGTTCAGGTGGGTTCCGGCAAAGTACTCCTGGCCGGGCAGGCCGAGTTCGGGAGGGGAGGATGTGAACTCATGCCATACCAGACGGTTCATGCCTTCGGTGAGAGCCTGGTCGAAAGACGGCTTGAGATTCATGCCAAGCGATTCGTTCCACTGATTGCCAATCGAGGTCATCCCTTCAGCAGCGGCGAGCGGGCGCCCGTAGATATGCGCCGCGCTGGCGGCCTCCTTCACGAAGAAGCGGTCTGTGTCTCCCGAACGATGTTCAGGCGACATGGCCCAGTACTCGGTCTGCGGGATGGCGCTTGATCGAAAGGTCTCAAGCGCGTCGAAGGGAGCGCCATGCGGGCCACCCGATTCGCACTGAATGCCAAGGCCGAACCGGCTCGAGAGCAGCGCCAGATGATCGTAATGGCCATTGACGAGATCGGCGACAGTGCGGCGAAGATCGGCGAGGAACCGTGTGCTGAGTTCACGGCTGCCGACGATTCGCCCACTCACTATGGGAAGATACAACACCGGATCATAGCCGCGGCGCTTGCGAAACTCTTCACGAAAATTGCCAGTCCAGTTAGTGCCGCCCAACTCCCAGCTGTCGGAGGCGAGATATTTCAAGCTGCGGCCCAAGTAAGGTTTTGCAGCGTTAAGAAGAGGCAGCACGGTCTTGTTCCAATACTGATCAAGCGCTGCCGGATCAAGGTAGTCGATCGCCAATCCCTGCCACGCGCCGCTGGAGGTGGAGACCCGCGCGTCGGAGCTGGTGTAGCCGATTCGCAGGATCTCCCAGCTTTGTTCGCCAGATGGCCGAGCCCAGTGGATCGTACCGTCGGCGTCCATTTGGCTCGAAATGTCATGCACCTCAGTGAGATCGGTGTCCTGCTCCTTGGGGGTTTCGGGCGACGCATCCACCAGCAGGCGCGTCAGATCGGGCATCGAGAAGTTTCCCTCGGCAGCCGCAGATTTCAGTGCGAGCTCGGACAATGGCTTCCGCGTATCGCCGTTCTTTCCCGGCAAGTTCGTTCCATAATGCAAGGGATAGGCCAGGACGGCGATCTGGCGATAGAAGTCATTTTTTGTGGGAGGAAGCGGGAGCGTAAGGGGGCCAGTATCTCCCGCGCGAGCCGCAGTCCGGGACCACGTCAGCAGCTTCGATGACTGCTCCGGTTGCACCCACGGGCCGCCAAGATTCCACCCGCTGGTGATATTGAGCGTAACCTCCAGGCTCAGCCGATCAGCTTCCTTGAGTGCATGAACATAAAGGGCCGTCCACTCCGGGCTGCCGAACTCGGGGCCAGCCGGCACATTGTCGTTGCCATTCTGGTTCGCCCCATTCGCATCCACCAGAAGCACGCCGCCATAGCCCTTCTTCTGCATCTCCTCCAAGTCCCGCGTGATGGTCGCTGCAGTGGTATGCCCATTCAGCCACCACCAATAACATCGCAATCGCGCCGACGCTGGCGGATTCGCAAATCCCTTTTGCAGCGTATCTGGCGAAGAAGGATGACCCTGTCCATAAGCGCGTCCCAAAAACGTCGACGCCGCTACGGCGATAGCGATGACGGCAGTTCCCGTCTTAATCCATCTCATCCGATAATTCACGGGCACCTCAAATGCTATAGAAACACGGCGCCAGCACAGTAGAGGCACCCGATGATATCGAAAGGCAAGGGCGGACTCGCGACCAACCGGAGGCCATGTGCAAGTCCGCCACTGGAAGAGCCTAGAAGTTAAGGCGCGCCGTCAATTGCGTCAGCCGTGGATCGTTCGCCTGCGTCAACGTCACGATGCCGTAGCTCGCCGATCCAAGGGATGTGTTCGGCCCGCCAAAGTTAGGGGTATTGAATAGATTGAAAAACTCACCACGAATCTCGAAGTTCAGAGACTCGTGCAATTGGAATTGTTTGAACACCGTGAAATCAAAGAGAGGATGAACTCGTTGCCGAACGTCATTCATGTAGGGCCCAGTAGTGTTCAGGGTAAACAGGAGGTTCTGCCGGAAGGCCGGCGTAGGCGAAGCGCTGTCGCAACCCGGAGTTTTTACAGAGCCATCCGAGTTGAAGCTTGTCGGGACTGGAGTGCCGGTTGTATCTGCGTAACAGGTGTTGAAGTATCTGCCATAAGTAGCGTTTCCCAGGCGTGCACTCCCCAATCGCGTATACGTGACTGAAGTGCCGTACTGAGATCCGCCATTACTGGTAATAGAGCCAACGGCCCCTGGATTTGCAACCAGGTTGCCATTCTGCGCCCGGAGCACCCCGTTGATCTGCCATCCGCCCAGCGTCCACCGCTCGAAGGCTGGCTTGCCCGACAACGAGGAGAACTGATAAATCCCGACAAGATTGCCTACAAGGTTTGGATTCGGATCTTGATAGCGATACGGCGAACTCAGAGGATCCTGCGGGTTGAGGTATATGTTCTGGTCCATGATCTTGGACCACGTAAAATTTCCCTGCATTGAAAAACCATGGCTGACACGTTTAACAACAGAGGTCTGCAACGAGTTATAAAGAGCACTCCCTTTCGATGCGTAATTATCCGTAACGCCAGTGAACTCCGGGAAAGGAACCAGCAACTGATACTGCGGTATCTTAGCTGCGTTAAGAGAAGATCCCGGGAGATGACCGGCCATCGGATTTGCTACCTGGGTGTTGAGGAAGCTGACTCCTGTGCTTCCCTGGTTGAAGTATTGCGCCGGCAGTGCATCGATGTTTTTATTGATCTCAAGCTGTGAGGCCTTGTTGCCGACGTATGCAACCTGAAGCACCAAGTTCGCGGGCAACTGCGTCTGAACACTGACTGAGTACTGCATGATCTTCGGTTGTGTATGGTTCTGATCCGGAAAAGTTATGTTTTGGCCAACCTGCGTAGCCAATCCAAGCGAACTTCCAGTCGGAAGGTTAATTCCGGTCGGAAATGGATTGGAGAGGATATTTGCTGGATGGGTATTATCGGTGGTTGCTACGTAGCTGGTAGTAGAGCTGAACCCCTGGCCAAGCGGGCTCTCCAACGTGTTGAAGTAGATAATGCCAAAGCCTCCACGCAGCACCACGTTGGGGTTTAACTGGTACTCCGCGCCAACTCTTGGCTGGAAGTTATTTGTGTCGGTCGGGTACGCGTACCGATTCGAGGAACTGGCAAACTGCAAACCGCCATTGAGTGTAAGGCCCGGCACAGATGCCTGCAGCGGGTTGGGGCACGAGGCGCAGAATCCGTTGTTCTGCCGGTTGTGACGTTCTGTAAACGGCGTCTCATAATCCCAGCGAAGGCCTGCATTGATCGTTAGGTTCTTCAGGATGCGCCAGTCATCCTGCACGTAGACACCGTAGTAGAGTTGCTGCAGCGCATAGGCAATCTGGTTTCCGTAAGATCCGCTCGAAGGATAGCCCAGCAGCAGAGACGCGAAAGGGTTTCCAGAGCTTGCATCACTGCCGACCGCCGTGGAAACCGAGTTCTTCTGAGTAAATTGACGATTGAAGTTGAACGTCCCCACGCCGCTCTGCGGATTCTGCACGTTGTACCGCGATAGGTTGCCGTCGAAGCCCACGCGCAGCGTGTGCTTGCTGAACGTCTTCGAAACCAGGACGGACGTCGACCCAAGCGTATCTTCGCTGATCTGCCCGGTATTGCCGGCCGCAAGTCCGGCGTAGGGCGACGTCGTACCGGGACTGGTGCCCGAAGCTCCGCCCGGTGAGGTGCAGGCATCGCAGGCAAAGACGCCAGGAAACGATTGAAACGGCAAACCTGTTCCATTCACATTGATCGTGGAAAGATCGAACGTGCTCCCTGGATAGATCAGGCCAAACGGGTGATAGATGACTCCGATACGCGCGTCCACTACAAGCGTAGGCGAAACCACGATGACATCATCCAGGCTTCCGCCGATGTTGTTGCGGTAGACCGTGTAGCCCACACCAGTCGGAGCAATCTTTTTCGGAAAGCCTTCGGTCGGCTGAATTTGATGCAGAACCGCCTTGAAGAAAGTCGCATTCAGTTTGTTGCGGTCTGAAAACGAGTGATCGACTCGCGTCACAAACGACCAATACTTGTTAGGCGAAGAAGTAACGTTTGAAATGTAGTTGACCGTAGGGCTCAGGGTGCTGTTCGGTGCTGGATAGTAGCTCGCCAGCGTTGCTCCCGCCGGGTTAATCTTGCTCTTGATGTTGTTGTTCGGGAAGGGCGTTCGATTGCCACTCGCATCCGCGGTCGTCGGATCGTAGAGCTGTACCCCTGCTCCCGGCGCGCATACCCCGGCAATAAAGTTTGAGCAAAGCCCTGAAAAATCGCCGGCCACCTGTGCCGTGGTTGGAACCAGCCCGGAGAACGGAACCGGCTGGTGAAGCTGGACATATTCGTAGGCAGCCATAAAAAATGTCTTGTCGTGGCCGTTATAGACATGTGGAATAACCAGCGGCCCATCGATTACGCCACCCGGTTGCGTCCACTGGTCATTCACTCGATGCGTCGGATTGACAGCCGCATTCTGCGTCGGCACGCGCTCATGGGTATTCGCATCCAGATACGTGTTCCGAAAGACGTAGTAGGCCGAACCGTGATAGCGGTTCGATCCGGCACGCAAAACCGTATTCAAGACTGTTCCATTTCCATGCCCGTACTGCGCGTCGTAGAGCGCGGTCTGCGTCTTGACCTCCTGCACCGCCTCCGGCGATGGCACAAAGCCCGTATAGCTAGCTCCCGAGAGTCGTTCCGCGGGATCATCCGGAATGCCATCGAGCGTCAGCCGGTTGTGACCGCTGCTGCCATTAGCGATGATCTGCACGGCGGTTCCGCTGAAAGGATTCGTGAAGCCGCTCGCCTTCGATTGCATATAGGCGCCCGTCGTGACGCCGGCAGCCAGCGTGGAAAGCACAAACGGGTTCCGCCCAATGTTCGGCAGGTCGGTAACCTCCTTCGTCCCCATCGTCGTTCCCAGATTTGCCGAAGCGGTATCGAGCAGCTCCAGGCCAGCCGTCACTTCAATCTTCTCCCCCACAGCTCCGACTTTCAGAGCAAAGTCTGTCCGCACGTTGCCGCCGGCAGTCAAGAGAAGACCAGTCCGCGTCTCCGGACGGAAACCGGAGATCTCGACTGTCACCTCGTAGGTATCGGGCGTCAGGAACGGGATAGAGTATTCGCCCGAACCGTTCGTCTTTGTCCTGGTCGTGAAATGGGTTGTCACATCGGTCGCTGTCACGTCGGCATTCGCGATCTTAGCTCCGGAAGTATCCGTCACCTCTCCTGTCAGAGTTCCCAGGTACTGTTGAGCCCTTAGCGGACACGTACTCACCAAACTGAGCAGGAGGAGCAACGCTCCCGTTGCGACGATCCTGTTGCAGGAACAAACCTTATTCATATAGCCTCCTGAAACTTTCTCCGAAAGATCAATTCGAGGGCCCAAAGACCTCTGATTCTGAATTTCGCCCACATAACTCTCCGCTTCTCAAAAAAGCTAGAAAATCATTAGGGAAACTTTTTCTGCCGTCACAAAGGTATATACAGACCGACTAACCATCGTCATTGCATATACTGACCAACGTAGTGGACAAAATGACCAAGCCCTCTCGCTTGCCTTCGGACTCGTACGTTTATTCCCGCTATTTTCGCGTCGACAATCGAGCGCGCCGCTGGGGGTTGTATGTGACGACATGCGGTGAAAGCATCACCGCGCCGTTTGCGCCCTATCCTCCGATCGAGCATCCGCCCTCTCATCACTTCGACTGGCAGCACGGTCGCAGGCTGTCGGAGTATCAGATCGTCTACATCTCGAAGGGCGCCGGGACGATCGAAACCGGTAAGGCTGCCTTCCGGGTCACCGCCGGCGACGCGATTCTCCTCGTGCCGGGCATGTGGCACCGTTATAAGCCGGACGATCTGACCGGATGGCACGAGCACTGGGTAGGATTTGCCGGCACCGGTGCCGAGCAGGTCTTTCATCCCGGCCGTCTCAAGCGAAAGACCCCGGTTATCCCCATTCGCGACGAGAAGATCATGCTGGATGGCTTTCACCATCTCTTTCAGAGCGCAAGGGAGGGAACGCCCGGGCTGCGGCAGATTCTGGCTGGATGGACGGGAGTCCTGGTGGCGCTTCTCTACTCCTCGATGCAGCCGCTTTCGGTTAAGGCCAGAAGCGAGACGCAGATCATCGAGCAGGCGCGCTCCCTGATGCTCGCCGAGCAGACCCGCGATATGCCGCTCGAAGATATCGCGAAGAGCCTGAATATCAGCTACACGAGCTTTCGGAGAACCTTCCGCGAACACACCGGCGCAAGCCCGCACCAATATCGCCTGCACCTCAAGATCAGCGCCGCGCGGGAACTATTGCGCAGCACTGACCTGCGCGTCAAGGAGATCAGCTATCGATGCGGATTCGATGACGAACAGTACTTTTGCAGAATCTTCAAGCGTCAGACCGGCAACACTCCCGTTGAATTCCGGGCACGGTCTCGACGACCGAAAAAGCCTGGTTCCCCCTGATTCCGTGTGGTTTCGCCAGATTCCGGCGGACGTGTTTCGACGCTGCTAAAGCAAGACAGCACCGATGAGAAATGGCCAGGGAAGGGACTCCTAGCAGGCCGGGCGCCTTCAAGATCGCTGTTAACTGCTCACATCTCCCTCTACGGGGATGTAGCAGGAAATGGTGCACCGCTGCGATACTAAGAGGCGTCTAATCGTTAAATGTGATGGCCACCACTAATCTTGCCAAGCCGACCTCTTTCGACCGCACGCTGGCCAGTGCGCGCTCCACCATGATGTTCAGCGAGGTGGTCAGGCTCGCGGTCGACAGCTTCCGCGCCAGCAAAACCCGGTTTCTGCTCACGATGCTGGGTATGGTGATCGGTTCGGCCTCTATCATTTTGGTCGCAACCCTCGGTTCAACCGGCAAGCAGTATGCGCTCGATCAGCTCACCAGCATCGGTCCCAACAAGATTGAGCTGCAGTACGGTGGCGGTACCGTCAGCGGTCCGGACAACACCACCACGCCCGACTATATGACGCTCGACGACCTGCACGAGGTCCGCGACCAGGTACCCGGCATCGTCGCCTCGTCTCCCATGCTGGAGTTTCACGACAACGTGAGTCTCGGCGGCGGCGTTACCAAGCAAACCACGCTGCTTGGCGTCTCTCCGCAGTATCGAATCGTGCGAAATCTTGTTGTGGTATCTGGCCGGTTCTTCGACGATCAGGACGAACGGGCCCACCAGAAGGTTGCCGTCATCGTTGAGCCGTTCGCGAAAGAGCTCTATGGCAGCGCAAGCGCTGCTGTCGCGAAAACCATCAGTGTCAAAGGCATACCATTTATCATCATCGGCGTCTTCAAGGAAGCCTTCGACACCTACGGCCAGTCGGAGATCAGCAGCCACACCATGCTGGTGCCCTATCCAGTGCTGCGATACTTCACGGGAAGCAACACGCTGAAAGAGATATTTTTCACCATGCGCGACGCTTCCATGGTGCTGCCGGCCAGCGATCGCATACTCGCGATCATCCGGTCCCGTCACTATGCGGGCTCGGTTTATAGCGCCGCGACACTCACCGATCTCCTCAGCAGCATGGCAAAAATTGCCGATATGCTCACCATCGTTCTCACGCTCGGAGCCGGAATCACGCTCATCGTCAGCGGAGTCGGCATCATGAACAGCATGCTCGCGAATGTTCAGTCGAGAATCAAGGAGATAGGTATCCGTAAAGCTCTCGGAGCGACCAGCCGCGAGATCCGGCTACAGTTTCTCACCGAGGCCGTCTTCCTTTCGCTCAGTGGCGGAATCATCGGCACCGTTCTTGGTCTTGCCATCCCTCTGACGCTGGGCTTGTTGTCACCGTTCAAAATTCCGGTTAGTCCATGGTCCGCAGTCGCTGCGTTAACGACGTCGGTGCTGGTCGGCGTACTCTTCGGAACACTTCCTGCGAACCGCGCTGCCCGGCTCGATCCAGTGCAGACGCTGAAGTACGAGTAATGGCTACGAGCGAAATCACGCATCGCGCAAAACAAAACGCATCAGCCTGAGCGAATCTTCGCCGAGACTGATGCGTTCGTCGTTGTAGTTTCCCGATGCGGTTAAGCGGTTGCGGCTGCTGCAGCCACTTCGGCCTCAGGCTGATCGCCCTTAACCGTCACCTTCACGTGGCTGGTCACCTCGCGGTGCAGTTTCACCGGAACGTGGTACTCGCCAATCGTCTTCAGCGGTTCATCGAGTGCAATCTTGCGGCGATCGATGGTGAAGCCCTTGGCCTCAAGCTGGTGCGCGATATCGCCCGAGGTGACGGAACCGAAGAGATGCTCGTTCTCGCCAACCTTGCGCTCGAATACGAGCTCAACCTCAGAGAGTTGTGTGGCCAGCTGCTCGGCCCCCGCTTTCTCCTTCACGGACTTCCGCACAGCCGAGGCCTTCATCTGCTCGATGACCGCCTTGTTAGCAGCGTTCGCCTCAATGGCGAGCTTTTCGGGGAGCAGATAGTTGCGCCCATAGCCATCGGCCACCTTGACCACGTCGCCGCGATGCCCGAGCTTATTTACGTCTTCCTTCAGAATGACTTCCATTGCAGTTCTCCGATTTTCCTGTCTGGCAATTGCTTCCGCCAGTCTTTCGTATCCAATAAGCCCGCCCGCAATCTCACAAATGCCCGGCGGAAAGTTAGAAGCGAGCAGCAAAGGCCAGCAGCGCAATGTTGCGCGACTGCTTGATGGCCAGGCTGAGGCGCCGCTGATGCCGTGTGCACACGCCGGTCAGGCGGCGCGGAACGATCTTGCCGCGCTCGGCGACAAAACCCTGCAACAGGCGGACGTCGCGGTAGGAGATGGCGTCGATCTTCTCGGTGCAGAACTTGCAGACCTTCTTGCGCCGGAAGAACTTGCGGCCACCGGGGCCGCCACTGGGAGCGCCGGCAGGCCGCGGAGTGCGGGGTCCTGCGCCGGGGCCGGAGTGACTGGAGCTTCCGGAGTGCCCGCCGCTGGGGCGGGATGCATGTGCGTGCTGCTCAGTAGATTGCGTGCTGCTAATTTCGTCAGCCATGATATTTCCTCTCAGGTACGTTATGCCTTTCTCCGCTCCAGACCCGCGTTGGAGTCTCTGAACATTCAACCGGCATCGGTTGAGTGGAAGCGGTGATCGGCGATCGTGATGCGTTGTGCGATGCGGTGCCGGCTCTCATCGCGAATGTCTTAGAGCGAAAGCGAAATCTAGACCACGGAGGCGACGGCCTCGGAAGACGCATCGGAAGCTGCAGCCACTGGCTTCTTCTCTTCTTCGGAGTGAACCTCAGTTGACGTGGCATCCACATCCGGTGCAGCGGCTGGTGCCTGCACAGGAGCGGCAATCGGCTGGGCGCTGCGCTTCACCTTGGTGTCGCGAATCGCCTTGATCTTCGCCAGGCGCTTCTCTTCTTCGTCCATGCGCACGGTGATGAACTTGATCACCTGCTCAGACACGCGCAGACGGCGCTCGATCTCCGCAATCAGCGAGCCTGCGGCCGCCACATTCAGCAGGACGTAAAAACCGTCATTGAACTTGCGCACAGTATAGGCGAGCCGTCGGCGGCCCATCTTCTCGACACTCTTCACATCGCCGCCACCACTGGTGACGTTCGCGGAAAAGCCTTCGATCAGCTTGTCGAGTTCGGCTTCTTCAACGTCCGGCCGGACGATGAACATAATTTCGTAGGTACGATTCATTCGATTACTTCTTTCTGCGAAGTTC
>Ga0210410_10000910_pt1 | contig 29055 bp, 25 predicted proteins | sample IncBWC4MmetaG_FD_161058 | JGI IMG/M metagenome (GOLD analysis project Ga0210410, IMG submission 161058) | Forest soil microbial communities from Barre Woods Harvard Forest LTER site, Petersham, Massachusetts, United States - Inc-BW-C-4-M | ecosystem: Environmental > Terrestrial > Soil >...
AGATGAGAGGACTGTTCATCGCGGGCAAACGTTTCTGTATCATGGCTCGCGAGGTTCACATCCCATGCGACGCATTTTTCCCCTGCTCACTATTCTGCTGCTAGTGGCCCAACTCTGTTCTGCGCAATCACCCATGACGTGGAAGATTCACGACATGAATCGTCCTGTTCCTCCGGTCATCGATCCGGGCACGGCGAGCACGCAGGAAATGCCGGGCCATCCGCCGTCGGATGCGATCGTTTTATTCGATGGCACGAACCTTTCCAACTGGATCGGCGAAGAAGGCAAGCCTGCGGCGTGGACGGTGAAAGACGGTTATATGGAAGTGAAGCCGAAGACCGGCGCCCTCTCCACGAAACAGCCGTTCGGCGATTGTCAACTGCATGTGGAGTTCGCCGAGCCCCTGCCCGCCGAGGGCGAAAGCCAGGAGCGCGGCAATAGCGGCGTCTTTCTGATGGGCTTGTACGAAGTTCAAGTGCTGGATTCGTATCAGAACAAAACCTACGCCGACGGCCAGGCGGCAGCTGTGTATGGCCAATATCCGCCGCTGGCAAACGCGTCGCGACCTCCGGGGCAGTGGCAGACTTACGACATCATTTTCTATCGCCCACATTTTGACGGCAGCGGCAAGTTGCTTCATCCCGCGCGCGTCACCGTGTTGCACAACGGAGTGCTGGTGCAGGACAACGTCGAACTCACCGGGCCGACTGCGCATGGCGCGCGTCCGCCATATAAGGCTGGTCCAGACAAGCTGCCATTGTCGCTTCAGGATCACGGGCACTTAGTTCGCTACCGCAACATCTGGATTCGCGAACTGAAGTAGAAGGAAAACCCGGCCACGGATTTCGCGGATTCTCACGGATAGAGCGAATGCGTTGACGAGATCCCTGTGAATCCGTGAAGATCCGCGGCCAGAATCTCTTCGCGAAGCCTACCAGACTCGGCAACGATTCTGATTGACCATCGGCAATCCCGCCTTGCAGTGAAATGCCTCTTGAAATTCCGGCATATTTGAGACCACGCCGTTGGTTCGGTATTTTTCCGGAGAATGCGGATCAACCGTAGCCCGCATGCGTTTGGTTTCATCGCGTGACTGACCGCACCAGCTTTGCCCGTAGCCCACGAAGAAGCGTTGCTCGGGGGTGAGATCTTCGATTGGCTCAAGCTTCTGTCCCTTCGTGTCTTCCTTCCACGCCATATAGGCCAGCAGCAAGCCGCCAAGATCGGCAACGTCTTCACCCAAAGTCAGTTTGCCATTGATCTTGATGTCGTCAACGATCGTGTAAGTCGAGTACTGGTCTGAGATGCAGCTGGCCCGTTTCACAAATTCCTTTCCATCCTCGTCGGTCCACCAGTCGCGCAGGTTGCCGTGAGCATCGAATTGGCGGCCTTCATCGTCAAAGCCATGTGTAAGTTCGTGTCCGACGGTGCCGCCGGTGTCGCCATAATTGGGAGCGGCGTCAGAATTAGGATCGAACGCAGGCGGCTGCAAGACGCCCGCGGGGAAGTTGATGTCATTCATCTGCGGATCGTAATAAGCGTTCACCGTGGGCGGAGTCATTCCCCACTCGCCGCGGTCGACAGGCTGGCCAATTTTTGCGAGTTGCCGATTGAATTCGAACTTCCGCGCTCGCTCCACGTTACCCAGTTCGTCGCCGCGAACGATGTCGAGTTTAGCGTAGTCGCGCCACTTCTCGGGATAGCCGATTTTGTTCGCCATGCCATGAAGCTTGGCCAGCGCCTGCTGCTTGGTAGCGGCCGACATCCACGGCAGTCCGTCGATGTCCTGTTCCATCGCCGCCTGAATTTCCTTCACGATGGTCAGAGCCTTCTGCTTGGCGTCGGCACTGAAATACTTATCGACGTAAGCTTTTCCGAGAGCCTCGCCTAAATATCCGTCAACGTCGTCGGTGCAGCGCTTCCAGCGCGGCCGAAGTTGCTCTTTGCCCTGAAGCGTCTTGCCGTAAAATGCAAAGTTCTCATTCACAAACGGCGAAGAAAGATGCGCCGCACTGGCGTGTACAAGATGCCATCGCAGGTAAGTCTTCCAGTCGGCCACGCCCTCCTTGGAGAGTTCCTCATTCATCGCCTTGAAGAATCCGGGGGCGGAGACGTTTAGCGAAGGCAATGCGGGCAGGCCCACCTTGGCGAAATAGACTTGCCAGCGGAATTCCGGTGCAATCTTTTCCAACTCGGCGCTGGTCATCTTGTGGTCAAGACTCTTCGGGTCGCGGCGTTCCACGCGTGTCATCGAGCCCTTCGCGAGCGCGCTTTCAATGCGCATTACGGTTTGCGCTTCGGCTGCGGCAGTTTCTGGCTGGTCGCCGAGTAGTTCGAACATCTTCCGCATGGGGGCCTGATATTGCTTGCGGAGTTCGACTGACTTCGCGTCATCCTTGACGTAATAATCGCGGTCCGGCAGCCCCAGTCCGCCCTGGTCGGCATTGGCGATCTGCTGACTGGCGTCGCGGAAATCCTGTATCGAGTCGAAGCGAAATAGAACGTTATCGTCAATCATGCCGGCGGCCACGTCGCCGAGCTCCGCCTTCGATTTGAGATTCGCGATCCGCTCCAGTTCCGGCTTGAGCGGGTCGATTCCTTTGGCATCGATCGCTTTCTCGTCGGTGCACGAAGCGTAGTAGTCTCCGATTTTCTGGTCTACGGCATTGCGATTGGCTTCGGGCATTGCGGCGTCTTCGAGAATGCCGCGCAACTGCGCCAGATTCTCGTCCTGCATCTTCGAATAGGTATCCCATGACGATTGGTCCGGAGGGATGGGATTGTTCTTGATCCATCCGCCGCAGGAGTAGGCAAAAAAATTCGTGCAAGGATCGATGCTGCGATCCATCGAGGTCACATCGAGCGCGGGCTGAGTCTTGGCCGACGGAGTTTGCTGAGCGCTGGCCAGCGAAAGAAGAAGCGTGACTGAAGTGACGGCAAAGACGGAACGCAGAATGCCCACGAAAAAATCCTCCAGATACTTTTGAGTCGTACGCAACTTGTCTAGAGACTGCTGCGAGCCGTTTTGGTGAGCGGTACGGCGAATTGCCCCGATCGCCAAAACATTCGGGAGCAATCCTATGCTATGGTTACCGAGGGTTGCCAGTTCAGGCCGGCTTTATACTGAGTGCTAAACCACACTACGGCAATCACGGGAACGGAACGGATCACTGTTCTTGGGGAATTTACGTTAGGAATTCAGGATAGTGGCTGTCGTCATCAGTCGAGCCTCGAAGAAATCTTCCACCCGCCCCAGAATCTCTATCGCGCTCTTCGACTCGTAGATCGCCTTGCGCAGGCTCGCTCCGCCGGGGACGCCATGGGTGAACCAGCTGGCGAACTGCTTCATCTTGCCGACGGCGTCGGGGAGTTCTTCTTCGATCAGCATCTGGAAGTAGGTGCGGATCATCTGGTAGCGATCGGCTTCAGTAGGCTCGTCGTAGGATTTTGTGGAGCGATCAAATGTGGGACGATCAAATATCGCGGAGCCCCGGACGCCCTCGTCCGGGGAGGAAGGTCCCCAACCGTCGTCCGATCGGAATCCCGATGAAATGCTCGATGAGGCGTTCGGTGAGTTCGCCGGGCGGACGAGGGAGTCCGCCGCTCCGTGATCAAACGCCGCGCAGTACTGCTCGATTTGCCGGAAGATCCAGGGATTCGACGGGGCCATGCGGCCAATCATGACAGCGTCGCAGCCGGTTTGCGCGACCATGGCGCAGGCATCTTCCGGAGTGCGGATGTCGCCGTTGCCGATCACCGGAATCTTCACCGCATCTTTGACGGCGGCAATCCACTCCCAGCGGGCGTTACCGCTGTAGCCCATTTCGCGTGTGCGGGCGTGGAGCGCGACCGCGGATAGGCCGCAGTCCTCGGCCATACGGGCAAGTTCCACGCACACGATTTCGTCGTCGCTCCATCCGGCGCGAAACTTCACGGTGAATGGAACCTTCACCGCCGCGCGGACCGCTTCGAAAATTTTGCCGATAGCGGGCAGGTCGCGCAGCAGGCCGGAGCCTCCGTTGCACTTCACGACTTTTTTCGCGGGACATCCCAGATTCAGATCAACGATGTCGAAGCCGAAGCCCTCGACCATGCGGGCCGCCTCGGCCATGACGTGCGGATCGCTGCCAAAAAGCTGCGCCGAAATGGGATGCTCGTCTTCATAGAAATGCAGATAGCGCTTGGCCTTCTGATCCTTCGCGCGCAGCACGCCGTCGGCCGAGGTGAACTCGGTCATGATCAATCCGCATCCGCCGAGGTTGCGAATGAAGCGGCGGAAAACAGTGTCGGTGACTCCGGCCATGGGGGCGAGGACCGTGGCTGGGACGATAGTGACGTTGCCGATGGCGAGGCTTGCTGGGACTCGCTTCAGTGGCGTCGCCTCGCGGGCAAGAGTGCCCGCGCCACACGAGCTCGAGTTGTCCCAGGTCTTGCGCATGCGATCCTAAGGAGCTGAAGCCCCACTTTCCAAGAGCCCAATCGGCACGGCTGAAGCCGTGCCCTCCCGAACCCCCGCCACCCCTATTCTACTGGTCGAGGCAAAATAAACCCCTCGCCGAAGCGAGGGCTGATTTTTAGAGCGAGTTCGCGGTCCAGGCGGAAGACTTTAGGCCTTCGGGGCTGCGGCTTCGGGTTTCGCGGGCGCGTTCTTGGCGTACTTGCGGCGGAAGCGCTCCACACGGCCGGCGGTGTCCATCAGTTTCTGTTTGCCGGTGAAGAACGGATGACACGCCGCGCAAATTTCTACGCCAATGTCCCCGCGATGCGTCGAGCGGGTGACAAATGCGTTGCCGCAGGCACAATGCACGCGGACTTCGTTGTAAGCGGGATGAATGGCTGCCTTCATAAAGTTTTCCAATCTTTACTAGAGTCATTAGATTCTACCGGAAGGCCGCCGGATTCGGCAATGGGGAACAGCTGTCAGCCATCAGCTCTCAGCTATCAGTAAGCGCAATGAAATCAGCAGCTTCGGGCTACGAGCGACGTTACTGAAAGCTGACGGCTGATAGCTGACAGCTTCTTTCAAAATCTAAACAAATAGCTGACTTTCACAAAAAACTGGCGGCTGTCGTTGATGTAGCCGCGAGGAGTGGTAAGAATAAATCCCGTGACGGGGTCGATTGCGAGGTTGTGATCGAGATTTTGCAAGTCGCTGTTGTATCCCAAATAAATCGCCGTGCCGGGGTGGACGAGATACGTAACAAGGAAGTCGGCGTTGAACTGTTTCGTGGTCGGCAGGTAGGTATAGGGCGAGCCCACGCTGGGCGTTGCGGCGAGCAGCGAGTTGTATTGCAGAATCATGCGCAGCGAAAGTTGCGGCGTGAACTGCCAGTTCCATTTGCTGCGCAAGATGTGATCGTCGAAGATGCCAGTGCCTGGTGAGATTGTGCGCAGGCGCGAGAACAAATATGTATTCTCGATTTTCAGCGGACTCATAGGCCGCACGATTACAGTTACCGATGCGCGGTCGGATCGCGCCAGAAATGGATTGGCATTCACCGCAGGCACGAAGTTGATGCCGTCTCCCCAGTAGTAACTGGCAGCGATAGTCGCCTTGCGCAGATAACTGGTCTGCGCCTGCACTCCGCTCTTGTGCTCATGAAAGTCTGTAGGCGTGGTCAGAGTAAAGAAGTCCTGGGGTCGCAGGCGTTCGCGGTAAGTCTCGTAAGGATAAAAGAAGAAGTAGGTTTGACCGCGGCCTTGTAGCGCGAGGAACGGGGCATAATCGGTGTCGAGGCGAAGGCCGGTGTGGTCAAAGGTATAGTGGTTAATCATCGACGGCCCCCAGTCGACGATCCATCCTTTCTTGGGGCGAAAGCGGTAGTCGGCGCTCTGGTAGAGTTCGCGAATGTCCACGCGGTTTACGAATCCAGGAACGGTGACGAAGCCGGGACTGATGTCGTCGTAAATACCGTCGTAAGAAAAATGCAGCCCGTCGCGGCGCAGTTCGAGCTTCTGCGCGGGCCCAGCATAGTAGTTGCCGTTACCGCGATTGCCCGAGCTGAAGGGATAAGCGTTGGCTTCGCAGTTCAGGTTCAGATTGCTCGAACTCACCACTGCCTGGCCGTCGAGGGTCCAATTGGCGTTGAACTTCAGGTGCGTGTCCACGCCGCCGACGCGGTTGAATTCGCCGGTCGTAGGACATTCCCAATCGGCGTAGATGGCGCCCACACTCGATTGGCGGAAGATGTCGCGGCTGACCCGCGCCACGGTGAAGTACGAGCGAATTCCCGCGAGTGGGCTCTCGTCGGGGACCGCTAGCCCAGGGCTGCGGTCGTCGGCGGCCATCAAACCTACCGAGTAGGGGCCTTCTTTCCCCGTGAGCCGGATTCCCGCTGAAGGGTCGCCGATGCCGCGAGTGAACAGCAAATCCAGCGGCGTGCGGAAAAAATCCTCGTTCTCCAGGAAAAATGGGCGCTTCTCAGGAAAATAGACCGCGAAGCGTTGGTTCACCGTGATCTGCGGATCTTCGGACTCGACCTGGCTGAAGTCGGGATTGGCGGTCATGTCCACGACAAAGTGGTCGTGAATGACGAACTTCGCGTCCATGCCGAATTGGCCCTGCGCTGTAGCGGAATTGAAAAATGGATTCGCGGGATCGCGCGTATCGAGCGCACGAAACCCGCGCATCACGCCGTAAGGAATCAGTTCGATGCTGTGTCCGGGGGAAATGCCCTCCAGTCCGGTCAGCGTCGCCGCCTGGCCGAGGCGGCCTTGCATTTTGTAGGAAATGTGCGGCCAGAAAGCATCCTCATTCTTTCGCAGAATGCCGCGATACAGAATGATTCCCCACTCTTGGTTTGTGCCGGTCGGGAAACGCAGACTCTTAAAGGGAATGGCGATCCGCACCACGAAACCTTGGCTGGTCACTTTGCCGCGAGAATCCCATACCGTATCGAATGACGTATCGAAATTGCCGCTGATCTCGTCGCGCGCGGCTTCGGTGTAGATCGCATCCCATTGCACGCCCAGGGGTGTGGTCTGAAAGGCATAGGCGCGGCGGCGGTCGTGAAAAGTGTCGAGCATGACCTCGACCTGGTCATCGTCGAAGATATCCTCGCGGCGCGACATGCGGGCGCGGACTTGGCCGGGATCGTCAAAACAAACGAAGACTACATACAAATTTTTTTGGTCGTAGCCGAGATAGGCTTCGGTTGGCTCGGAGACCGCCTCGCCGTCGTGAGGATTGCGCTGGGAGAAGCCGGCGACCTTCGCCATTTGGCGGGCGATTTCTCCCTGCGGCTTCATGCTGAGGAAATCTTCGAGAGCGGGAGCGTGTTGCAATCGTGGGATGTTGAGGGATAGCGGGCCGCCGCCTTGCGGTGCCGGGGGTTGTGCTTCCTGCGTAGGCGCTGAGGTCTGGGCCTGTATCTGTGGAATCGTGCTGGTTTCGGCCGGAGTTCCAGCCTGCGCGCCAGCGAGACTGGCCGGCCCGGCAAGCAGCGCCGCTGAAAACAGAAACTTCGCGATTCTTATGAAAGAAAAGTCCTGAAACCGCAACGAATGCAAAGGGTCCTCACCGCTCCCCATCTCCGCCAGAGGAAAGCAGCAAGATACACTATGTAGGGCCTAGACAGAACGGCGACGTGATGTTTTTAGGTTTGCCGAACAGAGTCGCGGCGGTGGGTGGAAAAAAGGCCAAACATCAGGTCCCCCCCTTCGCTTGCTTCGACGCGCTCCGGTCGGGATAACAGAGCGTGTAGCGGCCACCCATCCTGAGGGATTTAGTACTGAAACAAGTACGAAATCTTAACGAAAATCTGCCGGCCGTCGTTGATGAAATGGTCGGGGGTGCGCAGGAGGTTCCCGTTCTGGTCGGCCCCAACGGGATTGGCCAGGTTCTGCAAGTTGCTGTTGTAGCCCAGGTAGATCGCGGTTCCGGGATGAAGGAAATAGGTCAGGAGCACATCGGCATTGAAGTTCTTGGCTGGAGCCAGCGAGCTGAGCAGGGGGTTCGACAGCACGGTGTTGTACTGTCCGATCACGCGCAGCGACAGTTCCCGCGTGAACTGGTAGTTCCACTTCGAGCGGATGATGTGGTTGTTAAACATGTTGAGGTTGGTGTGGACGTCGCGCAGGCGTGTCAGCAGATACGTGTTGTCGATCGTCAGTCCCTTTAACGGCCGGACAGTCGCAGAAAAACTAATGTTATTGGCCTTCGCCAGCACCGGCGGACCGACGGCCGTGTCGTAGTTCGTGGCCTGCCCCCAGTTTATTTCCGACGAAAGAAGAACCGGCTTCCAGTATCCAAAGTCGAACCAGAATCCCCGCTGGTCGTGAGTGTAGTCGCGATTCGAAGTGAGAGTGCTGAAGTCGACCGGACGCAGGCGCTCGTGACCAAGATTGGTATAAACGCCAGCATCGCTCGATCCCGAGAAAATGAAGCGCCAATTCACGTTGTCGTACCAATCGATGCGGGTGCCGCTGTGGTCCCAGTTATTGATGGCGAAGGTCGAGGGCCCGTGCCATTGCAGAATTTTGCCTTCGCGGCGGAAGCGATACTGAAAGAACTGGCTGACGCGACGGATGTCAGGACGGCGGAAGAATCCTGTATCGGTTTCAAAGTTGGCCGCCGTGTCCTGATACCAGACGTTGTATTCCGTTTTGGTGGAACTGCGCTCGACGTAATAATCGAACGTGGGTCCGCCTTTGTGCGTTCCGTCGTAAAACTTGGTGTGGCTATCGAGGGCTTGGACGGTGATCAACCATTTCGCATCGGGTTTGATCTTCACATCGAAACCGCCGACTCGATTGGAACCGACGAGGCAGGGATTGTCGGTACACTGCGCCTCGCCAGGAACGGTATTCAGTTCGCGATCGGTATAGATCAGACCAATGGTCGAATCCTTGCCGATATCGTGATTCACGCGCAGAACGCCGAAGTACGCTTTGTGTCCGGTAAGCGGGTCGTAGGGCGTGACGCTTAGACCGGGAGAGCGGTCGTCGGCCAGCAGCATTCCCAGCGACCACGGGCCGCTCTTGCCGGTTAAGCGCGTACCAAATTCCGGGTCGGCAATGCGGCGCGTGAAGACAAGATTGACCGGCGTGTTGAAATAACTGGCATTCTCCAGGAAGAATGGACGTTTCTCAGGAAAGAAAACTTCGAAACGCTGGTTCACCGTGATCTGCGGCTGGTCGGATTCGACCTGAGAAAAATCCGGATTGATCGTACTGTCGAGCACGAACGAATCTTTCAGCACAATCTTCGAATCCAGGCCGGGACGAATTTCCAAATATTTCCCGCCGAAGTAAGGATTGTGGGGATCGCGATCGTCAAGCTGGCGAAATCCGCGGCCAACCAAATAAGGGATGAACTGCATGTTACGCCCGCCCGAAACTTTCTCGAGCCCGTCCAATTCGGCGGCCTGCCCGACAAACCCCTGGGCGTTGCTGGTGATGTGCGGGTAGAACGAGTCCTCGGTATTCCGCTTGATGTCGCGCTCGAAAAAAATCCCCCATGTTTGTATATCGGTGGGAGGAAAGCGCAGAGATTTAAACGGAATTTCGAACCACGCGACGTAGCCCTTGCCGGTCAGCTTCGCCTCCGACTTCCAGACCATGTCGTAGGAGACGTCGGGTTGATTGCCGTCGTCCACCCAAATGCCGTCCTGCTGAACCCCAAGAGGGTTCACATAGAAAAATAGTCCGTGATAGTGATCGTGAAAAGTGTCGAGGACAAAGCCGAACTGATCGTCGTCGTTGATCAGTTCGCGGCGCACCAGGCGGGCGCGAATGTTGTTCGGCTCAGAATCGAAGCAGATGCAGACGACGTAGAGGTTCTTGTCCGTATAACCGATGTAAACTTCGGTTTTTTGCGAAACCGGCGCACCGTCCTTCGGATCCCGCTGCAGAAAGCCGTCGATCTTAAGCATCTTTCCGTCGACCGCGAGTGACGGATGCATATCGGCGAAGTCAGCCAGGGTTGGTCGCTGTTCCAGACGTGGAATCTTGAGCTTCGCGAATTTTGTTGGCACGACGACCGCCGCGGTCGAGTTATCCTTCGCGTAGGCAGAGGGGGCGAGCCCCAAGGCCACCAGCAGACACACTCCCGCGAACTTCGTCCTAAACCAGCACCGCATTGGCCCCAAGCCATCGAATCGAGAATCGAACTATCGCTTCTTAGACGCGTAGTGAGCTACAAGGTTAGGTGGATTCCGGAGCAGTTTCAGGCGGAGTTAGAACAGCGAACTCTGCCGTCGGGGCGGCGAGATCTTGAAGTAATCGTAGGCGAGTTGAGTGGCCACGCGGCCACGCGGAGTCCGATTCAGAAACCCAATCTGCATCAGGAATGGCTCGTAGATTTCTTCGATGGCGTCCGGTTCTTCCGCCAGCACCGCAGCCAGCGTATTCACTCCTACCGGGCCACCTTGATATTTCTCGATGATGGTGAGCAGCAGGCGGCGGTCGACTTCATCGAATCCATATTGATCGACTTCGAGCATCTTCAGCGCCGACTGTGCCGTAGGGCGGTCGATCTTCCCGTCTCCCCGAACCTGTGCGAAATCGCGCACGCGGCGCAGCAGCCGGTTCGCAATGCGCGGGGTTCCGCGCGAGCGGCTGGCAATCTCCACCGCCCCCGCATCATCGATTGAAACGCCCAATATCTCCGCCGAGCGCTCGACGATAACCTGCAAATCCTTTGGCTCATAAAACTCGAGGCGCAGCACGATTCCGAAACGTGCCCGCAACGGGGCCGAGATCAATCCTGCGCGGGTGGTTGCGCCGACGAAAGTGAAGGGCTTCACTTCCATGGTGTGAGTGCGCGCCGACGGCCCTTGTCCGATGATGATGTCGAGTTTGTAATCCTCGAGAGCCGAGTAGAGCAATTCTTCCAGCACCGGTTGAAGCCGGTGAATCTCATCGATGAATAAAACCTGCTTGTCTTGAAGGTTGGTGACGATCGCCGTCAGATCGCCTTTAATCTGCAACAGCGGCGCAGCGGTGGGCTGAAAATGTACGCCCAACTCGTTGGCGATAATATTCGCCAGCGTGGTCTTGCCCAATCCCGGTGGCCCATAGAGCAGGACGTGGTCCATGGCCTCGCCCCGCGAGCGGGCTGCTTCAATGGCCACCTGAAGATTTTCTTTTACTTTGTGTTGCCCGATGAATTCGCCGAGACGCTGCGGCCGCAACTTTAATTCGAACGAAGAGTCATCCTCGACAGGAGCGGCGGAGACGACACGATCGTTGCCAAGTTTGCGCTCCATAGCAGACACGGTAAGGCGATAGTAAAGGGAAAGGGCAGGCCCTGCAATTCCGTCGGGGACGAACGCCCGTTTTGCCGGAGGAAAAAAGGCCGCCCTTTCGGGCGGCCTTCACAATGCAGGAACGAAATCGCAATCCGCTATTTCCCGTCGCTGTCTTCGTGGTAAGGCTTGGTGCGGTGAACATCGGAGTGCGGATGCGCCACCTGCTTGTCGTGAGCGGAACTGAACCGCGGTTCGTCCGCTCCGGCTTCGGGAAGCAGGTATTGATTGGTCTCCATGGATTCGTCGAGCGTGGTACCCACCGAAGCTCTCGCCTTCGGAAAGATGGCGTGAGCCTTCAGGTTATAGTCGATCGTCATGTAGTCGCCCAACATCTGTCCCGAAGTTGTGGAAGGCAGCCAATTGGGGCTCATCCCAAAGGCCAGCGTCTTGGCCGCAGTCCAGGTAGCGCCGCCATCGGTGGAGCTGATGTAGCCGACGCCCAGATTGCAATTGGCCGTGCAGTTTGAGATGGGAAGATAGTTATAACTCACTCCGATCACCGCCGTGCTGCCCGAAGTGTTGCGAGCGATGGCCAGGCCGGGTGTGAAATGATCCACCTTGCTGGTGACGGCATCGATAGGCACGCGCGTGACCGCGCTCCAGGTTGTCCCGTCGGCAGACGTGCTCATCACGATGTCGTTTGACGAGCAATTGGCACGGAAGCTGCAATCGGCCCATACGGCGTAGACGTTGCCCGCAGTATCCTTCGCGGCGTTCACCAGCGGCAAGGCCCGCATTCCGCCGGACACGAAGTGCTCGAAGATCGGAGCCACCGACACAGCCGCTCCCCACGAAGTTCCGCCGTCAGTTGACTTGAAGGCGAGAACACTGCCCAGGAAGGGGTCGTCGACGACAACCACGACGTTGCCATTCGGTTGGACCTGCGGCAGACCGCCGTTGCCCGAATCGCTGGCTGCGGTCGATTGCTTGGCACTCCAGGTTTTCCCGCCATCTTTCGAAGTGCTCATCTGGATGAGATCGAACTGGCTGAAGTCGTCCCATTCAACGTAGCAATTGCCGAAGTGCGGGCTGCTCTGCGTGTTGTCGCAAGCCAGCCACGGCTTGTCGTAGTATCCGCCGCTCTCGACTACCGAGACCGTCGACGGCGTGCCCCAGGTGATGCCGTCGGTCGAGCTGCTGACCAGAACCGCCGCTCCATGCACGCCGCCCGCTTGAGACAGCGCCAAAGACTCCACCAGCCAGGTCTTGTACTTCGCGTTGTAGGTAACGGACGTGTCACTGGCGCGGTCATACTTCCCCGTGCCTTCCACTTTGGTGATGCCCGGCATGTTGCCGTGCGTCCAGGTCATGCCTCCGTTGGTGGACGTAGCGAATCCGATGTCGGAAGCACCGCCGTCGGTGAAGCGTCCTTCCTGGAACACCGAGACAATCGTCGAGCCTTCAACGTAGCTGGCCGGTTCCACTTCGCTTGCATGCTGGCTGGTCGTGTTGGTGAAAGGGTCGGTACTGATCTGCGTCAGGTTCACCTGCGCAGTTGCGATGCCACAGAGACAGAGAACAAGGGTTAGCAGAACAATGTTTACGGCGAACTTGGTCGAGGGTCGAGGAGCGAGGGTCGTAGTGCTGGGCAAGGGGAATCCTCCATAAGGTTGAGTAAAACGTTGAGCCTTCCACTGACATCCTCCAGCCGGTGAGGATGAGAACGGAGCCGCATGCGCTCCGGCTGACTCTGGGTTACTTCAGGGTGAAACCCAGGAAGGGCATTGGCCGAGAACTATAGCCCTGTAGTAGTGCTGGGTCAAGGCGCAACACTTTGCACTCGTCGGTCGCAACGATTTTCACCGACCCGGTCAACTGAGCGCAGCCTCTCCAAGATAATGTCACGCCTAACTGCAACAGATTCGTGCCATCCTCCAGGCTTTGCGCTCGCTGGCTAGAAATGATCTTTCTATTTTTTCCTTGACGCAATGTAAAGCGTGCTTTACATTATGGATGTCAAGCATGCTTGACTTGGAGAGACTCGATGGATGCGAACACAAAACGCTACTACAAAGAGTTCGGCGGTTCCATGGCCGCCTATTCGGCGATGGTTCCGATATCGGTGTGGTTGTTGCGAGGGCACGAGCACACGCCCGTCGGATATGCCATCGCCTTCCTGCCGATCATTCCGTCGGCATTCGCCATGTGGGGATTCCTGCGCTTCTTCCGCGGGCTGGATGAACTGCAGCGGCGGATTCAATTCGAAGCGGTCGCCTTCAGCTTTTTAGCGACATGCCTTATTACTCTAACCTGGGCCTTCCAGCAAAACGCCGGCTTGCCGCGATTCGACGTCGCTTGGGTCGCACCCCTGCTGATCATGCTGTGGGGAATCGGCCTCGGCATCGCCAAGCGGAGGTACGAGTGAAAAACTCAGTCCGCGACTTGCGAGCGCTGCTCAACTGGACCCAGGCCGACCTAGCCGAGAGGCTGGGCGTCTCGCGGCAAACCGTCAACGCCATCGAGACCGAGAAATACGATCCCAGCCTGCCGCTGGCCTTCAAGATAGCGAAGCTCTTCCGCAAGGGCGTGGAGGAGATTTTCAAGGCGTAGGGATAGGCTTCTATAATGTCTGAGGGATAAACAGAACCTTATGAGCCGCGGCTCTAAGAAAGAAATGAAACAGATGAAGGCTGACCTCGACGCTATCTTGCGCCGGGTTGATCGCTTTCCCGTGCTTGATTCCCGCACGCCAGACGAAATTCTCGCGTACGACGAGCACGGTTTGCCGCAGTCGGATCACTCCAAGCCTGCCCCCGATGAAGGCGACATACTGACAGCCCCCGTTATTTACGAAAAGGGAGAGGCTCGACCGTCCAGTATCCAGATTTCGCTGCTCGCCTCAAGAAGATTTTCGGCGATCGGTGTTTGAGCGCAGAAGATTTCCTTAAATATCGCCACCGCGAATGGGAGCAGTGAGGGCTGCTTGTGGTCAAGGCTGAAGCAGATCGCAAACGCGAGTGCCGTGCAGAAGTTTTGGAAACGCTAGTAGAGTTGTATCTCCGCCTCAACGGCTACTTCTGCATTCGCAACTATCTATACCATCTTGACAAGTCAGATCACGAGGGCCTTCGCACGGAGTCCGACTTGCTCGCCATCCGAATGCCTCACCAGCGCGAGGCGCTATCTGATGGAACTGTCCAAAAGAACGACATCGATCTTATTCTTCCTCCTGAGGATCCCAGAATCGATTGCCTCATAGCAGAGGTGAAGGAAACAACAGTTGAATTCAATGCCCCGATACGCAAGGAGGATGGGTGGAAGATTATCAATTCAGCAGTCCAGATGTTCGGGGCACTGTCGGCTGAGGACGGATCGTCGGAGGAAATTGCAAAAGCCCTACATCGACAGATCAACTGGGATGACTGGCCCGCAATCCCGACTTCCGATCTTCCAGAGAAGAGTAAGGTTTCTGTCAGAATGCCTGTTTTTGCTAGGTATTCTGCAAAACACGGAAAGAACAGAAAATTCATTAACCTTGAGCACATACTGGAATTTGTGTTCGAGCGTATGCGCCCAGGCCAAGTATGCAGCCCTTACCCGAGAGACCAGAGATTTTCGAACTGGCGCGGCACAACCCGCCGGATCATCGATTTCCTCGATGAAGCTCATCAGCAGAAACAAACGGCGACTGTGGATATGCTCCTTAAGCGCCTCGGCGTCTAGGAATTGTTATCGACTCCGGTCGATTAGGCCCTGCAGTTGTCCCGAGCGTTGAGCGTCGAGCCGGGATAGAGTCCTTACCTCTCCAAGCGCACCTTCTTTGTTTCCCGTCGACAGGTAGGACACCCCTAAGGCAAGGTGCGCATCCGGTAGATCAGGCTTCAACGCTATGGCCGCCTTCAACTCCAAGATCGCCTCCGGGTACCGTGCAGCCCTTCCCAAGGTCGTGCCGAGTTTTAAGTGGCCGATTGGATCTTTCGGGTCGAGCGAGACTCCCTTTTTCAAATATTTGATGGCTTCGGTCGGTTTTCCGAGGAAACCATACGCCGATCCCAGCCCGATGTAAGCATCTGCATACGACGGATTCACGGAGATGGACTTGGTGAAGTAAATGACCGCGGTGTCGTTTTCACCCAGCTTGCCGTACCCCGCTGCGATTGCAGCAAGGGTCTCGTAGTCTTTTGGATTTTGCGCGACCACAGCTTCCCACTCTCTAATCTTGGTTTCGATGAATGCACGGTCCTGACCAAGCAAATTGGAGGCACCTGCGACCAAGACTAGGCTGAGCATCACAAGCACGCGCATGCTAACCCCCTCCTACTCTTCCTCTTCCTTAACCTCGCCCCGTTCCGCCTTGGCCTTCTCGATAATCTTTTCCTGCAGCTGCCCCGGCACGGTGTCGTAGTGGTGCATTTCCATGTTGAAGCTGCCGCGGCCTTGCGTCATTGATGTTAGGTCGACGCCATAGGTGAGCATCTCGGCCATCGGCACTTCAGCTTTGACAACGGTGTTGCCGCCTTTGTTGTCCATGCCCTGGATGCGGCCGCGCCGGCTGTTCAGGTCGCCCATAATCGATCCGGCGAAATCATCGGGGACCGTGATTTCGACTTGCATGACTGGTTCCAGAATTGTGGGCTTCGCCTGCTCCATGGCTTTGCGGAAGGCGATGCGGCCCGCCATCTGGAACGACATGTCGTTGGAATCTACGTCGTGATACGACCCGTCGTAAAGAATGACGCGGAAGTCGACGACCGGAAATCCCGCGAGATGTCCACGCGCCGCCGCATCTTTAATTCCTTTTTCGATGGCGGGAATATAGTTCTTGGGAATCGCGCCGCCAAAAATGTCGTTGACGAATTCAAATACTCCTCCGCGCGGCATGGGTTCCATCTTGATCTTGCAGTCGCCGTATTGTCCGTGGCCTCCCGTCTGTTTCTTGTGGCGGCCCTGCACGTCAGCTTTACCGCGAATCGTTTCACGATACGGCACCTTCGGGGCTTTCAGAATGACTTCCGTGTGATAGCGCTTCTTCAACTTCGCGACCACGACTTCGATGTGCTGCTGTCCGGTGCCGGCGATCAGAAACTCCTGCGTCTGCGGATCGCGGAAGAATCGCAGCATGGCGTCTTCTTCCATGAGCTTGTGCAGGCCAGGACCCAGCTTGTCTTCATCAGCGCGGCTCTTGGGTTCAATGGCGAATGTGATCGCGGGCTCAGGCAACTTTACCCGCGGATACTGAATCGGCGCGGACTTGTCGCCGAGCGTATCGCCGGTGAGCGTTTCTTTTAGCTTAGCAACGGCGCCGATATCGCCCGCATGAAGTTCTTGGATCGGCACTGCTGTCTTGCCCTGCATGATAGAGATATGTGCGAATTTTTCCTGCGCGCTATTGCGGAAGTTCTGCATGACTGCGTCATTTTTCAGCACGCCGGAGAAAACTTTGAAATAAGAGATTCTGCCCGCAAAAGCATCGGACACTGTCTTGAAAACATAGAGAGACGTCGGCTCGGCGTCCGTCTCATGCCGCTTCGGAGCATCCCCATTTCCCGAAGGCTCGCCTTGAACCCACTCATGTTCCGACGGCGCGGGTGTGTAGTCGACGATGAAATCCATTACGCGATCAGCACCCACGTTTCCCAGACCGGAGCTGAAGATGACCGGAAAAATCTTGTCCTCGCGAATAGCGTTGTGCAGCGCCGGAATCAGGTCTTCTTCGGGGATGGTCCCTTTCTCGAAGAACTCTTCCATCAATTTATCGTCACCTTCCGCGACCAGTTCCACTAGTTGCTCGTGCGCCTCCTGCACCTGCGCCCGCATGTTGGCCGGGATCTCGGTTTCTTTGCCCTTGCCGTTCCCGCCCAGTTCGTAGGTGTAAGCCTTCATGCGCACCAGGTCGACCACGCCGGTCAGGCTCTTCTCGCTGCCGATGGGCAGTTCGATGGGAATCACATCGCGCCCGAAAGCACTGATGAGCGATTCCAGCACGCGCGTAGCGTCGGCGCGGTCCCGATCCATGCGGTTCACCACGATCAATCGCGGCGTTTTGTACTCTTCGCAGTAATTCCACACTCGCTGTGTAACCACTTCCACTCCCGCCACGCCATCGACGACCACGATCGCCGCATCGACCACAGGCAGCACCATCTTTGCTTCATGGACGAACATGTTGAAGCCGGGAGTGTCGAGGATATTGATCTTGCTCGTGCCCCACTCCACGCTGGCCGCGCCGATGGCGATCGACATTTTGCGCGCGATTTCTTCTTCGTCGTAATCGGTGGTGGCCGAGCCGTCGTCGACGCGGCCCAACCGTTGGGTTGCCCCTGCGGTGTAAAGCATGGCCGATACCAGCGTTGTTTTGCCGGCATGTCCATGTCCTACCAGAGCTACATTACGAATGTTCTGTCCGGAATAGACTTTCAAAATAGGCTCCTTCGGCGGGTGTGGACAGGGTGTGCCCAATAAGGAGAATGAGGACAGGTAGGCCAGCCCAGCATCGCCCGCAAAACCTAGGATGCTACCACGCGGCAACTGTACGCCTCAACTTTCCTGAGGCCAAAAAGTCTCCCCGATTCGGCTGGGATGACTCGCGCAACCGGTGTATGATGCTAGCCCATGTTGCGCAATATGTTAGGCAACCGCACCAGCGAGCAATGGATCGCGCAATATTCGACGAGCCATCAGCATCCGGTGAATCGTGCCTGCCACACGCTCGGTATTCCCACGATTCTTCTCGCCGTCGTGCTTTTCGCCGCGAGTTTCCTGGTTCATCGCCTCTGGATTTATGCGCTGGCTTTGTTCGTACTCGGCTGGATATTTCAATTTATCGGCCACGCTTTCGAAGGCAAGCCGCCTGAGTTTTTTCAGGACTGGCGATTCCTTTTCGTCGGTGTGCGCTGGTGGTGGGCCAAGATTCGCGGTAGAGTGTAGTTCTCCCCCTGGAATTCTTCACGGAAGATTCGCCGACCTTCTACGTCGGTAGTGGGATTTTTGTATGCATTGGCCGGTGCGGGCATGGGGAGAAAAGCAATCCTTTGCGGCGCGGTATTCGCCGTCGTGGGGTTCATCGCGGCGGTGTATGTCCTGTCGTGGGCGGCGATCTCCAATCTGCCGCTTCCCCTCTCCCTTCTGATGTGTCCGGCGGCAATTCTCGGATCTCTCGCATCGGGTTCCGAGACTGATCCTGAGTTTATGTGGACGCTCACCGTGTTGAACGCCATGATCTATGGAGCGGTCGGAATTCTGGCCGCCAAGCTTCTGCACCTCGACGACAAGTAGCAATTCGCCGCCGGCGTCATCCCGAGGCGCCCGCGTTCTTACCAGCGGGCCGAGGGATCTCCCGTGGCACAGAGCATCCTAGCGGGAGATCCTTCGCTCCGCCTGAACAACGGCTGCGCTCAGGATGACGCCATGGAGGAGAAGCGAAGATACAAGAAATCCAAACTGAGCCACTACCTCGCCGCCCGCCGCCTTGTGTCCAAGCGATGCCGTGTTCTATGCTGGCGTCTGATTCGATCTGTATCTCGTACTCAAAGCATGCGTCGCCTCGTCGCCAGATTTTTACTCTTGATCGCATTCGCCGGGAACTTGTTTCCGCTGGCGATGGCGGCGACGATTGCGCCCCGGCATGCCTGTTGCATTCGCAAGGCGGCGCATCCGTGTCATGGCTCGGCCAATTCTGAATCCGATCATTTAGTAATCAGTAGTTCGAGCTGCTGCCGGCAGGATTGCAGCCGTGCGGTCACTACCAGTCATAGCGCCAACCTGGGCGCTCGCAATGTCGGATTCTCCTATAACCAAATCCGAGACGGCGTAGTTCTCGCCTCCTCGCTGGTCCCTTCGTTAGCGTCCAGGGGAATCCAATCCACCCGCGCTCCCCCGCAACTCTCCATCGCCTAAATTTTTCCACGGCAACTGAGCCCGCAGAATTTTCGCGCGGCGGTGTCCGCCGTTTCATCTTCCGATTCATAAGGCAGAATCGCCGTCCTATCGGCGGCTGGAGACTTTATGCGATCCGTTCGTTTATTGCTGTTGACCGGATTCCTTAGCACGGGAGTCGCGGCCTTTGCGGGCATATTCGGCTCGGTGCGCGGAGTGATCCACGATCCCCAGCACCGCCCGGTGCAGGATGCGATGGTGATGCTTAAGGCGAAATCGTCCGACTGGATGACCACGGCAAACTCCGACGTCGGAGGCGGTTTCAGTTTCAACGCAGTGCCGCTGGGCGAATATGTGGTGACTGTCGCCGGCCCTGGCTTTGATCAGGCGCAGCAAAATGTCGTCGTCATCTCCAGCACCGAACCGGTGTTGCATTTCGCTCTCAATATCGCCGGAGCCAAAGAGATGATCAACGTCTCTGGCATGCCCGAAGCTGCGCCCACCGATTCCTCCACGCCGACCACGCTCGTCGACCGCCTCGAGATCGCGCGCACTCCAGGTGCGGCTCGCTCCAATAGCATGGCTATGATTACCGATTACGTTCCCGGAGCGTACGTAACGCACGACCAGTTGCACATCCGTGGTGGCCACCAAACCAGTTGGTTAATCGACGGCGTTCCCGTCCCCAACACCAACATCGCTTCCAACATCGGCCCACAATTCGATCCCAAGGACATCGACTATCTCGAAGTCAGCCGCGGCAGTTACGGCGCTGAATTTGGCGACCGAACTTATGGGGTTTTCAACGTCGTGCCGCGCACCGGATTCGAGCGCAACCGCCAAGCCGAACTCGTTCTCAGTGCCGGAAATTTCTACCAGACTAACGACCAGTTGAGCTTCGGCAGCCACACTGAGCGCTTTGCCTATTACGCCAGCGTGAACGGCAACCGCAGCAATCTCGGCCTGCAACCGCCTGTGTCGCAAGTCGTGCACGACGCGGCCAACGGCTACGGCGGATTCGGCTCGTTCATTTTCAACGCCGATCCTTCCAATCAGTTGCGCCTGGTGACGTCATTGCGCAAGGATTACTACCAGATCCCATACGACCCATCTCCCAATGACCTTGAGAACGGATCGATACCCGGAAACAACTTCACTCCGCAGTATCCCAGCATCGGTCTGCGCGACGGCAATCACGAATCGGACGCTCTGGCGAATTTTTCCTGGGTGCACACCTTCAATTCCAAAGCGCTCGTCACCGTCTCGCCTTTCTACCACCGCAATGGCGCTGACTACGACAGCTCTCCCAATGACAATCCAATAGCGACCACCGATCATCACACTTCGACCTATGCGGGCGGACAGGTTAGTCTCGGCGCCAACTTTGCGAAGAATGACCTTCAGATCGGTTTCTACGGCTTCCACCAGCACGACGATCAACTCTTCGCAGCAATCTTCAATAACGGCAGCAATGCGCCCTTTACCGAGCGCGATCTCGCTTCGGGCGGTTTGGAGGCGTTCTTCCTCGACGACAAATTCAAGCCATTTTCCTGGCTGACCCTGTCCGCCGGAATGCGCCCGACGCACTTCAGCGGTGGAATGACCGAGAACTCCATCAGCCCGCGATTCGGCGCAGCATTGAATATCCCCCGCCTGAATTGGACTTTCCGTGCCTTCTACGGCCACTATTACCAGGCACCGCCCCTGCTCACGGTTGGAGGTTCTTTAGAGCAATTTTGCAACACGAACAGTTGTGGTTTCCTCCCGTTACAAGGAGAGCGCGACGAAGAGCATCAGTTCGGAGTCACCATTCCCTATCGCGGGTGGGTCTTGGACGTTGACAACTTCCAAAGCAATGCACAGAATTTCTTCGACCATAGCTGCATCGGTTCCGGATTGTGTTTGCCCATCACAATTGAGAGAGCAAAAATCCGCGGCTGGGAACTGACCCTCCGCTCGCCCCGAATAGCGCATCGCGGGCAAATTCATTTGGCGTACTCCAATCAAATCGCGGAAGGCAAACTGCCCATCACAGGCGGCTTGACGAATTTTCCGCCTCCGACCGACCTCTTCCCGCTGGATCACGATCAACGAAATACCCTCAATTTTGGCGGCGACATCACGCTACCCTGGCGCGCTTACGCTTCCACCAACATTTACTACGGCTCCGGCTTCAGTAACGCTTTTCCCGGCTTGCCGTATCCTGGCAACCATCTGCCGCAGCACACGACCTTTGATCTGACGTTGGGAAAAGACTTCGGCGAACGGTTCTCCGCGTCGATGAACGCGCTGAACGTTGCCAATCGCCGCATTGATCTCGACAATAGCCAGACCTTCGGAGGATTTCACTGGAACAATCCACGGGAGGTTTTTGTTGAGCTGCGCTACAAGTTTCGCTATTAGACTGAAAGGCGAACAATACAACGTGAGAATTCAACAGAGTCGTTCTCAATTTCGCGTCCTGCTCCTGGCCGTTGTCGGACTGGCTGTCCCTGCTTTTCTTTCTTCCTGCCATCGGACGAGCCAGAGCAATGCGAAGCGCTATCCCTTCTCCGGCCGTGTCATCTCGATCGACAGCCAAGCCAAATCCGTAGTCATCGATGGCGACGCCATCCCCGGCTACATGGACCCCATGGCCATGTCCTACAAAATCAAGCCCGTGGAGGTACTGAGCCAACTTGCTCCCGGCGATTCGATTTCCGCCGAAGTTGTCGTGGTTCAGCCCGAGGGCAAGGCCGCGAGCGAAGACGCCGAGCCCGACGCCTGGCTGGAGAACGTGAAGGTCACCGCGCACTCCAAGACGGCGCCGAAAGCTTCGGCCCAGCAAGTGCCCGCGCCGGGAGACGATGTTCCCGATTTTCAGTTCGTCAATCAGAGCGGCAAGAAAATCTCTCTGAAGAATTATCGCGGTAAAACTTTGCTGGTGACGTTCATCTACACGCGCTGTCCGTTTCCAGATTTCTGCCCGCGCGTCAGCGAAAAGTTTGCCCAAGTCTACAAAGAAATGTCCTCTGACCCAATCCTGGCCGGGCACACGCATTTGTTGAGCGTTAGTTTTGATCCCGACCACGACACGCCTAAAGTTCTTCGCGACTACGGTTTATCGCTCGCTACTCCGCATGACGCAAAACTTTTCAACCGCTGGGAGTTTGCCGTTCCCCGCGTCGCCGATTTGCCGCGCATCGCCGCTTTCTTCGGGCTAACTTACAACCCCGAGAATGGTGTCATCACTCATAACCTCAGTACGACGGTGATCGGTCCTGAAGGACGAGTGGTGAGTTGGTATCACGGCGGCGACTGGCAGGTCGCGGATCTCGTAAAGGATGCACGCGTCGAAACCTCCGCGCCGCGGAGTTAAGGACGCACCGAAAGAAGAAACAAAAAAAGGGGACGCATGAAATATCCGCTGCTGATTTTGGCCGTGCTCGGCGTTGTCGTTTCTTCTCTCGCTCTGCGCGAACACTACCGCGAGTACGGCGACTCGCCTTGCAGCATTAACGAGCATTGGGATTGCGGAGTGGTCAATCATAGCCCCTACGCCATGCTGGGCGGCGTTCCGGTAGCCGCCATCGGAATCGCCGGTTACATTCTTATGGGCGCTCTGGCCTGGCTTCGCCGTTATCGTCTCCTGCTGGTGGCTGCGCTCGGCGGGCTCGCCTTCTCAATCTATCTGGCGAATATTGAGGCGCACATTCTGGGCGTGTGGTGCATTTACTGCGTGATTTCGCTGGGAATCATTTCGCTGATCTCACTGCTTACCCTGGCGGACGCGGTCGCTCACCTGCTGCGGCGGTCGTCGCCGGCAGTCGTCGAATGATGCGTTGCCAGGCTAAAGCTTTTTCGCTCAGGTGCGCGCCCTAGAGCGGGGCAGGCGAAGCGAACAAAGAACACCACAACGCGAGGGGGCGATCCTCAGTCGTCGAGATCTCTGGCCAAACGCCTGCCCACAGCTATTTCAAACAGAAAAGTTCTATCTCCGGAATACGGGCAGTCCCGAAATCGGGGTAAGGGTTCCCCCGATTCTTGGATCAGGAAGCGAAGTTTATTTCTTTTGGCCGATCTTGCGATTGATTTCCGCTGAGAACTCGATGAAAAAATTCAGCAGCGCTCCGTAAGCCGCCTGTCCCGCCATGGCTCGTCCGCCTTCGGCAAAAGCGTTGCGCGGATGTGGCTTCCACGCCGTCGAGATCAGCCCTCCACCAAACGCTCCGCCATAAAGCGCCAGTTGCGGACGCATCTCAACCTCACTCTGATTGTAGGTAATAAAGTTGCGCGCAATGGCATGGCGCGATCGAGCCCAGAATCCAGCGCAGGTGCACACGTCGTATCGCGGTTCATATCTCAACGCTGCGTTTCCCAGCGCCGCCAGACTATTGGCCGAAATGAACTGGCCTTCGCGCGAGGCGAAGCGCTCGGCGTACCCGCCCCATCCGTCGTCCCATTGCGAGGGCGCGCCGCGTGTCTGGTCGATGCCGGCCGCGAACATGCGCTTCATATATGCGCCGGGCGTGATTAAGGTTTGCCGCAGATAAATGTCCCACCGCTCCGGTCCCGTGAGTGGCGTCATGTGCTGATCCTTCGCGACATAGACGCCGGTGAGCCATCCGCTCTCATAGTTTCGCGCGCGGGTAAGGCTTTGCTGGCCGAATTTCCTGGTGACCTCTGCGGCTTGCAGCGTCACTTCTTTGGTCTTCTGCGCAGCGGCGGCGGCCGGGTTCGCACTCGACTCTCGCTTTTCGTCGCTGGCGTCAGGCTTTTGCGGTTCAGGCTGCTGGGCATCCGGTTTTTGCGGATCAGGCGGTTGCGTAGTCGTGGAGGACGGCTGCGCGGGCTTCTCCGGGGGCGTCGGTTCTTGTGCTTGCGTTGGTGAAACGATAAGAAAGATAAAGAAACAAGCGCTTGCCGCCACAAACATACAGCCACGACGCAACATTCTCGACTCCTTATTATTTTGTCCCGCAGATATTGCTCTATGCAGACATTGGTGGGGTATCTGAAGATCTATCCTCGTTCAAACGCGTGCTTTTTCTCCAGCGCCTCGACCGCATCGCGGCGGGCATTTTCGAATCGCGCTGACTGGCCGTGCAGTCCCGCAGTCGCTTCCGCGAATTCGCCATCGATCCGCAGCAAGCCGTCGGCGGCTGCGCGTGCCGCCATCCGCAACAGATGATCTGCGGTCGTCTGCAAATATTGCGCCTCGGTCGGATCGCCGATCCACACTTTCGTCTGGCCACTAAGCTTGGACTGCCAGTAAACTTTTCGCTCCACGAACTCCGCGATGGCGTCGTCGCTGGCCTTGCCGAAACCCATTGCTGGCGCTTGAAGTCGTAATGCCGGCTGGAAAACGCCACGGGCAGAAGTTTGCCCGACTTCAGAAACTCGATCTGCCGCCGGTCAACTTCCTTGCGCAAGGCGTTGATTACGGGCGCTTCGGCGTCTTTCGGCTCGATCGAGGGAAGCACCTCGCGCACCGTTTGCGACAGATTCACCGCCACCGGGCAATGCAACCCTTCGGCCCCCTCCAGCCGGATATCGCCATGCAACACCCAAAAGTCCGCGCCCGATGTCGACTGATGGAAGGGCCACGCCAGCTTGATCGTGAGCGGCAACCCGTTCAACGTCACCCAAATCTTTTCCGCGGATGAAGTTGCAGCACCGCCAGTTTCTTTTTCCAGCGCCATATCTAAAAAGTCCTCGAGCTATGGAATGAGTGATTATTCTACCGAATGACAGGGCAGGAATTCCTTCGTGAACCTTTGTCACTTTCGCGGATGAAGCTTCTTTGAAGTTCGCTACCCAACCTTGGACTTCTTCACCTTCGTCCCCATGCGCAGCAACTTCCGCACCGTCCCGGTGGGCAGGCGCTTCATGTGGTCGTGCAGTTCGGTCACAGCTTCGAAAAATCCCGCCATGGCCGCAAGGCGTTCGCGAGTGTAGTCGGCGCCCGGCTCTTTCGCATCGAGACTGGCCAAACACTGCCGCAGCATTTCGCGCGTCGGGTCGATCTCCCGCCGCTTGCGCTGTTCGATCACCAGCCGGAACATCTCCCACACGTCCTTCATCGATTCGTAGTGTTCGCGCCGGTCGCCAAGCACGTGCACGGCGCGGACAATCCCCCAGGTTTCCAGTTCGCGGATCGATGTGCTCACATTCGAGCGCGCCACGCTAAGGGTCTCGGCAATCTCTTCGGCGGGCAGTGCGGTTGGCGACAAAAACAGCAGCGCATGAATTTGCGCCACCGTGCGATTGATGCCCCATCGCGTGCCCATCTCGCCCCAGTGGAGGATGTATTGCTTCTGTACGGCAGTAAGTTGTGCCATGTCTGTTCTTTCAGTATAGACAGAATCGTGGGGTTAAGCCTAGTCTTTGCCCGCGCTTTGACCTTGAAGATTATCTCCTCGCCCTCGGCGGCAGTTTCTCTGCGAACTCTGCGGTTAAATTCTTTTTGAGATGTTGCTGCCTGATCGTCGCCCCGGGGCCGCTGCGACAGCCGGGCGGGAAACCATTACGGGGTGATTTCGAACACTACCCCGTCCCCGCCGGCGCCGCCAAGGATTGTTGCGCCATAGAGGTTTCCATTGCCGTCTACCATGAGGGGTGCGCTTGGTAAATCCCCGTCGAGGCCGTTAAATGTGTGAAGGACCGCGTACTGCCATCCTCCTTGGGACGTTGGCGTAAGCTTAAACACGGTCCCGCACTGGCAGCCTGGCCAGCTGTAGTCGGTCGTCCCGTAGGCATTGCCGGCGCCGTCGAACACCAGCCCGGGGGCGGGGGCGAAGCCATTTGTGCCTGTTCCAAAGTTATGAATGATGCTCTCACTCCGGTGTGAGCCTGTCCGAGTCACTTCAAAAACGGTCCCGCATCCTGAGCCGTTCGCGCACTCGGTTCCCCCCCCTATCGGCGTCGTGCCGTACAAGTTGCCCTTTGGGTCGAGCGCCAGCGGGTCGCCGGTTGGATATTCGCCGTCACCGTGGATGGTGCCGAATTTATGCAAAACGCTCTCTTTCCAGCCAGCGCTCGTGTTTCTTAAACCGTAGACGGTTCCGCACCCCACCTTATTGCTCCCGCATGGCAAGTCCCCTCCCCAGTACGTTGTGCCATAGATGTCTCCCGCTGCGTCGAAAACCAGGCGGCCAGTGGGTATAGCACCGGCGATCCAGTTGTTCGCGCCAAAGCTGTAAAGCACTTTCTCCGTCCAGCCAGTCGAGCCGGGGCTGAGCTCGACAATCGCCCCACTCCCGATTGCACCGCCGCCGCCCGCGCCGTAGAGGTTTCCATGTCCGTCCATGGTGAAGCCCGGTAGCGGCGCACTTCCGTCCGAGCAGGACGATTGAGCGCAGAAATCGTAAAGAACGGTCAGCGTCCAACCTGCCGAGCCTGGCGACAGCTCGAACGCCGTGCCGGAATTGTATGGGCTGCCGTTGGCCGCGGTGCCATAGAGGTTCCCCGCCGCGTCCAAAACCAGCGTGCACTGCGGTTGCTGCCCCTCGGGGTCGTTGAGCATGAAGCTGTGGAGGACGGTCTCGGTCCACGTGCCATCCGAATTGGGCGACAGCTCGAAGACTGTTCCATAGCCATAAGCGCCGCCTCCGCTGGTGGTGCCGTACAAGTTGCCCTGCTTGTCCATGACCACGCCGCCATAGACACCGCCGCCATCGGTGCCGTTGGTGAAGTTGTACAGCACTTTGAAGGTCTGCGCCGCAGCGCTGACGCAGAGAGTTACGACCGCTGCCGTCACGAGCAGCGCTTTTAAGTCATTTCGGCGTTGATTGTTCGGCATCGGACGTGACCTCCGCGGGCGGCGCTTCGAAGCAGGAGAGGAACTTACAGGCTAGGTACTATATCATCAAACTGGCTCCGCAGCGCGGCCTTCCGCGTCGAAGCCAACGACTAACGACTAACGACCAGCGACCGAATTATGTCAGACATTCGATGCATCGGCATTGCCACCGGAGGCGGGGACGCTCCCGGCCTCAACGCAGTCATCCGCGCCTCCACTCGCGCCGCCATTCTCAAATACAAGTGGAAGGTTATCGGCATTCCCGACGGCTTCGATGGTCTCGTCTGGCCGGAAAAATCGTTTGAGCTGACCCTCAAGGAAGTCTCCGGCATTCTGCCGCGCGGCGGCACCATTCTGGGCACGACCAACCGCGGCAATCCCTTTCAGTACAGGACCGACCGGGACGGGAAAGAAGTGGTCACCGACATTTCCGCGCGCGTGATTGAAAATGCCGCCAAGCTGGGCATCGACGCCGTCATCACCATCGGCGGCGACGGCTCACAGAAAATCGGCCACGAACTTTATCAGAAGGGGCTGAAACTGGTCGGCGTGCCCAAGACCATCGACAACGATCTATCGGCCACCGAAGTGACTTTCGGCTTCGACACTGCCCTGCACACCGTCACCGACGCTATCGACAAAATTCACACCACAGCCGCCTCGCATCATCGCGTGATGGTCGTCGAAGTGATGGGCCGTGATTGTGGCTGGATCGCGCTCGAAGGCGGCATTGCCGGCGGCGCCCACGTTATTCTCATCCCGGAAATCCCTTTCACCATCGACCACGTCTGCAGGCATATCGCCGAGCGCGAAAAAATGGGACGTCATTTTACGATTGTGGTGGTCGCCGAGGGCGTGAAGCTACCGCCGGAACTGAAAGAAAACCGCCGCACGAATCAGGTCGGAAACCTGATCGGCAACGCCATCGCCAACGGATCGCATAAAGAAGTGCGCGTCAGCGTGCTCGGCCACATTCAGCGCGGAGGCACGCCCTCGCCCTACGACCGCATCCTGGCCACGCGCTTCGGAGTAGCGGCGGTGGATTTGATCGCCGCCGGCGGCTTCGGCATGATGGTCGCGCTACGCGGTGAGTCGATCGTCTCCGTCGACCTGGCTCACGCCATCGGCCATCTGAAGTCGGTCGATCCTAAGGGTGAACTCGTGCGCACGGCGCGGGCCATCGGTATCGGCTTCGGCGACTGAACCGTTAGTCCTTCATCATGGCGTCGATGGTCGAATAAAGCTGAGCATTGTCCTTGACCTCAATGAAGGGCTTGTTCGGGTGGCGGCTGCTCACGATGTACACCGTCGGCGTGTGATCGAGCTTGATCTCTTTGCCCAGATCGCGATCGGCATTAACCAGCGCCTGTAGTTTTCCGCCCGGATCGATGACGAAAGGAAAGTCAACTTTGTGGGCGGTCGCGAATCTTTCGGCAAATCCGCGCAGGTTGTCCGGGTTCACTTCCAACTGGTTCTCGAAAATGTAATCGCGAAACTCATTGCCCATCGCCTTGGAATGCGTGTCGAAGTAACGCGCCATGATCGCCGCCTGATACGACCAGTTATGCATGGGCAGCGGGAAGTCGTGCCGGACGACGGGAATCTTATAGGTCTTCGAAGCCTGCTCGACCAGCGGCGCGGTGCGCCGGCACATGGGGCACTGCAAGTCTTCAAACACAACGATGGCAACCTGCGATCCCTTGGGCGGACGCAGCACCGAGTCCGCCGTTTCCTGCGCGGTGGTCTTCTGCACGGCGAGAAATAGGCTGGTCAAAACGAACAAAGACGCGAAAACGTACAGGCGTGCAGCTCGGTTGCGGAAGACTTTTCTTATCGGGTGCTTAAGCATATCTGGGATAATCCTGATCGATTAGATGTCGAGTAACCTGGACGAGATGGCCACAGCGGCCCCCTCGCTACCTCTCGATGGTAACCGAAGCGGCTTGCGCCTGTCTCTCCCGGCATAGTGAACCTGGGTGCACTATTATGTGCACCAGAGGTAACGTGCCAGCGCGCGATGAATCTGCCCGCCACAGGTTATATTGAGTCAGACTTCTTTCCTGTTCCTGAATCTACCTTTGTGAAGCTCCTCTACTCTTTTCGTGGGATTTTGCTGGCAGGCCTGGTTCTGGCTGGGCTCGCGTCGGGCGGATGCGACCGAGGTCGCCACCGTGTGCTGGCAGTTGCCTATGTTTCGGCTCCGCAGGCCGC